>Ga0136617_10000208_pt1 | contig 45968 bp, 37 predicted proteins | sample AntDrymUQ3222106_2_FD_129672 | JGI IMG/M metagenome (GOLD analysis project Ga0136617, IMG submission 129672) | Polar desert sand microbial communities from Dry Valleys, Antarctica - metaG UQ322 (21.06) | ecosystem: Environmental > Terrestrial > Soil > Desert | place: Antarctica: Dry Valley... | reverse complement strand
GTCCCATCCTGGAACTCCCACAGCCGGCTCTGAATCGTCCCATCGCCGTCGCTACTCCCGTCAGTGAACTGGCACGGCTGACCCACGGTACAGCTCGGCGCTTCAAATGCCGCCGTGGGCGGATTGTTGGCCACCGGGACTGCATTGACTACGTGATTCTCACTGTCCGTATCCCCCAAAAACCGATCGTCGCCCGAATAGGTGGCGGTGAGGATGCGCCGGCGATTCGGCTGCAGCCCCGGCGTCAGCAGAGTCAGAATACAGGAGCCCGAACCGTTGCTAAGCGCCGAGCTGCACGACTCGGGTCCCTCGCTGACGGTGACAGTCACGTTGCCGGTCGGGGAGACGCCGCCGCCTCTCACGTTGAACTCGACCGTCACCTCCTGGCCCGCGACAGAGGGATCGGGATCGTCTGAAGTTATCTCTATGATCGAAGTGGCTTTCTGAACGGTGATCGTTGCCTGATCGTCGATGGCTGCGCCGCCGGCGGTGGCCGTAATCACCTTGTCTTCAGCTACCGTCGAGCTGAAGGTGAACGTCGCCACGCCGTTAGATCCACTCGATGCGGACGATGGGCTGATGGTATTTCCGCTGCCGCTCGAAGAGACCGTCACCGACACGCCGGCGACGGGATTGTTCCCGGCATCGCGAATCGTGACCGTGATCGTGCTGCTCCCGCTACCGGCAGTGATCGTGGAAGGCGAAGCCGTTACCTCAGAGTTTGCCCCGCTGGGCTCACCCGCCGTGGCGTTGGCGCTGAAGGTTGCGGTGCCCACGCCTGATACCACAGCGTTCACAGTATTAGCGCCCACTGCCGGCCCCAGCGTCCACTGGGTGCTGGCGTTGCCCTGCGGATCGGTAGTTGTGTTTTCGGGTGCCACGCTGCCGCCCCCGCTGCCGATTACCCACGTAACCGCACGATTGGGGATCGGGTTGCCGCTCGCATCCAGAACTTGCACCACCAGCGGCTGGCGCAACTCGGTACCCGGGCTACCACTCTGATTGTCACCCGAGACCTTGAGCACGCCGGTAGCGCTACCTGCCGTGGCGGTGTGAATGAAGGTCACCGGCGATCCGGCGAGATTTCCGGCGGTGGCCAGAGTGGATTGCTCGCCCGCGGTGTTGCCCAGTGTGCGGGTCACTGACGCCTGGCCGTTTGCGCCGGTGAAGGTAGACGTCTGGCTGACTTCGCCGCCACCAACAGCGGCCCACTCGACCGCCACACCCTGGATCGGATTGCCGAACTCGTCGGTGACCTGTACTACCAGCGGGGCCGCCAACAGGGAGTTCACAGTGCCAGTCTGGTTGTTCCCTGACGTCAGTGTAATCTTGTCAGCCTCGTCAGAGAGGGCGGTGGCCGTAAAGGTGGTTTCCACCGGTCGGCGGCCTGCCGGTACCGCAACGTGTACGGCGCCGGCTACCTCCCCGACTGTGGTGCCAAGCATAAGCAGCGCAGCGGCACGGCCATTGGCATCGGTAAGGGTGGTGGCTGGGCTAGCGGACCCCTGGTCGGCAAAGTCAAAAACCACCTCGGCACCCGCGACGGCGCGGTCGCGTGTATCAGTCACTTGTACCACGAGAGACTCGGGCAGTACCGAGCCGACTCGTCCCCTCTGGCCATTCCCGTCCATCACTTCGATGTTCGCCGCCTCGCCCTCGTCGGGCAGCGTCAGAGTGTCGCCACCGCATGCGGCAATTGCGAGCGGAAGAGCGATCAAGAAGGGAAGTACCAGCCGGTCTGACATCAGGGCATCCTGAAAAAAAGAGGATCATCGTGGCGCGTAGGGATTCCGCGCAAGAAAGCATGCTTATGGAATCGGGTTCGGTCCCGAGTCTATTTAACCCGCCCACTGAGTAAAGGGATCTGGGTCACAGAACCATGTAAGAGGCTCGGCGGCATAGAGTTGGGCGAAATCACGCGGCCCGTCGAGCCCATCCTTCCGAGGCACCGAGGGGATAAAGCAGATTGTATGCCGTGGAGCGTCCCGGTATCCGCGATGTAAACTAATTTCAGAGCAGGACTTGCGAGATGGGCGACGGGCGGTGTTGTCACATTGCCACGCCGCCCCTGGCTTAGAAGAGCACGGTAGCGGTAAAGGTGGCGGGCAAGACGGTGGCCTGCTCGATGGTGGCAGTGAGCTTGTGGATCCCGATTCGGTCCCCCAGGATCCACTCGGCGGAGGTACTGCCATCGCTCGCGGTGCGGCTGATCAGTTGGTCCACCTGACCTTCGCCTGCCGTCACCTGCCAGGCAACCGGCACATCGGGCACCGGATTGCCGTACCGGTCGACTACCCGCACCAGCGGAGGCGTGCTGACCGTCTGCCCTCGCCGACCCGGCTGACTGACCGGGCTCAGCGGTCTCAAGGTATCGGGGGGGGCCGGATAGGCGGCCGCCGTAAACTCTTCCGTCTGGGGCTCTTCACCCCCGGTGACCAGCCGTGCCTCTATCGCGTAGTCCCCCGGCGCGGTGCCCAGCACCCAGCTGGCAGTTGCCTGGCCCTGGCTGTTTGTTATTGCGGTGTCAGGAGTGACCTCACCGTCGGACGTGGTGAGAACGAACGCTACTCTTCGCCCGCTTACCGGTTGTTCTCGCAAGGTGAGAACCTGGACAACCAGGCGTTCTGGCAGCGGCTCTCCTACGGTGCCTACCTGGCCATCACCAAACATCTTGAGAAGCTTGACATTCTCGCCGCCGCCCGGAGGGTCGGGCAACAGCAGCTCCCCGCTGGCACAGCCGAGAATCCCAGCCAGGAGAACCAGTGTAAAGCCGCGGCTGGCTGGCACGATTGGGTTAGCCATTTTTCACGCTGACGATGGGGCCGACCGACCTGCGAAGCTGCCGGGTGAAGGGTGGGGACACCTACAATAGCGGCCTACCGGCCTTTCCGGTAGGGCTTCACACCCCACCTCACCTACCATGCTGTAACAGTAAGCTCAAACCAAAGTTGACCAGCCGCTCCCGGTAGTCTCCACTGATGCCGTCGTCGTACCGATGGCCAATGAGGTCTATTACCGGATTGAGATAAAAGTGACGCCCCAGGCGGAATTCATATCCCGCACCGACCAGTGCGGCAAAACCGGTGTCTCCCTGATCGAAGCTATCCCTGAAATCAACCGCATTTCGGCCGATACCGAGACCACCCTTTAGGTAGAGTCCCGAGCTCGAGAACGGATACAGCTGCGCTATGAACAGTGCGCTGTTGAGCGATTCGACTGCGGGTCCCACCTGGTTGATCCAGGAGAGAACCTCGCCGCCCAGCCGCAGGTGCCGGCTTGCGGTGCCGCCCAGGCGCAAGGACACTGTCGGCCGGTAGAGCACCTCGCTATAGCCAGTGCTCGGGCGAACATCATAGGACTCGCCCCCGGCACCGACACCTAGACCGAGCCAGAATCCTCTGCGGGTGGATTCACTTACTTCAACCAGGCCCTCAGGCGGGTCCTGGGCCGCGGCGGCTCGGGAAAAAAGTGCGAGAGCGATAGTCACCGCTATCGCCAGTTCGCAGGTGGTTCGAGTAAGGCTGAGATTAGAAGGCATCAGGTCTCCCGCTAACGTTAACTTTGAGCCTCACGCCTGCGCGCGGTTGTGTGCGTCGCCATAGCAAGGGTCGGACCATACCTGTGTCATTTCGAGCCCGCCTGCTGTTGATCGCAAGCTTTGTTGTGGTGGCGCTGGTCTGCGCCCGGCTGGGCTTCTGGCAGTTGGATCGCCTGCGGGAGCGGCGCCGGGAGAACGTGACGGCGCTGGCGGCGAGATCAGCGCCCCGGGTGGTCATCGATGCTACCGCGGAGATGAGCCAGAGTCTCGTTGGCCGGGAGGTCCGCGCGGCGGGCCACTACGACCATACTTACGACGTGGTGCTACGGGGGAGGGCTTATAACGGGTCGCCCGGTGTGGAGGTTGTCTCACCCCTGGTGCTGGAAGGGGGACGTGCCGCCGTGCTGGTGAACCGAGGCTTCATTCCTACCCCTGACGCGGTGACCGTGCAGACCGACTCAGTCCGGGAGGCCGGCAAGGTGAGCGTAGAGGGAACGGCGTTGGTGGTATTGTCGGGAAGCGGCGCGCCATTGGAGCGGGGTGAGCGGACGACATGGGCGCGGCTGGATCTGGCCGCGTTGGGCTCGCGCATTCCGTACGACATCGCGCCGTTCTACATACGCCAATCGCCTGATTCAGCGCTACCGCGTTTTCCCCGCCGCCTGGAACCGATTCCGATCGATGACGGGCCGCACCTGAACTATGCCATTCAGTGGTTCGCGTTTGCGGGAATGGCTATTGTCTTCGGGGGAGTGATTCTCAAGGCCAAAAGCGTTAGCGGGGAGAAAAAGGCGTGAGCGGGGAACAAAGACTGCTCACGTTTTTTCTTTCCGGGTCACGCTCTTCTGCCCGTCCAGCTGTTCGATCGTTTTAGTTGATGGTTGCCTGACCTTCTGAAGCCTTGCAGCAGTCGCTTCCGCGGCGCGCAGGGCCCGGAGGACGTTCTGGCCGGCAAGTTTCTTGAGGTCCCGGTCGCTCCAGCCGCGCCGGATCAGCTCGGCGAACAGTTGGGGAAACTTGGACACGTCTTCCAGCCCCTCCGGCACCGTGTCGATCCCATCGAAATCGCTGCCGATGCCGACATGATCGCTGCCCGCCACTTTCCGCACGTGCTCGATGTGGTCGGCCACCTGCTTGAGGGTTGCGCTCGGCCGCGGGTGCGTTGCCTTCCAATCCTCAAAGCGGCGCTTCTGGTCTACTGTGTCGCTCACCGCTTCCTTGATTGCGCTAGACTGCTCCTTGGCCTGCGCCTCCCATGCGGCAACCACCGGTGAGACAAACGCCGGCACAAACGTCACCATCACCACTCCGCCGTTCTGGGGCAAGCGTTTCAGTATCGAGTCCGGCACGTTGCGGCCGTGATCGGTCAGCGCCTTGGCCGAGGAGTGGGAAAAGATCACCGGCGCCTCGGTGCCGTCGAGGACGTCGCTCATAGTGGCGGGTGACACGTGCGAGAGATCCACCAGCATGCCCAGACGATTCATCTCCCTCACTACCTCACGGCCGAACTCGGTGAGACCATTATTCCGCGCCGAGTCCAGCGCCGCATCTGCCCAATCGAGGGTGACGTTGTGGGTCAACGTCATGTAGCGCGCGCCCAGATCGTAATAGGACCGGAGCACGCCCAGTGAGTTCTCGATGGCGTGGCCGCCTTCCATTCCAAGAAGCGAGGCGATGCGTCCCCGCTTGAAGCTGCGCTCGATGTCATCCGCGGTAAGCGCCAGCTGGAGCCGGTCCGGGTAGCGGGCGATAATGCGCCGGGCGATGTCGAACTCCTCCAGTTGCACCTTGGCGTAACCGCTATCTCCGATCTCGCCCGGGATGTAGATCGACCAGAATTGGCCACCCACCTGACCCTGCGCCAGCCGGCTCAGGTCGGTGTGCCCGGCGGTGGGGGTCCGCAGGTCGTACGCCGCCACGTCGCGTGGAGCGTCCTTACGTTGCCGGATCTCCCAGGGCAGATCGTTGTGTCCGTCGATCAGCGGAGTGGATCGCAGGAGCCTCCTGGCTCGTTCCAGCGAGCGGTCAGCGGACTGTGCGGCTGAGGGAGAGGGCATGGCGGTCAGGAGAAAAAGCGTGAGCGGGAGAAGAAAAAGCTCGAGCGGTGAGCGGGGGAAGAAACTGGGTGAGCGGGCAAGAACCAGCGTAAGCGGTGAGCGGGAAAGCACAATCATTGAAGTCCCCGAGAGCAAGTGTTGGTAGATTTTTGTCATCCTGAGGGGCAAAGCGACACTCACGCTTTTTCTTCCCCGCTCACGCTCTTCTTTGTATAGACCTGCACCAACTCAGGCCTGATAACGAACTGGGGGCAGATCGTCCGATCGTACTCGTAAGGCCCGCCCGTCTCCGCATCGGTCCAGGGAAAGCCCCCGCAGACCGCGGGATAATATGGCTCGGAGTGAATACTACAAACGTTCTCCCGGAGAAAGACGCAGCGTCCGCTACGAACCCGGGTCCGCCACTCGCCCCATCGGGTGCGATAGATCGTAGCCTCACCGTGCGCGAGGGCAATGGCGGAGGCCTCGTCGTCACTCAGGGTGACGCCGTAGGCACAACAGGAAGAGCTATGAGGACAGGGAAAGCAGGGCAGCGACGGTAAATCGCGCATGCGCAAAGTTAGCCGGATTGGGCGGGCGCCACCATTATGGTAACGATCTCGTGCGCCGCCGCATGGAAGGGCACGATGCGCCCACCTTCACCCAGCCTGATATCATGCAGCGGCCTTTCGTCGGCGCGCATCCGCCGGGCACTGCTCACCGGCTCAGGGAAGTGCCACAGACCGGCAGTGGGGCGAGCTGTGGCATTGTAACATCGGAGCACCAAGCCCTCTTCTTCTTCCGCGGGCTTGATGCCGGAGAACACGAGACCGTAGCCTTCGAGCCGTACATCGATTGACGCGGGCGACAGCGGCGAAGCCTGCCGTAACCACACTCCGTGTACTGGCAGGAACAGGTCTTCCCAGAGCTCGTGCACCGCTGTTCCACCCTCTACTTCGGCTTCGGTGACAGGGGCAATACCGAGCTGGAGCCGCTCGATGCCGTGGCACTGGGCCATCGGGATAGCTACCGGCCAGCCGGCATGACCGGGGCGGGTACCAAGATCGTCGCGAGACAGATTCCCAATACTTCGAAGCAGGGTGACAATCAGATTTCCCTGAGGGTCGAGCTCGTATTCGAAGAACCCGGGTGCGAACAGCGCAAGTCCACGCGCACCGGACGCCCGGGACACATACCGGTGCGCGGGTGCGGTGGCTACCGGTGTCTCTCTAGGGTAGGTCCGGCCACCGACCGTCACGCCAGGGCGTGCGATGCTTCCGAAGGCTATGCCGGCCACCGCGCTACCGCCTGGCCAACCGGTGCTGGTTCTCAATCGCAGCCGATGGTCAGACGCACGGTTGTCGATCTCGAGCGTACAGCGGACGGAGGGACACCCCGCGTAGATAGTGACGATGAGCCGAATTCCGACGAACCCGATGGCCTCGCCGCGCATACCGTGCCCTGCGGGCATCCGCCAGTGTGTTTCCAGCGCTGCGACCAGTGGGCCTGCTGCCAGCTGGCGCACCGGCACCCGGCCCTGCGCCCGCCGCGCCCGGTCGCGCGCCGGCGGACAGTAGGTGTAGCTGTCTCCCGCATCGCCACCCGATTCCAGCATGAAGAGATCGCGAAAGCGTTCCCCGTTGCGGCGGTCCAGCAGTCGCAGTGATCCGTTGGGCGCGATCGTCACCTCGAGCAGCTCGTTGCCGAGCGCACGTCCCTTCTGCCAGGCGGTTCCCCGCGGCGGGGTTGAGATGTGCTGCCCCACTTTCAGGACTCCAAGGCCCAATCCGCCTACTTCGGGTGTGCGAAAGGCTACGCGGGTCCAGTCGACTTCATCCTGGTCGGGGTAGTGGTGGGGCGCATCGAGCCGCTCCTGACCGCCGCGATGCCCCAGAGACTGGACCGCGACTTCGCCCTGAGGTCCCAGCAGGTAGAACGGAAGGTTCCCGGCACCGGCCCGGGGCACTCGATCTCCCGGCGGGCCCACCAGCACATCCCGGCGGAACCAGCTCAGGTCCACCACGGCAATACCCCCGCGCCGCCGCGGCACCGGATTCCATAGCACCAGTCCCGGCGCAGTGCTATCGGGCCTGGCACGGGCACGATCAGGGACATTTCCCACCAGCTCGTCCAGGCTGGCCCGCGCTATTTCAGAGGCCAGGTTGCGAGCATCGTTCAGCCGGAGCTCGACCCGCCGAGCCACGGCGTCGCTGATCGTGCCAGCGATTGAGTCGTGAAACTGACTCTGAAGCAGCATGCGCCACGCATGGTGCAGCAGCGGTCGGCGGTCACCGCCTCGGATTGCCTGAGCCAGCGCGGCAAGCGGCTCGGCCACCCTCCCCAGCGCCAGCTCGGTAACCCCGTGACGCCGCTTGAGTGGGGCCCGGGTGGCGTGAACGCCCTGGAGGGTCCAGGTGTAGCCGTACGACCATCGCAGCTCGCCGCACACAATGGGCAGCGTCATGGCCTCGCCCGAAGCCAGTGCGAAAAAATCCTCCAGCCGGGAGATCCGAAACTCGCTGGTGGGCTCGACCTGCTGTAGCAACGATCGAAGCCGGCCCAGCGCGGGATGCGCCGAGTGGTGATCAGCTCCGACGAAAATTGCTATGTGCCGGGTGGAGGCGCGCGCCACCAGAATGGCTCGTACGCGACTCCACGCTGTTGGCAACGACTCGGCATCTGCTGGCAGCCCCGCGCCGACCTCATAACCGTCGGGGGGCAGGTGGTAAAGCAGGACCTCCTGACCGTCGGGGCCACGCCAGCGGTACAAGTCGCGCTCCTGTCCTGGCTCGCCACCAAGGCCGCGCCAGATCACGCCGTACCGGATACCGAATTCGGCAGCAAGCGTAGGCCAGACAGCGGGATGCCCGAACGCGTCAGGTGAATAAAGCACGTCGGCTCGGCCACCCAGCCGGCCAGCATCTGCCAGCCCGGCCAGAAGGTTCCGGATCATCGATTCACCGGATGGGACAAGCTCGTCGGCCAGGATGTACCACGGTCCGACCTGTAGCCTCCCCGAGCGGACCAACTCGCCCACCTCGGGCTCCCGCTCGCGCCGCACTCGCAGGTAATCCTCCAGCAGTATGGTCTGGCCGTCGAGCAGAAATTTCGTATCAGGATCGGAGTGTAGCCGAGCAAGTAGATCGTCGACTGTCGAGACCAGCCGCGGCAGGAAAACGCTCTCAGGGAGATACCATTCCCGGTCCCAATGGGTATGAGGGATCAGGTGGAAGATGATCCCGGTCATGGCGGGATCACGCGGCGGCTCAGTCGTAGCCAGTGAATGGCTCGGTGAGGAACCGCGTGCCGGTAGAAAGATGCTCGATTAGGTGGCTGATGCGGAGTGCGGTGGGGAGCCGTTCGACTCTGGTCTCGATAAGCTTCAGGTCCGCTGAATCGGCAAGACTCATCTTATTCAGTCGTTCGGCCTCACCCCGGGCAACGTCACCCGGAGTGGGACGGCTCTCGGGGTACGCGTCCTCGTGGTGACGGATCAGTGCTTGCCAGTGCGCGTCACCTGCTCGCTCGATTGATTCCCGAATCTCTTCTCGGGTGAATGCCATCGCTCCTCATCGGTGCCCGCCGGCGCTCAACCAGGCAGAGGGCGGCCAGGATGGCGAACCCAGCGGCCAGCGGCGCGAAGCGGATGTTGCCGAAGTGATACCCCATCGAGGTCAGAGTCGCCACCATCCCCAGGCATAGCCATCCGGCCCAGCGGCGTATCCTGTCGCTCCGATCCATGGCGCTTCTCCGACGAAGTGGTGAGAGCTTGAGGATCTATTATGCGCTACGACAGGTTTTTTGGCTGTACCTCAGGTCACGATGCCGGTGTGACTGCAAGTAGCCGAGCAGTTTCAGCGAACCGGTCCATGTCCAGCCTGGCCGCGACGCTCGAGGTAGGCACCTCCATCCGGCCATCGTTACTCATTGCCAGCTTGAGCACATCGGCATTCCGGCCAAACCACCGGGTACTCGGCTCCAGGTCCGAGGGATAGACGAACCCGGGCAGGGAGGCCGCCGCCAGAGCTGCCTGCGACCCGATTCCCGATTCGGGCATCGTTCCGGCCCACATCTCGGCACGGTATCCTTTTGCCAGCGCATAGATTCGGCTCACTTCCGACAGTCCGCCCAACCGGTGGACCTTGATGTTCCAGACCCGCGGCCCTCCGAGGTCGATGATCTGCCTGGCGGCGCGGGAGTCCTTCAGTGTCTCATCCAGGCAAATCGGAGTGCGGAGTTCCTTTCCCAGCCGCGCGTGGCCCAGTAATTCATCGGGTGCAAATGGTTGCTCGATGTAAAGCAGGCCCGCCTGGTCCAGGCGACGCAGATTCAACTCGTGCTCGGGCCACTCATACCCGCCGTTGGCATCGACGGTGAGGGGAAGGCCTGATCCCGCCATGGCGTCCCGCGCCGCCTCGACGGGCGCTGCATCCCATCCCGGGGCAACCTTTATCTTGACCCGCTGGTAGCCGCGGGCGAGCGCCTCGTCAATCCAGCGCCGCAGCGTCTCGGTGGAGCGGTCCTGCGGGATACCCAAGGCAATACCGCAGGTGATATTCGTGGCTGGCTCGACGCCGGCCCGCTCACCCAGAAGGGCGGCTAGGCCGGTTTTCCGGCGGGCCGCTTCCAAATCCCAAGCTGCAGTCTCGAGCCCCGCTCGGGCGAAAGGGTTGCCGCGGATTCCGGTCTGGACAAGAGCATCCACTTCTTCCGGCGACTCAACCGAGGCCTTCATCAGGCGTGGAATGAGTACGCGCTCCAGAAGATCGCGTGCGCTGGCAAGGGTTTCCTCCGAGTAGAACGGCAGCTCGAAGGGCGGCGATTCTCCGTAGCCGCGATTGCCCTCATAGTCGTGCAGCACGACCACCAGTGACCGGCGAGCAGTCATGGCCCCGCCGGAGATTATGAAGGGCTCGAGCAACGGAAGAGTCATCTCATAGAGCTCTATACGTTCGATTGGCATTTTTGATTTTCGATCCGCGAGTGAACAGAGCAGTATGGCCGAAGGCACAAGCAGAACAATTCCACCAGGAAGCACCGAGGAACCCTTACTCTACGTCTCAACTCAGCTGTCGGTTTTCAGCTACTTCTGACCGTCCTCCCCGCGCGGTAAAGCCACCACCGTCTCAGAAAGATCCAGGAACCTCAACTCGCCATCCCTGCGGGGCAGAGTTCCCTCCATCTCAAGGTCGAGCATTCCCGCAATCAGCCCTTCATGGGGGTGGAATAACAGGGCGTGGAGCGCGCGTTGCGGGCGGGTGCCCCCGGTGGCTGGATACTCCGAAAGCGGTAGCTGGAAAAAGGTGTGCAGCTGCACGCTCTCACAGCCGAGGCGGGCATAGTCGAGGATAACCCTGCCGGAGCAGACGTTCCCGGTGCCGATCAGGGTCGGAGTCGCGATCCCGTGGGCCCGAGCAGCGGCCAGCACCCGAAGGTTACGATCGCTCAGATCGTAGCCACCATAGGCCACAGCCTGAACCGGATCCCACAGCCGGTTGAACACGATCAGGGCATCGGCCGACCGGGCGGCGTCGAGCATTCTCACCTGGAACGCATCATCGAAGCGAGCATTCATAACCTTGAGCGCCAGCTTAACGCGCCCGGGGTCAGCGGCCGAGCGGATTTGTGCGGGCACCTCACTGAGCCAGCGCAGAATTTGATCCCGCTCACCTGCCAGATCGTTGCCTGCGAGTGTAGGCGAGAAGTCCTTTTCCAGCGGAAGCTCACCCTGTCCCCATGCAGACTTCAGGCGCTGCGTGGTGTAGCGGTACTCTTCGCTGCGGAATGCCTCGTCAAGACGCGGCAGATGGTATTTCACCGAGGGAACGGCCACGATCTCTCCCGAACGCGTGAGCTCCGCCGCGGCGCGGACGAGGCCGAGGTACTCATCGAATGAACGATCCCACCCCCTGCCCTTCCAGGTAACCGTCCAGCCTTCCCGATTGGCTGCCGAACGGCGGCGCTCCACCTTCATACGCGTCTCGTGCACTGCCCACGCGGCCATGGAACGCCCCCCTTCGCCATCCTCGGCGATGACCGTTTTCAGCACCACGAAGGCCAGTCCCGCTGCTCTGTCGGTCTCGAGCTGGTCCAGGCTGAGGGAGAGCTGTCCCGATGCTTTGCCGATAGGGTGTGGGATGGTGTAACCGAGGTAGCGGGCCGTCAGATCGATTCGGTAGGTGTCACGGATGTAGTTCGGGAGATCGTCAGGCAGCTCGCGCTTGAAGCGCTCGAAGTCACGCTCGAGTCGCGCGCGCATCTCGGACCAGACGCTCGACCGCTTCGCGCTCGTCAGACGGAAGAGGGGGACCCCAGGGATCGTCGCACGCGTAGGCCGGCAGGGCGCCATCGGCGGCCGCGGCCCAGAGCATTCGCCGGATGTATCCCTCCATCGGCTCCACGAAGGTGGCCTGGGCAAACCGGTCGCAGAAATCGGAGAGCAGAATGAACCGGGACCAGTCTTCCGCGACCCGGGCCCGGAGCAGATCGGCTTGGAGGTCGGGAAGCGCCGCGCCCATTCCGACCAGGGCCGCGCGGGCGCCGAGCAGGAGGGAATATCCGAGAAAACGGTCCTCTCCGGTGATGAGCAGCTTCGACGGATGCTGTCGAAGAACGGCGGCAATGCGCTGGAACGTCATGACTGAATCCAGCGTAGCCACCTTGATGCCGATGACGTTTGGCAGCTCCATTATGCCGTGGAGCGTACGGTCGTCATAAGCCACGCCGCCCGCCTCCGGGTAGAGATAGAAGGCTATCACCGGAAGTTCCCGGCTGAGCCGCTGGTGGTAACCTACCGGATCGCTCTGGTCGGGGAAGGCCAGCAGGGCATCGGCCTTGCCGCGTCGGGCCTCGATCGCCATACCGATATCGCGGGCACCGGCTACGACAACTCTGTCCGGCAGTGCCTCCCGCCAGGTGTCCAGCACTTCCCGCCGAGCGTCGGTCCTAAGATGGGGCCCCCGCCCGGTGTGCGCCCACACCGCGACCCCCGCGATGGGCTGTTGTGCCATCCAGGCGGCGTAGCCTCGTTGGGCCGCGGCATCCATTTCGGTGCCCCGGAACGGCACGGGCACCGCGGGTAGAAGTCCACCGTCGATCCGATCGTTCAGGCTGGCCATGCGGGCTTCACCCTGAGAGCGTTCTCGTTCTCGATCACCCTCCGGTGCTCTGGCGTGAGATCCAGCAGATCCAGCTTGGCCACGCAGGTCTCGGGCAACCGTAGCGGCTGCCCGGTGCCGAAGACGAAACGATCCACCCCCACCGTCCGCAGCAGCGTTTCCAGATGATCCTCCGGCGGGCCCCAGATCCAACAGATGTCCCATAGTATCCGGCTGGATTCTGCAGGAGTGGATCCGAAATGCACCTCTTCAATGAACGGCCGGTCGGCGTGCGTGACGAAGAGCTGTATACCAGGATCGCTCCGGATCAGCGTCCGCACCGCCCAGGGGGGAAGCTCGCCGGCTCGATCGTTCGGATGCCGCTGCCTGGCGTCTTCAAGGCGCACAGCCAACATCAGCGGCACATCTTCTGCCGAGCACCTCTGAACGAGCGAGCGCATCGCGGCGCCGACTGGATCGATGCCGTAGTACGTCGGGTCGCAACGAACCGCTGGGGCTCCGCGTTCTCGCGCTTCGGCGATTACCCCCTCCCACCCCGCCACGCCGGGGTGCACCGCGGGCACGGGCTCGAATCGGTCATAGCGCTCGACGGTCTGGTAAAGCCAGGGATTACCGGTGGCCGGATCGCGCCAGAAAATCCCGGGCAGATGACTTACCCAGGCCCGGTCGGCCGACACCCGATCCATGGCCCGCAGCAGTGCCTCTGGTGAGGTACCAGGCACCCGCCGGAAGGGATACGCGCCGAGGAAAGTGTTGACGTCGAGTCGCATCAGTCGGATTCGAAGGCACCGGGAGGGAAGATGCGAGCGGCGTTGCGCCATCTCACCAGCTGCAGGTCAGAATCCGGAAGTATGTGTTCCAGGTACCGAAGCTTGGCCCAACCGGTGTCGATGGTGAGGTCGCAACCCCAGAGAAGGCGCTCGACACCCACAGACTCGACGCAGGCTTCGAGCATACCACCGTCGACGCCGCTGCCGGATAGATCCACGAAGAGATTGGCGATATGCCGCACGGCGGGCAGAGAATAGGTCCAGTCGCCGCCCCCAGCGATGTGCGCCAGCACGAAGTTGACGTCGGGGTGGCGCCTCGCCAGTTGGGCCAGCTCGACGGCGTCGGAGGCCTCCTGACCGGGGTATTCCCGCTGCCGATGCTGCCAGATGTGGTGCAGCACGGGCACGCCGTAGTGTGCAGCTATCCGGCAGATCGGATCGAGCAGAGGATCGTTCGCCCTGCGGCTGGCGGCGAGCTTGATGCCGATCATCCCCTCGCCCAGGCAACGCCGTAACTCGGCCTCCGCGTGGTCCCGGAAGTTGGGATTGACGACGCAGTAACCGCGGATGCGAGTGGGATGCGCGCGCTGGAGCGCGAGGAGACAATCGTTGCCGTACTCGATGTCAACGGGAGAGGGAAAGTAGATCGGAGACGTCAGTCCCCAGCTACCCAGGACCGACGCCACGTGAGCGGTGATTCCTACCCGCTCGCCCGCCCGCAAGCGGCTGGCGTTACGCTCCTGCCAGTCGCCTCGGGGCGAACGGTCGTGCAGAAAGTGTGCGTGTACGTCGATGAGAGCCGCTATGCCTCTTCCTCCTCCTCACTCAGCCCCTCAGCATCAAAATCTTTCCCCATAATGGCCTCCTCCGCTGATTCGACCACCAGCGTAAGATCTGTTTCCTGCGAAATCTCCTCCTCGACGGCACCATCCTCGTCATCCACATCGTCGAGGTCGTCTACAGTCTGCTTGCGCCCGGACATAGAACCTCCTGGAACTCGTTGCGAGCGGCGGCCCGATCACTCGGCCGCCTGAATCGCGGCCGGGCCGGCCGGAGTTCCAATCTAGGCAGGTTTTGCCACGGCAGAGAGGGCCTCGGCCAGCACCTGAAGAGTGCCGTCAATTACAGCCTGGTCGTGCGCCAGTGAAACGAAGTTGTAGGCTGATCGCTTGAACAAAATCCCCGCGCGCGCACACTCCGCCGTGATGGCTTGCGAGACGTCTTGATCAGCATATTGGAGGAAGCACATTTCCGGGATGCCGCCCACATCCGTGACCAGCTGGGGATGTTCCCGCTGGAGGGAAGTGAGCCCTGCCAGGAGCCGGCCGCCGATCCGTCCGAGGTGCTGCGGCACACGGCGGGCTACCATCACGTCGAGGGTTGCGCGCGCGGCGGCGAGCGAAACGAACTCGGTAGCCAACGTGGAGGAAATCCAGGTGCGGGAAACTCCCGCCATTGCCTGCCTGCGCCCGCCAACGGCGGCCAGCGGAAAGCCGTTGGCGATAGCCTTTCCCATGACGATGAGGTCGGGCCGAATTCCGTACCGTTCGCAGGCCCCACCCACGGCGAGACGGCAGACGGTCTTGATTTCATCCACCACGAGGAGCGCGCCGGCCCGCTCGGTCTCTTCCCTGAGCACAGCGAGCCACTCGGGATCCGGCTCCCGGAGCACAATCGGCTCAAACACAACTGCTGCCAGGCTGTCACCGGCGGCCCGGATGAGCTGTCGTGATGCCGCCGGGTCGTTAAAGGGAAGCTCAGCATACAGCTCACGGGTGGAACCGGGGACGCCTTCCGCGGTTTGACACCAGTCGAGCCAACCGTGGTAGCCACAGCCGAGGATCCGGTCGCGCCCGGTGGCAACGCGCGCCAGGCGTATCGCGGCAGCCACTGCCTCGGCGCCGGTCTTGAGAAAGCGCACCTGCTCGACCCAGGGCATCAGCCGGCAAATCTGAGCAGCAACGTCTTCTTCCAGCACTGGGGGGAGCGGTCCGACTACGCCGTCGTGAATCGCCTGCGTGGCCGCACGGGTTACTTCGGGGTTCGCATACCCGAGCGCCACTGAGCCAAGCCCCATGATGTAGTCGGTATATTCGCGATCCTGCTCATCCCACACCTGGCAGCCCGAGGACCGCACAATACGGGAAGGTAGATCCGGCTGCTGCGCGCCGAAGACGCTCTCGGGGCGCTTGCTGCCGGTGGACGTGAAGCCTGCGACGTGCTGGTTCAAGGGACCTCGCCGCCGCCCTGTAGGGCGAACGTTTAGTGGTACAGCTTCAGCGCAACTCGAGTCTGCCGAACCTGGCCGGATCCTGTCGGTCGCCCCGCAACCACACCCAGCCCCCACCACCGCTCCACACCAGCTGTCCCGCGCGTCTAAGACGTCCCGACTGCATCTCGTTCACCAGCAGATCGAACCCGATCTCGTCACCGCGGCGCACGTTGCTCCACCCAGGAGGCCGGATGCCGAGTGTCAGCCGATACCCTCGAGCCGTGGCGGTCCAGCTTCCCTCTACCATCTCGGCCGAGCCGGCCGAGCCGGGAATACCCCGCGTGATCAGATTTCCACCTTCGGTGGACGGCACCACCAGGAACGCGGTCCCGAGATCTTCCAGTGGAAGCTTGACGTAGACCTGGACCCCATCTGCATGGATCTCGTCAGGTTCGTTGTCAAGCCGAAGCGGCTGAGCTTTCGGGTCCCGGACAATCACCTCCGGCTTCACCACATCCACAGCCAGATACAGCGCCTCGTCGCTCCAGTTAACGGCGACGGTAGCGGAGAACTCCTCCGGGCCGGCGTAGGGTTCCTCGCTTCGGCGGTACTGGTCTTCGTGATCGAGTTGGAGTAGCTCCTCCTGCTCGAAGCCGTCGACAGTCCCATCCAGCGCGGGAGGACGCAGGATATGTTGCGCCCGGCCAGTGGCAACCAGCGGACGGTCATGACGGACCAGCGGCTCGAATGCTGGCGGGTTTCGGCGATTCCCCGCAAGCCTCTGGGTTCGGTCTACCGTCTGAATTTCCCAGCCTTCTGCGGTCGGCACGTGGCGGTCGACTCCGGCTCGGGTCTCAACCTCGATCGCTGCTCCGTTCAACCGAACCGCCCGCACCACCCTCTCGCCGGTGGTGGATTCCAGAACCGAGACCAGACGCAGATTCCTGCCCCGCGCCCGCATGATGTAGAACATGGCGTGCTCCGTGGTTCCAGGCGCGCCTGGTGCTACCGCGCGGAGCAACTCTCCTTCGAATACCAGGTGGAGGCTCATTGTTGCCTTGCTTCCCCGCGAGCGAAGCACGCGCCCTGTACCCGGCTCCACGGCCAGCCGTTCCATCTGGCGTACGAATTCGTCCGCCACCTCATCCGCCAGCCACTTGCCCGACGGCTCCACTTCCACCTGGCCACTCAGGTGCCAGGGTAGCTCGAGAACTCGCTCCTCGGTACCGTTGAGCTCGACGATATCGAGGATGTAATCCGGGCCCGCCACCATTATGCGCGCCAGCTGTCCGTATCGTCCCCGAGCCCAGGCCCATCGGCCGCTCTCGTCGAAGTTATCACAGACCGCGTCGCCGAGCCGCTGCGAGGCGCCGTCGAGTCGCGGTGCGTTATGAGCCAGCGTGGAGCGATACCAGTAAAGATCCCGGGCCACGTACGACCCGGTACCGAAGTCGGGTAACCAGTACTCGTCATCGGCATGGACGATGAGATTCAGCCGGTCGGGATGGCCGTGGCCGCCACCGAACCGGCCGCACTCCAGACTGGCGTACCGGTTTCCCTCCCGCAGTATGGCGAGCCCCTGTCCCTCCACGAAGGTACTCCTGGGAGTCCATGCCGGCGGGTCCGACGGAAATGAGGGTACCATCTCGAGCAACGCCCACCATGACAGATCGGCCCGGGTGCGCTGCTCAGGATCCGGCTCGCCGGCCTCGTGCAGATACGAGTCGAAGGTCTGAGCCTTCGGTGCCGGCGTCTGGTACAGCTGCCGGAGCCAACTCCAAAGGTCGCTATTCGGATCACCGGTCGCGGTCACTCGCGCCAGCCCGATCTCCCAAAGCTCGAGGTACATCGGCTGCGCCAGGGACACTCCGAAGCGCGAGTCCTTCCGAGCCGGGAACGTCGAGTCGGGTAACGCCGTATTCGCGGGAGCGCGTAGCGCGTGAGCCAGCCGGTCAGCGAGGCGCTGGTCGGCCAGGAGATCGACGCCGGCCAAGCGCGCCCACCACATCGCCAGCATCTGACCCCTCAGTGCAAATAGGTGGTAGTTGTCTCCCTCGTACCACATTCCGTCTTCGCCGAACCCCTGAAGGAGATGGGTGACGACGCCGCTGGGCCCCCCGATAGCCCGCGACGCCAGCTCCTCGTCCTCGAACCACACTGCGATGCTCGCCAGGGCGGCGTTGTGCCAGGTCTGCCGGTTGGAGAGTCCCTCGTCGAACTCCCCGATGACGTTGGCGGCTTCATCAGCCACCAGTGCGACCACCTCCGCGGTGGCGTCCTCCAGCAGACCTCCCTCGCGGAGCAACATTGCCGCGGCGAGATAGTTGCCGATCCAGATCGATTCGAGATAGGTGGAGAAGAACAGGTGGCTGGGCCCGAGGACATTGTCACGGTTGGGATAGTCGGGGTAGCCGCGATACCCCCGGAGCAGCTGGTTGGCGCCGCGGGCCGCGTCGTCACGTCCCGCAAACACCGCTACGGCCGCCAGGTGGGCCGCGCGTTCGGCCAGCCACAAGTGCTGGTAGTGCGCCCAGGCACGGTCGTGGCGCTCTCCACCAAACAGTCTCGAGCAGCGGGGACAGCGGTGCTCGGCCGGACTCCAGGGGTCGAACTCCAGGCGGGTGCCGTCGTCGGGGCACACGCCGCCGTCAACCGTGAGCAGTGCCTTGTGTCGGGGGACCGGAGGCATTCGTTGGAGCACCGGCGCGGCGCGGGCAACCAGCCGATCCAGCAGTTGGGCCAGCTCCGGAGCTGCCGCGATACCGCTGCGACGCAGATTCAGCTCTTCGGCTGTCAGCACGGCCGGACCCCGTACATTGCCCAGCGGACCGGCAGCAGGGTAGCACCGCAGCTTCGGGCAGCTTCCAGGACCTGGCCAGGATCGTCCGGCGCAAGGAAGAACATGCACCCGCCCGCTCCGGAGCCCGCGGCCTTGCCACCAAGCGCTCCCGCGGCGGTCACTGCGCGCTCCAGCCGTGCCATCTCTTCAGTGCGCATGTGAGGATCCAGCGCCTGCTGGTGGATCCAGTTCTCACTCAGCAGCCGGCCGACCAGCGCGAAGTCGGCGGAGGAAAGCGCGGCCTCCATGGACTCGGCCACGGAGCGGAGGCCATGCAGGGCGCGGGCTACATCAGGTTCTCCCCGATCGTAAGCGCGCATCACGCGATCGATAGTACTGCCGGAGAAGCGCGAGGCGCTGGTGTAACACAGCACCATCCTGCGGCCGAGGTCATCACTGAACCCGGGGTCCAGCTTCACCCGCTGCAGCTCCGAATCGGGGTCTTTGAAGTCGAGACGCAGAAACCCGCCGTGTGATGACGCAAATTGATCCTGACGTCCCCCAGGGATGCCGGCTTCCACCGACTCGAGGTGATACGCGCGTTCGGCTATCTCCATCGGGTCGGGACTCTCGCCACGGGCAGCTGACAGAGCGGCTACGAGCGCTACGTCGAGCGCACCGGAGCTGCCGAGGCCGGACCCGGGGGGCGCATCGGAACGGGTGGTAAGAGTGCATGCACCCACCGGCAGAATCCGGAGGGAGGCCTTAAGGAGCTCCAAGCGGCCGTCGCTGATCAATCCGGCCGAATCGAGTATCTGGAGCTCGTCGCCGAGCTCTTCCGACACCAGCCGGATTCCGCTTCCACCAAGACGCACCTCGGCCCGCGCGAACAGCCGGATGGCAGCGGTCACCACCACACCACCCTCGCGCTCGGAGAATGGTGGAACATCGGTCCACCCGCCAGCAAGGTCGAGGCGCACCGGCGCTGCGGCGCTGAAGGCCGGCCGGGGGTTCGGTGGGGCGCCGCTCAATGGGCCACCCACCAATCGTGGACCGTTGGCAGCTCTCCCCGCAGATCCATCGTAACGCCACGCACCCGCCGGTTCATCCCTTGAACGCCGCGAGAGTGGTAGAGAAATGCTACCGGAGTTGAATCGGCGAACATCCTCTGAGCCGCCAGGGGGTCGGCCGGAGCGTCGAAGCCGCTGAGCGCGGCAAGGGGCGCCAGATACCCCAGCCCGGGATCACCGGGGATGCCCAGCACAGCGGCTTCGAAGTTTGGCACCCTGCCGTACACCCGCCCCAGAAATGCGGAGAGCTCGAGCTGCCGGATGGTGATGTCGAACCCCGCCGGCCGGAGACGGGCCTGCAGCATCTGCTCCAGGGCTGCTTCGCCGCTGCCCACGGTCAGCAGCTCGAACCGTACTGGTCCGGTGGCAGCCCCGGAGCTATGCGCCCCTGCAGGGACCGGAAGGTATCCGGGAGCCGTCGGGGGCACCGGCCCGAGCGCTGGGGTTCCGAATCCGTAGATGTATCCATCGACAAGCTCCTGGCGGTCGATCGCATCGCTGACCCTGCGCCGGGTCTCGTGGCGGTCGAACGGGGGCCGGCGAGAATTGAACACAATCCCTTCAGTCCATAGCAGTGGAAAGCTCACCACCGCAAGATTGGAGTCACGACGCACGAACTCGACATGGGCCGGCTGGATGCCGGCAAAGTCCAGCTCACCCGATGTGAGCGCCGCCAGCTTTGTTGTCGGCTCATCCACCACAACCACGATGAACCGTCGCAGGCGGGGCGGGCCCCCCAGCGCCGCTGGGAAGTCAGGATTTGCCACGAAAACCCAGCGCCGATTCGGCTCATGAGCCACGAATCGAAACGGGCCGTTACCCACCGGAGCGCGGTTCCAGGCTGCCTGCCGCAAGTCCGCCGGGGATATCCCACGGAAGAGGTGGGCCGGCAAGATAGCGAGATCGGTGAGGACGTCGGGGAAACGCAACTGCGGCTGATCGAACCTGAGCAGAACGGTAGAGTCGTCCAGTACCAGTGCCGAGTCGAGGGCCGCCAGCTCGCGGCCACGGGGATACCCGGTAGCGGGGTTCCGGGCAGTGTGCAGGGTCCACGCCACGTCAGGTGCGGTGGTGGAGAGCCCGTCGTGCCACCGGACGGCGGTCTCCAGGTGCAAGGTGAGCTTGCGGCGGTCGTGCGACCAGTCCCAGGAACGGGCGAGGTACGGCTTCGGACTCAGAGCACTGTCGTACCGCGCGAGCGTGGTGAGCAGGACATAGCGCTGCACCTGGCGGGCGAGTGGGTGGTTGGTGAGCAGCGGATTGATGCTCTGAAGATCCGCGCCGGACGCGAAGAGCACGGTATCGCCTCGCCGGTTTGCGTCAGAGCCGCAAGCGGAGACCACAACCGGAACCAGAATGATTAGGTGTCGTGTCCGAAGCACAGCGAAGCTTATCTCCCCGGCGGCACAAGGTGCAGCGGTGTTGTCGGCCCCATCGTTTACATTCTACGCATGCTTCGAACATTCGTCCGACGGGCGCTGGCCGGCATGGCCGTCGTCATGGGCGTCGTGACCCTCATGTTCTTCCTCATCCGGATGGCCCCCGGCGATCCCGCGCTGCTGCTGGTAGGGCCCACCGCAACACCAGAGCAGCTCGTCGCCCAACGTGAAGCGCTTGGCCTCGACCGGCCTCTGCCGGATCAGTACGCCACCTGGCTGACCCGCTTTTTACGGGGTGATTGGGGCAGCAGCATCGCCACGGGGCGGCCAGTGCGGGCAATGGTCTCGGCCGCCTGGCCCGCCACCGTGAGCCTGGTGGGCCTGTCACTGGTTCTGAGTTACGTGATCGGCATTATTGTGGGAGCCATCCAAGCGACCCGGGGCGGCCGTCTCGATACCACGCTATCCGTGGTCACGGTCACCCTCTTTGCTGTGCCGGGCTACTGGCTGGGTCTCATGCTGGTAATGGTCTTCACCTACTGGATGCGCGCGCTGCCGGCCTTTGGCGCCGCAGGTTTGGACGCGGACTTCCTCACCGGCTGGGACCGGGTAGCTGACCGGCTTCGGCACCTTGCTCTCCCACTCACAACCCTCACCCTCATTGGTCTCGGAGGAACCGCACGGTACGTACGCGGCGCAATGCTGGACGTGCGGAACGCTCCCCATGTCGCGATTGCCCGGGCCAAGGGCTTGTCTCCTCTGCAGGTCGTCGTGCGGCACGTGCTCCGCAATGCTTTGGTTCCGGTGCTCACTTTGCTCGGCCTGTCCCTCCCGGCGCTTTTTTCCGGGGCCGTGTTCATCGAAGCCATATTCGCCTGGCCGGGCGTTGGCCGGATCATGGTCGAGGCAGTGGGGGCACGAGACTACCCGGTGATCATGGCGGCCACCGCGGTAAGCGCCACATTGGTTGTTCTCGGTAACCTCATGGCTGAAGCACTGACCGCGTGGGCCGATCCGAGGCTGAGAGCGGCAGAGCCTTCGGCCGGCGCAGCATAGATGGAAAAGCACTGGCTGCTGCGAGCCCGCGACAGCTCGCTCCTGCGCGACCCGCGAGCCCGCTTCGGTCTGGCGGTGCTCCTGCTTGCCCTGCTCCTGGCACTGTGCGCGCCGCTGGTTGCCGTAGATCCCTCGCTCCAGCGCGATATCGTGGCCACCCGCTTTCTGCCGCCGCTCAGCATTGACCAGCACGGCACCTTCCATCTGCTCGGCACCGACCGCTTCGGACGAGACGTATGGGCCCGGCTGGTGTTCGGTGCGCGGGTGTCGCTCGGCGTCGGGCTCCTGGCCGTGCTGCTTTCGGTTGCGATCGGGCTGGCCGTCGGCGCAGCTGCTGGATTCTGGCAAGGTAGGGTAGGCATCACGCTGCTGGGGCTCACCGATTTTGCCCTGGCCCTGCCCCGGGTGGTGCTCCTGCTGCTGCTCGCTTCGCTATGGCAGCCGAGCGCGGCGCTGGTGATCATGGTGCTGGGGCTCACCGGTTGGATGACCATCGCACGCCTGGTCCACAGCGAGGTCCGCACCCTGGCCGCACGGCCATTCGTGGAGAGCGCGGTGGCCCTCGGCGTGAGAGGGCCCCGCGTTCTGGTGCGCCACATCCTGCCTAACGCCTTGACTCCCGTCATCGTAGCTGCGGCGCTTGGGGTGGGGAACGCCATCATGCTCGAAGCGGGACTTTCCTTTCTTGGCCTTGGCGTGCAGCCGCCCACACCTTCCTGGGGAAACCTGATTGCTTCCGGGCGGGATACGCTGGTTAACGCGCCCTGGGTGGCTACCGCGCCGGGAGTGGCGCTGGTGTTGGTAGTAGTTGCCGCGACGCTACTGGGAGATGCGGTGCGGGACCGGCTGGATCCGGCTCAGAGGCGGTAAGCGGGCCGGCGGGGCAGGGTAAAAAACTGGGTTTCTCTTGGCCGAGGCGAGTGTTCCAAGCCAACCGGCACCGAGAGGCCGTATGCTCAAGCCTTCCCCGCTTCCGGCCTCACCGCCCGGTCCAACGATCGGAGCCCAGCACCTCGTCGATTCTCTGCTCCATTACCATGAGGGCGCCGGGCACTCCGCCACATCCGTAGTCGTGCTCGATCCGTTTGGTGCGCCCTCGGAAAGTGGCCGAGCTGATGGCGGAAGGAGAATCGGTGGAGTAGCGCCGGCAGGTGGGCTCCGACAATGCGTACCGCTCGGCGAAAGTGAAGTACCCCGCCCGCTCGAGCTCGATCAGCAGAGCCTCGACCCGTCGGGCCGGAATCTGGCCGACAGCCGTTCCGACCAACCGTACGTTGGCCCTCCCCTCGTACTTCACCTCACCGGAAGGCGATACCGAGATCGCGTAGACCGGGCAGCTTCCGAAGCAGGGAGTGCGCTCCAGGCTGATGGCCATTTCGGAAGCCGCCACCGACTGGTTGGACCGCTCTACCGGTGCCGCCTCGCGGCGCGAGGTGCAGGCGGCGAGCGCGAGCATCAAAGTTGTACCCAGGGACTGCATTACGGCGCGACCGCCACTCGTTTTACTCTGCTCCTGATGCCGTCCGACAACACCAGGTCCAACTCATACTTGTTGCTGGCGACCTGAACACTTCCACCCCGGGCGAACGACAGGACCTCACCCGTTTTGGCATCCCTCACCATCACCATTGGATGGGCACGGTTATCCCACTGTAGTCCTACCCTGCCGCCCGACTGACGGCGAACCTGGACGGAATCCACGCCTGGGCCCGCGCCCATCTGCGCGCTCGCCGCCAGGGTTGCCCTGCTCCGAACGGCTTGACGACCCTGCCCCGTAAGCCTCAGGCTAGCGAGCCGCGCCGCCTGAACATCCGAGAATGGCACGGCAAAGACGAAGCTCTGCTGATTCTTCAGGCCGTCGGCTTCTTCACTTGGCGCGAAACCGAAACTGAAGAGATTGGCTCCGTCTTCGGCCCTGGCTTCGACGGTGAACGGGCCAGGCCGGCGAGGCAGGCTCGGACGGGTGTTGACCAGAAAGGACGGCTTCAGAACTAACTCACCATCTCGAACATGGCCCCATACCAACAGACAGGGCTGTACCGCCCCGGTGGCTCCGGCGGCAATCGGCGAAGCGCTCGGGGGGGGCGAAATGAGGTGATTCATGACGGCCGTGTAGGTGTAGTCGCCAATCCATTTGGGCTCGCAGTAGCCCATGATGTCGCTCATGGTGGCCGGCTTCAAAGCCTGGGCAGCGACATCCAGCCCGAACACCCCAATACTGCCGTTGGGGTGCGGATAGCCATTGTCCACCCCGCCCGGACCACCGCAGGGCGCATGATTCCTGCCCCAGTTATGTCCCAGCTCGTGCGCAGTTACGGCCGCACCGCTCGGCAGGTGGTCCCATCCCAGCGCGCTCCGCTCGCTGGATCCGTTGCTCACATAGGCCACACCGGCAACGCCACTGCTATAGGAAACTTTTGCCACCCCGTAGTAATAGCGCGAGGAGTTTTCCACCACCCGAAGGGCTTCGATCTCCTCCAGCACAGTCAACCAGGCATGGTTGCCGTTATCGTCCTGCAGGGTATCCGGAGTAGTAGTGGTATACGGTGCGTGGACAACGGCGTTGTAGGCCGCCACGGGATGCATCTTCCTGGTAAGCGCCAGGAATTCGTCTCGATTGGCGTCCGTCACGTTACCCACATCCCCCCGCGCTGCATGTGGCTGCTGAATGACGGGGACGAAGGTGAGGTTTACGGCTGGTACGGTCCGAACAGCCGGCGCGGTCGGCGCCAGCAGGTTGTCACTCTCATCGCTCTCAGCCACGATGCCCGCTGGGTCTACCTCGGCATCGACCCGGAAGCCGGGCTGGATGAACGTGCCCGACACGGGCGTATTCCACGAGTACATCAGTGCGCTCTCGTCGACCGACGTGGGCACCGATGGGCCGGGCGCGGGTATCAGGGCAGTTGAGGCCAGTGCACCTGCGCTGTTGTATATCCGGACCCGGACGGCCGGGGCAGCGACGTTGGTACGGCTGGCCACTGCGAACACTCGCAGATAGCCATTCCGATCCTTTACTAGAGGAACGCTACCATCATAATTCTGGGCGCTCTGCGTGAGATACAGCCCGGCAATACGCAAGTTGAGCGGACCGCTATCGGGAGGCGCGTAGCTGATGCCGGCGGTAGCAGCCCCCGTTGCAGGAACTCTGACCTCCTGCGTGGCCGGGGTTGGCGTATGGGGTGTGCCGCCGCTGGCAATGACGTTCTCCGCGGCAACGGTATACGTGCCCGGGGTGAGTCCGCCCAAGGTCTCGGATGCGGTGATGCTTCGGCTGTAGTTGCTGGGCCCGCTGACTGTCACCGCTGCGTTGCCACTGGTACCCAGGCCGGTAATTGTAACGCTGAGATTCCCGCCCCCCGTGGAGTATAGGATCGAAGCGATGGCAGTAGAGCCGGCTACCGATACCGTCTGGGTGGCAGGCGTCCCACTGTAAAGAGCTGAGCCGACAGTCACATCGCTGGCGGTTACCGTGTAGGAGCCGGCGGAAAGCCCCGCGAGGGTCTGGGTGCCGGTAACTCCCTGGCTATAGCCTTCCGGCCCGGTGACGGCGAGCTCCGCGGAGGAGCCGGCGGGAAGTCCAGCTACAGTTATCGAAAGGTTACCCGTGCTCAACCCACTGGGCCCATCGTTACATGCAAGGGTAATTCCAATGACTAGAGCAGAAAGCTGCTTCCGCGAAATCAGCGGCATTGTTTCCTACTTCTGTAAGCGTACCGGCCTGGCGTTCTCCACCGCCACAGTCTGCTTCACCGCGAACGATGTACTCGGGAATGTATAAGCCAGCTAACGGTAAGAGGTAACCAAAAACCCAGTGACGGGCGTTCTGGTACCGTCCCAGCAATAGCTGAGCCAGGCCATGACCGGTGCGGCGCATCGAGGAGGGACTACGGAGACTGTCGAATTATTTAGGGACGCGGCTGTACAGAGCTCTATGCCGACTCCCGCCGGCCGGTGCACCGCCTCACTTCGTGCAATAGCCGCTCGGCCGGAAAAGGCTTGGGTAGAATGGCACACGGAGCTGCAATGCCGAGCTCCGCCAGGGCAGCGGTGGCATGTCCCGACATGAGGATCACGGGGAGGTGGGGATGGGTGGCAGCAAGCACCTGAACCAGCTCCACACCGTTCATGCGAGGCATGACTATATCTGAGACCACCGCCTCGAATTGAAATCCCTGTTTTATCAGCTCGAAGGCCTCCACCCCATCCTGGGCCTCGACCACGCCATACCCTTCCCGCTCCAGCACCCGCAGGGCGAAGCGCCGGACCGACCCCTCATCGTCCACAACAAGGATGGGAGTGCCTGCACCGGCACGCACTACGGCGGACGAGCAATCGTCGAGAATCTTCATTCCAGGGATCTGTAGAGGACGTCCTAATGTAATACAGAGAGGGGGTATAGTCACTACGCCGCCGGAGCAGCCCTGCACCGGTCCGGCAGCCCGGTCACGGCCTGCGCCCGACCCTGAGGCTCAGCGGCCAGCTGACTTGCCGCACCGAGGTGGGGTCTCCCCAATGAGTGGCCAGCTCCCGCCGGAGCCCATCGACTGGATCGGATCCCACCAGCTCGCGAAAGCGAACGGTGGCCGACCAGGTGCGGAGATACTCCAGGAGCTGAGACAGCGTCCAGTATTCCTTCATGCCGAAGCTCGGTGGATCGAGCTCAGTGAACGGGAAGGCGAGGGTGCGGTAGCCGGCTTCGACGTGAACTCGCTCTGGCGGCCAGTAGGGACCGACGACGTGGCTGTAAAAGCGGGCTAGCTCTCGGTCGAGACCAGCTCCGTCTATAGTCTGGAGGCCATAGGTCCACACTGCCAACACGCCGCCGGGCATCAGGACTCGCCGAGCTTCCGCATAAAATTCGTCGGTTTCCAGCCAGTGAAGTGCCTGGGCTACCGTAACCAGATTCATCGTCTCGTTGCCCAAGCCACTGGCTTGGGCTGGTGCAACGCGGTAGTTGACCCCGGGATGAGACGGAGCTTGGCTAATCATCGAAGCGCTGATATCGGTGGCGATGACGTGCCTGAACCGGCTCGCCAGCGGGACTGAAGCCTGCCCGCTGCCAGCGGCGCAGTCCCAGGCACAATCCCGGCGGCTCACAAGCGAGGCGAGATAGTCGAACAGTGCCTCGGGGTAGCGAGGTCGCCATGAAGCGTAGGCGGGAGCCAGCCGGGAGAAATGATCGGCAAACGGTTTCACCTCAGCGCAAGGCGCGATGGCCGCGAAGAATGCGGAGGACTTCGTCCACCGGTAGCGCCTCTACGGTGCCGCCTCGCGAGCTGACCTCGCTGGCGGCAAACAAGGAGTTATAAATGGCCTCTTCCGTTGCCTCCACCGTTGCCTGGAAGAGACCCGACATCTCCTCGTTAGCCAGCTCCGTTATGACATGCCTAGTCTGGCGCGCATCCCGTCTGACGGTCGGATTGGTTGAAAACGCGATAACGTAGTCGCCCGACCCATTGGAGGCTGCCGAACCGGTCTTGCCCAGGCCCAGCATGGCGCGGCTGGCCAGACGACGGAGATTCCGATCCGACAGCGGAGCGTCGGTTGCTACTACTATCATGATGGACCCGCGCTCACCCTGAGACCCGGTCCGCGGCTTCACCCCACCCCGACCCAGCGCCCGACCGACCGGTACACCGAGGATCTGGAGTTCGCCGCCGAAGTTGGACTGCACCAGCACCCCTACGGTCCACGCGCTGTCTAGCGCCGCGGTCAGGCGGGATGAGGTGCCGATCCCGCCCTTCCAACCAAATGCGACGGTGCCGGTGCCGGCGCCAACGCTCCCCTCGGCGACTACCCCGGGGGCGGCCCGACTCAGAGCCTGGTGCACGTCTTCCGCCAAGAGCGGACGGGCGCGGATCGCGTTAAGCACGTAGCCGTCATTTGTCTCCCCTACCACCGGATTTATGGAGCGCACTTTTTCCATACCCGGAAGCTCGAGAAGGTAGGCGGCCAGTGCATCAGCCGCTTTCCAGACGCACAGCGTGCAGGTTAGCAGAATCGGGGTCTCAAGCTCGCCCAGCTCGGCCAGCTGGGTGACACCTATCAGTTTGCCGAAGCCGTTACCCACATGAATTGCCGCCGGCACCCGGTCGAAATAGAGATTACCCGAGTGAGGGAGTATGGCGGTGACGCCAGTTCGAACTGAATCGCCCCGAATCACCGTGGTTTGCCCCACTCGGACTCCGCCTACGTCGGTGATAGCGTTGTGCAGGCCGGGACGCAGCACGCCAGGTTTGATTCCCAGATTGCGGGCCCGGGGCCGCTGTTGCGCTTCGGTCGGACCGGCGAGAGCCGTTGCGGCTGCGGCTATCATCAGGAGACGATAGAGGAAGCAGGGTCGGCGTGCCATCAGGCTTGGCTCACAAAGAGACAACGCTAGGCAGCTGGGTAGGGCCCGACGAGCGCCAGCTCCAGGCGGTCGATAAACTCCGCCTGTGCTGGATTGATCTTGTGGCGCGCGGTGGCCGGGTCGAACCAGGCACAGCGATCCACCTCGGGAAAGGTGATGAGGCGCCCGGAGCCGCGGGGCCACTCGGTGCGCATGATATTGCTGGTTACTTGATCAGAGTCGGCGACCCCTTCCCAAGCCCAGGCGTGCACTAGCTTGCCCGCCTTCTGGCGGATGCTGCCAAGCGGGAGGAAAGGTCCGACGGCCCGCACGCCAGTCTCCTCCTCGAACTCCCGGCAGGCCGCAGCGAGTAGCTCCTCGCCGGGCTCGACTACACCCTTGGGAATAGTCCAGGCACCGGCGTCGCGGTTGTGCCAGAAAGGCCCCCCAGGGTGGGCCAGGAATACTTCCAGTTTGGCCGAGGCGCGACGGTAAAGCAGCAGTCCCGCGCTGGATTTGGGCGACTTCGCCATCTCAGCCGTGGCTTACCGTTCGAACCGCAGGGCACAGAAATATCCTGCAGGATCAGGAAGTACCCGGCGGCTGCCTGACTCAGTGACTGCCAGACCGAGATCAGACCTCCACCAGCCCCAGAAGCCCTCGGCCCCAACCGCGGTGATCTCCAGGTTGTGGGTCAGGCCACCCGGGTATCCGGCATGCCCTATCCTGAGACGCTGTCCCGCAACGACAACTCCGGGCCGATTCGGATCGCGCGAGGCGACAGCGGCCCGCCAAGCCGAATCCCCGATCGCCAGCTCGATCCAGCCTATTAGATCGCGCACCGCACCGCCCGCTGCCCGCGCTCTTGTGGCGGAGTCGAGCGGTGCGAGATGAAGGCGCCCTCTGGCTACGGTGCCGCCGGCGGGCTGCGTCGATACCTGGATCAGCTCGTAGTCGCCGGCCAGCGAAGATGGCGGCGTTGCGATCGGGTGCTGTGCTGTTTGAGGGACGCTCGGTCCGCAGCGCGTTGGTTCGGCTGAGGGTCCCCGGGGCCGCCCACAGGAAGCCAGCATCAGGAGGCCGAGTGTTAGTGGGAACCTGATGGCACCACTCATGAGTTGAGCGCGAGCCGTAACCTGAGGCTGAGCGGCAAGTTCGGGTCGGCGGTACGGGTGGTTACAAGGAAGGACGGAACCTCCTGGCACGAACGTACGCTCGAATCGCCCATGGGGCAACCGTACGGCGACCTCGAACCGACGGTGTTCCGCAGAACCACCAAGAGTGGTAGGCTTAGGATGAACCCCTAGCCCTGACGCTCATGAATTCGCGACGCCTCCTCGGCCGCCGCCCCTCCACACCCGGACGAATCCCGGGCAGCTCCAGTCCGGACCGCAGTCTGCCCAGTGACCTGATGATTCAGACCTGCCGGCGGGTCGGTATCGTCAGCATCGTGTTCGGATCGATCTGGGCGTTCATGACAGTCATGAACAACTTTGTCATCCGGCTGATCAGCGAACGGATGGACACGCTGTATCCTTTCCCGGGAAACTTGGTGGGAGGCGCCGGGGTCGCGAGCTCCGTGGCGATGGTTTACCTCGCCCGCAGGATCGGCCACAAACCGCAGCTACTTATCGATCTCGGTTCCGGATATCTCGTCCTTCAGTGTCTGCTGATCTCAGTCCTTACGCACTGGATTCCCATTCCACTGGTGCCGCGGGTCTCCTGGGTCTGCATCGCCATCCTCATCTATCCCGCAATAGTACCGAACACCCCGAAAAAAACCCTGGTGGTTTCGCTTGTGGCAGCTTCCACCGAGCCGCTGGCAATGGCACTGTCGATGCTGCGCGGCATCGAGTTCCTGGGCGGCTGGCTCTACGTGCTTTGGACATCAGTACCGAATTTCATCTGTGCTTTCCTGGTGGTTGTGCCGGTGCAGATCATCCACGGCCTGGGCCAGCAGGTAAGGCGAGCCCGCGAGCTGGGCAGCTATCGGCTTGAAGAGCCGCTCGGCAAGGGGGGAATGGGAGAGGTGTTCCGGGCCACCCACCAGATGCTGGCGCGTCCCGCGGCAGTGAAACTGATCCGCCCTGAAATTCTGGGCTCCAGCTCGCCGGGCGCGGCACGAGTGATCATCCAGCGCTTTCGGCGAGAAGCCGAAGCAGCAGCATCGCTGCGTTCACCCCACACGATCAGTCTCTATGACTTCGGGGTGGCGAACGACGGGACCTTCTTCTTCGTGATGGAGCTGCTCGATGGACTCGACCTGGAAACTCTGGTCGAGCGCTTTGGGCCCTTACCACCGGAACGCTGTGTGCACCTGTTGCGCCAGGTCTGTGATTCGCTCCACGAGGCGCACACCCGGGGGCTGGTTCATCGAGACATCAAACCATCCAACATTTTCACCTGCCGCCTGGGACTCGAGGTCGACTTCGTGAAGGTGCTGGACTTCGGCCTGGTCAAAGCAGTGGACGAAGGTGGAGAGGCGACGCTGCTCACCGCCCCCGACAGTACGACCGGCACTCCGGCTTACATAGCACCCGAGATGGTGCGGGGTGACCGGGTAGCGGATCATCGCGTGGACATATACACCCTGGGGTGCGTCGCCTACTGGCTCATGACCGGGCGGCTGGTGTTTCAGGCCCCGAATGCCATCCAGCTTATGTATCAGCATGCCAACGCCATTCCAGTTCCGCCCTCAAAGCTGAGCGAGTTCGAGGTACCGGCTGCGCTCGACCATGTGATTCTCGACTGCCTGGCCAAGTTCCCCGAGGAGCGGCCGCAGAGCGCGGCGGAGTTATCGCGCCGGCTGCTGGCGGCGCTTCCCGAGCTGGCCTGGACCGGGGAGCTGGCGCAGCGGTGGTGGGACCGGCATCACCCCGAGGCAGCTCGCCCGGGCCAGACCGACTCCCAACGCATCCTGACCAAGACCATGGAGGCGATGTGGGAGCCGGTAGAGACTCCGTCACCGCTCGCCTCGATGGGGCCATGAGAAGGTTCAGCTCTTCCCATGTTTCGCAAACATGACGGGCCGCCTCGACCTCGCGCCACCGGGCTCCGAGCAGCCCGGGCAGCTGGACCGCGCCCTCCGCCTCTTTGCCGACGTAAGAAACGGAGAAGGCGGCACGGCGATTCTTCTCGCCCTGAACGTCTTTCTGCTGCTGGCCACGTATTACTGCATCCGACCCGTCAGGGAAGCACTGATCCTTTCCACCGAAGGTGGTCCGGAGCTGAAGTCGTATCTCGCGGCAGGCCAGGCAATCCTGCTGCTCGGATTGGTGCCGGCGTATGGGGCACTGGCGGACCGGCTACCCCGCCGACGGCTGCTCAACACCGTCACCGCCTTCTTTATCCTGTGCCTGGTTGCGTTCTATGGGCTGGCGCAGGGTGACGTACCCATCGCCGTGGTATTCTTTCTCTGGGTCGGCATCTTCAACCTGATGATCGTGGCGCAGTTCTGGTCCTTCGCCAACGACCTTTACACCAAGGAGCAGGGCGAACGCCTCTTTGCCATCGTCGCGGTGGGCGCTTCGCTGGGCGCAGTGCTCGGGGCCAGACTCGCCGGATGGCTGATTCCGCTGTTCGGCCTGCCTCAGCTTCTGCTCGTGGCCGCAGGCCTTTTGGGTTTGGCGGTGGCCATCAGCAACCTGGTGGATGCCCGGGAACGGGCTCAACATGAAGTCCACCTCCCTTCCAGACTGACGACGGCCGAGCTCCCCGCATCCACCGGTGAGTATCAAATCCAGACCGTCGAGGACGCGAAGAAGCTCACGGTCTCACTTCCCGGTGTTGGGCCCGCTACCCGGCCCGGCACGTTCCGGCTCGTGTTCGGCAACCGCTACCTTCTGTTGATCGCGCTGCTGATCACGTTCGTCAATTGGGTAAACACGACGGGCGAATACATTCTGGGACGCACGGTGGTGGACGCCGCCAGGGCGGCTGTGCAGAGCGGAAGCGCGGGCGGACTCTCGGAGTCGGAGTACATCGGCAGGTTCTACTCCGAGTTTCTGTTCGTTGTCAGTCTGACAGCGCTGGGGCTGCAATTGTTTATCGTCTCACGGCTCATCAAATATGTTGGAGTCCGGGTGGGCGTGATGGTGCTGCCGATCCTGGCATTTGCCGGCTACGCCATTCTCGCGTTTGCGCCGGTTCTCGCTCTGGTGCGCATGGTGAAGATCGCCGAGAACGCCACTGACTATTCCATCCAGAATACAGTGCGAAACGTGCTCTTTCTCCCCACCAGCCGGGATGAGAAGTACAAGGCCAAGCAGGCGATAGATTCGTTCTTCTGGCGCGCGGGCGACGTGCTGTCTGCGGCTCTGGTTTTCGTGGGCGTAACCTCCATCGAGTTGGGGACCACCGGTTTTGCCAGGGCCAATCTGCTGCTCACCTGCGTCTGGCTGCTCCTGGCTCTCGCGGTGGGACGCGAGTACGCACGCAAGTCCAAGGCACTCGAGAGTAATCCAGCCCTCCGGTGAGTCGAAGAGCCCGCGGAGTTAATGCGGTCGCGGTTGCCGGCGCTCTTGCCTGTGCCGGCCCGCCACCACCCCAGCTCGAGCCGGTACCGGTGCTGCTTTCCAGTGAAATCGCTACCAGCCTTTACCTGATCGGCGATGCCGGGAAGCCCCACACCGGTGGCGAGCCGGTGCTCGAGGCGCTGCGGCGGGATCTCGCGTCGCGCAGCTCGGAACGGGTAGTCGTTTTCCTCGGGGATAATGCATACCCGCGCGGGCTTCCGGCATCGGGGCAGCCGGGTAGGCTTCGGGCCGAAATCAGCCTCGCCACGCAGGTGGAGACGATTACCGGCACGGGCTCTCGCGGCTTCTTCGTACCGGGAAATCACGATTGGGCCAAACACGGCGTGGACGGCTGGAAGGCGATAGAACGTCAGAAAGCTTTCATTGATTCCGCAGGTCGGGGAGCGGCGTCGCTCGAGCCCGGTGGAGGGTGTCCAGGCCCGGCAGTGATGGACATCGGGCCGCGGCTCCGGCTCGTGTTGCTGGATACGCAGTGGTGGCTTCACCCAGGTCCGAAGCCGCGTCATCCGGACTCCGGCTGCGGCACCGATGCGGAGTCGGAGATTGTGGACTCTCTTCGCACGGCGCTGCTCGGCGCAGCGGGGCGATTGGTCGTGGTGGCGCACCATCACCCACTGGCATCGGGTGGCGTCCATGGAGGATACTTCGGCTGGAGGGAGCACCTCTTTCCCCTTCGGTCGATCAAGTCATCGCTGTGGATACCGCTTCCACTGCTGGGCTCTCTTTATCCGACCGCCCGTCTTGAGGGTATTTCCAGACAGGACATCGGATCTCGCGCCTATCAGCGCATGATCGCGGCGATCCGCCGTGCGTTTGGCGCCGCACCACCGGCGCTGGACGCGGCGGGCCACGAGCACAACCTCCAGGTGATCAAAGGAGGCGCTGCCAGACTCAATCTGGTCAGCGGCACGGGCATCTATGGCCACAGTGGCGGGGCATTCTCCGTTCCCGGTTCCTTGTTCGCCAAAAACGCGAGCGGCTTCGCCCGCCTGGACATCCCCCGATCGGGACGCGCCCGGCTCGCCGTTCTGGTCGCGGATGGTGCGGGCGGCAGCCGCGAGGTGTTCTCGACATGGGTAGAATGAGGGCGCAGATGATTCCTACTAGAGAGCTGTTGTTCGGTACAGTCATACTGAGCTCGGCCGTGCCCATACTTGCCGGACAGCAGGTGGACAGCACCCGACCAGCTCAGGTGCTTCAGGCTCCGGGCTTGCACTATCGGGCCGGTGGACTCCACCGATTTGTGCTGGGCCGGGATTATCGATCCCACTGGACCACCCCAGTCTCGGTGCCGGTTCTGGATCTCGGCAGGTTCGCCGGCGGACTCCAGACCCTGTCGCGGGGCGGCGGACAGCAGACCCGGTCGTTACTTCTGAGAGCCCGCGGTGGGCGCGAGTTCTTGTTTCGATCGGTGGACAAAGACCCATCAGCCACTTTGCCGCCCGAGCTGCGCCCGACCGTCGCGGGTCAGGTGGTGCGGGATCAGACCAGCTCCGCGCTTCCCACTGCGCCACTGATTGTCGGGCCTCTGCTCGCGGCAGCCGGAATTCTGCACAGCGAATCGCACCTCTACGTCTTGCCCGACGATCCCAGCATAGGAGAGTTCCAAAAAGAGTTTGCGGGTGTAATGGGTTTTCTGCAGGAACGAATCGGTGGGCCCGAGGGACCCTCTGCCCGTTGGGGCGGCGCGGCCGAAATCATCATTACCGATACACTATTCGCCCGACTTACCCGCACGACGGACGATCGAGTGGATGCCCGGGCGTTTCTTACTGCCCGGCTGCTCGATCTGCTGATTGGCGACTGGGACCGGCACGCCGGACAGTGGCGCTGGGCCCGATTCGGAGAGGCTCTTCCCCGCCGCTGGATCCCGATTCCCGAGGACCGGGATCAGGCCTTCGTCAAGTACGACGGGTTGCTCCTGGCAATCGCGCGACAAAGCGCGCCCCAGCTAACCAACTTCGGGCCCATCTATCCGTACCTTGCGGGCGCCACCTGGAACGGACGCGATCTCGACCGGCGCATTCTGGTGGAGCTGGACTGGCGGGACTGGGAGTCGGTCGCAGTCGGCCTCCAGGCTGCACTCCCTGACGAGGTCATCGACCGAGCGGTGCGAGCCCTGCCGCCCGAGCACTACGCCCTGAGAGGTGCCCTGCTCATCAGCGCTCTGCGCTCCCGGCGCGATAAACTTCTGGAGGCGGCCCGCGGGTACTACGAGCTTCTGGCCCGACAGGTCGATGTCCACGGAACTCAGGGCACCGATCGAGCCGCACTGATCCGGCAGAGGGATGGTGGGGCAGAGCTCACGATCTCAGCAGGAGGGTTAGACACGAACGATTTCTATTTCCGGCGCCGCTTCGCCCGCCAGAGCACGAGCGAGATCCGGATTTTCCTGGGTGGAGGCGACGACGTGGCCATGGTCCGCGGGCCAGGCCGCGGTCCCGTACTCCGCATCCTCGGAGAAGCGGGACAGGACGAGTTGATCGACTCCACCCGCGGCGGCAACGAGCGTTTCTACGATGAGCCGGGTGCTAAGGTGCGGACCGGTGGCTTCGCAAACAGAATCGATCGCCGTCCGTACAACCCCCCACCGAAAGAGCCAGGCGCCCTGCCGCCGAGAGACTGGGGTAAGCGGTGGACCTCGAGCACCTGGGCGTCTCTCGGTCCTGACATGGGTCTGCTGATAGGTGGAGGGCGGGCGCTGACCGTCTTTGGCTTCCGGAAGGACCCCTACGCCAGCCGGCATCGGTTCCGTGCCGGATTTGCCACCGGCCCCAAGACGTACCGTTTCGACTATCGAGGCGAGCTCCACCGGGAGAACTCTACCGGACACGGGGAGATCCTGGTTCGTGCTTCAGGGGTGGACGTCATCAGCTTCCATGGCTTCGGAAATGAGATTTCCGCTCCCGGGAACAATGAGTTCTACCGGGTCACTCAGGACGTTTTCAGTATCGCTCCATCGGTGGTGTTGCCCTTAGGTGGCAGGACTACGTTCCGGTTCGGCCCGATCCTGAAGTACGCCTCCACCGACCAGCGTCCCGGACGCTTCCTCAGTTCGCTCGACAATCTCTACGGCGCCAGCAGTTTTGGAGAGCTTGGCGCTGGGCTGGCCCTGCGGTTCGACAGCAGAGATCATCCTCACAATGCCAGCCGGGGCATCAAACTCGAGCTCGGTGGCCGGGCCTATCCCGCCATTTGGCATGTAGACCGTACCTTTGGCGAAGTCCACGCCGAAATCGCCACCTACCTTACCCCAAATCTACCTTTCCAGCCCACGCTGGCCTTTCGGGCCGGTGGCCGCAAGCTCTGGGGAAGCTATCCCTTTTTTGAGGCCGCCTTCATCGGAGGTCCTTCGACGGTAAGACTGGGCCGGGTGAACCGCTACGCCGGAGATGCCGCCGCGTATGGCAACGCCGAACTCCGCTTGCCGCTTGCCAAGGTCACGCTGGTTCTGCCTGCGGATGTGGGGGTGTTCGGGCTGGCGGACGCCGGGCGGGTGTTCCTGGAAGGCGAGTCTTCCGATAAGTGGCACACGGCTTTCGGGGGAGGGATCTGGTTGGCCTACCTGAGCCGGGAGAACACGATCTCGGCCGCGGTTGCGGCCGGTGAGGAGCGCCCTGGGTTCTACGTGCAGGCCGGCTTCGGTTTCTGATGCGCGCAGACGGCCTTGCGGTCGCCGCAGCGGCTGCAGCCGGCACGGTCATGATCGCGTTCCAGATTGCCGGCAAGGCAACCCGGGATGCGCTGTTTCTTTCGACCTTCGGCGTCGCCTCACTGCCGCCGATGGTGATTATCGCGGCGCTGCTGTCGGCCGCGCTTTCGGTGGCACTTGCCCGCCTCATGGCCCGCAGCCGCCCCAGCCGGCTCGTCCCCCGGCTGCTTGCGCTGAGCGCGCTGCTGTTGCTGGCGGAATGGGCTCTGGCAATCGAGACTCGCCGTCCTGCCGCAATTCTGCTCTATCTTCACTTTACGGCTCTTGGGGCCCTGCTGGTCTCCGGCTTCTGGGCGATCGTCAACGAGCGCTTCGACCCGCGCACCGCACGCCGAACCATCGGCCACATCACCGCAGGAGGCTCCGTCGGCGGCTTGCTGGGCGGCCTCCTTCCCGAACGCGTCGGCGCCACGCTCTCACTCGTCGCCATGCTCCCTATACTAGCGATGCTCCACCTGATTGCCGCCGGACTTGTTCTCGGGGTGGACCGTGGTGGTCTGCCTCGAACCTCGGCCGATGAGCCGGCTTTCGAAAGGGACGCACCAGGGGGGGCGGCAGAGATCCTTCGAGGCTCACCCTATCTTCTCGGGCTCGTTTTACTCGTGGCGCTGACCTCCGCCGCGGAAGGGGTGCTGGACTACGTCTTCAAGGCTCGTGCGGCTGCGGCCACCCGCACAGGTGAAGAGCTGCTGCGTCTCTTCGCCGCCTTCTACACTGTGACCGCCCTCCTCGGTATTTCGATTCAGGTAACCACCCTCAGAAGAGTGTTCGAAAGGCTTGGTATCGCCCGCAGCGCGGCTCTGCTCCCTGCCGGTGTCTCCATGGGCGCGGTCGGTGCATTCCTGATCCCTGGTCTGGTCCCTGTGCTTCTGGCACGGGGCGCCGAGGTAGTGCTCCGCAGCTCGCTCTTTCGCGCCGCGTATGAGCTGCTGTTCACCCCGGTAGCACCCGGCGAAAAACGCGCTACCAAGCTTCTCATCGACGTCGGGGCCGCCCGTGTCGGCGATGTTGTGGGAGGTCTTCTCATAGCGGCAGCACTCCTGCTCACCGGCGCGGCAGCTGGAAAGATTCTTCTCGGCACGACCGTGGCGCTCTCCCTCGGTGCGGTGGTGGTGGCGCGCAGGCTGCACCTCGGCTACGTAGCTGCCCTGGAGGGAAGTCTCCAGCGCAGGACCGGCGGGGTGCCGGATCCCCTGCACGATGAGGGTTCCGCACTGCTTCAGACCGTGGGTGGCTTCGATCTCAGCGGGATCCGGCCAAGGCCCGATCCCACTTCCCGGAGCGTGACCGAACCGGCGTCGCCGCTGCCCTCCCGTGGCAATTCGCCTGCGTCCTCACTGCATGGAGCCATCGCGGCCGGTAGCCGGGAAGAAATTCAGCGCGCGCTTTCAGCCAGCCCAATTACCGTTGACGAGATCGAGGCCACCATCGAGCTGCTCGCCTGGGATGAGGTAGCACCCCACGCCATCAAAGCGCTCAGGATGGTGGGTGGCACCGGCCCCGGCGTATTCGTGCGGCATCTGCTGGATCCGCAAGAGGACTTTGCCATTCGCCGGCGCCTGATAGCTGTCGTGGCAGCCTATCCCACCACCGAGGCGTTCGACGCCCTGTTCGAGGCCATGCGCGACCGTCGGTTCGAGGTGCGGTATCGGTCAGCCCGGGCCTTGAGCTACCTGTCACGTGAGATTCCCGGCCTGCAGGTTGATCGTGAACGTGTGTTTGACGTGATGAAGCGGGAGATGGCCGTGGAACGAGGGCTCTGGGAAACTCGGCAGCTGATCGACCAGGCCGAAGACGAGCCCTCGCCGCTGGAATTGGAAGCCCTGCGGGGGAGAACCAACCGGAGCCTGGAACATCTCTTCACCCTGCTCTCGCTGGCGCTTCCGCCCGAAACGGTTCGGCTGGCATTTCATGGCCTGCATACGGGCGACCGCTATCTGCGCGGAACCGCACTGGAGTACCTGGAGACCGTGCTGCCTGAAGCCGTCTGGGTAAAGCTTTGGCCGTTCCTGGATGAAGGAGAGGAGCAAGCCCCACGCCCACCGAGGAGCTCGGAACAGGTGATGCGCGAACTGGTGGCATCCCAAAACTCCATCGGGCTGGCACTGGCGGAGCTCCGACGGCGGGACCAATGATCGATGGAGCGTTGCTGAAGACATTAACATCAGGGACACGCGCGGCGGTTGTCCTTCTTGCCTGCTACGCGGCCACTGCCACACCACTGCTATCGCAAACACCTCAGCCGCTCGGCGCCCAGGACCGGACCCGACTAGCTGAGGTAGTCCGTTTGGCAACGCGACTTCGAAGCCGGATCTGGCCGGGATGGGAACGTACGCCGCTAGCTATACTGCTGGTGACTGACTCCGCCGAGTATCTCGTGGGCCACCCGGAGCCCGGTGTTGAGTTCACGCGGTCTGGTCACGATTCGATTTTGGCACTGGATATCTGGATCCGGCCGCGGGTGTTCAGTCCCACGCTTCTCGCGACGTTCCCGGCCGTTGGTGCCCTGCCGACTATCGTGGTCGGCACAGCGGAGCGCACCGGGAAATCATCGAGCGAATGGGTTCTGACGCTATTACACGAGCACTTCCACCAGTGGCAATACTCATTACCGGACTACTATCACCGGGTTGGTCTGCTGGGCCTCGCCGGCGGCGACTCCACAGGAATGTGGATGCTCAACTACCCCTTTCCTTATGAATCGGTCCAAGTCCAGTTGGCCAGCAAACGCCTGGCTGAGATACTAGCCAGAGCAATCGATGCCACCCCGGCCGAGCGCCGGCGCGCGCTATCAGCAGTCACCGACACCCGTGCCGACTTGGCAGCACATCTCACGCCGGCTGACAACAGGTACCTGGAGTTTCAACTGTGGCAGGAAGGAGTGGCGCGGTTCATCGAGTATCAGACCGCTGCCGCCGCTGCGAGTCTGGGCCCACCCTCCGCTCGGTTTAGGACGTTGCCGGATTACGAGTCTTATGAGAGCCTGGCCAGGCGCGGCCGGCTGAATCTGCGCCATGAGCTCGACCACTTCGACCTGGGACAGAATAAGCGGTCCAGCTTTTATCCCCTCGGGGCAGCGCTGGCGCTGCTACTCGAGAACAATGGTGGCGACTGGAAGCGTCGGTATGAGGCAACACCCTTCGTGCTGACCTCACTACTTGGGCGCGGGCGCTAAAGGGACGACAGCAGTCAACGCGCAGTATGATGTTGGTGCGTTCAACGGCTCGAGCGCCGTGACGGGGCGAGCCGGTTGTACTTGCGCAATATCGCGCTCAGCCGGTCATGCGGCAGACCGTAGGCCCGGATGCTGTCCGCCCCGGTCATCGTGACCGCGGCTATCATCGCGTTGGTCACCGCCTCTTCGGTGGCCTGTACTGTTGCCTCGAACAGCGGGTCCAGTCTCTCGTTCGGGATCATCTGCAGATTGACGCTGGCAGTGTCCGCGGACAGGCCCACATTTGCTGTGGAAAAGGCGATGAAGATATCTCCCGAAAAGGTACTCGAGATACTGCCCTCCCGCCCCAGGCCGAGCGAAGCACGCTTCACGATGCGGCGAAGCTGGTGGGGCAGAACCGGCGCGTCGGTGGCTATGACGATGATGATCGAGCCCAGCTCGGGATCAGGTCGCTCCAGATATGAGTTGTCTGCGCCGCAGCGGGGCATCTCCCGCAGCCACTCCCGTGAAGTGGGCTTCGAGCCGGCCACACACACTCCTGGTTCAAGCAGCTCCTGCCCCACGGGAACGCCCGCAATCCGAAGCCCGCGCCGGGAGCCGTAGTTGCACTGCACCAACACTCCCAGCATGTAGCCTCCAGATTCGGCGGAAAGAAGGCGTGAGGCACTGCCGATCCCGCCCTTGAATCCATTGCACAGCATTCCGGTTCCGCCGCCTATGGCTCCCTCAGCGACCCGCCCACCGCGAGCGCCGTCCAGCGCGGCGAATACGTGAGCCGGGGTCACGTGAAAGCCATTGATGTCGTTAAGAACTCCGTCCCAGGTCTCGGCCACTACAGGCAAAGCCCAGCGGAAACCCGGGTGATGCCGCAGCATCCACTGGATGGTGGCGTCCCGCGCCACACCCACGCTGTGAGTATTGGTAATGAGTACTGGGCCCTCCAGGACTCCCGACTCCTCCAACCAGGTGGTGCCGGTCATCTCGCCGTTGCCGTTCAGCGAGAACCAGCCACCAAAGACAGATGCTTTTCCGGTTCGACCTCGGGGCAGCACGGCCGTAATTCCGGTGCGTACCGGGCCTCTGCCCTGAACCAACGCACCTTCGCCCGAGATGATCGTAGTATGCCCTACCTCCACGCCTGCTACATCGGTGATCGCGTTGTAACGCCCGGGCGTGCCGTCGAACGGGACACCGATGTCCCGGGCGCGAGCCTTCGAACGGGGCTCGCTCTGCGCATCAAGGCTGATCCAGCCAAAGGCCAGCAGCGCGGGGATTGCGGCGGTGTGAAGCAGCACCGCCGGAAGGCGTACGTGCTTCATCACCGATCCGCCCGGGCCAGCGCGCGGTCGAGCACGTCCACCGCGAAATCGGCATCCTCGAGAGTGATGCACATCGGAGGCTTGATGCGCAGGACGTTCCCGTCGAGCCCACCTTTCCCCAGCAGTACCCCCATCTCCCGCGCCGCTTCAAGCACCTCCAGGGTCTGAGGCCCGGCTGGTACGCGGGTCTTCCTGTCGGTAACCAACTCGACCCCTAGCATAAGCCCCATGCCGCGCACTTCGCCGACAAGCGGATGGTGTTTCTGCAATCTGCGCAGTCCCTGAAGCAACCGGGCTCCGACCTGGCGGGCATTTTCCTGTAGCCCGTCTTCGTCGATGACCTCCAGCACCGCGAGACCTGCGGCCATCGAGACCGGATTCCCACCGAAGGTATTGAAGTGGATGCGGCTGGTAAGCGCCTCGGCGACCTCTTTCCGGGTGGTTACCGCCGCGAGAGGCGCGCCATTTCCGATGCCCTTGGCCATGGTCACGATGTCCGGTACCACGCCGTAGTTCTGAAATCCCCAGTAGTGCTCGCCAGTTCGTCCAAACCCGGTCTGGACCTCGTCGGCGATGCAAAGCCCGCCGTACTCTCGCACTATCGAATACGCATCGCGAAAGTAGTTTGGCGCGCCTCGGGTGACCCCGCCCACGCCCTGAATCGGCTCGGCGATGAACGCCGCGATCCTCCCGGGGGTCGAATAACGGATCAGCTGGCGTATGTCAGCGGCGCTCTTGGATGCGATCTCTTCCGCGGTCCCGCTCAAAGGGCTGGTGGCGGGGTCAGGAGACAGAGCGTGATGTATCCCTGCCTGGCCGGGCAGCGGGTGCTTCCAGGTATGATGCGAGGTTAATCCGACCGCGCTCGGTGAGCCTCCGTGATAGGCGTTCCTCAGGGCGATTACGTCGGTGTTTCCGGTGAAGAGTCGGGCCATGGTTACGGCCAGATCGTTGGCCTCGCTGCCGCTGTTCACGAAATAAGTGACGTCCAGACCAGCCGGCATTTTCGAGGCCAGCTTTTGTGCCAGGAGGGGCAGGTTGGGATGGAGATAGATCGTCGTGGCATGCTGCAGCGCCGCCGCCTGGGCCTGAACCCGCTGCAGAACCTTGGGATGACAGTGCCCGCACGACACCGTCACAATTCCGGCGAAGAGATCGAGGTAACGCCGTCCGGTCTCGTCGAACAGATACTGCATTTTCCCTTCGACGATCATGATGGGATCGCGATACAAGGTAAACAGGGCGGGGTTCACGTACCGCTTCCGAAGCGCCAGAATCTCCTCCCGGGAGGGGCCCTGGTACGGGTGTGGCGCGTGGGAGAAAGCAGGCATGGCCAGCGGCGGCGGCATGACGTCGGTCATTGAAGTTCTCAGTGCATGATCGGTGAAAGGCTGCTAGGACATCCAGTTGGCGCCGGCCTGAGGATTCCATTTCGTAGTCGTCTTCTTTGCCTGAGTCCAGAACTCGATTGAGCCGCGTCCGGTGATGTCGCCCACGCCGAAGCGCGACTCATTCCAGCCACCAAAGGAGAACGGCTCTCGCGGCACCGGCACCCCCACATTCACTCCCACCATGCCGGCGCTGGCGCGATCGGTAACGTAGCGCGCCGCGCCACCGCTTTCGGTGAAGACCGCGGCAGCGTTACCGTAAGGCGAGGCGTTTTCGATCGCCAGGGCCTGGTCCACATCCCGCGCGCGAACGATGGCCAACACCGGACCGAACACCTCCTCCTGCGCGATGCTCATGTCCGGGCGCACGTGATCGAGTATCGTAGGGCCGATCCAGAAACCGCCTTCCCGCCCCGGGACCTTGGTATTGCGCCCATCCAGCAGGACGGTAGCGCCTGCCGCCTCCGCCTCACCGATGTAGCGCTCGATACGCTGCATCGCCTCCAGCGAGATGACCGGGCCCAGGGTATGGCCCGGGACTACCGCCCGGGCGTGTTCGACTATCCGGCGCACGATGTGGTCGGTCTCCGAAACCGCGAGCATCACCGACCCGGCCATGCAACGCTGGCCGGTACAGCCCGACATGGAGGCGACCACATTGGACGAGGTCATATCGGGGTTGGCGTCGGGCAAGACGAAAAGGTGATTCTTGGCGCCACCCAGAGCCAGCACCCGCTTCAGGCTCGCCGTGCCGCGGCGGTAGACCAGCTTGGCGACCCGGGTCGAGCCTACAAAGGTGACCCCGGCGATACCCGGGTGGTCGCAGATAGCCTCGACCACCACCTGGCCGCCATGCACCACGTTGAACACCCCGGCCGGCAGTCCGGCCTCCGTCAGCAACTCCGCGATCCGGCCGGCGCTTAGCGGCACCAGCTCGGAAGGCTTGAGAACCATGCAGTTTCCCAACGCCAAGGCGTTGGGAATGGTCCAGTGGGGCACCATACTGGGAAAGTTGAATGGGACTATCGACGCCACCACCCCGATCGGATGCCGTTCGGTGCGGCACTCGACGCCCCGGCTCACCTCGAGCACTTCGCCGGTGACGATCTGCGGCAGGGAGCAGGCAAACTCGATGAGCTCGATGGCCTTGAGCACTTCGGCCTCGGCCTCGCTCTGGATCTTGCCGTGCTCCTCGGTGATCAACGCCGCGAGCTCATCGATATTTCGCTCCAGCAGTGCCCTATACCGAAAGAAAATTTGGACTCGTTCCTTGATTGGTGTGGCGGACCAAGCGGCGAAGGCGGCGGTAGCGGCCGCGACAGCCACATCCACGTCTGCCCGGTGTGAAAGAGGGACACGGGACAGAAGAGTCCCGTCACCCGGATTCACCACGTCAAGCAAGGAGGCAGAATCAGCCGAGAATCGGCCGCTGATAAAGTTGCGAGCGGTCGCGTACTTTGGCGACGTTCGCGCGGGGGCTGCCGTCAACGCGATCTCAATCTGGGACCAGGGTAGGTAGTGTCACAATCTGCGTCTGCCTTATTATATCGCTATTCTGTGAAGTTCGGGGTGGACCGAGCCCGCTCCGCCCGCCCAATCCAGCCGTACTCCCGCTAATGGGTTGCCCTCATCGTCGAGCGCTTTCACCACGATGGAGTCTGCGACGAGCCAACTGGGGGTGCCAGTCAATGTCGGACTCCATACACCCGCAGCTCAGCCACCCGAGACCCGCCGGTATCAGTCGAATCGTTGCACCCGAAAACGACCACGACAGATGCGGCAGTTGCCAAGCGCCATGCCGGGTGCGACGCGAGCATAGAGTCACCTTCGAGTGAAGTGATCTTTCAGGCCCCGGGAAGTCGCGAAGGAAGTTACGGATTTGCCACACGACAGATAGGTGACGTTCCCTTAAAGCATCAAAACCACAGGACGCCTTTTCTTGCAAATTGACTTTCGGTTTTTCTTCGGTATCATGTCTCAGCCTCTCCCCGGATGGTGCCATGAAAAACCCGGATCTCGAGCAGAAGATCGACCTGCTGATGGCGCTCGCCTCCGATGACCGCGAAGGTATTCCTCCTCGTCTTCGCCATACTAGGGAAGTTGGAGCACTCCGCCCCCTCAGCATCCGAAATCTCCGGCCGGCGCCGGGAATGCGAATGTCTTTGCTGCGGATTCTCATGACCAATGCGTGCAGCTACAACTGCCACTATTGCCCCATGCGGCGAGACCGGCCTATGCCGCGTACTCTGCTCAAGCCCGAGGAGCTGGTACGCATCTTCCTCGGCGCTCATCAGCGCGGCTGGTGTCAGGGATTGTTCATCACGACCGGCATTCCCGGACGTCCGGTAAAGGTCATGGATGACCTGATCCAGGTGCTCGAGCTACTGCGTGAGCGGCACGGTTTCGCCGGGTACGTCCACGTAAAGTTGGTTGCCGGATCGGAGACGTCTCAGATCGATCGCCTCACGGCGCTGGCCAGCCGGGTGTCGCTCAACTTCGAGGCGCCCTGCGGAAAGAGTTTGGCGCAAATTGCTCCGGACAAGAGCTTCTCCACCACCTTGCATGACTTCGAGCGGGTGCGCTCGCTTGTGGTCCGGGAGCGGGCGGAGCAGGCCCATGGTAAACCCCGCGACCCGCTCCACCCGGGCGGCGCCAGCGGCATGACCATGCAGTTCGTGGTCGGCGCCACGCCGGACAGTGACCGCGGCCTGCTCGACACCGTGAGCCGCCTTAAAGCCGGCGGCGGCGTTCACCATCCCCAGTTCAGTGCCTTCCGCCCCATCAGTGACACGCCCATGGAAGGTGTTCCGGCTACACCCGCGCTGCGCGAGCACCGGCTCTATCAGGCGGCCCACCTGCTGGGCAGCTATGGGTTCGCGCCGGATGAGGTAGTCTACCAGCCCGACGGCAACCTCCCGCTCGCGATCGACCCCAAGAGCGCGTGGGCACTGGCCCATCCGGAGCTTTTTCCCGTCGAGGTACAGAATGCTTCCTACGAGCAACTGGTGCGGGTGCCGGGCATCGGCCCCGTGGCGGCGCGGCGGGTGGCCGAGCAGCGCATCGGGGTTAACATCCGTGGCCTGACAGACCTGCGAAGGCTGGGAGTGGTCACTACCCGGGCGGGTGGGTTTCTCACGTTGCGCGGCCGGCGGCTCCAGACCACGCGGTGGACCGAGCAGCTAGGGTTCTGGGCGCCGGAGGACGAGGCTGGGATGTACCACGGCGTATACCAGGTTAGCCCGGGAACCTTTCGCTAGCAGACTGCCGGTCTTCACTCTCTGAAGGCCCTGATGAGCTCGAGCGTTGTCTCAACGGGCGCGTCAAAGGGATAGCTCAGGTAGCGCAAGGTCAAACGGTCGCCCACTAACTCCGATCGGGCATCGTCGAACAAGCTGCCATAAGGATAGGGCTGGACAGTCTGCGTCGGCGAATTCATACCGTAGAAGAGATCCCACCAGACCAGTCGCTTCGGGCTGAACCGCAGGCGGTTGCCATCGATATTGTAAGTCCCCTCTACTCGACTATAACCGGAGAACTCTTCCGGCCC
>Ga0136617_10000207_pt1 | contig 46057 bp, 35 predicted proteins | sample AntDrymUQ3222106_2_FD_129672 | JGI IMG/M metagenome (GOLD analysis project Ga0136617, IMG submission 129672) | Polar desert sand microbial communities from Dry Valleys, Antarctica - metaG UQ322 (21.06) | ecosystem: Environmental > Terrestrial > Soil > Desert | place: Antarctica: Dry Valley... | reverse complement strand
TTCGACAGCCTGCAGTTCATCAACTCGGCGGGTGACTGGGACGCCACCGGCCGCCGCTTCGTCTTCGGCGGCATCCGGAAGGGCAAGCCCGTGCTCGTGATCCTCGATCCGGCCACGGGACGGCGCGAGCGTGAGATTCCGTTCGAGGACCTCGGCGAGATCACGGACCCGACCTTCGCCCCCGACGGGCAGAAGGTCGCCTTCTCGGCCGTGGTCGGCGGGGTCACGGACCTCTACATCCACGACCTGCGATCGGGCAGCTCGCGGCGGATCACCAACGACGCCTTTGCCGACCTCCAGCCCGCGTGGTCGCCCGACGGCCGGACGATCGCCTTTGTCACCGACCGATTCTCCTCGCGGCTCGAAGGGTTGACCGTCGGCAACTACCGCCTCGGCGCCGTCGACGCGTCCTCCGGGACGATTCGCGCGCTGCCCAGCTTCGAGGAAGGCAAGAACATCGACCCCGAGTGGTCGGCGGACGGCAACAGCCTGTTCTTCATCTCCGACCGCACCGGCATCTCGAACGTCTATCGTCTCGACGTGGCCGCGGGTTCTCATTCGCAGGTCACGGACATCGTCACCGGCGTCAGCGGCATCACCGCCTTGAGCCCGTCGATCTCCGTGGGGCGCGACCGCCTCGTTTTCAGCGCCTACGAGGAGGACAAGCACCGCATCTACTCCATCGAAGACTCGGCGCGGATGGCCGGGGGCCCGCTGGACGACACCGCCGATCGCGTCCGCGCGGCCACGCTTCCGCCGGCCAAGCGCAGCTCGGACGAAGTCATCGCCTTGCGCGCCGATCCGTCGTATGGCCTCCCGGCCGCGGAGACGTTCGATACCACCGACTACAAGCCGCGCCTGTCGCTCGATTACATCGGCCAGCCGACGCTCACCGTGGGCGCGGATCGCACGCGGACCTTTGCCGGCGGCGGCGTCTCGTTCCTGTTCAGCGACATCCTCGGCAACCACACCGTCGGCACGGTGCTGCAGATCAACGGCCAGCTGGCGGACTTCGGCGGTGTGATCGGCTACGAGAACCGGAAGAACCGCTGGATCTGGGGCGGCGGACTGGAGCAGGTGCCGTTCCTGACCGGCCGCTTCGGGCAGTCCCTGGGCCAGATCGGCAACGAGCCCGTGATCGTCGAGGACGAGGAGCTGTTCCGCCAGACCAATCGGTCCGCGTCCACGTTCATCGCCTATCCGTTCAGCCGCGCCCAGCGCGCCGAGCTGAGCGGGGCCGTCCGCAACGTCGGCTTCAGCGCCGAGAGGCGCCGGCGCGTTTTCTCCAACATCACGGGGGAGCTGATCCTCGAGGAGGACGAGGACCTGGATGCGCCGGATGGGCTGACCTACGGCGAAGTGGGGGCGGCGCTCGTGTACGACACGTCGGTGTTTGGAGCCACCAGCCCGATCCTCGGCCAGCGCTATCGGTTCGAGGCGACGCCGTCCTTCGGGGCGCTGAGCTTCGTCGGGGTGCTCGCGGACTATCGCCGGTACTTCATGCCCGCGCGTCCGTTCACTTTCGCGTTCCGCGGCCTCCACTACGGGCGGTACGGAAGCGGGGGAGAGGACCGGCGCCTGTCGCCGCTCTTCCTCGGCTACCCGAACCTGGTGCGCGGGTACGACACGGGCTCGTTCGATGCCAGCGAGTGCGGCATCGATTCGTGCCCGGTGTTCGACCGGCTGCTCGGCAGCAAGATCCTCGTCGGCAACGCCGAGCTGCGCTTCCCGCCCTTCGGCGCGATCACCCGCAGCCGCCAGAACCTCTACGGGCCGCTGCCGCTGGAGCTCGTCTTCTTCGGCGACACCGGAGTGGCCTGGACGGAGGACGAGAACCCCGAGTTCCTGAGCGACGGCACGCGCAAGTTCGTGAGCAGCATCGGCGCCGGCGCGCGTGTGAACCTGTTCGGATATGCCATCGTCGAGGTGGACTACGTGAAGCCGCTCGACCGCAACAAGGGCTGGCACTGGGTGTTCAACTTCAGCCCCGGTTTCTAGGTGACGGAAGGAGGCCGCGCGTGATCCGTCCCTGTCCCTCGTGCGGAACGAAGAACCGCGTGCCTCCAGCCCACATCGCGGACACCGGGACGTGCGGAAAATGCAAGGGCGCGCTCCCTCCGGTGAAGGAGCCGATCGAGGCCGACCCCGCGCTGTTCGACGAGATCACGCAGGCGGCAAAGGTGCCGGTGCTGATCGACTTCTGGGCCGAGTGGTGCGGGCCCTGCCGGATGGCGGCGCCCGACGTGGCCAGGACGGCACAGGCGATGTGCGGGCGTGCGATCGTCCTGAAGGTGGACACCGATACGCATCCTGCCCTCGCTCAGCGGTTCGGCGTCACGGGGATCCCAAACTTCGTCGTGATGAAGGACGGCGCGGTCGTGATGCAACAGGCCGGCCTGGCGCGCCAGTCGCAGATGGAAGCGTGGCTGCGGCAGGCCGGAGCGTGATCGCGACCCACATCGCGTAGGGCTGCCGGCTGAAGACGACCGCGCTAGAGTGTCCGGATGAAAGCCGGCGCGACATCGTTCCCGCGGCCGTTCTGGCGTGGTGAGGGAGGTGCCAAGGAGGTCCTGATCCTCGCCTACCCCCTGATCCTCAGTCAGATGTCGTTCACCCTCCAGGTCTTCGTCGACCGGTTGTTCCTCACCTGGTACTCGGCGGAAGCGGTGGCGGGAGCGGTCACGGCGCTCTTCACGGTGTGGGCGGTCATCGGTCTGTGTATCGGAACCGGCGAGTACGTGACGACGTTCATCGCCCAGTACATGGGAGCCGGCCGGCCCGAGCGCATCGGCGCGGCGCTGTGGCAGGGCATCTACTTCGCCGCGGCGGCCGGGCTCGTCATTGCCGCGCTCCAGCCCCTCGCCGCGCCCGTATTCGCTCTGGCCGGACATGCCGAGGAGCTGCGCATCCTGGAAGTGGCCTACGCCAGGATCCTCCTCGCCGGCGGGTTTCCGATCGTGCTCATGGCTACTCTGGCCAGCTTCTTCGCGGGACGCGGGAAGACGATGGTCATCCTCGTCGTCAACATCCTCGCCACCGTGGTGAACGGGGTCTTCGACTATCTCTGGATCTTCGGCTACGGCGGGTTCCCGCGGATGGGCGTCGAAGGGGCGGCGTACGCGACGGTGGTCTCCCAGGCCTTCGGCTGCGCCGCCTACCTGGCTGTCATCCTGCGCGCGGAATACCGCCGGCGGTACGGCACGCTCGCGGGCTGGCGCTTCGACCCCGCCCTCTTCTCGCGCCTGCTGCGCTTCGGGTTGCCGGCGGGGCTCCAGTTCTCGATGGAGATCCTCGCCTTTGCGATCTTCATGGTCATCATCGGCCGCCTGGGCACGGCTCCGCTCGCGGCCAGCGGCATCGCTTTCAACCTCAACATGATCGTCTTCATGCCGATGCTCGGCTTCGGGCTCGCGGTGTCATCGCTGGTCGGGCGATACCTGGGAGCGGAGCGGCCCGACATCGCGGAGCGCGTGACGTGGTCGGCGCTGTGGACGTGCACGGGGTACATGGCGGCCTGCTGCCTGCTGTACGTCTCCGCCCCCACGCTCCTGCTCTCTCCCTACGCGTCGGGGGCGGAAGGACACTCCTTCGACGAGGTGGCGGAGCTGACCGGCGTGCTGCTGCGCTTCGTCGCCCTGTACTCGCTGTTCGACATGATGAACGTGTTGTTCGCGGCCGCGCTCAAGGGCGCGGGCGACACCACCTACCCCGTCCTGGCGACGGTGTGCCTCGCCTGGGGGGTGATGCTCGTGCCGACGTATGTGCTCTGCGTGATCGGCGACTTCGGTGTCTACACGGCGTGGACGGCGGCGACGGCGTACATCTTCTGCGTCGGTCTCGTGATGTACCGCCGCTTCCGCCGCGGCCATTGGCGGACGATGCGGGTGATCGAGCCGGCCCTGCCCGAGCTGGATCCCGCCGCCTGATCGGCTAGCTGTGTCTGGACACTACAGCTAGCTCATCGGATCGCCGGTACCGGCCGCGCGAGGAAGCGAAAGATCCTGCATGCCGTGGCGGCGATTATGATTCCGCATGGCTGCACCGTCCTACTCTCCGGCGCGGATCGTCGCCCAGCGGCTGAACGCGTTCTTCGCCACAACGCTGGCGAGGCGCGGGAGAATGGTCCGCCCGAGACGGCGGCGGTCGAGGCGGTGATCGCCGCCGCCTTCTGGGCCAGTCTGCGGCGCGAGGAAGGACGCGCCCCCCGGATCTCGCTGGCCCTGCTGCCCCCGGAGCGCACGGATCGCCCCCTGCTTTTCGACACGCGGCTTCCCCTCGACGCCGCTGCCCTGGCGAAGGTGGGACCCGCCGTGGAGCGCCCGGGGATCCACCTCGGCGTGTGGCGCTTCGACGGCGCCCTGTGTGTGTGGGGAATGACCCGCGAGGTCCCGACGCTCTCCTTCGTGCTCGAGGTCGTGGCGCCGGGGCTGCTCGTGGTCAAGACGCGGCGCCGGCCGCCATCGACGAAGTTCGCGAACGTCGCCGTGCTCGAAGGCACCGACATGAAGTTCGTCGACCATCACGGGGCGGCCTTTCTCGACGCGCCACCGGCGCTGCGGCCGCTGCAGGCGTTCTACGTCTCCGCCGGCCTCGAGGAGTCGGACAACGTCTTCGTGCAGCTCGCGATCTCGATCCGGGCACACGGCAAGGGCGGCATCGTGCTCGTCGTCCCCGAGGAGGACACGGAGTGGCGCGCGTCGGTGGTGCAGCCGATGGGCTACGTGGTAAGCCCGTCCTTCGCGGAAATCGCGTCGCTGCTCGAGCGCAAGGACGATCCGCCCGGTGAGCTGCGCTCGGCGGTGGACGCGCTGGCCGGGCTGACCGCCGTCGACGGGGCGACGGTGATCGACAACGACTTCCGCCTGCTGGCCTTTGGCGTGAAGATCGCGCGGCGCCAGGGGGGCCGGCCGCCGGAGAGGGTCCTTCTTTCGGAGCCGATCGAAGGCGCGGGCAACGTCGCGGTCGATCCGGCGATCCTCGGCGGCACCCGGCATTTCGCGGCCGCGCAGTTCGTGCAGGACCAGCACCAGGGAATCGCGCTCGTCGCATCCCAGGACGGCCGGTTCACCGTGTTCGCCTGGTCGCCGGTGCATGAGATGGTTCACGCCCATCGGATGGAGACGCTGCTCCTCTAGCTGTTCGCGGCACTGCGGGGCGCCATCGGTCGCGGGCGGGGCTGTCACCCGGCGAGGTCATCCGCGAGGCCTCGACCGTTCGCAGGGGGGATTCGTTGCATCGCGGCGAAAGAGTCTCATCGCCCGTAAACCGCTGTTTCCAGGAAGGTTGTGAAAATCGCCGCGCCGCGCGGGGGCTCGGTTGCGCCATGGCACCCCGCTTGCTCCCTTGTAGCCCCGTCGCACCGGTACTCATGGGGGTAGGCGTCATGATTCACGCACGGTCGGGCCGTCGGATTGGCGTCGTTCTTCTCTCCGCCACCGTGGTTTCCGCGGCGCCGGCGGCCGCCGTGAACCTGTTCTCCGTCCAGCAGGACGTCCAGGCCGGCCGTCAGGCCGCGTCGCAGGTCGAGCGCCAGATGCCGATCCTCCGCGACGCGCAGGTCACGAACTACGTCAACGCGATCGTGCGGCGGCTCGCCGCCCAGGCCGGAGGGCCGGAATTCTCCTATCAGGCCAAGGTGGTAAATTCGCGCGAGATCAACGCGTTCGCCTTGCCCGGCGGCTACGTCTACGTGAACCGCGGGCTCATCTCCGCCGCGCGCAGCGAAGCGGAGCTTGCCGGCGTGCTCGCCCACGAGATCGCCCACGTGGCGGAGCGCCACGGCACCGAGCAGGCGACCAAGGCATACGGCGCGCAGGCCGGAGTGGGGGTCCTCGCCCAGATTCTCGGCGGGCGTGACCGGCGCCTCGGCGTCGGCGAGCAGCTCCTCGGCACCCTCGGCGTGAACGCGGCCTTCATGAAGTTCAGCCGCAACGCGGAGCACGAGGCCGACCAGGTCGGTGCGGCGATGATGGCGCGCGCCGGCTACGACCCGCTGGCGATGGCGAGCTTCTTCGACCTGCTCCAGCAGCAGAAGCGCAGCAACCCCAACGCGGTCGCGACGTTCTTCAGCAGCCACCCGCCCGCGTCCGATCGCTCGGCGCGGATCCGCAAGCACGCGGCGCAGCTGGGCGGCGGCAACGGCCGGCAAGTCGGCAATCTGCGCGCCGTGCAGTCCCGCCTGGGCTGAAACGCGGGCGACAACGCCCGCGGCCGTTCCGGAGGCGTGATACTGGTTCGAGAGACAGGTACATGAATAAAAGGAGGGCAGCCATGAAGCTCGGTCCCATCGCAGTGGCAGTACTCGTCGGCGGCGCCGCGTATGCGACGCCGGCCGCCGCGCAGGCGACGCGGCTGGCGCAGGTCAATCCGGACGCCGCCATCGAACGATCCTTCCGTTCCGCTCTCGGCCGGGCCCCGTCACGCACGGAGCTGATGCGTTACCGCGCGCTGATGATCCGCAACGGCTGGACCGAGCAGGACGTCCGCCGCGACCTCGGCGAGCGCACGGACTATCGCAAGTACCGCAACGACACCGGCGAGCGCCCGGCCGCGGCCGTGCGCAGCGCGTACCAGGACATTCTCGGCCGTGACCCGGACGCCGAGGGGCTGCGCAACTATCGCCAGAAGATGACGCGCGAGGGCTGGACGGAGCAGGACGTGCGCGACGACCTCCGCCGCAGCTCCGAGTACGCGAACTCGGACCGCCGCACCGCCTCCGCCGACCGCATCATTCGCCGCGCCTACCTGGACGTGCTGAAGCGCGAGCCGGATCCGGAAGGGCTCGCCACCTACCGACGCGAGATCCTCGAGAACGGGTGGGAGTACCACGATCTGCGGCAGGTCCTCGCGCGCAGCGAGGAGCGCCGTGACAACCGGCTCGAGCAGCGCGGCCTGCGCCAGGACGATCGGCCCGCCGTGCGCGAAGGCGAAGCAAACGAGATGGTGAGGCGCGCGTACCGCAACGTCCTCGGTCGCGAGGTGGACGACAACGGGCTGCGCGACTACTCGGCCAAGATCATGCGCGAAGGCTGGACGGAGGCGCAGGTCACCCAGGCCCTGCGCGACAGCGAGGAGTATAGGAACCGCAATCGGTAACGTGTTGCGCCGGCTGGCGCCCCTCGCGCTCGCGGGCGTGATGGGGTTGCAACCCACGGGAACGCTCCGGGGCGAGGACCTGATGACCCTCCCCCGGGGCGCCACCGTGCGCATCACGACGGCGGCCACGCCTATTCCGATCACGGGAAAGATCCACGCGTCGGACGGCAGGTCGATCCAGATCTTTCGCGACGGGCGGACGATCAGGGTCCGGCGCGACGAGGCCGGATGGCGGGATGGTGATTACGGAAACCGGCCCATGGCGACCAGCAAGTCCAGCCGGGCCTGACGGAGCCGGTCCTCGGCGAGGGCGGCCTGGACTTCCGCGTTTCGCGCCGTCTGCTGGGCCTGGACGACCTCGACGTTCGTCGTCGCTCCCGCCTTGTACGCGACCTCGGTGATGCGCAGCGCTTCCCGGGCGCTTTCCGCCGCTTCCCGGCTGGAGGCGACGATCTGCTGGTTCCGCGTGACCGACTCCTGCGCGAACCGGACCTCGGCGCGCGCCTCCGATCGCACGGCGTCGAGCCGCAGCTGCGCCGTCTCGCGGTCCGCGATGCGCAGGCGGCGCGTCGCGCCCAGCGAGCCGTCGTAGATCGGCACCTGCAGCTGGACGAACGCCCGCCATGTGCTCGCGGGCTCGAAGAACCCGGACGGCGTCACGTACTGGGGACTGAATGCCGCCGTCGCCGTGGGCAGCCAGGACTTCCACGTGTCGCGCACGATGCGGTCGGCGGCCGCGACCTGCGCCGCGAACAGCCGCACGTCGGGGCGCGCGGCCAACCACCCTTCCTCGACCGGGGCCGGCGCGATGGCGTCGATGCGCGGCTCGCCGTCCGCGTCCACGGGACCGTCGGCGAAGATCGCGATGCCAAGCGCTTCCTGCGCCTGTCGAACCGCGAGGCCCGCCGCCTGGGTGAGCCCTTCCGCCGCCGCGCGCTCCTGCGACGAGCGGACGTGGTTCAACCGGCTTCCCTGTCCGGCCTCGAGCCGCGCACGGGCGTATTCCTCGAGCGCCCGCCCCGTCTCGAGGTTGCGGCCGGCGATCTCCAGCTGATGCTCGCTCAGGAGCACGGCGAGGTACGACACGGCGGCGAGCAGCGCGACCTGGCGGCGCGTCTCCTCCGCGGAGAGGCGCGCGATGCCCACCTGGTCGGACGCCTGCCGCGCCTGCGCCCAGCGCGTCGCGGCGAGTACGGGGAAGGACGCGACACCGCCGAACGCAGCCTGGGTCCGGGGCTGGGTGATGTTGCCGTCGAAGCCGCGCGCCTCGTCGAGGACGGTCGTGCCCGCCGTTGCGGTGATGGTGGGACGAAAAACCGACCGGGCCTGGTCGAGCAGCGCCTGGGCGCGCAGCACGGCCTGCGCCGACTGGCCGACGGTGGGATTGCGCTCGAGGGCCCGGCGGATGGCCTCCTCGAAGGTGACTCTCTCGATCGGAACCGGAATCGGAACCGGAGCCGGCGCGAGCGTCGGCTCCGCGGTCTGCGCGGCCGCCGGCGGCACCGCCGCGGCAAAAATGACGAGGGCGGCGGCGATCGAGCCAACGACGCGATCAGACATGGGCAGCTCCCTCCGTCGCGACGACGGGGGCGACGTCGTCGTGGCGGCGCACCTTGCCGGGGGCCAGCGTGCGGATCACCACGTAGAGGACGGGGATGAAGAAGATGGACAGGAAGGTGGACGCGAGCATGCCGCCCGCGACGGCGGTGCCGACGGAGTTGCGGGCGCCCGCTCCGGCGCCGGTGGCAACCGCCAGCGGCAGCACGCCGAGGATGAAGGCGAACGAGGTCATGAGGATGGGGCGAAGCCGGATCCGTCCCGCCTCGATGGCGGCATCAAGAATCGGCATCCCGCGCTCGCGGAGCTGCTCGGCGAACTCGACGATCAGGATCGAGTTCTTGGCCGCGAGCCCGATGAGCATCACGAGCCCGACCTGGCAGAAGACGTCGTTGGCGAGCCCGCGCATCAGCTGCGCGCCGAGGCCGCCGATGACGGCGAGCGGCACGCCGAGCAGGATGATGAAGGGCAGCACCCAGCTCTCGTACTGCGCCGCGAGCACCAGGTACACGAGGATCAGGCTGAGGGCGAAGATGTAGAGGGCCTGCGTGCCCGACTTTCTCTCCTCGAGGGACTGGCCCGCCCACGCAAAGTCGAACCCGGGTGGCAGGGCGCGCCGCGAGATCTCTTCCATCGCCTCCAGCGACTCGCCCGAGCTCACCCCCGGGGCCGCGGCGCCGTTGATCTCGGCGGAGCGGAACAGGTTGAAGTGGCTGATGACCTGGGGCGCGACCGTCTCCCGCACGCGGACCACGGTGTCGAGGGGGACCATGGCGCCGTCGTTCGCGCGGGCGTACAGCTGGCGCAGGTCGGCGGGCCCGGCACGGTACTGCTGATCGGCCTGCACGTACACGCGGTACGCGCGGTTGTTGAAGTCGAAGTCGTTCACGTAGGCGGAGCCGAGGAATACCTGCAGGGCGTCGGTCACCTCGCGCAGGGGGAGGTCGAGGCTGCGCGCCTTGTCGCGGTCGAGGTCCACCACCAACTGCGGATCGTTGGCGCGGAAGCTCGAGAACAGGCCGACGACCTTGCCGCTCTTGTTGGCCTCGGCCGACAGGGCGGCGGCAGCGTCGGCGAGCCCCGAGATCGGGCCGCCCGTCTGGTCGAGTAGCTCGTACTGAAAGCCGCCAAACGCGCCCAGTCCCTGGATGCCCGGCGGCGCGAAGGGGATGACCATCGCGCCCGGCGTCGCCATCATCTGCCCGCGGACGCGGCCGAGGACGGCCTGAAGCGAATGGTCCTTTCCTTCGCGCTCGGAATAGTCCTTGAGACGCGTGAAGATCAGGCCGTTGTTCGGCGCGGCGCCGCTGAAGCTGAAGCCGATGACGGAGAAAGCGGCCGCGATGTCGTCGTCCTTGAACAGGATCGCCTCCGCCTGCTTGGCGATGTTCGTCGTGTACTGCAGCGAGGCGCCGGCGGGGGCCTGGATGACGGTGATGAAGTACCCCTCGTCCTCTGCGGGCACGAAGGCGGAGGGCACCACCCTGAACAGCACCCAGGTCCCGAGGAGGCTGAGCGCGAACAACCCGAGCATCAGCGGACGCAAGGCGAGCGAGCGCTTCAGCAGCCGCACGTAGCCGTCGGTGCCGCGGTCGATCACGCGGTTCACCCCCGTGAAGAACCGCCCATGGGTGTGGGTCTGCTTGGCCAGCAGCAGCGCGGAGAGCGCGGGGGTGAGGGTCACGGCGTTGAAGACGGAGAGGACCACGGCAAACGCGATGGTCAGCGAGAACTGCTGGTACAACCGGCCCGTGGTGCCGGGGAAGAAGGCGACAGGGACGAACACCGCGACCAGCACGAGCCCGATGACGACGACGGCTCCGAACACCTCCCGCATCGCATCGATGGAAGCCTGGTACGAGTTCTTCTTCTCCTCGCGCATGTGGCGCTCGATGTTCTCGATCACGACGATCGCATCGTCCACGACGATGCCGGTGGCGAGCACGATGCCGAACAGGGTGAGGGTGTTGATCGAGAACCCGAACATCTTCACGAAGGCAAAGGTGCCGATGAGCGACACGGGGATCGTGATGGCGGGGATGAGCGTGCTGCGCCAGTTCTGCAGGAACAGGAACATCACGAGGATGACGAGGACGATGGCTTCCAGCAGGGTGACGAGCACTTCCTTGATGGACTCGCGCACGACGCCCACGTTGTCGAAGGCCATCTTCCACTGGAGGCCGGGCGGGAAGCTCTTCTCGAGGCGCGCCATCTCCGCCATCACGCCCCGGAAGACCTCCAGCGCATTGGCGGACGGCAGGAGCTGGATGCCCATCCCCGATGCTTCCAGCCCGATGAACCGCAGGTTCGCGGAGTAGGTCTCGGCGCCCAGCTCGGCGCGGCCGATGTCCCGCAGGCGCACGAGCGAGGCGCCATCCCCGGCCTTGATCACCACGTTCTCGAACTCGGAGACCTCGGTCAGCCGCCCCAGCGCCCGCACGCTGAGCGTGTAGGCCTGGTCGACGTCGGACGGCGCGTCGCCCAAGGCGCCCGCCGCGACCTGCAGGTTCTGCTCCCGCAACGCGCTCACGACGTCGCCGGCGGTGATCCGCCGCGCGGCGAGGCGCGCGGGATCGAGCCACACGCGCATCGCGTACTTGCGCTCGCCGAAGATGATCACGTTGCCGACGCCGGGAACCCTCTTCACCGCGTCACGCACGTACAGGTCGAGGTAGTTGCTGATGAACTGCGACGTGTACCGGTTGTCCCCGGAGAAGAAGCCGAGCCCGCCCATGAACCCGGATGCGCTCTTGGTCACGGTGACCCCGGTCGTGCGCACGTCGGCGGGCAGGCGGCCGAGGGTCTGGTTCACGCGGTTCTGCACGTCCACCGCGGCGAGGTCGGCGTCGCGGCCGATGTCGAAGAACACGTTGACCGAGCTGGCGCCGCTGTTCGTGCTCGATGACTGCATGTACGTCATGCCTTCGACGCCGTTGACCGCCTGCTCGATGGGGGTCGTGACCGCGCTTTCGACGGCCTGGGCGTTGGCGCCGGTATAGAAGGCGTTGATGGAGACCGACGGCGGCGCCAGCTGCGGGTAGCGGGCGATGGGGAGCAGGGGGATGCAGATCGCGCCGGCCAGGATGATGACCAGCGAGCAGACGGTGGCGAGGATCGGGCGGCGGATGAAGACGTCGGAGAACAAGGGCTAGACCTTTCCGGCCGGGGCGGGAGGACCGACGGCGACCGGCGCGCCGTCGCGGATCTTCTGCACGCCGGAGACGATCAGCACCTCCCCGGGCTTCAAGCCCGAGCGGACGACGTAGTCGTTGCCGACCATCGCGCCCGGCTCGATGGCGCGCTGGCGGGCGACCAGCTTGCCCTCGGCGCCGGTCTCGGCCACGAAGGCGAAGAACTGGCCGTTGATGCGGTTCAGGGCGACGAGGGGCACGGTGAGCGCCGGCGCCTCCGTCCAGACGACCCGCGCGCGGACGAACTGCTCGGTGCGGAAGGCGCCCGCCTGGTCGAGGAGCGCCTTGGCGAGCACCGACTGCGTCGTGGGATCGACCGAAGTCGCGACAAAGGAGATCGTGGCCGAGGCGAGAGGCTGCCCCGCGTCGTCGACGAGATGGACGGGCAGGCCGACGCGGAGGTTCTGCGCTTCCTGCACCGGCACGTTGATGTAGACCTCGAGCCCCGCGTTCTGGTCGATGGTCGTGAGGACGGACGATCGCGTCACGCTGTCTCCGACCCGCACCGGAATGTCACCCACCACCCCCGCGGTGGGGGCGGTCACGCGGTGGTAGGAGAGCGCGACCCGTTGCTGGCGGATCTGCGCGTCCGCCGCGCTCACCTGGGCCCGGCTGGTGGAGAGCGAAGTCTCCGCCTGCTCCATCTCCGCCTTGCTGGCGGCGCCCGCCTCGTGCAGGGTCTTCATGCGTGCCGCCTGCTGCTGGGCGTACGTCAGGTCCGCCTGGCGGGACGCACGCTGCGACTCCAGGTTCGAGACCGCCGCCATCTGCATGCCCGCGTCGATGAGCATGAGCGGCGTGCCCGGGCGCACGCGATCGCCCGATCGGACGAGGATCCGGGTGATGAACCCCTCGACCTGGGGTTGCACCGTGGTCGACCGGCGCGACTTCACGGTTCCCACGAAATCCGTCGACTGCTCGACGGGCCGCTCGACGAGGGTGACGACCTCGACGGGTATGGCCGGGGCGCCACCGCCTGGCGGGCCGCCCGCCGTTCCGCCGCCGCCGCCGCAGGCCGCCGCGCAGAGGCCGATCAGGGAAAACGCAAGACGCCACCGCGAGGACGCGGCCTGGAGGAGGTGGTCGTTCATTGGCTCACAAGGGATGAAGGAGAGGGAAGCAGACGGGTCGCAAACAGCAAAGGATATCATCGTGCCGGAGGTCCACCGAAACGATGTCCATGCCCTTGAACCGTGTCCTGGCGGCGATCTTCATCACCGGCGCGCTCGCGACCGCATCCGCGGCGGAGATCCCCACCCAGCTTCCGCGCACCGTGCGTCCGACGCACTACGACATCGCGCTGACGCCGGACGCGGGTGCGTTGACGTTCGCGGGCAAGGTCGGGATCTCCCTCGACGTCCTCCAGCCGACCACGACGATCACGCTGAACGCGCTCGATCTCGCCGTCTCTTCCGCGCGTCTCGAGGGCAAGGGAGGCGTGCTCGCGTCGCCTCCACGCGTGAAGGTGGACCCGGCGACGCAGACCGCGACTCTGACCTTTACGGACCCGGTCGTGCCCGGCGCCTATCGGCTGGACCTCGAATACACGGGCCGGATCGGAACCCAGGCCGTCGGCCTCTTCGCCATCGATTACGACGCCCCGGCCGGACGCAAGCGCGCGCTGTTCACGCAGTTCGAGGCGTCGGACGCGCGACGGATGGTGCCCTCCTGGGACGAGCCCTCCTACAAGGCGACGTTCTCACTGGAAGCGACGGTGCCGGTGGAGGAGATGGCGGTCAGCAACATGCCGGTCGAGACGCGCTCCGACGCAGGGCCGGGCCGGACGCGTATCCGCTTCGCGCCGTCGCCCAGGATGTCGACCTACCTGCTGTTCTTCGCGCTCGGCGATTTCGAGCGCGTCACCACGCGGGCCGGGCGGACCGAGATCGGGATCGTGACGCGGAAGGGACTTGCGTCGCAGGCCGCCTTTGCCCTCGATTCCTCCGCCGCGGTGTTGCGCGAGTTCGACGAATACTTCGGCACGCCGTATCCGCTGCCGAAGCTCGACAACATCGCCGCACCGGGCCGCAGCCAGTTCTTCGGCGCGATGGAGAACTGGGGCGCCATCTTCAGCTTCGAGTACATCCTGCTCGTCGATCCGTCGATCTCCACCGAGTCCGACCGGCAGAACATCTTCAGCGTCGCGGCCCACGAGATCTCGCACCAGTGGTTCGGCGACCTGGTCACGATGGCGTGGTGGGACGACCTCTGGCTGAACGAAGGATTCGCCTCCTGGATGGCCGGGCGGACGACGGAGAAGCTGCATCCGGAATGGAATACGGTGCTGAACGCCGTGGCCAAACGGGACAATGCAATGGCCCGCGACGCCCTCGCCACCACCCACCCCGTGGTCCAGCGCATCGAGACGGTCGAGCAGGCGGCGCAGGCCTTTGACGCCATCACCTATCAAAAGGGAGAGGCGGTCATCCGCATGCTCGAGGGATACGTCGGCGAGGAGGCCTGGCGATCCGGGGTGCGGCGGTACGTGGCTCGCCACGCCTACGGGAATACCGTTTCCGACGACCTGTGGAAGGCGATCGAGTCGGCGGCAGGGAAGCCGGTCACCGCCATCGCCCACGACTTCACGCTGCAACCCGGGGTGCCGCTGATCACGGTCACCGAAGCCGCCTGCTCGGAGGGGACCAGCCGCGTAACGCTCATCCAGGGCGAGTACACGAAGGACCGGCCGGACAAGAAGCCCCTCGCGTGGCGCGTCCCCGTCATCCTCGCCCCGGAGGGCAAGGGGCAGGCCGTGCGCGCCGTCGTCGAAGGCGGCCGCGCCACGGTGATCGTCCCGGGATGCGCGCCGGTCATCGTCAACGCCGGCCAGACGGGTTACTACCGCACGCTCTACGCGCCGGCCCAGTTCGACCGCATCGTCGAGCGCTTCGCGGCGCTCCAGGCCATCGACCAGCTGGGCATCCTCACCGACAGCTGGGCGCTCGGCCGCGCGGGGTTGCAGCCCGTCACGGGGGCTCTCGATCTCGTCAAGGCCACGCCGGCCGCCGCCGATCCCCACATCTACGCGCAGATCGCGCAGATCCTGTGGGCGGTCGACGAGTCGGTTCGCGGCGACGCGAAGCTCGGTCCCGCCTTCCGAGAGTTCGCCAGCTCGCGCCTGGCCCCGGTCTTCGCGAACGTGGGATGGGTCCCGCGCGCGGGTGAGCCGGCGCCGGTAGCGATCCTGCGCAACCAACTGATCGAGACTCTCGGCGTCCTCGGCGATCAGGGCGTCGTCGCCGAGGCGAGGCGCCGCTACGCCGCTTCGTCCGATTCCGAGGCCATCCCGGGTCCCGTCCGAAAGGCCATCCTCGGAGTGGTGGCCCGGCACGCCGATGCCGCTACGTGGGAGCGTCTGCACGCCGCGGCGCGCATCGAGATGACGCCGCTCGTGAAGGACCACCTGTACACCCTGCTGTCGTCCACGGCGGATGAAGCGCTGGCCCGCCGCGCGCTCGCTCTCGCCCTGACCGCGGAGCCGGGCGTCACCAACAGCGCGGAGATGATCTCGAGAGTGGGCCTGGAGCATCCCGAGCTGGCTTTCGATTTCGCCGTGGCGCACATGGACACCGTGAATGCCCGGCTCGACGCGACCTCGAGAAGCCGGTACTACGCGACGCTGGCCGGCCGATCCGCAGACGCGGCCATGATCGGCAAGGTGCAGGCCTACGCGACCGCGCATGTAGACGAGCGGTCCCGCCGCGAAACGGACACCGCGGCCGCCAACATCACCGACCGCGTGCGAGTGAGACAGCTCGTGCGACCTGCGGTGGCGGCCTGGCTGGCCCGCGGGTCCCGCTGACCGGCGCGTCAACCATGCCAAAAGCCGTGATCGCCGATCCTGGTCTTTCGTAAAGCGGCCATACTCGAAGCGATGGCGTGGAGCGGGCGGAGCCCTCGGAACTGGCGGGCGGGAGCTGTGGCCATTGGCCTCTTGGCCGTCGGCTGCGGCAGCGACTATCCGGCCACCGGGGGAGGGGCGGCGGGCGGTGGAGGAGCGGGCGGGACAAGGGCAGTTGGCGGCGGCGGAGGCGGTGCAGCGGGGGGCCGCTCGGAAGCACGCAGCGTGCGGACCGTGCGCGTCGCGGAGGTTCCGGTCGGTCGTAGCGTCGTCGTTTCCGGCACCCTGTCCGCGTACGACCAGGCGACCATCACCGCCAAGGTCCCCGGCCGTCTGGCCACGCTCGCCGTCGATCTCGGCAGCCGGGTGCGGAAGGGGCAGCTTCTCGCCCGCATCGACGGCGCCGACTACCAGATCCGCGTGCAGCAGGCGCAGGCCGCGCTGGCCGAGGCGAGGGCCCGGGCCGGGCTCGCGGGCGGAAGCGTCGATCCGCGCCAGTCTGGAACCGTGCGCGCCGCGCAGGCCGTTCTGGATGCCGCCCGGGCCAGCCACGAGCGGGCGGAGGCGTTGAGCCGCGAGGGGCTGATCTCGAAAGCCGAGCTCGACGCCGCCGAAGCGGCGCGGAAGGTCGCGGAAAGCCGCCACCAGGATGCGATCGAGGAGATCCAGGGACGCACCGCCTCTGCGGGGGGACGCGGAGCGGATGTCGCCCTCGCCCGTCAGCAGCTCGCCGACACCGGGATCTACGCGCCGTTCGCGGGCGTCGTCCAGCAGAAGCGGGCCAGCATCGGCGAGTACCTTGCCGCCGGCGCGCCGGTGGTCGATCTGGTCAAGGTGGATCCGCTGCGCTTCCGCGCCGAGGTGCCGGAGCGCGAAGCGTCCGCCGTTCGCGTCGGACAGGAAGTCCGGATCACCGCCGAGGGCCAGCCGCCGGTGATCGGCCGTCTGGCGCGCATCAGCCCGACGATCTCCGAGCGCAACCGCGTGCTGAACGTCGAAGCCGACATCCCCAACCAGGGGACGCTGCGGCCGGGCGTCCTGGTGAAGGCGGAGATCGTCTCCGACGCGTCACGCACGGCCCTCACCGTCCCCAATGACGCCGTGGTCTCCTTTGCCGGCTTGCAGAAGGTCCTCATGGTGAAGGACGGCAAGGCGGTCGAGCGCCCGATCATCGTCGGCCGGCGGACGGAGCAGTGGACCGAAGTCACGTCGGGCCTCGCGGCCGGGGATCAGGTCGTGGTCAAGCCCGGCAACCTGCAGTCCGGCCAGACCGTCACCGTCGCCACCGCCCAGGCGAACTGATGCAGAAGCTCGCGGAGGTCTGCCTTCGCCGCCCCGTCTTCGCCTCCATGATGGTCATGGCCCTGGTCGTCATCGGGCTCACCGGCCTGAACGGTCTCGGGGTCGACCGGTATCCCGCCGTTGACGTCCCCACGGTGTCGGTGCGCGTCTCGCTCCCCGGCGCCTCGCCCGAGGAGATGGAAGCGCTGGTGACCCGCCAGCTCGAGGAAGTGGTCAACACCGTGGACGGGATCGACGAACTGCGCTCCATCTCCGGGGCGGGCATGGCCTTCGTCACCGCCACCTTCCGACTCGACCGCGACCTGGAGACCGCGACCCAGGACGTACGCGACCGGGTCAACACCGTCCTGAACCGCCTCCCCGACGACGCCACGCCCCCCATCATCCAGAAATTCGACAACGACAGCGCGCCCGTGATGACCATCGCGCTCACCGCCGACCGTTCGCTGCGCGAACTGACCGAGCTCGCGGACAAGACCGTGCGCGTGCAGCTCGAGCGCACGGGCGGGGTCGGCGAGGTGCGCGTGGTGGGCGGGCTCGAACGCGCCATCAACGTCTGGGTCGATGCCGACCGCCTTTCCGCCTACGGGTTGCCCATTACAACCGTACGGCAGGCCCTGGAGCGGCAGAACGTCGACGTACCGGGCGGCAACGTGGACGCGGGTCGCCAGGAGCTCGTGCTGCGCACGATGGGCCGGGTCGTCGACCCACGCGCGCTCGAGGACCTCGTGGTGGCGAACCAGAGCGCGCCCGGCGCCGATCCCGCCCTCGCGTCCGCGGTCGGCACGCCGATACGGCTGCGGGACATCGGGCGGGTCGAGGACGGTACGCGCGAGCAGCGGAGCCTGGCCCGGCTGAACGGAGTTCCCACCGTCACCCTGGAGATCCGCCGCCAGTCCGGGGCCAACACGATCGCCGTCATCAACGGGATCAAGGACGAGCTGGCCAAGGTCGCGGCCCAGCTCCCCGCCGACGTGAAGCTCGAAGTCATCCGCGATCAAAGCCGCTACATCGAGAAGGCGCTGCACGAGATCCAGACCCATCTCGTGCTGGGCAGCATCCTCGCCTGCCTCGTGGTCTTCCTCTTCATGCGCTCGTGGCGCGCCACCGTCATCGCCGGCATCGCCATTCCCACCTCCGTGATCTCGACCTTCGGCGTCATGTGGTGGCTCGACTTCACGCTGAACAGCGTGACCATGCTGGCCCTCGTGCTCATGGTCGGGATCGTGATCGACGACGCGATCGTCGTGCTGGAGAACATCTTCCGGTTCATCGAGGAGAAGGGGCTCTCTCCCGTCGATGCGGCCCGCGAGGCCACGCGCGACATCGGTCTGGCCGTGCTGGCCACCACGCTCTCGCTGGTCGTGATCTTCGTGCCGGTGTCGTTCATGTCCTCGATCTCGGGCCGGTTCCTCTACCAGTTCGGCATCACCGCCGCGGCCGCGATCCTGGTCTCGCTGTTCGTGTCCTTCAGCCTCACCCCCGTGATGAGCGCGCGCCTCCTGCGTGTCGGGGACAAGAGCCACGACTCCCCGCAGTCGCGGACGGGCTTCTATGCCCATGTCGAGGATCGCTACCTGCGCCTTCTGGCCTGGACCCTGCGCCGCCGGCGAGCCGCGCTGATCGTGGCCGCCCTGGTCATCCTGTCTTCATGGCCGCTTTACGGCCTGGTGAAGCAGGAGTTCATTCCCACCGACGTCGACGAGGCCGAGTTCGAGGTCCAGCTCACCGGCCCCGAGGGAACGAGCTTCGTGGTGATGCAGGAAGTCATGGCGGCGGCGGAGAAGGAGATCCGCACCACGCCCGGGGTCGAGCTGGTGCTCATCTCCTCGGGCGGCGGATTCCTGGGCGGGCTCAACAACGGCTTCGCGTACGTGCGCATCGTCCCCCACGAGGAGCGCATTCTTTCGCTGACCAAGCTCTGGCGGTCCACAAAGGCGGGGAACCCGTTCCGGGCCTTTCGCGGCAACTACGCCCAGCGCGACGTCATGCAGGAGGTGCGCCGGCGTCTCCGCAAGCTCTCGCCGGTGCGGGCCAGCGTGCGCAACGCCGCCGCCTTCAACTTCGGCCCCGGGGGCAACTTCGACATCCTCTTCATCATCCGGGGGCCGGAGATCGAGCAGCTGTCCGCCTACGCGGACGAGCTGAAGCAGCGCGCCCAGGGCATCCCGGGAATCCTCGATCTTGACAGCACACTCATCCTCGACAAACCCGAGCTGCGGGTGCAGATCGACCGCGCGCGGGCGGCGGAGCTGGGGGTCGACACCCAGGACATCGCGGGCAGCCTCGGTGTGATGGTGGGCGGCGACCAAGAGGTCACGCGTTATCGCGATCCCACCGTGAACGAGGACTACGACGTGCAGCTGCGGCTGGAGGAGGCGGATCGCGGCTCGGCGGAGACCATCGGGCGGCTGTTCGTGCCTTCGTCGAACGGCGAGCTGGTGCGGCTCGACAACCTCGTTGACATCAGCCGCGTGCCGAGCCCGTCCCGCATCGACCGCATCGACCGTGAGCGGCAGGTCACGCTGCGCGGCGCGGTGGCCCCCGGCTATGCGCTGGCCGACCGCATTGCAGCCCTGCGCGCCGCGGTCGTGGACATGAACCTGCCGCCGGCTTACTCGACCGCGGTCTCGGGGCGGGGACGCGAGCTCGAGCGCACGTTCCAGGAGTTCGTGTGGGCGTTCCTCCTCTCGATCGTGTTCATGTACATGATCCTCGCCTCCCAGTTCGAGAGCACGGTCCACCCCGTCACCATCCTGCTCAGCCTGCCCCTGGCGGTGCCGTTCGCTCTCATCTCGCAGTGGGCCACCGGCAACACCATGAACCTGTACTCCGCCCTCGGGATCCTGGTGCTGTTCGGCGTGGTGAAGAAGAACTCCATCCTGCAGGTCGACCACATGAACAACCTGCGCGCAAAAGGCATGGAGCGCCGGGAGGCGGTGCTGCTGGCCAATCGCGACCGACTGCGCCCCATCTTGATGACCACCTTTGCCCTGGTGGCCGGGATGCTGCCGCTCGCGCTGGGCAGCGGGCCCGGCGCCGAGGAGCGCCGCTCCATCGCGGTGGTGGTCATCGGGGGTCAGTCGCTCTCGCTGTTGCTCACCCTGTTGCTGACCCCGGTCGCGTACGAGGCGCTCGACGACGCGGGGCGCGGCGGCCGCTGGCGCGCCTTTTGGGACGGCCCGCGGCGACGACTCTTCCGGAGCCGCAAGCGCGGGGTCCCGGGGGAGCCGGCACCGGCATGGCCGGAGCCGGAGGACGTACCGGCTTCGTCACCGGCCCTGCAGACGCGCAGCCAGCGAACGTAGCCTGCCGCGGCGCCTCGCGAAATCGAAAAGGGCGCGCACCATGAGTTACCCTTATCTCTGTTGACCTTCGGCCATCGCCGCCTTCACAGTGGGATACAGGGGTACGCGCACCCGGGAGGGCGGCTTCATGGCGACGAAGAAGAAGGCGGCGAAGAAGAAGAAGGCGGTCCGGCCCGCGAGCAAGACGACTCGCGCGTCGGCACATCCCCGAGCGTCCCGGACCGCGGTTGCGGGGATGACCGCGGCGACCCCGGGTCTGACCGTCGCCGACATCGAGGGGAGCGTCGCCTGGTACCGCGACGTCCTGGGCTTCGTGGTGAACGAGCGCTGGGAGAGCAGAGGCAGGCTCGAAGCGGTGGAGATGCGCTCGGGCTACGTATCCTTCTTCCTGGCCCAGGACAACTGGAAGAAGGGACGGCGCCGCGTCAAAGGCCAGGGTGTCCGCATCTACTGCTCGACCGATCGGGACGTCGATCTCTTCGCCGAACACGTGCAGGCCCAGGGGAGCGCGTTGACCCAACTGCCGACGACCGAAATGGGAATGCGGTCCTTCTCGGTCGACGATCCCGACGGGTACCAGATCACTATCTGGGCGGGAGTGAAACGTTAGGGCGAAGGGCGACCTCGTGAAAAAGGTTCCGGAAGTTCGAGCCGAGGATCGCTTCCGCGAGAAGTCGAAGCTCAACGACCAGCAGAAGGGGAAGAGTCAACCTGCTTCCGAAATGCGCCCTCCGCGATCAGGCCAGGGGTCCGAGGCGTAGCAGCCGGACTACCGGCTGGCCCGCGTCCCGTGACGCCGGCAGTCCGACGTCGATCGCCGCCACCCAGTCGTTCAGACCCGCGGAATCGATAAGCATCTGATCGACGTGCCACGACGTTTGGTCCTCCGTGACGGTGACCGCGGTGTGGCGGAGGTTGCGCGCTTCGGGGTCGAGCCGCAGGCCCGAGTGGTCCGCCCGGTGCGCTTCACGCGCCGTCTTTAGTCGGGCGGGCGTCCACGGCTCGCCTTCTGCGTCCTCGGGAGCGTCCAGCAGGACGAGCGCCGCATCGTCGTCGGCGACCGACCACGCGCGCAGGAACGCGAACACGCGGGTGCGGACGGCGGCGGTGAAGGCCTTGATGTCGCGGGTGATGTCGGGCGGCTCTTCCGGCCGCGCCGGCCGGATGTCCTCGCCGACCGCGCCGGCGGCGGTCCAGCTCGGATCCCGCATCCTCTCCCACTCGTCGAGGAGGCTGGAGTCGACCTGCCGCAGCATGTCGCGCAGGTACAGTTCCATCTCCAGGATGGAGTCGGTCTTGACGGAGTCGGGCACGGTCTGGGCGAGCGTCTTGTAGACGCTGTTCAGATGGCGCAGCAGCAGCCCTTCCGCGCGCTCGAGGTCGTACTCCTGCACGTAGTCCGAGAACGACCGGAAGTTCTCGAACATCTCACGCGCGATGGACTTGGGCCGGATGGCCTCTTCGCCGACCCAGGGATGGCGGTCGGCGAAGGCGTTGAAGGACATGTAGACGAAGTCGCGCAGCGGCTTGGGGTACTCCATCTTCTCGAGCTCGGCCATGCGCTGGTCGTACTCGATCCCCTCCGCCTTCATCTCGGCGACCTTGCGGTCCTTCAGCTTGTCCAGCTGGCGGCGGAGGATGAGCTCGGGGTTCTCGAGGATGCTCTCCACGAGCGTCAGCAGGTCGAGGGCGTGGGTCTCGGCCTCCACGTCGAGCAGGGGAATGGTCTCGAACAGGTAGAGCGAGAGCGCCTGGTTCATCGAGAAGTCTTCCTGCAGATCGACGTTCACGCGCACGCGCGAACCGTCTTCGTTGCGCGGAATGATCTGCACGATGCCGCGCTCGACGAGGGCGCGGAACAGCTGCCACGCCCGGCGGAAGTGTGCCTTCTTCGCGTGATCGGTCTCGTGGCTGTCGCGGATGAGCGCCTGCATGGCGCGGCATCCGTCCCCGCGGCGCGACAAAACGTTCAGCAGCATCCCGTGCGAGACCTCGAAGCGCGAGGTCAGCCGCTCGGGTGGCGCATCGATCAGCCGCTTGAAGGTCGCGAGGTCCCAGTTGGCGAAGTTGTGCTCGGGCGGCTTTCGCTTCACCACCTTCTTGCCGCCCTTGGCCTTGTCGTCGAGCTTCAGGTTCTCGATGAAGTGCTCGGGGGCCTGCGCGACGACGAACCCGACGTCGTCGAAACCCTTCCGGCCCGCGCGCCCGGCGATCTGGTGAAAGTCCCGAGCGGAGAGGATCGCCGTCTTCTGTCCGTCGAACTTGCACAGCCGAGAGAACAGCACGGTGCGGATCGGCACGTTGATCCCGACGCCGAGGGTGTCGGTGCCGCAGATGACCTTGAGCAGCCCGCGCTGGGTGAGCTGCTCGACGAGCACGCGGTACTTGGGCAGCATTCCCGCGTGATGGACGCCGATCCCCTGCTTCAGCCACTTGCGGACGTCCGGCCCATGGGGACTCGTGAACCGGAATCCCTGGATGGCCTCGCCCACGGCGTTCTTCTCTTCCCGCGTGCACAGGTTGAGGCTCGTGAAATCCTGCGCGCTGTCGGCGGCGTCCTTTTGCGTGAAGTTGACCACGTACACCGGGGCCTTGCCGTCGGCGACGAGCTTCTCGAGGGTCTGCGACAGCGGGATCTGGGAGTACGCGTACTCCAGGGGGACGGGGCGCTCGACCGACTTCACGACCGCGGTCGCGCGGCGGTTCAGGCGCGTGAGCGCCTCGGCGAAGAAGCCGACGTCGCCCAGGGTCGCGGACATGAGCAGGAAGCGGGCCTGCGGCAACGCGAGCAACGGGACCTGCCAGGCGACGCCGCGGTCGCGGTCCGCGTACCAGTGGAACTCGTCCATGACCACGTCATCGACCGCGGCGCGATGGCCGTCGCGCAGGGCGACGTTGGCGAGCACTTCGGCGGTGCAGCAGAGAACAGGGGCGTCGTGATTGACGGTGGCGTCGCCGGTGGAAAGGCCGACGTTCTCGGGTCCCAGCTCGCGGCACAGCGCCATCCACTTCTCGTTGACGAGGGCCTTGATCGGGGACGTGTACACGGAGCGGCGTCCGCGCGCGAGGGCGGCGAAGTGCACCGCCGACGCCACCAGGGTCTTTCCCGAGCCGGTGGGCGTGTTCAGGATGAGGTTCTTGCCCTCGAAGATCTCGAGGATCGCTTCCTCCTGGGCGGGGTAGAGCTCGAAGCCCTTGTCGGCGACGTCGTCGAGGAAGCGCCCGAGAAGCTCGTCCGTCTCGCTCAAAGGCTGTCCGCGATCTCGTGCCGGAAGGCGCGGCCGCGGGACTCGGGATCCCAGCCCGTGGCGATGGCGGACCGGATCGCGTCCGGAAGGGCGCGCAGCACCCGGGCGTCCGACGGCGTGGCGTTGTCGGCGACATTCACGGTGAAATCCAGGACGAGCTCGCGGGTGCGCGCGGGCTGCAGGGCGACGGAGACGGAAACCGCCTTGATGCCTTTGCCCCATACCACCCACCCATGGCGGTACGACCAGGCGTACTCCACGCCGTCCACGGCGACGGTGGTGTTGTCGGCGCCTTTGCGCGCCGCCTTGGCGCGCAGCTTGCCCGAGATGAGGCGGTCGCCGTCGAGCTTCGGGTCCTTCTTCACCTGCCGAGACTAACCCGCCCCGCGGCTACCTGCTGTCGGGTACTGCCGATCGTCGAAGGCGCGAGAGGCGGTGGGACGCAGGATGAAGTCGCGGAACACTTTTGGCGGCGGGAGCAGGAAAGCAGGTTACCTTGACAGTCTAGGTATCACATGGTACCTAGGGAGTCGAGGTATCACGAATGGCGACCACCGCCGCCCTGCTCCACGGAACACTCGACCTGCTCGTGCTGAAGACGCTCAGCCATGGGCCCCGCCACGGCTACGGAATCGCGCGCTTCCTGGAGGACACCACCGGGGATGCCCTGGCGATCGAGGAGGGCTCGCTGTACCCGGCCCTGTACCGGCTGGAGGGCCGCGGCCACGTCGAGGCCGAGTGGCGTCCGACCGACCTCGGCCGGCGCGCGAAGTTCTACCGCCTCACGGCCGAGGGACGGCGGCAGCTGCGCGCGGAGACGGCAGCCTGGGCCGAGTTCTCGGCCGCGGTCTCGCGCGTCCTCGTTGCGGTGGCCTGAGTGCCGTGGTTCCGGCCGCGTCCCGGACAGGAAGTCGACGAGGAGATCGCGTTCCATCTCGAGGCGCGCGCTCGCGATCTCGAATCCGAGGGGATGTCTCCCGCGGACGCGCGCGAACGCGCGCAGGCCCGCTTCGGAGACGTGCACGGCGTGCGGCGGGCGTGCCGCCGGCTCGGCGAAGCAAGGGAGAGACGCATGCGTTTCCGGGAGACGTTCCAGGAGCTGATGCATGACGTCCGGCATGCGGGCCGCCAGATGCGGCGGGCGCCCGGGTTCGCGTTCATGGCCGCGGGCACGCTGGCCCTGGGCATCGGCGCGTCGACGGCGCTGTTCGCGGCGCTCCATGCCGTGGTGCTGCGGCCGCTCCCATTCTCCGAGCCGGAGCGGCTCGTTTTCCTGCGCACCGCGACCTCCAAGGGGCCAGCATCGTTTTCCGTCGGCAACTTCGTGGACGTCGATGCGCGTGTCGCGGCCTACGAAGCGCTCGCCGCGAAGCAGAACGCGACGATGACCCTCGAGGAGGGTGACGTCCCGGAGCGGCTGGCCGCCGCGCGCGTGACCCACGACTATTTCGAGGTCCTCCGCACCCCCCCGCTGCGCGGCCGTGTCTTCACCTTCGAGGAAGATGAGGCCGGCCAGCCGCCGGTGGTCGTCGTCTCCGAGCGGCTGTGGCGGCGGCGCTTCGGCGCGGACCAGTCGCTCGTCGGCCGGACGCTGCGGCTCGACGGCATGCCGCACGAGGTCGTAGGTGTGATGCCGGAGACCATCGACCTCGAGGCGGACGGGGAAGAGGTGTGGGTCCCGGCCTCCTTCACTCCGACCCAGCGCGCCGAGCACGACGAGCATTTCCTGCTCGTCTTCGGCCGGCTGAAGGCCGGCACGAGCATGGAGGCCGCGCGGGCGGAGCTCTCCACGGTGGCGGCGGGACTGGAGCGCGAGCACCCGGACGAGAACACCGGACGAACGGTCGTCATCGCGCCGCTCGCCGACGTCCTCGTCGGAGACTACGCGACCCAGCTCGCGATCCTCTTTGGCGCCGTAGGGCTCGTCCTGCTGGTGGCCTGCGCGAACGTGGCCGGTCTGTTGCTGGCCCGCGGCGCCGCGCGTGGCCGCGAGCTCGCGGTGCGCGCCGCGCTCGGCGCGGGCCGGGGGCGCATCGCGCGACAGCTCCTGGCCGAGACGCTCGTCCTTGCCGGTGCCGGCGTCATCGCCGGGCTTGCCGTGGCCGCCGGGCTCGTCCGCTTGCTCGTCGCCTCCGCGCCCGCCGGGGTGCCACGCCTCGAGCAGGCGCGGCTCGACTTCGCGGTGTGCGCATACGCGGTGACGGCGGCCCTCGCCGCCGGGCTGCTCGCCGGGTGCGCCCCCGCGCTCGGCGCGACGCGGCTCAACCTGCGCTCCGCGCTCGGCGGCCGCAGCATCGAGGGGACGGGCGATCGCGGGCGGCGCGGTCTCGTTGCCGGACAGGTGGCGCTCAGCATCGTCCTCGTTGCCGGAGCCGCGCTCCTGCTCCGCACCAACGCCGCCCTTCAGCGCGAGCCGCTCGGCTTCGACCCCGGTGGTCTGCTCACCGCGCGGGTAGCGCTTCCCGCGGCGCGCTACCCGCAGCCCGAGGAGACCAAGCGGGCGTTTCTGGCCTTCCTGGAGCGCGTCCGCAACGTTCCGGGCGTCGCCGGCGCATCGCTTTCCTCGCAGGCGCCGCTCGTGCCCGGCGGGGGATCCAACGGTCTCATTCCCGAGGGCCGCCCGGTCACCATGGAGTCGTCGATCGTGAGCCGGCTGCAGATCGTGACGCCGGGATACTTCGAGACCTTGCGCACCCCCTTGCGCCGCGGCCGCGGGTTCACCGCCGACGATCGGCGCACCGCGCCGCGCGTCATGGTCGTGAGCGAGACATTCGCGAGGCTGGCCTGGCCGGGCGAGGACCCCATCGGCAAGCGCGTCGCCTGCTGCGAGGGAACCCAGGAAGACCCGGTGTGGAAGGAGATCGTCGGCGTCGCCGCGGACACGCGGTCGAGCGGTCCCGCCTTCGATCTTCGCCCCGAGTTCTACCTGCCGCTAGAACAGGCGCCCGACGACGCGTGGCGCTGGATCCAGCGGCGGCTCACCCTCGTGGCGCGGACGACGGGGGTCGACCCGACGGCGGTGATGGGGGGTGTACGCGCAGCGCTGCGTGAGGTCGACCCCTCGGTGCCGCTCTTCGACGTGGCAACGATGAGCGACCGCCACGCGGAGACGCTGGCGGAGTCGCGATTCCAGGCCGGATTGCTGGCGACGTTCGCCGTCAGCGCAATGGTCCTGACCGCGGTTGGCCTCTACGGCGTGATCGCTTTCGGCGTGGCGCAGCGTACTCGCGAGATCGGCGTGCGGATGGCGCTGGGGGCGAGCGCGGCGAGCGTGCTGCGGCTCATCGCAGCACAGACCGCGCGGGTGGCGTTGCCGGGCCTCGTCCTCGGCCTGCTCGGTGCGTGGGCGGCCGGGCGCGCGCTGTCGTCGCTGCTGCATGGGGTGAGCCCGCACGACCCGTGGAGCCTCGCCGCTGCCGCCGCGCTGCTGCTTGCCATTGCTGTGGGCGCGACAGCAGTGCCGGCCCGGCGGGCGGCGCGGATCGATCCCGCGCGGGCGCTCGCGGAGAGCTGAGGCTTCCGGGAGCACGAAGAACGAGCCGGGCGTCGACTTCTGGTTCGTCACCGAGCGGGACGGCGACAAGGTTGCCGAGCTCCGCGCGGATCCGCACTTGAACCTGGGCTTCTACAAGGACCGGACGCGAATACGCCGCGCGTTGCTGGGCGCGTTCGCCCGTCGGCCGGCGATACGGTGCGATTGCACCGCATCAAGATCCGACGCCAGGACGACGGGCGACGCGTGCACGGATAACCTCCCGCTGGGAAGCAGTCGGCTCTCGGTTACTGCTGCGGGATAACCGGCGGAATTGACCCGTCATCGGTGTTTCCATCAATGCGGTTGTTACCGTAGGACAGGACCTGACCCCCGACCGACGCGAGCGTGCCGATCCCGTTGCCGGTCACATTGGAGTTTGACAACCGGATGATGGCATTGGCGTTGTTAGTTGCTCGAATGCCCTGATCGGCATTGTGTGAAGACGTAGTCCCGTCAACCATCACCTGGACCGTTGGGCCGGCCGACAGTGCAACGATTCCGTGAAAGGCGTTTCCCGACGTTTCACTGTTTGCTATCGAGACATTTATTCCACCTGTGCCGGCTAACCCGTCGGCGCGGATGCCGACTATATTGTTGTTGACCAGCACGCGATTCAGTACCACCTTTGCGCTCCCTGCCCCGGTCGGCTGTATCTGGATTCCAGCCCCGGTTGTGCCGTTACCGTTCTCGCTGATAAAGGTGTTGGACACGTAGAGTTCGGAAGCTCCGCCCGGCGCGAACGAGATGCCATTCGAATTAACGGCGTTGAATCGTTTGATCGTGCAGTCCTGTACGTGCAATGCGGCGCCGGCAATGAACCGGATGCCATGCGTCGGTGGGTTGACGCCGAAGATGTCCAGGCCGCGTATCACCACGACATCGGTTGGGAGCGCGTTGACCACGATCCCGTTTCCGCCCGCAAGAGCGCCCCCTTCCGTGTATGGGCAGGAGATGGTCAACGACTTGGTGATCGTGACTGCGCCGAAGCCGCCCGGATCGAGACAGTTGATCTCACCGCCTGCGGCGGTCTTCGAAATTGCGCCGGCGAAGGTCTTGCACGGCGCGGTGCGGCTGCACGGATTGACATCGTCGCCCACTCCCGACACCCAGGTCCGCGTCGCTTGCGCCTGCACCGGTGCCGCGAGCATGAGTGTGGCCGCAACGGTGGCCAGAACCGAACCTGTTATCGCAAATCTTCTCAATTTGGGGCCTCCCTCACATAGAGCCCGAGGGCGGGCTCATACAGAGTGGCGAGGAGCCTACACGCGTGCGGGAGGCCCATGCAACTCGAGGGCGGGGTAACCACGATCCCGAGACCGGCACGCTTCTGCAGTCCAGGCGGATGGGGTCGCGATATGCCCCGGTCGTCTCGACAATTGGCGACCCTGGAGGGATTCGAACCCTCGATCTTCACCTTGAAAGGGTGACGTGCTGGGCCTCTGCACCACAGGGTCGGCGGCAGCAGGCCCAGTTTAGCACCCGGTGGGATCGCGCCCAAGGCCCCGGCGCAGACGGCACGCGGCACGATCGACCGCTCACGACTCCAACTAGGCGGCTTCGCGCCACTCCGCGGGCGCCGCTTCGTCGGCCCGCGACTGCGGCATCTGCCCCTCGAGATCCGCGATCCACACCGCGCCCAGGACGAGAGCGCTTCCGACGATCACCAGCCCCGCGGCCACGAACTGAAGCAAGCTCACTTGTTCATCCTCCGGGCGGAAGGCTAAGCGACCCCTCCGCCATTCCGGGTCCAAGCTTCGCCTTTTATTCGTGCGCGGTCAAGTGAAAAGCGAAGAAATGGCGAAAGATCAGTGATGGGCCGGCCGAGGGGGCTTCTTGGGCGGAATCAGCAGGGCGACTATCTCCCCGCAGTACAACACGATAGAGACGGAAAGCTCGAGCCAGATCGCGAGCACGATGACGCCTTCGAGGGTGCCGTAGATGCCGGCGTAGCGAGCGAGGTTGCGCAGGTAATAGGCGAAACCACCCTTGGCGAGCTCCCAGAGGATGGTCGCCAGCACCGCTCCCTGGGCGGCGTGAAGGCTGGTCACGACGCGGCGCGGCACGACGCGATAGATCAGGAAGAAGAAGGTGAAGGTCACGAGGACGGGCACGACCTGGCGCACGAAGACTCCGACCAGCGCCTGCACCGCGTCCGCCCCGCGCGCGCCGGCAAACCGGAGCACGAGCCCTTCCGACGTCGCGAGCACCATGGTGAAAGCCATGGTGATGAGCAGCCCGACCCCGGCGAGCAGGACCATCCCCAGCGCGAGCAGGTTGCCGCTGGCGAAGCCTCTCCCGGGCACGCCGAAGACCCTCTCCAGCGCCGAGAAGAGCGACCCGAACACGCGCCGGGACGTCCACGCCAGCAGGGCGAGGGCCGGCCACTGGAAACGCAGCGCGCGCTCGACGAACGTGCGCAGAGCCTCCCGCGCGGGATCGTCCATGTGCACCACGACCCCGCTGATGATGATCAGGGTTCCGCTGTACGCGGCTTCGAAGGACCCGACGATGAGCACGCCGAGGGAGATCAGGAAGATCGACAGCGGCAGCAGCGAGAGCAGGGTGTAGTACGCGACGGCGGCCGCGCGATCGGGACCGTTGTGATCGAGAAAGCGGTTGAAGGCACGCCAGGCGATGCGGCCGGCCTGTCGGATCACGCCTGCTTTGGCGGTCGCAGGGGGCGCATCTCGACGCGGCTCAGGTGGGCCGCGTCGCGGGTGGCGAGCAGGTCGACGACGGCACTGGCGACATCCTCCGCGGTGAGCATCCAGTCGGCGCCGCGCTTCTTGCCCGGATCGCGGCCGAAGCTCGTGTCCACCGAGCCGGGCGCAATGGTCGTGACCTTCACGCCCTGGTGGCGCACCTCGAGCATCAGGCACGCCGCGAAATGATCGAGCGCGGCCTTGCTGGCGCAGTAGGCGGCCATGCCCGCGATGGCGTTCTTCCCCGCGAGCGACGAGATCATGAAGACGTGACCGCCGCGCTTCGCCAGATGGGGAAGGGCGGCGCGGGTGACGCGAAAGACTGCTCCCAGGTTGGTCTGAAGGACGTCGTCCCAGAGGTCGTCCGACGTCTCGGCGACGGGGGAGTGGCTTCCGATGCCGGCGTTGTTTACCAGGATCTGCAGGCCGCCATGGGCGGAAACCGCGGCGGCGACGGCAGCTTCGCAATCCGCGGGCCGCCGCACATCGCCGACATGGACCGAGGCGCGGCCGCCCGCCGCCTGCACGGCGCGCGCGGCGTCGTCGAGGTCGTCCTTCGTCCTCGCGACGAGCGTGACCGCCGCCCCACCGCCGCCGAGAGCGATGGCAATCGCGCGCCCGATTCCACGTCCGGCCCCGGTGACCAGCGCGGAAGCGCCCGTAAGCTCCATCGCCGCAGTATAGGAAGCCGCCGCCGGGCCATCAACCGCACGCAGGTTTCGAGCCAAAATACAGGATGCGCACGACGGCGAGCCGCCGTGGTTGACTACAAGGACTACTACAAGATCCTCGGCGTCCCCAGGACCGCGAGCGAGAAGGAAATCAAGGCCGCCTTCCGGAAGCTCGCGCGGAAGCATCACCCGGACGTGAACAAGGGAGACGCCCGTGCCGAAGCGAAGTTCAAGGAGATCAACGAGGCCAACGAGGTCCTCTCCGATCCGGAGAAACGAAAGCGGTACGACCATCTCGGCTCGGATTGGGCGTCGTACGGACGCGCCGCGGGCGGGGGCGGCGGTGCGCGCCCTGGCGGCCGCCCCGGCGGCGTACGGGTCGAGTACGGCGGAGAGGACATGGGCGGCTTCTCCGACTTCTTCAAGACGATCTTCGGGGGTGCGGCAGGACCGGGCGGCTTCGGCGGCGCGCCCGGCGGCAATCCCTTCGGTCGCGGCCAGGAGGGCGGGTTCGAAGAGATGTTCGGCCGCGGCGCCACGGCCCAGAGCCACGACCTCGAGACCGCGGCCGAGGTCACGCTCGAGGAAGTCTTGCGCGGAACGAGCCGGACGGTGCAGATCGGCGAGGGGAAGGACGCCCGCACGGTCGAGGTCCGCATCCCTCCCGGCATGCGCGACGGATCTCGCGTGCGCAAGGCCGGCGACGGTGGCGGCTCCGGAGGCCGCAGGGGCGACCTCTACGTGCGCATCAGGGTCCTGCCGCATCCGACGTTCGAGCGCCGCGACGACGATCTTGCGGTCACCGTCAACGTTCCCCTCACGACGGCGGTCCTCGGCGGGGAAGCGTCGGTGCCGACGCTGGACGGCCCGCTGGGGATAAAGATCCCGCCCGGGTCGCGCCCCGGCCGCGTGTTCCGGCTGCGCAATCACGGGTTGCCCAACGTCAAGGAAGGCGTGCGCGGGGACGTGCTGGCGACCATTGGGATCGAGCTGCCCGGGGCGGACATCACCCCGCGCGAGCGCGAGCTGTTCGAGGAGCTGCGCAAGCTCGGCCGATGACCCCGCCGTTGACCCCCGGGCGCGACCTCGGCTAATATTCCGCGCCCACCGGAACCCGCGCGAGGGCGGCCGTTGGTCCAAGGAGGAAGTAATGAAGCGCACGTGGTTTGCGTTGCTGGCGGCGGTGGTCATGCTCGGCGCGGCCGATCTGGCGTCGGCCCAGTCCAAGAGGCCCTCGGTCGCGGTCATGGACTTCGACTTCGGCACGGTGCAGGAGCGCTGGTGGGGCAACTACGACATCGGCAAGGGGATGGCCGACCAGGTCGTGGACGCGCTGGTGAACGACGGAAGCTTCCGCGTCATCGAGCGCAAGAAGCTCGACACCGTCCTCGCGGAGCAGGACTTCGCGCGCAGCGACCGCGCCGATCCGAGCGCGGCCAAGCTGGCCAAGGTCGGCAAGGTGCTGGGGGTGAAGTACATCATCGCCGGCTCGATCACGAAGTTCGGCGGCGAAGAGAAGAACTACGGCGGCGGGCTGCTCGGCCGCGGCAAGCTCGGCGGTCTCGGCCTGAAGAAGGCCAAGACCGAGGTCTCCATCACGGCGCGCCTGATCGACGCCACGACAGGCGAGATCCTGATGTCCTCCAAGGGCGAGGGCGTCTCCAAGAAGGGCGGCGGGCTCAAGGTCGGCGCGGGCGGCTTCGGGGGCGGCGGCGGCTTCTCGATGGGCTCGAGCGACTACAAGGCGAGCGCGATCGGCGAGGCGCAGGAAGCGGCGACGCAGGCCCTGGTCGCGGCAATCATCGCCAAGAAGGACCGCCTCGACTAACCGTCGGGACCGCGTCGCATCGGAAAGGCCGCCGAAGCGATCGGCGGCCTTTTTTTTGCCCGGCTCCCCCCGCGTGATGCTGCCATGAGCGCTCCGATCCTGAACGCGGCCAACCAGCTGACGCTGCTGCGCATGGGCCTGGCGCCGCTGCTGGTCGTCCTCGTCCTGCAGCGCCGGATGGGATGGGCGCTCGCGACCTTCGTGGTGGCGGCGGTGACGGATGCGCTCGACGGCCTGATCGCGCGCCTCGGCGGGCAGCAGACGACCCTCGGCGCCATGCTCGACCCCGTCGCGGACAAGGTGCTGATGACGTCGTCATTCATCGCTCTCACCTGGGCCGGCGGGCTGGCGGTCACGATTCCCATGTGGCTGACGGTCGTGATCCTGTCCCGCGATGCGATCATCATCGTCAGCGTGGCCATCGTGAACCTGACCGTCGGGCGGCGGATCTTCTACCCGTCTATGCTCGGCAAGCTGTCGACGGTCGCCCAGCTGGTGACGATCGGGCTCGTCCTGCTCGCGAACGCGGCGGGCCGGGGGGGCGAGTGGCTCGCGCCCGTCTTCGCGGTGACGCTCGCCCTGACTGTCGGCAGCGCGCTCCACTACGTCTACCTCACGTCGACGCGCGGCCCCGGCCGGCCACCCGAGGAGGGGCAGACGTGATCGAGGAGGAGGTCGTGAACTGCCCGTCGTGTGGAGAGGCGGTGGCCCTGGCCGTGGACACCTCTGCCGGCGACGAGCAGGAGTACACGGAGGACTGCGCCGTGTGCTGCCGCCCGATGGACGTCTTCGTGCGCTGCCGTCCCGGCGAGCTGCTGTCGATCTCGATCAGCGCGGCGTAGGCTCGGCGGGGCCTTTGGCCGCCTGCGGAACGCGGCTCCACGCCCAAACCCTTGGAAAACCCTTGGCGATCGCTGCTGGCGGCGTCTCCGCCATGCCCCTTACATTGGCTGGCAACGGAGGGTGCATGCGCAAATTGATTGCTTCAATGGCGGTGGCTGGCGTCCTGGGCGTAGCCGGGTTCGCAGCGGCGGAGGACGCCGTCGAACGAATGGAGTCGACGTTCGCCGATCCCAACTACTCGCGGCTGCTTTTCGCGCCGACGGCGCGGCCGCTGCGGCAGGGCGAGGGTTACCTCGCCGATCACGAAGTCCTGTTCCCCGGCGTCGCCTACGGCCTCACCGAAAACATCTCGCTGGCCGGAGGGTTATCGGTGATCCCGGGCCTCGGCTTGTCCGAGCAGGTGTTCTACCTCTCCCCGAAGGTCGGCTTCGATCTGAACGATCACGCCTCGGTGGCGGTCGGCGCGCTCGTCGCGACGGGCGGCGGGGGCGAGTTCGACGACCGCGAGTCGGCGCGGATCGGTTTCGCCGTGGGAACGTTCGGCAGCCCGCGCCACAGCTTCACCGTCGGCGCCGGCATCGGCGACACGTCGAGCGGGTTCTCCGACGCCGTGCCCATCCTGATGGCGGGAGGAACGACGACGATGTCGCGGCACGTCGCGCTGGTCGGGGAGACCTGGATGTTCCTCGGCCAGGACTTCCAGCTGAGCGAGCAGCCCTTCGGGGCCGGGGTCCGGCTGTTCAACGACCGGCTATCCGCCGACCTGGGAGTGATCCTGATCGGCGAGCTGATCGACGAAGGCTTCCCGATCCCATGGGTCTCCGTCTCGTACCACTTCGGCGCGAAGCGCTAGAGGGCGAGCTTCGCGCGGAAGTAATCGAGGGTGCGCGCGAGCCCTTCGTCCAGGGGCACCTTCGGCTCCCAGCCCAGGAGCGTGCGCGCGCGCGTGATGTCGGGCTGGCGCACGCGTGGGTCGTCGACGGGCAGGGGGCGGGACACGATACGGCTGCGCGACCCGGTGAGGCCGATGATGCGTTCCGCCAGCTGCCGGATGGTCAGCTCCTGCGGGTTGCCGATGTTCACCGGATCGGCGAGATCGCTGCTGATGAGGCGATAGAGGCCTTCGACGAGGTCGGAGACGTAGCAGAGGCTTCGCGTCTGCGAGCCGTCGCCGAACACGGTCACGTCCTCGTTGCGCAGGGCCTGGCTCATGAAGGCCGGGATCGCGCGGCCGTCCTCGATCCTCATCCTGGTTCCATAGGTGTTGTGGGCGAAGACCCCTGTGCCGGCGACGAAGTTTTCGTTCTCCGGGACGGAGAAGTCGTAGACGAAAGGGCTGGTCGGAACGCGTTCGATCGAACGGATGGTCGCCCAGACGAGGTCGCCGAATCGCCGGGCGTTCAGCGTCTGGGTCACCCCTGTGTCCCAGGTCAGGATGTCGAAGCTCGACAGCTCGCAAATGGTGATCCGGAAAAAGGGGTAACGGCGCGCGGGATCCCTTCCATTTGAGATCGTCGTCTCGTATCGGCCGAGCGAGGCAACGACCCCGAACCTGAGCAGAGCGTAGATGAGATCGGTCGCGAGACCCTTCGACACAGTGTCGAATACCAGCTCGTGCCCCACCTTCTTCCCGGAATGGGTTCCGTCTCCGACGCGGTACCCCTCGAGGAAATGCTTCAACCGGGAGAGCGGCAACTGGAAGATCCACGCCGGGATCCGCTTTTGGGCCGAGAGCCCCCCAAGGCCGAGGACATCGCGGAAGAGCTCGCAGAGAAGCTTCGAGTGCACGTAGATGGAAGGCGCCTTGTTCCCCTTCGGAGGCACGGAGCCCACCTTCACCCCGAAGCTCGCCTGGAGGATGCGGCGAGCGTCGTCCAGGGCGGCCTGGTGCGACGAGAAGGACAGGAAGTACGTGCCGTGCTCGGGTAGCCACGCGATCGTGCCCTCCGCGAGGAACAACCCCAGCACCCAGAGGACATCGTTGGTCAGGGCCGTCCGGCACGGGATCGTGCTCGAGGGACCGCCGTAAGGTCTGAGGCGCGCGTCAGGGGGCACGGTGACGGGGACACGGCGCTGAAGCGCGGCGAATGCTGCCAGGGGCAGCTGACCGCTGCGGGCAAGCTTCCGGTAGGTGCAGCCGACCGTATTGCCGGGTGACTTGCTGCCCGCGAAACGGCCGCTGTCGGCGAGGAATTCGCAAATCGCCTGGCGCTGTCGCGCGATCGTGGTCTTCAGTTCTTCGCTCACGATCGCGACCTGCCACCCGGCATCTGCGGTGCCGCGCTGGAAGTGTTCCAGCGCGTCGATCGTCGTCACATCCTTTTCGACTGCCGGCACCCGGCCCGCGATCGCTACATGCTCGCCGACCACGAGCTGGCGCACCGGAATCGCTTCGGGACACCCATCACGTCCCTTGCGAAACACACTGTGGTCGCCGGTCACGCGGATTTCTCGTCCGTAGCGCGTCGTGATCAGGTAGGCGTCCTCGCGTTCGGGCGCGTGCTTGATCAGCGCGGTTGCCTGTCGCAGCGAGATACGTCCTGTGGACTCCTCGAACGATGGCACCAGGATCTTCCGCGGCACGATCAGGCGGGAGGCTGCTACTTCGTTGGCGTACTCCTCGATCCCGGTGATGTGCGCCGTCTCCGAATTGAACAGGAGGACGGTTTCGTCGGCGAGGATGCTGTTGAAGATGCGAACGATGCGCGTCTGCACGCCGTGCACGCGGTGGTAGGCCATGGTCATGGCCTCCGCGAACCGCTTCGCCTCGTCGTACACGCCGCGCGGGCCCACCGGGTTGACGTTGCCCCAGTAGTCCTCGCGCTGCGGGTGGATGAGCGGATCGCCGTACACCTCGGACGTGGAGGCGAGGAGGAATCGCGCCTGCTTCGCCTTGGCCAGCCCGAGCGTGTTGTGGGTGCCGAGGCTGCCGACCTTCAGGGTCTGGATGGGAACGCGCAGGTAATCGATGGGAGACGCGGGGCTCGCGAAATGGAAGATGAGGTCCAGCGGCCCGGGGAGGTTGATGTAGTTCGTGACGTCGTGCTTCACGAACACGAAGTCGCGCCCGGTCAGGTGCTGGATGTTGGCGAGGTCGCCGGTGAGCAGGTTGTCCATGCCCACCACGGAGTAGCCGCGGTCGAGAAGGTAGTCGCTGATGTGCGAGCCGAGGAATCCGGCCGCACCGGTCACGAGGGCGCGAGGCATGCGCCCGGAGTTTATCGCGGAGGCGGGTGGACAGCGTGCAGCAGCGAGCGAGCGCTTCGCGCGAGCGAGCGGGTGGGGGGGTAGCCCCGGACATCGATGTGGCGGGACGAGGACCCGACCAGCGATGGCGGGCCCGCAGGGCGCAGGGAGGTGAACGCTGTCGCGATGACCCCCCTGAATTGCCTAATACGCGTGCTTCTGGCCGAAGCCGCGGAACAAGGTCAGGATCAGGATCTTGATGTCGAGCAGCAGCGACCAGTTCTCGATGTAGTACAGGTCGTACTCGATCCTCTTCTCGATCGAGGTGTTCCCGCGCCAGCCGTTGACCTGCGCCCAACCCGTGATCCCGCTCTTGACGCGGTGGCGCAGCATGTACTGCGGGATCCGCTCCTTGAACTGCTGCACGAACGGCGGGCGCTCGGGTCGCGGCCCCACGAGGCTCATGTCTCCGAGGACCACGTTCAGCAGCTGCGGGAACTCATCGAGATTGAACCGCCGCAGCCAGATCCCGACCTTGGTGCGCCGCGGGTCCTCGGCGCTCGCCCACACTGGGCCGGTTTCCTTCTCCGCCTCCTCGACCATCGTACGGAACTTGAAGATCTCGAACGTCTTGCCATCCAGCGTCATCCGCTCCTGGCGGAGGAGGATCGGCCCCTTTCCGCCGCGGAGCCAGATGAGCAGCGCGACGGCGAGAAAGAAGGGCAGGAGGGCGAGCAGGAGGACCGAACCGAAGACGAAATCCATGACCCGCTTGGCCATGCTGTTCCAGCCCCGCAGCGGGACTTCGTTGAGGCTGATGATGGGGATGCCATCGAGGTCTTCGAGGGCGGCCTTGATCGTCGCGTACTGCACGAGGTCGGGGACGACCTTGATGTCGACGCACTCGTTGCCCACGTTCTTGATCAAGCGCAGCAGCTTCGCGTGGTCCTCGAGGGGCAGGGCGGCGTAGAGCTGGTCGACGCGATTCGCGGCGCACACCGTCATCGCGTCGTCGAGCGTGCCCAGCACCGGCACCCCGAGGCGCTCCCCGGTCAGCCGATCGTCCAGGAAGCCCACCACGCGGTAACCCAGCTCGCGGTGGGCCTGCAGCGTCTCCGCGACCATCTCGCCGAGATCGCCCGCTCCCGCCACTACCACCCGGCGCACGTTGTACCCGGCGGCCCACATCCGCTGCAGGTACTGGCGCAGCGCGGAGCGGCCGAGGTTGAGCAGCAATACGTCGGCGACGATGAACAGGGCGAACACGGCCTGGCTGTACTCCCACAGCGGCGCGACCTCGGGCTGGTACCGGTAGTAGACGCGGACGTAGAGGGTGGCGCCGAGGGTGAGGGCGGAGGCGATCAGGACGCTGAACAGGATCGCGAAGAACTCGTCGATGCGGCTGCGGCCGCGCTTCACCTGGTACAGGCCGTGGAAGTACATGACCGCGGGCCACAGGAGCGCGATCAGGGGGAGGAGCAGCGCGTAACGCGACTGGTCGGGCACGCCCTTGACCGCGGGCAGGAGATCGAGGAAAGCGTGGGAGTGGAAACGGAGGAAGTACGCGAGGACCCATGCGATCGCCGTGCAAAGGACGTCGACGACGACGAACATCGCCACGAAGATGCGTGTCTGGTGCTTCACCATGAGGAGGTCGTCTTCATCGCGAGGGGTGGCCCCGTTGGCGCCATCGGCGCAGCGCCGGCGGCAGCATTTTCGGCCAGGGCCGTGTCCAGGAAGGCCCGGAAACGGGACTCGAACCGCGCCCGGCTGAACTCCTCGGCTCGCGCCCGCAGCGCGGCGGTATTAAAACGCAGCCCCGCAATCGAGTCAATCGCGGCGCGCAGCGCGCTCGCCGTGGCCTCGCGGAACACTATGCCGGTCTCCCCGTCGATCACCGACTCCGCGCCGCCCCCTTCCGCGAAGACAACGACCGGCTTGCCGCAGGCCATTGCCTCCACCGCGGTAATGCCGAAATCCTCGACGTTGGGCATGATCACGGCGCGGCAGCCGCGGTACAGATCGCGCAGCGCCGCATCGTCGACGCGCCCGAGGAACGTGACCTCGGGGCCGGCGCTCGCCCGTAGGCGCGCATCCTCGGGCCCCGTCCCCACGATCTTCAGGGGTATCGGACTTCCTCGGTACGCATCGAGGACGAGGTGGATGCGTTTGTAGGGGACGAGCGCGGACACCACGAGGTCGTAGGCGCCGCCCCCATCCGTGGCCGGAGTGTAGAAATCGGTGTCGACCGGCGGCGGGATCACCGTCGACGAGCGCCCGTAGTAGCGGCGGATGCGCGCGGCGACGTAGCTGCTGTTGGCGACAAAATGGTCGACCCGCGGCGCGGTGGCCACGTCCCAGGCCCGCAGGCGATTGGCGGCGAGCGCGATGAGGGGCCGCACCGGCGTCGCGATGCGGTCTCCGCCGAAGTAATCGTCGTAGCGATCCCAGACGTAGCGCATCGGCGTGTGGCAGTAGCAGACGTGCACGGCGCCCAGCGCACGCTTCACGCCTTTCACCACGCAGTGCGAGCTCGAGACCACGAGGTCGTACGCGCTGACGTCGATCGTCGCCGCCGCCGCCGGGAACAGCGGCAGGTACGAGCGATAGTGGCGCGCGACACCGGGCAGCCCCTGGACGAACGTCGTGCGGATGTCGCGTCGCTCGAGCTCGGGATCGAGCGACCCCCGGACGTGCAGCAGGGTATGGATGGGAGCGTCGGGAAAGATGCGGGCCAGCGAGAGGAGGACCTTCTCGCCGCCGCGCATGCCCGTCAGCCAGTCGTGGACCAACCCTACCTTCGTCATCGTGTACGGGAGGCCGCTGCGCCGCGGCCCCCCCTCGGGACCCCCCGACGCGCCTCGCCGAAGTGAATCCGGCTCAGCGCGCTGCTTGCTCCGGTGCTGCCACCGCCGGCACCGAGGAGCCCAGCACTTTCATGTAGTGGGCGTGGATCGCGCTGACCGAGCGTTCCCAGCTGAAGTCCTTGACGCGCAGGCGGCCGCGGGCGATGAGCGTTGCGCGCAGCGCTTCGTCCCCGAGCACGCGCTCGAGCCCGGCCGCGATGTCCTCGACGTCGTACGGGTCCACGAGAAGGGCGGCGTCGCCGACGACTTCGGGCAGGGACGAGATGCGCGACGTGACCACGGGCGTGCCGCACGCCATCGCTTCCAGCGGCGGCAATCCGAATCCCTCGTACAGCGAGGGGAAGGCGAACGCGTCGGCCAGCCGGTAGAGCGCGGCCAGCGTCCGCTCGGGGACGAAGCCGAAGAAGCGCACGTCCTGGCGAACGCCCGCCGCCTCGACGCTGCGCCGCAGCCCGCCGTAGGTGTTCACCTCGTCCCCGATGATCAGCAGCTTCACGTCCTCGTGCCCCGGGGTCTGCTTGAGGATCCCGAAGGCGGTGACCAGACGCTCGAGGTTCTTGTGGGGCTTGATGTTCCCCGCGTAGAGGATGAAGCGGCCGCGGATCTGGTAGCGCTCACGCACGCGCTCCATCTCCTCTTCCCCGGGATCCTGCAGGATGGCTTCGTCGATCGCGTTGGGCACGACCTCGACGTGGTCGGGACTGGTCGCGGGGTAGAAGGACAGGATGTCCCGCCGTGAGGCTTCGGACACGGTCAGCACGAGGTCGCTCCGGCGGATGGCGCTGCCCATCATCTCGCGCGCGTAATGCAGGGCGAGACGGTTGGGCAGGTATTCGGGGAACAGGAGGTGGATGCAGTCGTGGATCGTGACCACCGAGCGCTTGCGGACCAGGAGCGGGAGGACGTAGTGCGGCGAGTGCAGGAGGTCGGCCCCGAGGCGCTGGACCTTGATCGGGATCGAGACGTGCTCCTTGATCCGGTACGCCGAGGAGCCGTCGACGATGGGAACGAAGTTTTCGGCGAGATCGCGGAGGGTCGCCTCGTCGGCGCGGTCACAGAAGAGGAAGTACGTCGTCTCCCGGTCGATGTGTGCGAGATGGCGGACGAGGTTCCTCACGTAGGTGCCGATGCCGTAATCCCGCCATTTGCGGGCGTCGATAGCGATCTTCATGGGTGATGCGGACGCCGCGCGAGAAGCTCAATGGACCAGGGTGACCGTAGCATGGCAGCCACACCGGCGGCAACGGAAATCGAGCGTTCGCGGCCTTTTCATCGGCCTCGGAGGGCGAGCCGGACGAGCGCGGCGGATGCGGCGCGGGCCGCGGCGGCGTCTGGCCCGCGAGCGCTCAGCCAACCCGCGCCTCCGCGGATAGCCAGGCCGCCACGCAAGGCCAGGCGCGCGCCCCATCCCTGATGCTTTCCGTAGAAGCGCAGGTGGCTGCGGTGGTATTCGATGCCCGGCCCTGCGGCGGGCATGCTGGACCCGAGATGGTGGACGACCTCCGCCGCCGGAGTGAAGACGATGCGCCAGCCCGCCGCGCGGACGCGAACGCACAGGTCCACATCTTCTTCATAAAGGAAGAAGCCCTCGTCGAAGAGGCCGACGGCATCGATCGCGGCGCGACGGGCGAGCAGGCAGGACCCGGAGACCCAGGCCGGCTCGTGCTCGACGGAAGCCATGGTTTCCGTCTTTCGCAGCGCTTCGGGGTCGCCCCGCTGCACGCCGCGCACCAGATGTCGCTGCCGCCATTCCGCCCGCGGGGTCAGCATCGGACCAAACGAGACCTGGATGCGGCCGTCGGGGAAGCGCGTCCGTGGTCCCACGATCCCCACGTCGGCGCGCCCGTCGAGCACTGCGGCCAACGCCTCGACGCAGCCCGGGGCCACCTCGGCGTCGCTATTGAGGACGAGCGCGTAGCTGCCCGCTCCGCGGCGCAATCCCTGGTTGTTGGCCCGCGAGAAGCCGACGTTCTCCACGTTCTCGATCACGACCGCGGCAGGAAAGCGGGCGCGCACCGCGGCCGCCGACCCGTCGGCGCTGGCGTTGTCGACCACGATCACCTCGTGGGACAACGAGACACGGGAGGCGATGGCATCCAGGCAGGCCAGCAATCGCTCGCGGGTGTTGTAGGACACGACGACGATGGTGACGGCGGGGCTGCTCACGGGTTCACGACGCCGCGGCCGCGGCCAGGCACCGCCACGTCCGGTCGGCGGCGTCTTGCCACGAATGCCGCGCCGCGAGGGCGCGTCCCCGCGCCACGAGGTCCGCTCGCAACGCGACGTCGTCGAGGACACGCTCGACGGCGTCACTCACCGAGATCTCGTCTCGCGGCTCCACGACGATCGCGGCCTCGCCGAAGATCTCCCCCATCGCCGGAGGGCGGCTGACCACGACGGGCACCCCGCGAGCCATGGATTCGAGAACCGGGAGGCCAAATCCCTCGTAGTCGGACAGGAACACCGCGACGTCGGCGGCGGCGTACCGGATCGCGAGCGCATCCTCGTCGACGAAACCTTCGAGACGGACACGGCCCGCCATCCCCGCATCGGCCACCACACGCGAAAGGTCGAGCAGCGGTCGCGTCCGGTTCTCACCGATCACATGGAGGGTGAGCGCGGGGTACTGGTGGCGGAGGCGCCCAACCGCTCGTACCAGGGTGGGGAACTGGCGGCGGTTGAGGATCGCGCCCACGGTGAGGACCATCGGGCCCGCGAGCCCCAGCGCCGCGCGCGCGGCGGGGCGGCTGATCGGCGGAGGGAGATCGTCATCCGGGCCGTGCGCGACATGGACCACGCGTCCCCGCACATCCGGGAACAGCGCCTCGATCTCGCGCTTGCCGAAGTCCGAGACGGCCAGCACGGTGTGTGCGGCGCGCAGGCTCGCGGCCACGAGGACTCGCCGGCGGAGTCCGTCGATCATCCCGAAGTCATGCGGGGCGGAGAAGAAGGACATGTCGTGGACGGTGACGACGCGCGGGACGTGCAGGGAAAGAGGGCAGCTGTAGGCAGGCGCGAAGAAGACGGACACGCCGTCCGCACGCGCTGCGGCGGGCAGGACGCGCTCGGACCAGACGACGCCGCGACGGCCGCCGGGACCGAGCGGCCGGGAGAGGATCGCGGACGAGCGCAGCACCGGGTCCGGCGGGGCGCTGCCGTCGAAGTACACGAACATGCGTCGCGTCTCATCGCGCGCCCACACCCGGAGGAGGCTGCGCAGGTAACGCCCGGTGCCTGTCGGACGTCCGGCGAGCTCGCGCCCGTCGATGCCGACGATCAGGAGTTCGTGACCCGCCGGTAGAACTCGAGGGTGCGGGCGGCGGCGATGTCCCAGTCGAACTGGCGGCTGCGCTCGAGCCCCATCGCGCGCTGCGTAGCCGCGCGCTCCTTGTCCTCGAGGATGCGGTCCATCCCGTCCGCTATCGATCGCGTGTCGAGCGGGTTGACCAGCGTCGCCGCGTCCCCCGCGACTTCCTCGAGGGCCGAGCCGCGGGAGCACACGACGGGAAGGCCGGCGGCCATGGCCTCGACGACGGGCAGCCCGAACCCTTCTTCGAGCGACGGCAGGACCAACGCCGCGGAGGCCGCCATCAGGGCGCGGATCTCACGCGTCTCGAGGTAGCCCACGGCGCGGATCTGCGGACCCATCGCGTCGCCGCCCTGCGCCCACCCGGAGCCGGGGCCGACCAGCAGCAGCGGCGGAGTGCGGCGCCGCCGCGCGGCCAGCCCCATGTACGCCATGGCGAGGTTCACGAGGTTCTTGCGGCGATCCTCGCTGCCGACGTACAGAAGCGCCCCGCGCGGAAGACGGTGGCGCGCCAGCACGGCGTCGACGGCCTCGGGCGCGATCGGCTCCCGGTACACGGGGTCGATGCCGTTGGGAATCACGGCGATCTTGGACGCGGGCACGCCCAGGAGCAGGCGCGCCTCTGACGCGGTGTGCTCCGAGACGCAGATCACGCCGTCGGCGCGGCGCACGTGATCGCGCACCAGCGGTACGTAATCCCGCTGCACCTCGGCTTCGGTCATGTCCGGGTTCTTCAGGAAGAAGAGGTCGTGCAGCGTGACGATCTTCTTCGCGCGCTTCGCGGGCAGCAGGAGCGGGTGCGGAGAGTGGGTGAGATCGAGGGTCGCGCCGACGAGCCTGTCGAGCGGGGGCCATTCCAGCCGATGCCAGGCATAGTTGAGGCCGCTCACGGAAATGCGGCGGTCGACGAGCTTCACGTTCGCCGGCCACGTGCGCTCGGGGTAGCGATTGCGGAAGGACGCGGAAAAGAGGAAGAACCGATCCTGCGGCGCCAGCGCGGGCAGCCGTTGCGCGAGGGCCACGACGTACGACCCGACCCCGGTGGGCCTGGTGAGCGAAGGTCTCAGGTCGAGGCCGATGTTCATGCGGGTCGAGGCGAATGATATCAAGCCCGCCGCTTCGCATGCTAAATTCGCGCGGCTCGCGCCTATTGGCCGACTCTGTGAGGAACGTCTGAAGATCGCGGTGGTGGGGACGGGGTACGTCGGTCTCGTGGTGGGGGCTTGCCTCGCCGAGAACGGCAACACGGTGGCCTGCGTGGACAGCGACGCAGCCAAGGTCGACGCGCTGCGCAAGGGCGAGATCCCCATCTACGAGCCGGGGCTCGAGGAGATGATCCCGCGCAACGTGCGCGAGGAGCGCCTGCGCTTCACGACCGACCTCGAGGCGGCGGTCGAGGCGAGCGACATCCTCTTCATCGCCGTGGGCACGCCGCAGGACGAGGATGGATCCGCGGACCTCCGCCACGTGCTGAAGGTGGCCGAGGGAATCGGCAAGGCGATGAACGGTTACAAGGTGATCGTCAACAAGTCGACCGTACCGGTGGGAACGACACGTCGGGTCGAAGCGGTGGTGGCGGCGGCGACGAGCCATCCCTTCGCCGTCGTCTCCAACCCGGAGTTCCTGAAGGAAGGAACGGCGGTGGAGGACTTCCTGAAGCCCGACCGCGTGGTCATCGGCACGAGCGATGCCAGGGCGCGCGAGATCATGGTCGAGCTCTACGCGCCTTTCGTGCGCACGGGGAACCCCGTTCTCGTGATGGACGCCGCTTCCGCCGAGCTCACGAAGTACGCGGCGAACGCGATGCTGGCGAGCCGGATCTCGTTCATGAACGAGATCGCGAACCTGTGCGACCGCGTCGGCGCCGACGTCGGCGAGGTGCGGCGCGGGATCGGCACCGACTCCCGCATCGGCGCGTCCTTCCTGTTCCCGGGCATCGGCTACGGCGGGTCGTGTTTCCCGAAGGACGTGAAGGCGCTGCTGAAGATCGCGAGCGACGCCGGCGCCCCGCTTTCGGTCGTGGAGGCGGTCGATCGCGCGAACCAGGGGCAGACGCGCGTCCTGTTGCCGAGGATCGAAGCTCACCTGGGCGGGCTGGCGGGAAAGGTGGTCGCGGTGTGGGGGCTCGCCTTCAAGCCGCGCACGGACGACATGCGCGAAGCCCCCGCTCTCGCCATCATCAAGGGATTGCTCGCCGGCGGCGCCTCGGTGCGCGCCTACGATCCCAAGGCGATGCCCGCGGCCCAGCGCATGCTCGGCGGCGGCGTGACCCTGTGCCCGCGCAGCTATGACGCCGTCGAAGGCGCCGACGCACTCGTCGTGGCGACGGAGTGGAACGAGTTCCGCGAGCCGGATTTCGAGCGCATCAAGGGCCTCATGCGCCGTCCCGCGATCTTCGACGGGCGCAACATCTACAATCCCGCGCTGCTGCGCGAGATGGGATTCCACTACGAGGGGATCGGGCGTCGGTGAAGGTGCTCGTCACCGGGGGCGCGGGCTACATCGGTAGCCACGCCGTCCGGGAGATGATCGAGGCCGGGCACTTGGTGACGGTCCTCGACGACCTGTCCAGGGGGCATCGCGCCGCGGTTCATCGCGCCGCGCGCCTCGTCCAGGGCGACCTCGGCGATCCGGATGCCCTCGACACCGCCCTTGCCGGCGCGGACGGGGTCGTCCACTTCGCGGGATTGCTGAGCGTCGCGGATTCCGTCGGGGATCCGGCGGCCTACTACCAGGCCAACGTGGTCAAGGGGATCGCCCTTCTCGACGCCATGGTCCGGGCCTCCGTCCCCCTCATCGTCTTCAGCTCGTCCTGCGCCACCTACGGCGTCCCGACGACGACGCCGATGGCGGAAGATCATCCGCAGGTCCCGATCAATCCGTATGGCGCGACGAAGCTCGCCTTCGAGCGCGCGCTGGCCGATTACGCGACCGCCGGCGCCCTTCGCGCGGTGGCGCTGCGTTACTTCAACGCCGCCGGGTGTCATCCGGACGGAACGCTCGGGGAGGACCACCGCCCCGAGGAGCACATCATCCCGCGCGCGATCGCCGCCGCGTTCGGCGCCGGCGACGGCCTGCGGATCTACGGCGACGATTACGACACGCCGGACGGGACCTGCGTCCGGGACTATGTCCACGTGCAGGACCTCGCCCGCGCCCACGTTGCCGCGCTGGCATCCGCCCGCGGCGCGTTTCGCGCCTACAACCTCGGCACCGGCCGCGGCCGTTCCGTGCGCGAGGTGATCGACTCCGTCGCCCGGGTCACCGGCCGCGCAGTGCCCGCGGAGATCGGACCGCGCCGGCGCGGCGATCCGCCGGTACTGGTGGCGGCCGCGGAACGCGCGCGCGCGGAGCTCGGCTTCGATCCCGAGTGGCGCGATCTCGATGCCATCGTCGGGACCTCGGTGCGCTGGACGCGCGATCACCCGCGCGGGTACGGTGTGCGGGCATGAACCCGGTCAGCCGCAGGGGCAGCCGCACTCCCTTGACGGACCCGCTGCTGACCGTCGTGATGCCCGTCTACAACGAGCGCGCGACGGTCGAGGAGATCATCGAGCGCGTGCTCGCGGTGCCGCT
>Ga0136617_10000206_pt1 | contig 46099 bp, 41 predicted proteins | sample AntDrymUQ3222106_2_FD_129672 | JGI IMG/M metagenome (GOLD analysis project Ga0136617, IMG submission 129672) | Polar desert sand microbial communities from Dry Valleys, Antarctica - metaG UQ322 (21.06) | ecosystem: Environmental > Terrestrial > Soil > Desert | place: Antarctica: Dry Valley... | reverse complement strand
GTGGTGGCCGAGTCGGCACGAAGTGGTGGCCGAGTCGGCACGAAGTGGTGGCCGAGTCGGCACGAAGTGGTGGCCGAGTCGGCACGAAGTGGTGGCCGAGTCGGCACGAAGTGGTGGCCGAGTGGGCCGCGGTGGCGACCCGGCCACGTCGTCTGCGGCCGCGACGCCGCGTGCGGCGCTGGTCACGGGTCCTCGGTGGTCGAGATGCGGTACTTCCATACCTGCGCGTCACGGAGCTGGGCAGACTGTTCGGCGTCCGGGCCCGAACCGCGGAACTGCGCCAGGTGGGCGTCTGACTGCCATCGCTCGTACACGTTGATCCGGTCCGGCTCGATCGAGTCGGCGGTGATGGCGAAGTCGAGGCACCCCGGCGCCGTCCGCGCCTGCTGCACGACCGCGACGCAGTCGGTCACGTACCGATCACGGTCGACACGGTCGACCTGGAGCCGTCCAGCAATAATGATCATATGTCCTCCGAAGTACGAGGTCCGCACCGACCGCGGTGGCCGTAACGTACGGCGATCGCCAGGGCCTATCAGAGGACGTTCTCGGGGTCGGGTGCGTAGAAGGCGCTCGTTCGATCCGCGGCCTCGCGGGCTGTCGCCGGTGGCGCACCGGACGCCGCATGCGCCTGGCCCCACTCCTGTGCGCTGCGGCGCAGGAAAGCTCTGGCCTCCGGACTGGCCTCGAAGGCGGCGGGGTCGGACACCGACTCGCCGCTCTGGAGAAAGTGGGCCAGACCGAACAGGGCGAGTTCCCAGCCGACGCCGGTAGCGCCTGGACCATAGGTGGCCCAGTGGTCGTTCTCGTTGACGACGTGCCGCAGCAGCAGCTCGGTCCCGTCCTGGCCAGTGGGGGTCAGATCGACGCTGACGAGGCTGACGTCGTCGGCGAACACCCAGGTGACGGCGACCCGGCGAGGTGGCTCGCACTCGATGATGTCGCCGCTGGCGTTGCCCTCGAGCTGGTAGCTGCCGCCGAGTCTCAGGTCACCGTTCACCGGCAGGAACCATCGGCCGATTCTGACGGGGTGGGTGCAGGCGTCCCACACGTCCTCGATGGGGCTGTCGTAGGTACGTCGGAGCTCGACAACGTGCCCCGCCCCTGCGGGGCTGGTCCCCTTCCCCACCGAGCGGCGCACCCGCCCGAGCTCGGCGATCAGGTCGATCATGTCTCGTCCTCCTCCTGTGATGGAGTGAGTTCGTCGGCCTCCGGCCGCCAGAGATCCTCGCCCCGCCGAGTACCTCAGCAAAGGACACTATTTCACCTTTCGGTTATATAAGTCAACGGTGAGTTATCTCCCTGGATGCTACTCCTCCGGACGGCCGCGCAGTCGTTTGATCGCCCCGCGCCGGACCTTCGCCTCCAGCCGCCGCCGTTTGGCACCCACCGACGGACGGGTGGGCCGCCGCGTCGGCGGATCGGCCGCGGTCACCGCACGCAGTATCGCGGCCAACCGCTCGCGCGCGGCCTCCCGGTTGCGCAACTGGCTGCGATGCTCGGACGCGACGACGGTCAGTACGCCGTCCACGAGCCGGGTCGCCAGTCGCGCCATCGCCTGCTCGCGCAATGCCTCGGGCACCGACGGCGACCGGGCGAGGTCGAACGAGAGCTCCACCCGCGAGTCGGTGGTGTTGACGCCCTGCCCGCCCGGCCCCGAGGCGCGGGAGAACCGCCAGCGCAGCTCCCGCTCGGGCAGCACCAGCGTTGCCCGGACCAGCAGGTCCCCGTCAGACATGCCTCCAGCATGCCCGGAACGACCCACGAGGTTCGACAGGCCAGTCGAGCACGTGGGATCTCGACATCCGCCCCATTTCGGTCCGAACATGCCCCTGGCCGGGGAGCGTGGACTAACCTGGGGCCGACTATGACGAGTCAGCCAGCGTCCGAAGGCCTGTTCGAGTCCTTCCGCCGAGCGGAGATGCTCGTCGCGCGCAGCCGTCCGCTGGATGCACTCCAGGCGTTGGGCCCGGTACTGGAGAGCCAGCCGAACGACGTGTCCGTGCAGCTGCTGGCGGGACGCGCGTACCTCAACTCGGCGCAGCTACAGCGCGCGGAGGAGGCTTTCGCGTACGTGCTCGACCTGGACCCCGCCGACCACTACGCCCGGTTCGCCCTGGGCAAGGCACTGCAGCGGCAGGGCCGGCTCGCCGAGGCACACGCGCAGCTCAAGATGGCGGCCGCCATGGACCCGCGCCCGGAGTACCAGGAGGCCCTCGGCGAGGTGCGCGTCCGGATGGCGACCGGGACGCCCCACCAGGACTGAACAGCCCGGCCACGGAACGTCACAACTCCCACACGATCGTGTCTTGTGAGCCTGGACGATGTTATTGTCAGGCTCCCCTAATCCAGTGAGGTTGATGTGCGACGTTGGCAGCTCCCCCTTGCCACCCTGCTCGGCGTGGCCCTGCTCACCGCCGGCTGCTCCGACGGCGGCGCCACGGTTACCGACGACGGAGCCATCGGCTCGGCCCCCAGCGGGCCAGCCGACCAGAACCCCGGCGGCACCGACAACCCGTTGATCCGCACCGCGGTCACCGAGTACACGGCCTACGCCGAGCAGCAGGCCGCCGAGCTCGTCCGGCTGACCCGCGTGTTCACCGACGCGGTGCGAGCCGGCGACCTGGCGGCCGCGCAGGCGGCCTACGCCCCGTCTCGGGAGCCGTGGGAGCGGATCGAACCGCTCGCCGGGCTCGTCGAGGAGATCGACGGCAAGGTCGACTCCCGGGTGGATGACTTCGCCAGCGTCACCGATCCCGCGTTCACCGGCTGGCACCGGCTGGAGTACCTGCTCTTCGCGGAGAACACCACCGAGGGTGGTAGCGAGTTCGCCGACCAGCTCGACGCGGACCTGGCGACGTTGCAGACCCAGCTCGCGACGCTGGAGGTGCCGCCGGTGGCGGTACCGGTCGGTGCCGCCGAGCTGATCGAGGAGGTCTCCCAAGGCAAGATCACCGGCGAGGAGGACCGCTACTCGAAGACCGACCTGTGGGATCTCGCCGCCAACCTCGAGGGCTCCCAGGCCGCGATCGAGCGGCTCGCCCCGGCGCTGCGCGAGGCTGACGCGGCGCTGCTCGCGGAGATCGAGAAGGGCTTCGCCGACCTGGACGCGACCCTCGCTCCCCTGCGTGTGGGCGACGGCTGGCAGCTCTACTGCCTGGAGAACGACCAGTTCCCGTCGCCACGGTGCACCGAGGTCACCGTGCCGGCGGCGACCGTCACCACCATGAAGGCGCAGCTCGCCGATCTCTCCGAGAACGTCTCGCAAACCGCCGGCGTGCTGGGCCTGACATGAGCGCCGAACGCAGGACCGGACTCTCGCGCCGGCGGTTCGTCACCGGCACGCTGGGGGCAAGCGCCGCCCTCGGGACCGGTGCCACGCTGGGCGGATGCGCCGCGGCGGCCAGCGACCCCACCACGCACGCAGCGAGGTTCGTGCCGTTCGACGGGGCTACCCAGACGGGGATCACCGCGCTGCCCGTACCGGCCCGAGGCCTGATGGCGGCCTTCTCGGTACAGGCACCGGACCGCGCCGGGCTCAGCACCCTGTTCACTGACCTCACCGACGAGATCCGCAGCCTGATGGGCGGGCACCCGCCCGCCGTGCGGGATCCGGCGTTCCCGCCCGTCGACTCCGGAGTCCTCGGCGAGAACCCGCCACCCGATGACCTGTCGGTGGTCGTCGGCGCCGGCGCCTCGCTGTTCGACGACCGGTTCGGGTTGGCCGACCGGCGCCCCACCGAGCTGGTCACGATGCCGTTCCTCGCCAACGATCGCCTCGATCCGGCCCGCTCGCACGGCGACCTGCTGCTCACGCTCGAGGCCGGGCACACCGACACGCTGCAGTTCGCGCTGCGTCAACTGATGCGCCGCACCCGCGGGGAACTGGTGCTGCACTGGCTCATCGACGGTTACACCCGTGGGTCCGGAGTCGCGTCGGCCGGTGGGACCCCGCGCAACCTGCTGGGGTTCAAGGACGGGACGGCCAACCTCGACGCCGGCGACCAGGCGGTGACCGACCGGCACGTCTGGGTCGACGCGGCCGACGGTGCGCCGGACTGGGCCGTCGGCGGCTCCTACCAGGCCGTCCGCGTCATCCGGATGTTCGTCGAGTTCTGGGACCGCACCCAGCTCGCCGAGCAGGAGGCGATCATCGGCCGGCACAAGGGCAGCGGCGCGCCGCTGGGCATGCCCAACGAGTTCGACGACCCGAACTACGCCGAGGACCCCGAGGGTGCCCGCGTCGCGTTGGACGCCCACATCCGGCTGGCCAACCCGCGCACCCCGGAGACCGCCGACAACCTGATCCTGCGCCGCGGCTTCTCCTTCGCCCGCGGCTTCGACGGCGCGGGGCGGCTCGACCAGGGGCTCGCGTTCGTGTCCTACCAGCGCAGCCTGGAGCAGGGCTTCCTCGCCGTGCAGGACCGGCTCAGCGGCGAGCCGCTGGAGGAGTACATCCTCCCCGAGGGGGGCGGGTTCTTCTTCGCACTGCCCGGGGTGACCGGCCCCGACCGCTTCCTCGGCGACGCGATGCTCGGCTGAGCCCGCTACTGCACCGATCCGGCGGCGGTCGCGTAACGGTCGGCCGCCGCCCACACGAGGCGGGCGTAGGAGACGGACCGGTTGTAGGTGAGCACCCCGTCCCACCAGCCCGCACCGCTGGCCGTGTCGCGTCCGCCGGTGCACAGGTACATCGCCGCGGCCACGGCGGCATCGTCGAGCTGGTGGGGGTCGCGCACCCCGTCACCGTTGCCGTCGGCGCCGTAGCGCGCCCAGGTCGTGGGCAGGAACTGCATCGGCCCGACGGCCCGGTCGTGGACCGCGTCGCCGTCGAGGACGCCACCGTCGGTGTCGCGGACCTCCCGCACCCCGCGGGAGCCGTCCAGCGGTATCCCGACGATCAGGGGTCGCGCGACGCCGTCGGCGTCGAGGTCGGCCCGGCCGAACCGACCGTGGTCGGACTCGACGCGGCCGATCGCGGCGAGGGTGCTCCAGGACAGCCGGCAGTCCGGCGCCACGGCCCGCTGGGCCAGCTCGGCCGCGCCGTAGGCGCGCAACGCGCGGGCCGGCACGGTGCTGCGGGCGGCGGCCCCCGCCGCCCACGCGTCCAGGTCGATCCCGGCAGCGAGCGGCGCGGGACGCGCCACCGGAGTGTCCCGGGCGACGTCGGCGGGTACCAGCCCGTCTCCGCGCTGCGTGCGCTCGCCGGGGCCGCCGATCCCGTCCAACCCCACGAGCACTGCGCCCACCGCGAGCCCGACGACCATCAGGATGAGCGCCACAGCCCCCGGGGCAGGATGGGCGGTATCGCGGCGGGGCACCGGGCCAGGCTATCGGCGGGCACCTGAGCAGACCTCAGCACGATGCCGTGCCAGGACAGGCGACTCGCCGTGCTGGTTCGTGGGACTCGCCGGGCTGGAGAGGGGATCTCGGGGCGGCGGCTCGGCGCCTGGCCTGCTCACGTGGGCCAGTAGTGTCGCCAGGCGGTCGCGTCGAGCGCGTGCGGATCGAGCCCGGCTGCGGACGCGGCCTGCTCGGCACCGCGGACGGCGTCGCCGAACCGGCGCGCGGCGCCACGCAGCTCCGCCTCCGGGTCGATACCCGCCAGCCTGGCCGTCGCCGCCAGCCCGAACAGCTGCTCGCCCACCTCCGGACCGGCCGGCAGCAGCTCCGCGGGCAGCCCGGCGCGCGCGGTGCGGCTGGTCAGCTTCGCGGCGAGCGCCATCGCCGGTTGCCCGAGCGCGACGCCGTCGATACTGGACTCCCGCTGCTTCTCGACGCGTTTGAGCTCCTCCCACCGATGCTCCTGCGCCCGCGCCGTGTCGATCCGCTCCGCGCCGGCGAACACGTGGGGATGGCGGCCGACGAGCTTGGCCACCAGCTCGGCCGCAACGTCGTCGATCCCGAACGGGTCGGCGTCCTCCGCGGCGATCCGGGCGTGGAACAGCACCTGCAACAGGACGTCGCCGAGCTCCTCGCGCACCGCGTCCCGGTCGTCGTCCTCGATCGCCTCGTACAGCTCGTAGCACTCCTCGACCAGATACTGCAGCAGCGACGCGGGGGTCTGCTCGGCGTCCCACGGGCAGCCGCCGGGGGAGCGCAGCAGGTCCATGACGGCGACGGCGTCCAGCAGCGCCGCGCCCGCCGGCTCGGCCACGGTGACGACCTGCTCGGCGTGCTCGGCCATCGGGTGCTGCGGGTCGGTGGTGAGCAGCACCTCGTGCCCGAGCGGACGGTGCGCGGAGCATCCCTGCGCGCGCACGGCGCCCGTCGCGACCAGCACCTCGTCGGGCACCGTGGCGTCGGCGACGAGGACGGTAGCCGCGCGCAGGGCGGGAACGGCCGCCGCGGGCAGGACACCCACCCAGCGCACCGGCAGCACGACGACGGTGCGCGGCACCGCCGGTCAGCCCGTGGCGGCGGGCGCGGGCGGCAGGATCGTGCCCACCATCTGCCCCTCGGCGACGACGCGCTGCTGGATCGGATCCCACTCGCCGTAGCGGGGGTTGACCCGGATGCCGAGCTCCGCGCCGAGCGGCTGGAGCAGTCGCTCGCCGATCGTCACCAGCTGGGACCGGCTGATACTGCTGACCGCCGCCGGATCCGAGGGCACGTCAGTGCGCCGGTCGGTGACCCGGAAGACGATCCAGGTGCTCTGCTGCGGGTTGGGCTGGAAGGCGACGACACCGCCGACGGGCGTGCCGAACAGCACGGTGCCAGCAGTGTCGGGCATGGTGACCGCGTCGAAGACCGAGCCGGTCTCGGCGGTCTGCCGGTCGGCGAGCAGGGCCTGCGCGGCCGGGCCGCCCGCGACCAGCGCCTGCGCCTTCTCCTCGGCATCGGCGCGGGACGTGGCACCCACCAGGTCGGCCGTGACGGCCAGTCCGCCCACCGAACGCCGCGCCAGCTGCTCCGCGATGAGGTCGTCGCGCACCCGCTGACGCAGGCCTGCCAGGTCGAAGAAGGACATCTCGAGGATCTCCTGGGCGCCACCGTCCTCGGCGAGCCGGGCATCCACCTGGGCGTCGGTCACCACGATCTTCTCGGTGGCGGCGCGGCGCTGCAGCAGGACGTGGAGCACCTCGCGGGTGACGACGTTGCGCGCGAGGTCGGGGGGCCCACCACCCTGCGCGGTCAACCGCGCGAGCTGGTCGGTCTTGGCCAAGGCGACGTCGAGCTTCGACTGGACGCGTCCCAGCGGGACCGCCTCGGAACCGACGATCACCGCCGAGCCCACCTGGCTCGGCCCGCCGCACCCGCCGATCATCGCACCGACGATCACCACGGCCGCTACGACGCGCCTCACCTGCCTACGCACGGCGACCACCTTCTCACGTGGTCCCCCCGCCGCAACCAGCGCCCGGGGACCCGAGGTGTCGGCGGTGAGCACCGACAGCGTCCAGGGGACCGCAACCCCATCGGTGCGTTCGTCTCACCGAAACGCGGATTTTCGGGAATCGTCGGGCACATCGTTGATCACACTGCTACCATCGCGTTCCGCCGTGGCCCCAGCTGCGGCTCCGCTGCGTTGACTAAGGACGTTTCACACTGATCAACGGACAGCGCAGCGTCCTACCCTGAGTAGGCCCGCGGCACCCGCGGGTCAGGCGAACGCGTCGCGGGTCAGCCGGCGAGGCGGAAGGAGCGACGGCACATGGCGCTGCATACGACCAGCAACGGATCGGAGCGCTCGACAAGCGAGCTGCTCAGCCAGTTCTCCGAACAACTGGGCCGACTGGTGCGCGACGAGGTGCAGCTCGCCGTCACCGAGATGCGCAGGCGAGCCAAGGGATCCGGCGCCGGCGTCGTGATGCTGGCCGTCGGCGTGGTGCTGCTGCTCCTCGGTGGCGCCGCCGCGATCGCCGCCGCGATCGCCGCGCTCGCCCTCATCCTCCCGGTATGGCTGTCAGCGCTGATCGTCGGCGTGGTATTGCTGATCATCGGCGCCGTGCTGGCCGGGTCAGGACGGGGTCGGCTGCGCCGCACCGGGGTCCCGGTGCCGCAGGACGCCCTCGCGGGCCTACGTGCAGATCTTCGCGTCGTCGCTCGGGGGGCAACACGATGACCACTGCGGCATCTAACAAGACACCCGAGGAGCGCCAGCTGCGCGCCAACCTCTCCCTGGCGCGCGAGGAGCTCGCCGACACCGTCGCCGCGCTGGCCCACAAGGCCAACGTGCCCTCCCGGATCGAGCAGCGGGCCACCCAGAAGGTCCGCTCGGTGCTGGTGAAGCTCGAGCCGCTGAGCAAGCGGGCCGATGCCCTCATGCTCGTCGGACAGTCCATGGCACCCCGGTTCAGTCAGCTCATGGCCTTCGCCGGCCAGCAGCGTCCGCAGAATCCGGTCGGCGCTGTCCTCACCGGAGTGTTCGTCCTGCGCCTGCTGCGCGCGCGCAAGCGGCGCTGAACACTCGCGCTGGTGGCCCGCACCTTCTGGTATGAGCCACCAGCGCAGGTCAGCGCACTCGCGGCGACTGCAGTGGCGGTGCTTTCGCGAGCACGACGCTGCCGGTGAGTGCCGCCGCCAGCCCCACCACGAGCACCCACCACCACCCGGGGCGCACGGGGTCACCGAGCAGCCAGATCCCGACCATCCCCGGCACGAGCACCTCGGACACCAGGAACACCGCGGTCACCGCACCGACGTCGCCCCGCCCGAGCGCGGTGGTGTAGCCCACGAGGCCGACCATCCAGAACCCGACGACCAGGTACGTGGACGGCTGGCCGAGCAGCAGCGCCGGATCGAGCCCCGCTCCGGTATGAGCGTGGGCCGCCCGCACCGCGAGCGCGCTGCCACCAAAGCCCATGCCCGCCACCAGCGCGAGCGGCCAGGCCCGTGCCCCCGTTCGGAGCACCAGGACGGCCACACCCAGCAGCAGCACCGCAGCCAACAGGACCACGTCGACGGTGCGCGATCCGAGCACCGGTCGCTCATCCCCCGCACTCCCTGCCACCAGCACCAGACCGGCCAGGCACGCCCCGACCGCGAGCCTGCTGGTCTGGGGCAACCGGACCCCCGCCAGATACGCGCCCGCCACCGAGGTGAGCGCGATCGCGCCGCCGATCACCGCCTGCACGGCGAACACGGGCAGCTCCCGCAACGCCACCACGGCACACAGCCAGGCCATCAGGTCCACGCCGAGCCCGGCGAGGTAACGGGGCTGGACGGCGACGGGCCGCGCCCGGGTGGCGCGCCGGGCCCCCGCAGCCTGCAGCAGCGCACTACCACTGCTGAGGATCATCGCGACCGTCGCCGCGAAGATCCCGATCAGCACACCCACCAGCATGCCGTCCCCGCAAGGCCAGCACCGCGCCGACCCCGCTTCCCTCAAGACGCAGCCGCATCACCGGCAGCCTGCGCCCGAGCGGCGAGTCGGTCCAGCCGACCGTCTCACCGCCCATCCGTTCGTAGAAGCCGGTGGCGTAGGGCTCGGCGTCCCACTCCATCGCGGTACCGCCCGCCGCCGCCGTCCGGGTCACGGCGTGCTCGAACAGCAGCCGGCCGGTCCCCCGTCCGATCTCGCCGGGCTCGAGCCACAGATCGTCGAGGACAGCAAGGTGACCGCGGTGGAGCAGCGTGTAGAAGCCGCGGACCTCACCGTCGCGCACCGCCACCTGGACGTCGTTGGCCATTACCACCTCCGGCGTGAGCCCGACGGTCCGCGCGAACCGGGCGACGAAGGCCGCTGGGTAGGGCCAGTGCGCCTTCGAACGGATGGCGAGATCGGCGAGGGAGCCGGCCTCCTCGGGACGCGCCGGGCGGATGAGCACGACGTCATCCTTCCCCGGACGAGCGACCCGTGTCGTGCGCCGCGCGCAACCGAGCGGGTGCCTTCACCCGCCACGCGTCCTCGATCAGCTCCGCGAGCTGGCCGGCGTCGACCCGCTCCAGGTCGACGAGGATCGCGCCGTACCCGTCGTAGTGCGGGGTCGTGAAGAACGCGGGATCACCGGAGGCGAGCAGCGCGGCCTTCTCGTCGAGCTCGCACATCACCACGAGCCCGCCCTCGGCCTCGGCACGCAGCCGCGCGAACCCCTTGCCGGCCACTTTCAGCGACGGTGTCCGGTACCAGGTCGACTCCTCGACCCCCGGCAGCGCCGTCCCGATGGCGACCACGTCGTCCCATGTCGGCATGGCGACCATCGTGGCAGCTCAGCCGGGTCGCCCTCACCTCGGTCCGGCGACGGGCATCACGGCGTGGAGGAATGGGCGATGGTGATGGAGCGGCGGGCCCACTCCACGAGCTGCGCGTCGTCGCATCGCACCGCCTCCGGGATCGACCAGTAGGGCATCGTGCCGTGCCGGCTCGATCCGGTGGCCTCGAAGCTCACGCTGGTAGGTTCGTCCGCCCGGAGGTAGGCGTCGCCTCGCCCGTCGACGATGGCGAACATCGTGCCCTCGTGGAACACCCCGTAGCCGCCGAACATCTTCCGTGACGTGACGTCGCCACACGGGACGAGATCGTCGAGCAGCCGTTCGACGGCGGCCGCGCCGGCTGCGGACTGGGGCTCGCCCTTGTCAGCCATGGTCAGGTCCCTCCTTCAGTTCGGCCGCCGGGTGGCGGCACCGTTCGGCAGCCGAGCAGTCGGCTCGGCACCCGGACCGCCTTGTCCGTGGTGACGGACCGCGGGCCGCCCAGAATGCACCATGCCGTCGGCGACACCACAGGCCCCCGGGGCCCGGATCGGGGTTACCCCGGCTCAGGTGGCCTCGATCACCGCCGAGGTGGTCGCGGATACCGGCTCGGTCGTGGATGCCGGCTCGGTCGCGGGCGACGGTTCGGTCTCGGGTGACGGTTCGGGTGTGGGCTGGGCGTCGGACGTGGGCTGGGGTGGCTCCGTCGCGGCGGGTGGTGAGCTAGCCGTGGTGGGTGCCGGGGCAACCGGGCCGCCACCGCCGCCCGTGTCGGGGCCGGGCGAACCGGCGTCGTCGGGCTCGGCGCCTGTAGTGGGCGCGACCTCGGCCGTCGTCACCTCGGCGCCATCGGTCCCGGGAGCCGTCTCGCCGGTCGGGATGACGGCGTCGGAGGGCCGCAACACGAGCACCGCGACGATGACAGCGACCGCAAGAAGCCCGCCGATCCCGAGGAGTAGCCCGAGCGGACGACGGTGCGGCTCCTCCGGATCGGCGTCGTACTCCCAGTCCAAGTCGCTCGGGGCCGGGCGGGCGTGGACCGGGCGGGCATTGCCCGGACCGGCCTGCGCGGGCCCGGAGTGGCGCGCGGCCGGGGGTGGCGGGCCGACCGGCCCGGCGGTTGAGGGCCTCGACTGCTCCACCGCCCGAGCAACGACCGGACCACCGACAGCTCCCGACCTGCGCGGCGGCGCTCCCGGCGGAGCCGGCCGGATCGGGGGCACCGGCGGCGCGGTCGCGACCACTGGCGGGACCGCAGCCTCCGGCCAGGACGCGCTCGGCCGGGGTGCGATGGCCAGGGCGGCACCCTTGGCGATGGCGTTCTTGGGATCGGCATCCACGGCGACGGGGCGCCCGAGCTGCTCGGAGACGAGCTGGGCGACCAGCGGAATGCGGGAGGAGCCCCCGACCAGCAGCACGGCGGTGAGCTGTCCGGGGGTGACCCCGGCAGAGGTCACCGCGCGGCGCAACGCGGCGACGGTCTCCTCGACCCGATCCCGGATGAGACCCTCGAACTCGCTGCGATGCAGCCGTACCGACGACTGCACCCCGGGCAGCAGCACCGGGATGGACGCCTCGGTGTCGGCCGACAGCGCCTCCTTGGCCTCGGTGCACTCCCGGCGGATCCGGGCCACGGCTGCCAGTACGGCCGGGTCGGCGGCGTCCAGCTCGTCGAACACCCCGGGCATCCCGGCGCGGACATGCTCGAACACCGCCTCGTCGAAGTCCACCCCACCGAGCCGCTCGATCCCCTCGGGGCGCCCGAGCAACCGGAAGGCGCTGGCGGCTCCGCCCTCCATCCCACCGGGCGGGCCCTCCCCGGGTGCATCCTTGCGCACCACGGCAGCGTCGAAGGTGCCTCCGCCCAGGTCGTAGACCGCGATCGTGGAGCCGGGTTCGATCCGCTCCGCGGCCGCGTAGTGCAGCGCCGCGGCCTGCGGCTCCGCCAGGAACGTCATCGACAGCCCCTGTCCGGCCAGCGCACGGCCCAGCAGGTCCTTCTTGTGCGCTCCCCACGACGCCGGATGCGTGAGCGCCAGCCGGGATGCCGGGCCACCCTCCCGCTGGGCGACCCGATCGACCACCCAGCGCACCAGGCGGGCACCCAGCTCCTCCGGCGCCCACGACCGCCCGGCCACGACCACCGGTGTCGGGTCCCCCACCCGCCGCTTGAACTCCCGCATCACCGCACCCGGATCGGTCGCCGCCCGTCGCTGCGCCGCCTCCCCCACGAGCATCGACCCGTCCGGTGCCGCACACAGCACCGACGGCACCGCACTTGCCCGGTCGCCCAGCGTCACGATCTCGGGCTCAACCCATCGTCGGTCCGAAGACCGGCAGACCGCAGCTGCGGTATACGTCGTCCCCAGATCGATACCGAGCTGATAGCTCATGGTCGTCCCCTCGCCCGGACGGTCGTACGGCATCGACCGGCTCGTCAACCGCCTCGTTCACCCATCGAAACATCAGGTCCACCCGACAACGGGAGCGGGGGGCGTCAACCTGAACGGAGGCGGGCTACAGCGTCTCGCTTGCGGTGACCGGGCCGCCGTCCGGCTCGCCCTCGGCGCCACCCGTCGGGGGGTCCACCGGCGGTTGTTCAGCCGGCGGCTGCTCGGCCGGTGGTTGTTCGACCGGTGGTTGCTCGGCCGGTGGTTGCTCGACCGGCGGCTGCTCGACCGGCGGGGTCTCGTCGGTGGTCGGCGGCTGCTGGGTTGTGGTCGGCGCCACCGGTGGCGGGCTGGTGGTCGGCGGTCGCGGGCTGGTGGTCGGCGAACCGGTCGGCTGGCGGGCCGACGAGGCGACGGCGGCGACCGGGATCGGACCAGCGGGTGCGGGGTTCTGGACGACATCGTCGGCCGGCTCGACGCCTGCCGGCGCCTCCGCCACCTCCGATGTGGACGGCGAGGCGATGGAGGCCGCCGAACCGACGGAGTCCTGCGGCCACAACAGCATGGCGGCGACGATCCCGACCGCCGCGATGAGGCCTCCGACGCCGACGAGCGGTCCGGCGGAGGGTCGGGACCCGCGGGGGGCAGCGGGCCGAGCGCTCCGAGCAGCCGGACGCGACGTTGCGGACGACCGGGCGACCGCCGTCGCCGGCACCGGGGCGAGCAGCGGTCGACGCGGCGGAGCGTCCGGCATGGCCGACGGCCGTGCCACACCTCCCCGCGGCCCGCCGTCCGCCGCTGCGGCGAACGAGCGCAGCGCGGGACGCACGTCGCCCGCGTTCCCCCCGCCGTCCCCGGGTACGGGTGGCACCACGACCGCGGGCCACGAGGAGTTCGGCCGTGGCGAGACCGTCAGGGCTGCACCGAGCGCGATGGCGTTCTTGGGATCGGCATCCACCGCGATCGGGCGGTCCAGCTCGGCCGAGACGAGCTGGGCCACCAGTGGGATCCGTGACGAGCCCCCCACCAGCAGGACTGCCGTCAGGTCGGTCGGGCTCAGCCCCGCCGACGCGACTGCGCGCCGCAGCGCCTCGATCGTGTCCCCCACGGCCGTGCGGATCATCGCCTCGAGCTCCGCACGCACGAGCCGGACCGTGGTGCGCAGTCCGGGAAGCAGGACCGGGATGCTGGCCTCCGTGTCCGCCGACAGGGCCTCCTTGGCCTCGGTGCACTCCCGGCGCAACCGTGCCACGGCGGCGAGGACTGTCTCGTCACCGGGATCGAGCGCGTCCGCGTCCAGCGCCGAGCCGAGCCCCGACCGCACGTGCTCGAAGACGGCCTCGTCGAAGTCCACCCCGCCGAGGTTCGCCAGGCCCTCGGACCGGCCGAGGAGCTCGAAGCCGCCCGAACCCTTGCGCACCACCGCAGCGTCGAACGTCCCCCCACCCAGGTCGTACACCGCAAACGTGGAACCGGGCTCCACACGCTGGCTGCTCGCGTAGGACACCGCGGCGGCCTGGGGCTCGGCCAGGAACGCCACCCGAAGGCCGAGACCGTCCAGGGCGTGGGCGAGCAGCTCCTTCTTGTGCGTCCCCCAGCTCACCGGGTGGGTCACCGCGATGCGCTCGGCCCGGCCGCCCTCGCGCTCGGCAACCCGGTCGACGACCCACGCGATCATCCGGGCCGCGAGGTCGTGGGCCTGATGGGGCACCCCGCCCACGACGATCGGGGTCTCGTCGCCGATCCGCCGTTTGAACTCCCGCACGACGCGGTCGGGCTCGGTGACCGCGCGGCGCTCGGCCGCCTCGCCGACCAGCAGCGACCCGTCGGCGCCGAGGTGGAGCACCGACGGCACCACCGCGGCACGCGTGCCGAGCGTGACCATCTCGGGGTCCGCGGCGCGCTGGTCGGTCGACCGGCACACGGCCGCCGCCGTGTACGTCGTCCCCAGATCGATGCCGAGCTGGTAGCTCATCACACCCCACCCGTTCCGGCGGTCTGCCCGCCCTGCCCGCCCTGCGGCGTGCCACTCGTCCGTCGACACGCTTCTTGTTGCTTCTATCGCTCCGGAGGGTGGCGCGGTTACGCCTGCTCAGGTCAGTGTTCGAAAACACTGTCCAGGGGGATCCCCTAGTCCCCTAACGGGAATCGCTCCCGCAGCCCGCAACGGGGTTCGACGAGACCCCGACAGATCCCCGATCCTTCACCATCGCCGGGTTCGTATCGTGCAGGGCACGCGCCGGACCACCCACACCTCAACCGCAGGAGTCGTGATGGCCGACCCCACCGCCTCGCTCTGGGAAGTCACACGCCTGGTTTTGGCCGATCCCGCGGCCAGCCCGCAGGAGATCGTCGAGGCACACGGGTTCAGCATGGTCGAGATCGCGGAGATCCTCCCCCTGTTCCTGGAGAACATACAGGCGGACTACGCCCGGACCGCGACCCCCGGGGAGGTCAGCGTCCCCGCACCGGAGCCGCATCCCGGCGAGAGTGTCGAGGACTTCGCGGCGCGCTACCTCACCGAGCTCCGAGAGAGCACCGACCTCGATCTGGTGGCCCAGGACGCACTCGGCCACCAGGGCGCCGACGACTGGCTCGATCCTGGACTCGACGACCTGCTCGACGAAACACCGACCGACGCCCCAGGTACGTCGATCACGACGGGGATCCCGTCGGCGAACGGGTCGGGGTCCGTCACCTCAGAGAACCCGCTGAGCGAGATCCCCGGGTTCGGGGCCGGCGGGCAACCGGACACGAGCATGAGCCCACTGGGTCCGGCGGTTCCGGCCGTGGACGAGGCGACCCATCTCGACCTCACCACCGACGACCCGTTCGGCCACGAGCCCCCGCCGGACGACAGCGGCCACATCGACGCCCACGACGGCGGCGCGGTCGATGGCGACGTGATCGACGGTGGCGACCCGTCGGCCGACGACGTGCCTGGCGACCCGACCGACTTCAGCTGACCTCCCCCGCCCGACACCCGCGGGACCGTGCGACGCGCCCTCCGCGGCGGCATCGCACGCCCGACACGGCCGAGAACTCGCCGACGCAACCGTGCTGGCGCGCTCGGCTCAGTGGTCAGCGCTTGAAGCGTAGTCTCGCCCACCCCGATATGGGCACCTATCGGGGTGGAAACCGGTCGTTCGGCACCGACGTGGGGCCATATCGGGGTATGAGGTGGTCGATGCTTAGGCGACGAGGGTAAGGCTGTTGAGCAGCTCTTGGACGTCGGGTCGGCGCTGGAACGGTCGGGCGACCTTCTGCAGGTCCATCGCGAAACCCTCCACCCGGACCGAGCGAATTCCGCTCGTTCGGACACCGAGGAACTCTCCCTTGCAGACCGCGACAGCCGCATCAGGATCCCGGCCACGCAGGTAGACCCCGGCAGCCATGAGATAGCTCAGTGCCCGGGCACGGGCGAGTTCGGGATCATGCTTCTCCGCCGCTAGTGAAATCCTCGCCCCCGCCTCCCGCGTCGCTCGCTGACCCCCGTTGTCCGGGTGATGCCACGCGAGTAGGTGCCATGCATGGCCCGTCGTACCGTACAGTTCCGCCTCGGTGAAGGAGGACATCCAGGGCTCCCGTTCCTGATCATCGGGAACGATCTGGCTGAACTCGTGTTCGGCGAGCCCGACCTCGCGTTCCAGCGCGCGCAGGTCGCCCAGGCGACCGTAGGCGCGGGCCTTCAGCGCGTGCAGCCTCGCCCTGGTGATCGGGGTGGCGTCGTCGGCGAGCTCCAGCCCGTGGCGCACCAGTTCGAGCCCCGTCTTGGGGCGACCGATGTGGACGGCCTGCATGGCCAGACTGGACAGCGCGTCGGCCTGCATGGCCCGATTCTCGGCCTCGGCACCGAGCCGGTAGCCCAGCGCCATGAGCCCCCGCCCCTGCTGCTCATGCCCACCGTCATGACAGTTGAACCCGGCGACGCCGGCCAGTCGAGCGGTGGCGCTCTGCCACTCTCGACGCACCACTGCCGAGGATGCGGGGACGCTCCTGTCGAGCTGATGAACCGCCCACCCGAGCTGGCCGATCATCGCATGCCGGGACAGGCCACCACCCGCCTTCTGACCCCAGGTCTGCAGTATCTCCGTTACCGCATGAAGGTTGGCGACGTCCTCAGCGGTGATACGACTCAGGGTGTCCGGATGCTGGTTGACCACCGCGATGGTGTGTCGCACCGAGTCCGGAAGCACCGTGGCTCCCGCCGACAGCGCGAGAAGCCAGGCCATGAACTGCCGTCGTCCGTTCACGTCGTCCTCCGCCGACTCGTAATGGGGAAGGTCCTCACCGCTGCCGAGAGTCGCCGCCGCGGGAAGCTGGGAGACCGGGTGTGCCACCGCGCCGAACAACTCCCGGACCGACAGCCCGATCGCACCGGCGATCACCATCTGATGGCGGGCGTCGGGGGAGTTCACCTCACCGTACTCCCACCGCTTCACGTAGTCCTTGATCCGCTCCCCGTCCAGCTCGCCCAACCCCAGGCGGGACGCCACCCGCCGCATCTCCCCGGCCATCTCCCGCCGTGACCACCCACGCTGGGAACGCTCGTTCCGGACCCGTAGGGCCCACTTCGGTATCTCCCGAGGAAGCTCGCTCACGACGCTGTCCCACCTCCGGTCTCCCTGACGACAGAGGTCGCGATGACCTCCCTCGGGCCCCATCGGCCACTAGTGATCGACATTTTCACCGGCCAGTGTAGGCGCCCACAGCACACCAGACCGGCCCCGCGGCGTCGCAGCGGGCACCGAGAAAGGACCCGATGATGACCACCACCGGACGGCCCGAACCGACCGCACACCACAGCCGTCCCACGGCTGAGCCCTGCCGGTGCCGCCGGCCGCTGACCCCACCCGACGGCCAGCACTGGTGGCCCTACCGCGACCCCGAGCCCGGACCCGAGGTCCGCGTGGTCGTTCTGTGGGGAGACAAACCCCACATGCTGCGCAGGGTCCGCGTCGAGGGCGGCTGGCATACCGAAGGCTTCGCAGCCCCCTACCCCGAACACACCCCACCCAAGCCATGGACCGCGACCGGCCGCTGCTGGGACGGCGTCCAGCACCCCGTCGTCGACGCCACCCCTGAACCCGCCGCCGCAGGCGAGCCCCGATGACCCGGATCTGGGGCCCTCCCACGGCAGGCGAGGCCGGCCGTCCACGACGGCCGGCGCCGGGTGAGACCGGCGGCGTCCCCCCCGCCGCCGGTCTCACCCCCCACCCCCACCCTGACACCATCCCCGAGCAACTGTGGCTGACCTGGCTGAACTGCACGAACGACGGCACCGACCACGCCGTCACCGACCAGGAGCTCACCACCGGCCAGCACCGCGACAGCGGCCGCTACCAGGCCGTATGCGGTCACATCGCCACACCCCAAGCCATGATCACCCCGCCCGGCCGACGCTGCGTCACCTGCCGCACCACCCTCGACGCCCAACGACGCCCCGCATCTCGGCAGGCTCGGTGGCGGCGACGGCTCACCTGGCTCCGCACGGTGTTCGGACGGCGATGACACCCGCCTCCTGACAGCGAGGGTGGTCCGGACGTAGCGGTCGCGGCCGGCGCTGTGGCCTCATGCGCCGCACGTGGTCCTCGCACGGTTCCTGCACCGTGCGAGGACCTGCGACACCCTGGGTGGGAGTTCGTTCTTCAGGTGCCGCGTCTGTACGCGTAGCGGCGTTCAGGTCGTCCGACCTCGCCGTAGCGCAGCCGCACCCCGACCTTTCCTGTGTCGGCGAGATGCTCGAGGTAGCGGCGTGCGCTGACTCGCGCCACACCGAGGTGGGCAGCGGTCTGCGCGGCGGACAGGTCGGAGCCAGCTTCGGCAGGGTCTGTTCCACCAGCCGCAAGGTCTCGGCGCTGAGTCCCTTGGGCAGCGGATGCTCGGTACGGTTGGCGCTGAAAACGCGGTCGACGTCTCCCTGCGCGGCTTTCGTGTCCGCCGCGGCGAGGCTGCCGTAGGCGCAGTGGTAGTGCTCCAGCCGTTCGCGTAGGTCGTCATAGGAGAACGGCTTCATGAGGCAGTGGACGATGCCGTCGAGAAGGGCGTGTCGCACGATCTCGGCCTCCCGCGCCGCGCTGATCGCGAGGACGGTGCCGGTCGTGGTCGAGGTGGCCCACCTCGACCTCACCACCGACGACCCCGCTCGGCCACGAGCCCGCCGGACGACAGCGGCCACATCGACACCCACGACGGCGACGTGGTCGACGGCGACGACCCGACATGCCTGACGACCCGACCGACTTCACCTGACCTCCCCCGGCCCGACACCCCGCGGGGCCGTGCCGAACCCCGTTCCCGATCCCCCAATCCCCCAACACCGCCCCCGCCCCCTGCCCGGCAAGCAGACGCGGGAGAACTCTGGTCAATCCCCGATGACCGGTCCCGAGGGAAGCCCTAGCGTTCTCCTCGTCACCGGATACCGCTCCGGATCACGACTTCAGACAATCGGTACTAACCAGGAGATGACAGAAATGGCTGACACCACCAGCATCGCGAACCTTCTCGAGGCACTGCGCGTGTGGCTGCTCGCCAACCCGAACGGCGACCTGAAGGACTTCGCCGCCGAGAACGGCTGCACCGTCGAGGACCTGGCCGACTCGTGGAACACCTACTTCACGCAGTCCGCGGACTTCAGCCGCAACTACAACATCGACACCACGCAGTCCGGGGCGGTGTACACCCCGGCCCCGCCGCCGCACGGCGCGAGCCACGCGGAGTACCGGGAGTACCTGGTCCAGGAGGTCAACAACTACCAGGAGTTCACCACGATCAACAACATCGAGGACAACTCCATCAACAACCAGATCTTCGCGGGCGGCGACGTCGAGCTGAACCAGAACACCGGCGACCTCGACGAGGGCGCCGTGCTGCAGCAGGGCGAGGGCAACGTGGCCAACACTGGTGACATGACCAACTCCGGCGGCAGCGCCGGAAGCGTCTTCGGCCGGGCCGAGACGATCGGCAGCGGCAACACCAACTTCGGCGACGGTCAGCAGGGCGTCAACGCGTCCACCGGCAACAACGCCCGCCAGGCCAACCAGCAGCAGGACAACGACGTCAACGTCGAGACCGGCGACACGACCGGCGGCGATGGCGGCGATGGCGACGGCGGCAACGCCGGTGGCGGGCTCGGCGTCGGCATCATCGGCGTCGGCGTCGGCGGAACGGGCGGCGATGGCGACGGCGGCAACGCCGGTGACGCCGACTCGAACACGGAGATCGACATCGAGACCGACAACTCCCAGTCCCTCGACCAGTCCGACCAGCCCGACATGACCCCCTGATCCGGGTGTGCCGGGTGACCTCCCGCCACCCCGCACACTGGGCACCGGCCCCGCCCCACGCTCCTCGCGTGGGTTGCGGGGTCGGTGTCGTCGTGTCTGCCGTGACTATGCTGACCTCATTCACTCGTGGCGGAAGAGAGGGTGACGGCGTTGCCCGCGAACGACGCGGTCGAGCTCGTCGAGCTCGCCGTCAAGGCGACCACCGCCTACCAGCGACCCGACCTCGCCGCACGCCTGCGCGCGACCCGAGAGCGGCTGGCCGACCCCGTCGTCCGGGTGCTCGTCGTGGGGGAGTTCAAGCAGGGCAAGAGCCAGCTGGTGAACTCGCTCGTCGCCGCGCAGGTGTGCCCGGTCGACGACGACATCGCCACCGCGGTGCCCACGCTGGTCCGGTACGCCGAGAGCCCCACCGTCACCCTGGTCCGCGAAGCGGACGCCGTGAGCGGCGAGGTGGCGCCCCCCGAGCGCACCGAGGTACCGCTCGCCGAGCTGGCCACCTACGTCTCCGAGGCGGGCAACCCGGGCAACACCCAGCGGCTGAGCTACGCCGAGGTCGGGATCCCGAGCAAGCTCCTCGCCGACGGGCTGGCCCTGGTCGACACCCCCGGGGTCGGTGGCCTGGGCTCGGTGCACGGGTCGGCCACGATGGCCTCGCTGGCCAGCGCCGACGCGGTCGTGCTCGTCTCCGACGCCTCCCAGGAGTACACCAAGCCCGAGCTGGACTTCCTCGCCGCCGCAATGAAGCTGTGCCCGAACGTCCTCGGCGTGCTCACCAAGACCGACCTGTACCCGCACTGGCGGCGCATCGCCGAGATCGACCGGGGTCACCTCGGCGCGGCCAGGATCTCCGCCGAGCTGATCCCGGTCTCCTCAACGCTGCGGCTGGCGGCGCTGCGGTCCACGGACAAGGAGCTCAACGCGGAGTCCGGGTTCCCCACCCTGCTCACCTACCTGCGCGAGCAGGTCCTGGGGCGAGCCGATCAGCTGGACCGGCGCTCCACGAGCCACGACGTCCTCGGGGTGTGCGAGCAGCTCACCACCACCATGCGCGCCGAGCTCACCGCCCAGCAGAACCCCGAGCAGGTCGAGGAGCTGGTGGCCGAGCTGGAGCGCGCCAAGGCCCGGGCCGTGCAGCTCAAGGATCGCACCGCCCGCTGGCAGATCACGCTCAACGACGGGGTCACCGACCTCGGCGCCGACATCGAGTACGACCTGCGCAACCGGCTGCGGCAGATCAGCCGGGAGGCCGAGACGCTGGTTGACGACAGCGACCCGGCCGAGGTCTGGGACCAGTTCGCGGAGTGGGTCCACAAGGAAGTGGCGGCCGCGACGTCGGCCAACTTCATCTGGGCCGACGAGCGGGCCCACTGGCTCGCTCAGCAGGTGGCCGAGCACTTCGCCGACGATGGCGCGGCGCTGTTGCCCGAGCTGCGGCTCGACCCAGGTACGGGACGCGCCGCGCAGGTCACGGCGATGGAGCGCCCCATCGCGGAGACGCTCAGCGTCGGGGAGATGGCGCTCAGCGGTATGCGTGGCGGGTACATGGGCGGGCTGATGTTCTTCATGCCGCTCACCCTCATCCCCGGCCTGGCCATCGCCGCACCGTTCGCGGCGGCCGGCGCGGCCGTGGTCCTGGGGCGCAAGCAGCTGCGAGACGAGAAGAAACGCTCCCTGGAGCGACGCAAGGCCGAGGCGAAGGCCACCGTGCGCAAGCACGTCGACGAGGTCCAGTTCCAGGTCGGCACGGACTCCCGGGACATGCTACGACGAGTGCAGCGCGCGCTACGGGATCACTTCATGACTGTGGCCGAGGAGCTGCACACGTCGATGACGGAGTCGGTCACCGCGGCGCAGGGTGCGCTGCGCAGCACCGAGGCCGAGCGGACCACGCGGATCGGCGACCTCAAGGCCGAGCTGGTGCGTGTCGAGGCGCTCGCCGAGCGGGCCCGCACGCTGGCCGCGACCTCGTGACGGCTCCGGACGCCGGACGGACACCCGAGCTCGGGCTCGCGGTCCGCGACCTGCTACGCCACGCCATCCAGACCTACCACGACAGCCCGCAGGCGCTGGGTTGGCTCCAGCACCACCTGGCCCGGTTCGACGAGCCGCTGCGCCTGGCCATCGCGGGCAAGGTCAAGGCCGGCAAGTCCACGCTGCTCAACGCGTTGGTCGGCGAGGACCTCGCACCCACCGACGCGGGCGAGTGCACCCGGCTGGTCACCTGGTACCAGGACGGCCATGCGCCCAGCCTCATGCTCTACCCGCTCGGCGGGGCACCGCCCCGACCGCTGCGCATTCAGCGGGACGCCGCCGGGGCCCTGCAGATCGACCTGCGAGGCACCCCGGTCTCCGAGGTCGACCGCCTGGTGGTCACCTGGCCCTCGTCCAGCCTCCGGTCCACCACCCTGATCGACACCCCGGGTATCGGCTCCCTCTCGGTGGACGTGTCCGCGCGGAGCACCCAGTTCCTCACCCCGGACGACTCCCCGACCGCCGCCGATGCGGTGCTCTACCTCATGCGGCATCTGCACGCCACCGACATGGACTTCCTCGAGTCGTTCCACGACCAGGGGGTGGCCCGCGCCGCCGCGGTCAACACGATCGCAGTGCTGTCGCGGGCGGACGAGATCGGGGTCGGGCGCATCGACGCCCTGCTCTCGGCCCGCCGGATCGCCGCCCGTTACCGCGGCAACGACAAGCTGCGCGGGCTCTGCCAGACCGTGGTGGCGGTGGCCGGGCTGCTCGCGCACACGGGCCGCACGATGCGCCAGGACGAGTACCTCGCGCTGGTCGAGCTGGTGGGCCTGCCCGCGGGCGAGCTCGACGCGCTGCTGCTCTCCGCCGACCGGTTCGTCCGGCCCGAGGCGCCCGCCAGCCCCTCGGCGCGGACCCGGGCGCACCTGCTCGACCGCTTCGGCATGTTCGGGCTGCGGCTCTCGGTGATGCTGCTCCGGCAAGGGGTCACCGACCCGGGCACGCTCGCCACCGAGCTGGTGCGGCGCAGCGGCCTGGATGAGCTGCGCCAGGTGCTGGCGACGCAGTTCACCGAACGCCGCGACCTGCTCAAGGCGCGCTCCGCGCTCGGAGCCGTCGACCTGGTCCTGCGCCGGGAGCCGCGCCCGGCGGCGGCTCCGCTCGCGGCCGAGGTCGAGCGGATCCTCGCCGGTGCCCACGAGTTCTCCGAGTTGCGGCTGCTGTCCGACCTGCGCGACCGGGTCGTGCGGGCGCCGAAAGAGCTGGTCACCGAAGCCGAGCGGCTACTCGGCGGCGAGGGCAGCACGCCGGCCCAGCGCCTCGGAGTGGCGCTCGACACCGATCCCGCCAAGCTCAGGGCGGAGGCGCTGGACACGCTCGGCCGGTGGCGGAGCCGGGCCGAGAGCCCGCTGTCGGGCCGGGCGCTCGCCGATGCGGCCCGCGTGGTGGTCCGCAGCTGCGAGGGGATCCTGGCCAATCTGGGCCACTGAGCGCCGGGGCGCCGGCATGCTCGGCGCCGTCGGGAGTCAGCCCGCGGAACTGCCCACCAGCATGCGCAGTCGGGCCAACAGCTCACCGCGGCTGTCCGAGCCGAGCCGCTGACGCATCCGGGCGACGTGGTGCTCGACGGTCTTGGCCGAGATGAACAGCTGCTCGCCGATCTGCTTGTAGGTCATTCCCGACAGGACCAGCTCGGCGACCTCGCGCTCCCGGTCGCTGAGCATGCCGGGCGGGGCCTCCGCGGCGCCCGGCACCGGTCTGGGCGCTGCCGCCGAGGCTCGCGAATCGGTCGGTGCGGTAGGCACCGCCGGGGCGGACGTCAGCCCGGCCTGCAACGCCCGCGCGCAGCCGAGCAACGTCGTCATGTCCTTGCGGTCCCGGGTGCGGATCGCGGCCTGGCCCGCCAACCGCCCACCCTCCCAGGCCAGGCCGACCGCGTGCAGTTCACGAGCCGCGGCCTCGGTGGCCGCGGCGTCGACGTCGCCGGTCAGGAGCTGCAGCCAGACCCGCCCCGCGGTGGCCAGCGCACCGGCGTAGCGGCCGGCACCCGCGAGGGCATCCAGGCTTGCCGCGTGCCGCGCGGCGGCCGCACTCTCGTTCCCGGCGATCGCGGCCTGCAAGCCTGCCCAGTGCAACGACGCCGCCCACAGCGGGGCGCCGCCGAGGTTGGCCAGCAGGGCTTGGGCCTGCTCGAGGTGCGGTGCCACCCAGCTCTGCTCCCGCAGCCGGGCCGCGCCGACCAGCAGCTCCCCGAGTGGTTGCAGCGAGTACAGGTCGACCGGGTGCCGGACGATCGCCTCCCGGGCCCGGCCCCACGCCGCCAGCAGCGCCGCCAGGTCGTTGGCGCGGCGGGCCAGCGCGACCTCGAGGGCGGCCGCGACCAGCTCGTCGCGCGGTTCCAGCCGATCCCCGCCCGGGACCGCAGCCAGGATGTTGCGGGCCTGCGCGGTCGCTCCCCGATGCATCGCGATCCACGCCTGCAAGAGCCGGTGCCGGGCGGCCGCCGCCGGACCGCCGACGTCGGCGGCGACCGCGCGGTCCACGAGAGACTGGGCGACGTCGAGCTCGCCGCAGTGCATGGCGACGAGGGCACCGAGAGCCACCGGGGTGTCGGGCAGCAGGGCCGCCTGACCCGAGGGCTCCAGCAGGGCCGCCGACCGGGCGAGCTGCGACAGCGCCGCGCTCGGCGACCCGGTCACCGAGTCGTAGACCCCGCGGGCGAGCAGCTCCTCCGCACCCGCGAGCAGGGTCGGCGGCCGGCCGGACCGGCCGCGCTCCGTCGCGGCGAGCACGTCGCGGGCCTCGTCCAGCGCTCCGGTCCCGATCAGCGCCGGCACGGCCAGGATCGCTGCCTCGCCGAGTGACTCCACGCCCAACCACCGGTACAGCTGCGCACTGCGCGCGAGCATCCCCCGGTGCGCCAGCGCCGCCGCGGCGACCGTCCCCGCACGCACCGGATCCCCCGCCCCGGCCCGGCTTGGGTCGGAGAGCACCTCGTCGGCCCGGGCAAGTGCGGTGTCCAGGTCCCCGGCGAGCAGCGCCGCCTCGGCGCGGCGGGCGGCGAGCGGGGTCGAGGCCGCACCGGCCGCGACGGCCGCCGTGTAGAGCTCCCCCGCGACCGGCAGGCACGCCCGCAGGGCCTCGTCCCCCGCCTCGGAGAACACCGCGACCATCCGGCTACCGGTCGCCTCGGTCCCCAGCAGCCCGCGGGCCGCGGCGAGCACGCCGGCCCCCCGGTCGAGCTGGATCTCGGCGAGCCGGCGCCGGACCGTCATCCGCTGCGACGCCGGGACCACCCGCAGCAGGGCGCGGCGCACCAGCGGCACCGTCTCGCCGTCGGCCGCGAGCAGGCCGGTGGCCTGCGCCTGCACCAGGAGCTCGGCGACGGCCGTGGCGGACACGTCCAGCAGCGGGCCGAGGACGTCGGGATCCACCGGTGCGCCGATGGCAAGGGCCAGCACGAGGTCACGGACCGCGGCGGGCAGGGTGTCGACGTCGTGGCCGAGCTGCGACACCACGCTCATCGGTGGCTCACCCGCCGTGGCGAGGTCCTCGAGACCGCGCTCGCGCAGCGCGGCCAACAGCCGGTCGACGAGGACCGGCGAACCCCCGGTCTGCTCGGCCACCAGGTCCACCAGCTCGACCGGCGGTCGCTGCCCGAGCAGCAGGGCCGCGCGGCCGGCGATGCCGGCCCGGTCGAGGGGACCCAGCACGAGCGGGGCACGGCTCGCCCCGAACGCCGCGGCGAGCACCGACACCGCCGCGGGACGTGGCCAGGGCCGCCGGGCCAGCACGACTGCTGGCCCCGGCTCGGCCGCCCATCGCCGAACCCGCTCCAGCGCCGCGTCGTCGAGGTGGTGCACGTCGTCGAGGAGGAGGGCGACGTTCCGGTCGGCCGTGTCGGTGGACCCGTCGGGGGGGTCGTGCCGCACCGGGATGCCGGAACGGATGTAGAGGTCGGCGAGTGTCCGCAGGAGCACGGTCTTGCCCGAGCCGCCCGGACCCACGACGTCGATGCGGCGGGGAACCGCCGGATCGGCCGCGATCTCCCGGTACAGCCGCCGAGCCGCCGGAGAACCGGTCAGGACGCTGTCCCCGGGGGCGCCGCCGCCCGCACGGTCTGCGCTCTCCGGACCGATCGTGCCCACCCACCGGCCTCCGATCTCGAAGGATACTGCTGACATCGTGACGAGACCCGGATCTGGTGGTGGATACCTGCTCATCGCGTTCGGTTGCCGAGGGTAGTGGAAGCCGTGGGTACGGTGACACCGGCGGTAGGCCGCTGCTCCTCCGGGTGATCGTCATCGCTGGTGTGGCATACCGGCGGTGCCGAGCAACCGCTGCCACACCGGCGGCGTGACGACCTCGGGCAGCCGCTGGACGCCGCTGCCGGCGGCCAGTGCCTGCACCGCACGCTCGGCGTCACTGCCCTCGCCGCGGTGTACCGGCCGGGCGAGCACGGGCCAGGACTCGCCGCCGATCATCCCGGTGACCTCGTCGGAACCCCGTGCGGTCTGGAACGAGTACGCCAGGTCGGCCATCCGCTGGCTGTAACGGCCGTCCGGCACCACCTCGGTCATGCCGGCGTCCCGCAGCAGGTACTGGGCGGCGAGCACCGCGGCGCCGCGGTCGCCGACCCGCAGCAGCGGCCAGGACGCCTTCAGGACCTCGGCCGTCGCCACCTGCTTGCCGAGCAGGCCACCGACCTCGGAGCGCAACCGCGGCAGCATGTGGTACAGGCGGTCGCCCGGACACGCGGTGTCCTTGAAATCGCGGTGGCCGAAGATCTCGGTCGGCGCGACGCCGTACTGCTCGCAGGTGTAGGCGCACAGCGCGCGAAGGCTGTCCCACAAAGCGCCGGGGGGCTCGACGTCGAGGTAGGTGCCCTCGTTCTCGATGCCGACCGCGACGCGGTTCTGACCGGTGCAGTGCGCGCCCTCGACATGCTTGCCCCCGCTGCGCAGGGCCTCCAGGCTGCGGTGGCGGCCCTCCAGCACGTATCCGCCGCGGCTGATCGTGAAGTGCTGGCCCGAGTCCAGCCAGCCGCGCCGGTCGATGTGGAAGGTCTGGATGGCGCGGGCCAGCAGCTCCGCTGCGGCGCGGCCGGGGTCGGGGACGTTCGGCGTGGCCGTGTGGTGCACCAGGATCTTCACCGGCCGGCGGGGGACGACGGTGACGACCCGGCTGGTGGGCCGGGCGCCCCACTGGTCGCAGTCGATGACGGTCGTCGCCTCGACGGCCCATGCCGTACCGGCACCCCACCCGCCACAGCCGGTCAGCGCCAGGCTCCCGACCAGAAAGCCCCTCCGGGGGAGACCGCCTCGACCCACCGTCGCCCTCCTTCGTTCAGCGAGGAACCACTGTCACATCCGCATCACCTGAACCAACATGACCATCCATCACACACGTACCGTTCACAACAGCACAGTCCGGCGGATGCGGTAATCCGGCCGTGACGTACCCCACTTGTCGCTGTTACCGGCGAGTAATATACTCAGGGTTACCGGCGAGTAGGCAGCCTGTGACGACGGAGGGAGAGCTCCGATGGGCCACTTCAGAAGCAACCTGCGCGATCTCGACTTCAACCTCTTCGAGGTGTTCGGGGTACAGGACCGGCTGGGTACCCTGCCGTTCGACGGCGTCGACGTCGAGACGGTCCGCGGTGTGCTCACCGAGCTGAACGTCGTGGCGACCGGGCCGCTGGCCGAGTCCTTCGCCGACGCCGACCGCAACCCGCCCGTCTTCGACCCGGCCACCCACTCCGTCACGCTGCCGCAGTCGCTCAAGGACGCCTACCAGGTCCTGTGGGACGGCGACTGGTGGCGCCTGGGCCTGCCCAGCGAGCTGGGCGGCTACGGCATCCCACCGACGGTGCAGTGGGCCGCCGCCGAGCTGATCCTCGGCGCGAACCCGGCCGCCTTCCTGTACATGGCGGGCCCGAGCTTCGCCGCCGTGGTGCACCGCAACGGCACCGACGAGCAGAAACGCTGGGCCGAGGTCATGATCGACCGCGGTTGGGGCGCCACCATGGTGCTCACCGAGCCCGACGCGGGCTCCGACGTGGGGGCCGGGCGCACGAAGGCGATCGCGCAGCCCGACGGCACCTGGCACCTCGAAGGCGTCAAGCGCTTCATCACCTCGGCCGAGCAGGACATGACCGAGAACATCCTGCACCTCGTGCTCGCCCGCGCCGAGGGACCGGGCCTCGACCCGAAGCCCGGCACCAAGGGCCTGTCGCTGTTCCTCGTGCCGAAGTTCCATTTCGATCCCGAGACCGGCGAGCCCGGCGAGCGCAACGGCGCCTTCGCGACCAACCTCGAGCACAAGATGGGCCTCAAGGCCTCCACCACGTGCGAGCTGACGTTCGGCCAGCACGGCGTCCCGGCCGTCGGCTGGCTGCTGGGCGACGTGCACGACGGCATCGCGCAGATGTTCGAGGTGATCGAGTACGCGCGGATGATGGTGGGCACCAAGGCCATCGGCACGCTCTCGGCCGGCTACCTGGCAGCGCTGGAGTACGCCAAGGAACGGGTACAGGGCGCCGACCTGTCCGCGATGCTCGACAAGACCGCCCCGCGCGTCACGATCACCCATCACCCGGACGTGCGCCGCAGCCTCATGCTGCAGAAGGCCTACGCCGAGGGCCTGCGCGCGGTCTACATCTACACCGCCACCTACCAGGACCAGATCCGGATCGGTCAGGCGGCGGGTGCGGACGTGTCGCTGGCCGAACGCGTCAACGACCTGCTGCTGCCGATCGTCAAGGGCGTCGGCTCGGAGCGAGCCTCCGAGCAGCTGCTGGCCTCCCTGCAGACCCTCGGTGGCTCCGGCTACCTGCAGGACTACCCCATCGAGCAGTACGTCCGGGACGCGAAGATCGATTCGCTCTACGAGGGCACCACCGCGATCCAGTCGCTGGACTTCCTGTTCCGCAAGATCGTCCGGGACAACGGCCAGGCCCTCGCACACGTGACGGGCGAGGTGCACGCCTTCCTCGACGCCCCGGACTCGGCAGGCGGAGCGGGCCACGGTCGGCTCAAGGAGGAGCGCACGCTGCTTGGCACCGCGCTCACCGATGTGCAGGGCATGCTCGGCGCGCTCACCGGCTACCTCATGGCCTCGGCGGAGGACCCGTCGAGCGTCTACAAGGTCGGCCAGCACAGCGTCCGGCTGCTGATGGCCGTCGGCGACCTGCTGATCGGGTGGCTGCTGCTGCGCCAGGCCGACGTCGCACTGGTGGCGCTCGACGGTGCTGTCGCGCCCCGGGACCGCGCCTTCTACGAGGGCAAGGTCGGCGTCGCCCGGTTCTTCGCCAAGACCGTGCTACCGCAGCTCAGCGCCCAGCGGGTGATCGTCGAGACCACCGACAACAGCCTGATGGACCTGCCCGAAGCCGCGTTCTAGGCGCTACGCGCTCGTGCGCGGAAACCGTCGCCATGGCGACGGTTTCCGCGCACAGGCTATTCGCACACGACGATCGGCGAGGGGTTGTACCGCACCGTCCGCGTCTTGCTGGTCACCGCACCCGTGCTGATCTCGCGCAGCGTGCGGGTGTCGGTGATGGTGAAGCCCGGGGCTCCCTGGCTGGGGCTGCACGGTTCCCCGGCGGGGATGGTGACGGTGGTGGGGCTCGTCGGATTGGTCCGCGGGCCCGGCGTGGACGTCACCTCGTAGCGTTTCGTCCCGTAGAGCCGCACGGTGATCGAGCTCGGCGTCCAGGCGGTCTGGATCATCACGCCGGTCGGGTTGTCGTTGCGGAACTTCAGGTCGATCACATTGTCGAACACCGTGGCCTCGCGACCGGCCGGGTAACGGCTGATGTAGAAGCTGTGCTCCCGGTGCTCCACGTCCACCATGCCAGCGAAGTACGACGCGTTGTACAGCGTGGTGGCCAGCTGCGACACCCCACCGCCGATGCCGCGGTCGGGATGCCCGTCGGAGATGACGCCAGCCTCGACATACCCGTTCGCGGCGTCCCGCGGCAACGTGGCCGCGTTCAGGCTGAACGTCTCACCAGGCGCCACGATCGTCCCGTTGATCTGCTCGGCGGCCCGCTTGATGTTGAGCCCCGAGTCCTTCGCGAAGCCGTTGGTCTCGAACTCCCCGATGAGGCCGCTGATGCCCAGCTCGTTCAGCTCGTCGGTGGTGAGCTCGGCCGGCTGGTCGGCGTAGACAGCGGTGATCTGCCGCGGCCCGGTGCCGGTGAGCACCGGGAGCAGGCCGGAGAGGGTGGCGTCGTAGTCGACCCCGCGCCCGTCCTGCGACGGCACGACGACGGGACTGCCCGAGGAGAAGTCCAGCGCCGCGTCCCGACCCGGACGCTCCGAGGGGGCGAGCTGAGGCTTGAGCGCCTCGACGACGGCCAGCTGGTTGATCTCCGGGACGAGCGCGTTCGCGTCGGCGCGAAACGAGAGGGCCGAGGCGATGACCTCGGGGGTGATGGTGGCCTGGGTCTCGCCCTCGCCCGCGACGGACACGGGCGCCGACACGGCAGGCCGCGCCACGTCCTGGATCGCGGTGGCGACGTCCTCGGGCGTGGTGGTGGGTGCGAGCTCGACGAGCGGAAGGATCACCAGACCGCCGCCGGCCCAGTCCCGCCGCAGCACCTCGGCCGCGGCACCCACGTCCAGCCGCTGGCCCGCTACCGGGTCGACCGGCACCGGTGTGGTGCCGTCGAACTGCACCGTTCCCTCGACCGGGGCCTTGTCCACGATCGGTGCCAGCTCCTCCAACGCCGCGTTCAACGCCGGTGCGTCGACCACGTTGACCACGCTGACCTCCCGTTCGGTGAAGAACGAGGTGATGCGAGTGATCGGGTTCAGCGGCTGGGAACCGACCCGCTCCAGCGTGGCAGCCCAGTTGACGGTCAGGCCCGCGGTTACCGGGTTGATCTCGCTGCGGGCCGCACCGACGGTGACTGCAACCGGCTGCGTCAGGCGCGGCTCGATCTCCGAACGCAGTCGCTGCTCGGCCTCGTCCACGCCGAGCCCGCCGATCTGCACGCCCGCGACGGTCACGCCGCGCGGCACCGATCCGGAGCTCACCACCAGGTCTCCGACGTAGAGCAGCACCAAGGCACCGAGCACGCCCGCGAGCACCAGCAGCCGCCGCCTGTGCGGTGGGCGCGGTGGACGCCCGGCGGCGACGATCGGGAAGCGATCGGTGGGCGGATCGATGTCGATGTCGATCGGGCCCGTCGAGGCGACCGCCGGGGCAGCGGTCGGGGGAGTCGGAATCACCTGCGTGGCCTCCGCGTCCGCGGCTCGGAACCAGGAGCTCTGACTGGCCTGGGGCGGTCGGGAGATCTCGGTGTCGGCGGGCAGTGGCGCGTCGGGCGGAGGGTCGCTGGGAGCCACGACCCGAACAACCTTGGTAGGCGCGTCCCCGCCCGGATCGTGATCGCTCCCAGCGGCCGGGGCCTGGACGTCGGCCGCCGGGATCTCCTCGTCCGGGCCGACCGGCTGCGCGGGATGTGGACGCGGACGGGGCCGCGGCCGATCCGGAGCCGCACCCTCCGCAGACGCTGGGGAGCCGGGTTCGGACGGCCCCGGCGTCTCGGCTCGGGGCTGCTCTGCCGCCCCCGGAGTCGGAACCGCGGCGGAAACTACCTGACCGTTGCCGTTGCGCACCGGTTCCGAGGTGGACGGTGGTGCGCCGAGCGGTTCCGCGTCGGCGCCGGTGGGCTCACCATCGTCGCCGACAGGTGCGTCGCCAGGGGGTGCGGCCGGCTCCGGTTTCCCCACCTCCGGCCCCTGCTGGACATCCGGCGCGCTGCCGACGTCGGGCTCTGTCCCGTCCATCTCCGGACGGGCCGCCACCTCGCCGGGCGAGGACTGCCGCTCGGGCATGAAGTCCGTTCTCCTCAACCGTCTCTGACCGGGTTTTCGTGGGCCCGATTCTCACAGGTACAACCCGGTGCCGTGTTCGGTGCGCTCGGTAGCCACGGCGTGCAGCTCACGTTCCCGCAGGACCAGGTACGTCGTGCCCTGCACGTCGACCTCGTACTGGTCGTCGCGGGCGAACAGCACCCGGTCTCCGACCTGCACCGTGCGGACGTGGTGACCCACACCGAACACCTCTCCCCAGATCAGACGCCTGGTGATCTCAGCGGTTGCCGGGATCACGATGCCCGCGCCGGTGCGGCGTTCACCACCGCTGTCGGCTTTCACCATCACACGGTCGTGCAGCATCTGGATCTCGAGCTTGGGGTCCTGCACCAGCCTGATGCTACGACCTCCTCCGCCGGGTCCGGTGATGACCTGGCCAACCCCGGGCACGCGACCGTGAGTGACAAAGGAAAAAACCCCGCGGTGCCGTCAGGTCGGGGGTCCGACGGCACCGCGAGGCTGTCTATGGAGTCGGATCGCGGAAGCAGTTCGTTACCGCGCACCCGTCATCACTCAGGTTTCACTCGTTCGGAGCAGTCCAGTTGTCGGTAACACGCGATCCCGGTCAGGCCTGGGCCAGCAGGTAGCGGCCGAAGTGCGGCACCGTGAACGCGATCTGGCCGCGCTGGGCGGAGAACACGAGCCCCTTCTTCAGCAGGCTGTCCCGTGCCGGCGACAGCGACGACGCCCGCCGGGCGAGGTGCTCGGCGATGCCGGAGGTCCCGACCGGCTCGTCACGGCCATCGGCCAGCTCGGCCATCGCCCGCAGGTACTCCCGCTCGGCCGGGGTGGCGCGCTCGAACCGGGAGCCGAAGAAGCCGACGGCCAGCTCGGCCTCGGCCTCCGGCGCCGCCATCGTCACGTCCGTGACGCCGATCGGGCTGCGCGGCGCGGCGTCCCACGCGGCCTTGCCGTAGGCCTGCACGAAGTACGGGTAGCCGCTGGAGGCGGTGAACAGCGCGTCGAGAGCCTCGGCGTCGAACGAGGAGTCCTCCCGTTCGGCGGGGGCGAGCAGCGCGAAGTCGGCGTCGGCGCGGTCGAGCTGGCCGATACGCATGTAGGTGAACAGCCGCTCCGAGTAGGACTTGGAGGCCGAGAGCACCGCGGGCAGGTGCGGCAGTCCGGCGCCCACCACCACCAGCGGCGCGCGTGACTGGGACAGCTCGTGGCAGGCCGCGCACAGCGCGGAGACGTCGTCGGGGCGCAGGTCCTGCATCTCGTCGACGAGCAGCGCGACGCCGGTGCCGACGTCCGCGGCCAGCTCGGCGACCTCGGTGAACAGCTCGACGAGGTCGATCTCGATGTCCCCGGAGTCGGCGCGACCTCCTTTCACGGGCACGTCGATGCCGGGCTGCCAGCGGTCGCGCAGCTTCGCGCCGTCGGGTGCGGCGCGCAGGGCGAACGCCTTGAGCACACCGAGCACCTCGTCGACGCGGTCGGGGGCGCGGTGGCGCACCGCGAGATCGCGGATGGCCCGGTGCAGGGCCGCCGACAGCGGGCGGCGCAGCTCCGCGTCCGGCCGGGCCTCGATCTTGCCTGCGCCCCAGCCGGCGCGGACAGCCATCGAGCGCAGCTCCCCGAGCAGCACCGTCTTGCCGACGCCGCGCAGGCCGGTGAGCACGAGGCTACGTTCCGGGCGCCCGCGCGCGACGCGCTCCAGCACGATCTCGAACGCGTCCACCTCGCGGTCCCGGCCAGCGAGCTCGGGCGGGCGCTGGCCGGCTCCGGGGGCGAACGGGTTGCGCACGGGGTCCATGCATCGGACGGTATCGCCGAATCTTGCCGAAACCGTAGAACTCGCTAGCGAACGCGATGGCGTGTCGTCGCTCGGCCAATATCGTGCCTTCTTGTAAAAATCGTAGACAGTGATAGAGAAGCCGATCAGGCGCGGCGGGTGGCGGCGTCGGCAAAGCAGAAGAACCCGAAGGCGGCGAACCCGGCGGCCACCACGACGAGCAGGCCCCCACCGAGTGCCGTGCGGCCCAGGGTGCGCAGCGCCGCGTCCAACCCGCCGGCCCGGGCCGGGTCGGCGAACAACGCCGCGGTGCCCGCCAGCACGCCGACGACCCCCAGTGCGAGCGCCCGGGCGAGGTGGCCCACGATCCCGACCAGCTCGATCGCCCCCCGAGCAGTCGGACCGAAGGCGCGCAGGTCGAGATCACCCAGGAACGTCCGACGCACGCCGGTGTAGGTCATCGCGCCCGCGATCACCAGGATCGCGCCCGCGGCGAGCCCCAGCAGGACCCGCCCCGCGGGGAGCGCGAGCACGTCGCCCGCCACTCCACGGGCCGTCGTCGCACCCTGCGTCCCCATCTCGGCGAGGTAGTCGACGACGACCGCGGCCAGCCCCGACATGGCGATCGCCTTCGCGACCGCTCCGATGCGCTTGCGCACGCGCTCGGCGCCCTCGACCCAGCGAAACCCCGTCGCCGCGGCCGTGAGCTGCCAGCAGGCGAACGCGGCCAGTCCGAGCGCGACGAGCCCGAGCGCGAACAGCCCGCCCGAGGTGCGGGCGATCGTCGCCACCGCCCCGTCCGCGTCCGCGTCCGGCGACGCGCCGGGCATGCCGAACACGACCTGGAGCGCGAGCCAGGCGACGATGAGGTGCACGACGCCGTAGCCGACGAGACCGATCCGACCGAGGACGTCGACGGTACTCCCGGGCGCGTCGGACCGGCCCTCGCGCACCAGGCGGCGCAGGCGTATCAGCGGGCGCATTATCGCTCAGTTCCTAGAAAGGCCGATACTGCCCGATCCGGCGGGCCGTGCGACGTGATGGCACCTGTGAACCCCGAGGCCACGCTCAGGAGGAGCGCGGTTCGTGCCCCGGAGGTTCCACGACCGTTCCCTCGATCACCGGATGGTCGCCAGGGCGCTGCTCCTCGACCACGACGCCGTCCACGACCGGCCCCTGCGCACGGATCCGGGCGGTACGCAGTCCCGGCGCCCGCTCCTCGGCGGCGCGGACGAGCCTGCGACGCACCAGAGAGCGGGTCGGCGGCAGCACCAGCAGCAGCCCGGCCAGGTCGGTGACCAGGCCCGGGACGAACAGCAACACCCCGCCGACGGCGACGAGCAGCCCGTCGGTCAGCTCGACGTGGGCCACCCGCCGGTTCGTCGCCGCCTCGGCGAGGGCGCGCGCCGCGCGCACCCCCTCGCGGCGCGCCAGCCACAGCCCGAGGACCGAACCGGCCAGCAGGACGAGCAGCGTCGCGCCGAGCCCGATCGCCGAGCCGAGGGCGACCAGCGCGACGATCTCGATCACGAGATACAACAACACGAACGGCATACCTCAACAACGCACGACGTGCCGTTCGTGCTCCCGTGGCCAGATCACGAGTCGGTCTCACCAGGTGAGAGCGAGCCCCGGGTCGGTGAGCAGCGCGCCGACGTCGGCCAGGAACCGCGAGCCCTGCTCCCCGTCGACGAGCCGGTGGTCGAACGACAGCGCGAGCTGGCAGACGGTGCGGACCGCGAGCTGCCCGTCCACCACCCACGGCGCCGGTTTGATGGACCCGAGGGCCAGGATCGCCGCCTCCCCCGGGTTGAGGATCGGCGTGCCGGTGTCCACGCCGAACACCCCGACGTTGGTGATGGTGAACGTGCCGTCCACCAGGTCGGTCGGCGGGGTCTTCCCGGACCGGGCCGTGGCGGTGAGCTCGTCGAGCGCGGCGGCGAGCTCGCCGACGGTGAGCGTGTCAGCGTCGCGGATCTTGGGCACGACCAGCCCACGCGGGGTGGCCGCGGCGATCCCGAGCTGCACGCGGTCGAAGTAGACGATCTCGCCGGCCGCCTCGTCCCACGCGGCGTTGACCTCCGGGGTCCGGCGCGCGGCGAGGCAGACCGCCTTCGCGACGAACGCCAGCGGCGTCAGCTTCACGTCGGTGTACTCACCGGTGGCGCGCAACCGGTCGCGCAGGGCCATCGTCTCGGTGACGTCGACGGCCAGGAACTCCGTGACGTGCGGCGCGGTGAACGCACTGGACACCATCGCCGCCGCCATGGCCTTGCGGACGCCCCGGATCGGCTCGCGACGGACCCTACCGGCACCGGTCGCCGGGGCCGGAACGGTCGTCGGCGCCGGCGCGTGGTGTGCCTCGACGTCCTCGCGGGTGATCACTCCGCCGGAGCCGGTGCCGGTGACGGCGCGCAGGTCGATCCCGAGGTCGCGGGCCAGCTTGCGGACCGGCGGCTTGGCGAGCGGGACGAGCCCGGCGGGATGGCCGTTCTCCGGTGCGCCGGTGGCCTCCGGCCCGTGATCAGTGGCTGGGGACGTGGAACCGGGCTGGACGCGCTCCTCGGTTCCCAAGCGACGATCACCGGTGTCCCGCGGGCGGCGGGGCCTGCGGGTGACCGAGCCCGGCCGCGGGCCGTAGCCCACCAGCGTGGCGATCCGGCCGTCCTTCCCGGTCTCCCCGATCCTTGCGCCGGTCTCGCCGGTCTCGCCGGTCTCGCCAGCCGCGCCGGCCGCGGGAGCGGCGGGCGCGTCGGCCACAGCGGTCTCGATCGCGAGGATCGGGGTCCCGACGGCCACCGTCTGCCCCGGCTCGACGAGCAGCGCGCCTACCGTGCCCGCGTACGGACACGGCAGCTCCACCGACGCCTTCGCCGTCTCGATCTCGACGATGACCTGGTTGACGATCACCCGGTCCCCCGGGGCGACGTGCCAGGTGACGACCTCGGCCTCGGTCAGGCCCTCCCCGACGTCGGGCATGGCGAACTCGCGCACCACGGCACTCACCAGGCCAACGCGCGGTCGACGGCATCGAGCACCCGGTCGAGGTCGGGGATGTAGTCCTCCTCGCACTTCGACGGCGGGTAGGGGGTGTCGAACCCCGTGACCCGCAGCACCGGCGACTCGAGGCAGTGGAAGCACTGCTCCTGCAGCCTGGCCGCGACCTCGGCGGCCACCGACGCCTCCGACGGTGCCTCCGCGACGACGACCAACCGTCCGGTGCGGCGCACCGAGTCGATGACGGGGCCGAGGTCGAGCGGGGACAGCGTGCGCAGGTCGATCACCTCGAGGTCGTGGCCGTCGGCCTCGGCCGCGGTGGCGGCCTCGAGGCAGGTCTTCAGCACCGGCCCGTAACCGGCGAGGGTCAACGTCGATCCGGGGCGGGTGACCCGGGACGAGAACAGCGGTGCCGGATCCGCCGACGGGTCGACCTCCGCCTTCTCCCAGTACCGTCGCTTCGGCTCGAAGAAGATCACCGGATCGTCGCAGGCGATGGCCTGCTGGATCATCCAGTAGGCGTCCACCGGGTTCGAGCAGGCGACGACCTTCAGCCCGGCGACGTGCGCGAACAACGCCTCCGGCGAGTCGCTGTGGTGTTCCACGGCTCCGATGCCACCGCCGAAGGGGATGCGCACGACCACCGGTACCCGCACCTTGCCCTGCGAGCGGAAATGCAGCTTCGCGAGCTGGGAGACGATCTGGTCGTAACCGGGGTAGACGAACCCGTCGAACTGGATCTCGCACACCGGCCGGAAGCCGCGGATCGCCAGGCCGACAGCGGTGCCGATGATCCCCGACTCGGCCAGCGGCGTGTCGAGCACGCGCTGCTCGCCGAAGTCCTTCTGCAGCCCGTCGGTGACCCGGAAGACGCCGCCGAGCTTGCCGACGTCCTCCCCCATGACCAGCACCGTGTGGTCGCGCTCCATCGCGGCCCGCAGGCCGTTGTTCAGGGCCTTCGCCATCGTGAGGGTGGCCATCATCCACCACCTCGACAGACGGGGCGCAGTGAGGACATGGCTGGTCTCCTCATCACTCGTCGTGGCCGGTCGGCGCTCGTGGCATCGCCGGCTCCGGTGTGCCGCCACGGTGGGTGTCCGGGCAAGCACATCGCCATCTTGGCACGGTGCGGATCGACCCTGTCGCCGCGACGGTCCCTCCGGCCAGCGGGTGGGCTCCTCAAGGCCTACAAGATCGGCTTGATCGTCGGATCCGGCACCCAGCCAGCCGGAGGGGAGACTCACCCGCAGGCTGCGGTGGACCGGTTCGCCGCGGTCGGGGCGGCAGCCGGTCCGGCGGGTTCCGCGGGTGCCCGCACGACGTCGTCGAACGACCGCCCCAGCACCAGTTGCAGCACCCCGTTCGCCCCGGGATCGGGATCGGGCACCGAGACCGCCGAGGGCACCGCGGTGGCCAGGATCGCCGCGGCCGCGGCCTGATCGGGGGAGAACCGGATGGACGTCTGCGCGGTCGGCTGCTCGGCGTCTCCCACCATGCCGACACCGAACCCGACCGAGCTCAGCGTCTCGCCGACACGGCCGGCCAGGCCGGAGCGGTCGGAGGCGTTGAGCACCTCCACGGCCAGGTCGGCCGGAGCCGACCCGCGGCCGGCGGCACGCGGATCGGTCGCCTGGGCGGGGAGCGGGCTATCCGTGCGCACCGCGGCGAACAGCGCCGACGCGTCGGTGTCCCGGAGCACGATGTTCCCCCGGCTGTTCACCTCCCCCACCGTCGGCACCGCCGCGAACGTGACTCCCTCGGCGTCCAGCCGGCGCAACGACAGGGCCAGCGCCAGCACCTCGTCCAGGTCGGCACCGTCGGTGACGAGCGCCTGACCCAGCGCCGGGCGCAGCGCCGCGAGCCGGCCGATATCGAGCAGGCCCGTATCGCTCAGCGCGGTGTTCAGCAGCGCGGCCAGCAGCTGCTGCTGGCGCTCGACGCGCCCGTAGTCCGCGAAGGGGTCCCCGCGGACCGCACCGGCCCGGACGAAGTCCCGAGCCCGCATGCCGTCCAGCGTGCTCGTGCCGGCGTCGGGCACCACCGGGCCGAACACGGTGTCCAGAACCGGACGCGGTACGCAGACCTCGACGCCCGCCACCGCGTCCACCATCGTCGCGAGACCGGCAAGGCTCGCGCCGACGAACGTCGTGACCGCGATCCCGGACAGCTGCTGCACCACGCGGACCACACAGCGCGGGCCGCCGATGTCATAGGCCGTGCGCAGCGGCGTGCGGGCCTCGGCGGGGACGATCTCGTCCCGGTAGGAGGCCGACGCCGCGTCCCACCGCTCGCAGGGCGGCCGGTTGATCTCCAGGTCGGAGGGGAACGAGACCACCACCAACCCCTCGCCGCCGGCGGGAACGTGCGCGACCACGACCGTGTCGGCCCGGCCCGCGGCGCCGCCCGGTGCGTCGACGTCGCTCCCGACGACGAGCACGTTCTCGTCGCCCTCCTGAGCCGCGGCGTCGACGATCGCCGAGCCGGACTCCGGGTACAGCACGTCGACCTCGCGGACCGCGGAGTCCAGCCAGACCTTGGCGGCCCAGCCGAACGTGGTGGTGACGAAGACCAGCACGGCCACCGCGGCCACCAGCAGCTTCCCCAGCGCGGGCCGGCGACGCGGGCGCGGTGCCGGAGGCTCGGCGTCGTCGGTATCGGCGTCGTCAGCATCGGCGGCGGCGCCCGCGCGGCTCGGCAGTGCGAGACCGGCGTGTGCGGCGGTGAGGCGGGTGAGCGTCTCGTCGATCTGCTGGGTACGCAGCCGCGTCGCCGCCGCCGCGTCGGACTCGGGATCGGGATCCGGCGCAGGCTCGGCCGGCGGGCGAGTGTCCGCAGGGACGCCGTGGACCGGGTCGGGCGAACCGTCGCCAGCGGGCGCCGAGCCGGCGGCCGGCCGGGTCCCGGTGGCCGGCCGGTCCACCCCGGTTCTCGCGCGCCGGACCGGCGGTGGCATCGCGGCAACGGGTGCGTCGCCCTCGGACTCGTCGGGCCGCGCCGGAGCTCGCCTGGGCCTCGAGGTCTCGGGGGGTGGAACCGGCGGCGGCCCGTTCCAACGCGGCGCTGGCGCGGCTCCGCCGGGCCGCCCCGCCGTTCCCGGTACAGGGGTGTGCTGGCCCGTGTCGTCGTGGCCGCGGCCTCCTGGACCTGCCGGGTGCCCGCCGGGCGGCCGGGCGTAACCCGTCGGCCCCTGCGCCGCCGGAGGTGGCTCGCGTCGCCGCCGGGGCCGCGCCTGCTCGTGTGCCGCGCGTTCCTTCTCCTCGGCGGCCCGGCGCCGCGCCGCCCGCCCACCCGGGGGACGCGCCGGCGGGCCGGGATCGACCAACCCGTGGCGGGCGAGGATCTCCTCGGCCGACTCCTCGCGGTCGGACCGGGTGCCGTTCGGGCCGACGTCGCGACCGCCCGGTGGCCGAGCGGGAGAGCGCCGAGCACGGTTCCGACCGTCCTCCACGCCACCTCCTCCGGCCCGACGGGCAGGGGGCGGGGCCGGGTCGCGTCGACCCGGCCCCCGCCCCCGGGCTACGTGCGGCGAGCTTACGGATCGCAACCAGCGCGGTCACAGCCAGGTGTTGTCAGCCGCCAGAATGCTCCAGCTCAGCGCCCAGCGGTACGGATGCGTCGTCGGGGTCGTCGAGCCAGCGTTCGGGGAGGACGACCCGACCCGGCGAGCCCTGCCGCCCGCGCGGGCCGTCGGCCTCGGCGGGGAACTCCTGGTGCGGGTCCAGCTGGTCGAGCAGCTCGTCGAGCTCGTCGAGACTGCTCACGAGGCCGAGGCGGCGACGGAGCTCCGGCCCGACCGGGAAGCCCTTGAGGTACCAGGCGATGTGCTTGCGCATATCGCGGATGCCCTTGTCCGCACCCAGGTGCTCGCCGAGCAGCACGGCGTGGCGGCGCATCGTCGCGGCGACCTGGCCGAGCCTCGGCGGCACCGGCAGCGGGCGCCCGGCGAAGGCGGCCTCCAGGTCGCCGAACAGCCACGGCCGTCCGAGGCAGCCCCGACCGACGACGACGCCGTCGCACCCGGTCTGCGCCACCATCCGCACGGCGTCGGTGGCGCTGAAGATGTCGCCGTTGCCAAGGACGGGCAGCTCGGCGGGCATCGCGTCGCGTAGCCGCGCGATCGCCGACCAGTCGGCGGTCCCGGAGTAGCGCTGCGCGGCCGTGCGCGCGTGCAGGGCGACGGCCGCGACACCGGCGTCGGCCGCCCGCTGCGCCGCGTCGAGATAGGTGTGGCGCTCGTCGTCGATGCCGATGCGCATCTTGACCGTGACCGGCACGTCCGCAGCGTTGTTGATGGCCGCGCGCACGATTGCGGCGAACAGCCGCCGCTTGTACGGCAGCGCCGCACCGCCGCCGCGGCGCGTCACCTTGGGCACGGGGCAGCCGAAGTTGAGGTCGACGTGGTCGGCGAGGTCACGCTCGACGACCATCCGCACCGCCGCCCCGACCGTCACCGGGTCCACGCCGTAGAGCTGCAACGAACGCGGCTGCTCGGCAGGATCCATCGCGATCATGCGGAACGTCAACGGGTTGCGCTCCACCAGGCCCCGCGACGTGATCATCTCGCAGACATAGAACCCGGCGCCCTGTTCGCGGCACAGACGCCGGAACCCCGCGTTGGTGATGCCGGCCATCGGAGCCAGCACCACCGGGGTGTCGCATGCGTACGGTCCGATGCGCAGCGGCGCACGGACGGCGGTGGGGGCGCTCACGGTGCCCCATTGTCCTCGTCGCTAGAAACCCACAGTGATGCAGGCGAGGCGGGCGCCCGCGATGCCGGCCTCACCGGCCCCCGTGGCCGTCGGCTCGGCGTGGATGACCACCGACTGGGCCCGCCGGTCGGCGGCGAACTCCCAGGCGACCGTGGTCTTCGTGCTGGCGGCACCGGTGGCGTCGGTGGCCAGGTCCAGCCAGATCTCGTTCTCCGGGTTCGCGAACTGCGGATCGACGCTGGGCTGCACCGGATCGACGACGTTCTGGTAATGCGGACCGGCGTCACTGCCCTCCGCACCGCACGGCTGCGTGTGGACGTGCGCGCCGTACCGGCGATCCGGCTCGAGGTCCCGCACGGCCAGCGTGACGGTGGTGCTCCCCTCGCCAGACTGGGAGCTGACCGCGCCGTGGGAACCCGCCGGAACCAGCCCCTCGTCATAGGTGACGGCCGTAGCATCGGGCTTGGTCGTGAATGTGGCGTTGACCTGGACGTTGCGCGTCCCCGAGGAGGGGGAAGCGGACGATGGGGTCAGGGAAGGGCTGGACCCGCCCGTGCCGCATCCGGCCAGTGCGAGGACACCGATCAGCCCGATGAGGACGGGATGTGGGAAACGCATGCCCGACAGGATGGGGGTTGGCAGGACATGGCGACAACCGGCCCCCTGTCGTTCACCCAGCCGAGCGGTGGCCGCGCCGGTGACGGGGGGTCGTAGGCTGGACCCGTCGTCGTGACCATGGGAGGCGACGTGCGGGGCCTCTAGCTCAAACGGCAGAGCAGCGGACTTTTAATCCGCGGGTTCGGGGTTCGATCCCCCGGGGGCCCACCATCCTGACCAGGCATTACGCACTCAACCTTGATCGTACTCTTGTTCACTGTCAATGGCGGTGTCATCGAGTACTCTCTGACACATGGCCGCGACCGGTGCCGCAGCCCGCCGACCACGCGGGCACATCCGCAAGCGCGGCGGGTCCTACCAGGTGCTCGTCTACGCCGGGATCGACCCCCTGACGGGCAAGGGCCACTACCTCACCGAGTCGGCGGCAGACGAACCGAAGGCACGCAAGGTGCTCACGCGGCTCCTGGCGCAGGTGGACGAGCACCGCAACGCGCGAACCCGCGCCACACTCGCCACGGCGCTGGAGACGTGGTTACGGACGCACGAAGCGGAGGCGAGCACGCTCGACGGCTACCGCGGCTACGTCCGGCGCACCATCGCGCCCGCGCTCGGCGACGTGGCGCTCGGGAAGATCACGCCGCAGCTCTTGGAGGAGTTCTACGCGGACCTCCGGCGCTGCCGCCGGCGCTGCCGCGACGGCCAGCCGGCCGTCGACCACCGCACCGCCGCACCTCACGACTGCCGAGCGGTCCGGCACCGCCGGCCACCGGGACGGCCGAGCAGCGCCACGCACGACTGTCAGGCCTCCGGGTGCTCGGTCGTCGAGTGCCCGCCACACCGATGCACGGCGATGGCGGCCTCGTCAATCCGGCAGATCCACTGGATCCTGAGTGCCGCGCTCGGGTCAGCGGTCCGCTGGGAGTGGATCCGGTCCAACCCGGCCGACATCGCGAAGAAACCGAAGCAGCGCCACCCCCAGCCCGAGCCCCCGAGCCCGGCCGAGGCCGCGCGCATCATCGAGGCGGCGTGGGCCCAGGACGAGGCCTGGGGATCGCTGGTGTGGCTGGTGATGGTGACCGGCATGCGGCGTGCCGAGGTCCTCGCTCTGCGCTGGTCCGACGTCGACCTGACAGCCGGGATGCTGTCCATCCGCCGCAACTACATCCGGTCGAACCGCACCTCGATCGAGAAGGACACCAAGACCCACCAGATGCGCCGGATCGCCCTCGACCCGGCCACCGTCGAGGTCCTGACCGAGCACCGGGCCCGGTACGACACGCTGTGCGCCGCGCTCCGCATCGAGCCCACCTCGTCGGCGGTCCTGTTCTCCCACGACCCGACCCACGAGCGGCCCTACGACCCGAGCGGCGTGACGCACCGCTACACCCGCATGTGTACCACCCTCGGCATCGACAGCCACCTCCACGCCCTACGGCACTACTCCGCGACCGAGCTCCTGTCCGCCGGGGTCGATCTCCGCACCGTCGCCGGCCGCCTCGGCCACGCCGGCGGCGGAGCCACCACATTGAAGGTGTACGCGGCATGGGTCAACGAGTCCGACCGCCGCGCCGCCGACATCCTCGGCAGCCGAATGACCAGGCCGGGAAAAGCAGGCGACAGGTAAAGACGTCCTACGCCTCAACCACCTCCGGTCCGAGGCCTAGCTCTACCGTCGCTCGCCGCTGAAAGCAGGCCCCGGATGGATCTGTCGGGTCCGTGTCGATACGCACAAGCGAGAAGCCACGGTCCAAGTAGTAGCGGTGCAAGCCGGGATTCGATTTCCACGCGTCGAGCCGTAACCAGTCCTTGCCCGCTTTCCTCGCCCTCCGACCGGCCCAGTCAAGCATTGCCGAGCCTAACTCGTAGCCGCGAAAGCCGTCGTCGATAACCATCCGGTGAACATAAAGGGCTGCCGTCGGATTATCTGACGGAAGCCAATAGTGATCCGGCTGGCAGCTAACAGTGATCGTACCGACCGCTCTTCCCTCGGAATCCTCAGCCAACCAAAGGGCCAGATCCGAGGCGCTCCTGCGAATGTTCTCCCATTTCACGGGGTACTGCCACTGGTCCAGCCCCTTCCTCCGGAGTCGCACCGACGAGCGTGTCCACATCGCCGCGACCTCGGCCATGTCAGCTTCCGTAGTTGCCCGCCTGATGTGCATCAATGTGATATCCATCCCGGGCCTCAGTTCTCGGCGCGCGGGTGCTCGCGCTCGTACACGATGACATGCCTGTCGCCAGGGATCACGAAATACTCTACGCGGCCGACTCGGTCGCGGAGGCAAGGACAGCGGGTGTGGAGATGCGTTCCCCACATAGAGCATACAGGCGGGGGCAAGCACGTGTACAGTACGCCGCGTGGGTCAGCCACGACGAGTTCACCCGACGAGGTCGGCGACGCACCTAGACGACCAATATTCTCGTAGACTCGAGATTCGGTAGCCGTCGAAGGTGATAATGGCCACCTCCCGCATCTCTTTCCTGACCTGCTTAACGAGGTCGTCAAACTCCGCCTCCCACTCGACGATAGCAGTGTCCCCGTCGAGATAGAGGTTCAAAACTCGGCATGCTATACGACTCTGGGATTGTGAGACTTTTGCCTGCCAGTAAGCGCGGATCGCCTCCCGACCTTGCATGGGTGCGTCGAATGCTCTTTCGTGATAAGTGGCATCTTCGGTGAAGATCGTCACGATAAGGGCGGGGTTTTGAGTGGTCCAGGCTTGGATGTAGACATCTAATACAGCGGTTACGTCGGCCCGGGATATGACCATGTTAGCGGCTTTCCTCTGTGACTGCAGCTAGTGGGATTGGTGTTGCGACGACCGAGCTCGTCAGCAGCGCGAAGATCGTGGTGGGTTCCTTCAAGACCATATCTGGGAGGGCGGCGGTTAGATGAGGAGGCACCTCTAGGCGAACCCACCTCCAGGACATGGCGCCTACATGGATGTCGGTCGTAAGGCCGGTGTAATATCCCTCCATCTCCGCTTCGCCTGGGAGAACGGCCAGGTGAAGAGCTCCGAAATAGCGCGTATCGTTCATGTTACGCCAGTTGCCGATAAGGTGGCGATTAGCCAGCCGGACATCAATTGCGTTCCGGAACGGCGGGGCGTGACCCTCGGTCCTTGGGCTGGGTGGGTAGTTCTTAGCTGTCAACTTATGGTCCGACTGGGGCGTCAGGCGAGTGATGTCTGCATGATGTTGGATACCTTGACGCGACTGGAACTGGTACGAAGTTACCCACAGTCCGCCTAGAACACTTGGCGAAAATCCCGGCGACACGGAGTCCAGACTGCTTCGCTGCGTGCGTACGTACGCTCCCTGCCCCTGGCGGGAGATGATCAGGCGAGCGCCTTGGAGTTCGCCGAGGGCGCGTTTAACCGTGCCAGTCGAGACGTCGTACTTGGCTACGAGCTGCTGGTGGCTCGGCAGCTTGGTGCCCGGCTGAAGGATGCCCTGCTCGATCTCACGGCGCAGCGCATCAGCGACCTGAGCGTACGTAGGCCGGGGGTCGTCCGGGTCGAGGGGTGTCATGCGAGAGATGGTAACCCCGTCGCGATTGGCCACCATGTTGACTACGGTGTCTATGAAGTCTATGATGGCTAGGTGGCTCAAGCAGGACGACCTGTCGGGCCAGCCCAGTGACGGAGAAGTTTCCCAGACGGGAGTGATCCATGACCGACACGAACACGGGGCGGGTCGAGGGGTCCGGCCTCGACGGCTTAGACCCCTCCTCGCAGCCAGAGGCCAGCCCCGCGCGGTGGCGTGTTCGGCGGCGTGATCTGGCGTTGCGGAACGCGCTGGTGAAGCGGTCGGCGGGAGTGCCGACGTACTCGGTGCCGGAGGCGGCCGCGCTCATGAGCGTGTCGCAGGAGCACCTGCACCGGCTGATCCACGAAGGTGGGTTCCCGGCGGTGCCGATGGGGCTGTCGGGCAGCAGGCAGGGCCGCTACGTCGTCCCTGCTCAGGCCGTGGAGCGGCTCCTCACGGACACGACCGCCGCCGGTGGGTGCGTGGAGGTGGCCGAGTGGACCGCCGCCGGTGGTTCCGCGCCGGCTGGGGGTGTGGCGGGATGTCGGTGACGGATGCGGAGCGGCTCGGCTGGCAGCGTCGCGCGGTCGCGGTGTTGGCGGGGTTGTTGGAGCGGGCCGAGCGTGAGGGTCTGCCGTTGATGGACTGGTCGGTGCCGCCGGGCCTGTCGTTGGTGGCCCGCCCGCGCTCGGGTCGCGTCGGCCGCAGCCCGCAGAACCGGGTGGACTGGCAGCGCTGGTGTGCCGCGCTCGGAGTGCGGGGGCGCGAGAGCACCGCAGCGACCGGGACGGTGTTTCTCTCGGCGGTGGCCGAGGTCCCCGATCCCGCGGCGGGGCCGCGG
>Ga0136617_10000205_pt1 | contig 46149 bp, 42 predicted proteins | sample AntDrymUQ3222106_2_FD_129672 | JGI IMG/M metagenome (GOLD analysis project Ga0136617, IMG submission 129672) | Polar desert sand microbial communities from Dry Valleys, Antarctica - metaG UQ322 (21.06) | ecosystem: Environmental > Terrestrial > Soil > Desert | place: Antarctica: Dry Valley... | reverse complement strand
GCACCATGGTGCCGACGCATAACTCCACCCTAGGACTTGACTTCGCCCGCTCCTGTTCCGTCAAGCACGGCCTGACCAGCGCCGTCTTCTCCTTGGAGATGAGCAGAAGTGAGATCGTCATGCGGCTGTTGTCGGCCGAGGCGCGTATCCGACTGTCGGATATGCGTTCCGGTCGGATGAGTGACGATGACTGGACGCGGATGGCCCGGCGCATGAGCGAGATCAGTGAGGCGCCGCTATTCATAGATGATTCCCCGAATCTCACGCTCATGGAGATCCGGGCGAAGGCGCGCCGCCTCAAGCAGCGCAACGACCTCAAGCTGATTATTCTCGACTACCTGCAGCTCATGACGTCCGGCCGCAAGGTCGAGTCCCGCCAGCAAGAGGTGTCGGAGTTCTCCCGGCAGATCAAGTTGCTCGCCAAGGAGCTCGAGGTACCGGTGGTGGCAATCAGTCAGCTGAACCGCGGACCGGAGCAGAGAACGGATAAACGCCCCATGCTGTCCGATCTGCGCGAATCGGGATCCATTGAGCAGGATGCGGACATGGTCATTCTCCTGCACCGGCCCGATGCCTTCGAGCGCGACGATCCCAGGGCGGGCGAGGCCGATTTGATTCTGGCCAAGCACCGCAACGGGCCCACGAACACCATCACTGTTGCCCATCAGCTTCACTACAGCCGGTTTGCCGACCTTGCCCACGGCTGACGACCCACGTATTTCGGCCCGCGACACCCGCAGATGCCTCCGGTGCGCAGAGGTCACCGTGGCAGCCACCTCCCACTCGGGTGCTGCCTACCGTGGTAGATCGCCTCAGGCGAGATGGGGCGAGCCGTGCCCGTACAGAGGGTCCGGGTATCGGCGCTCTGATCCGACGGTGCGCAGGCCGCGCAACGTCTCCAGTTCGCGAGTGCTCGGCGCCGGGGTGCGGGCGACGTCAGCAGCGACCTCGAGGCCCCAGCCCGTTTCGGCCCGCACCCGCTCGACCGTCGTGCCGGGATGCAGGGTCGTGAGCACCAGCTCCGAGGTCTCCGGATCGGGCTCGAGCACACCGAGGTCGGTGATCACGCGCACCGGACCGGCACCGTGCAGGCCCAGCAGCCTCCGGTCGGTGGGCCCGCTGCCGTGACCGAACGAGGTGACGAAGTCGACCCGCTCGACGAATGCCCGCAGTCGGTGGCGCATCACCACCATCACCTCGCGACACGACGCCGCGATCTCCGGGGCGCCGCCGGACCCGGGCAGACGCACGTCGGGCTCGGTGTACTCGCCGATCACCGTGGTGTTGATGTTCGCGAACCGGTCGAGCTGCGCACCGTAGAGGAAGCCGACGTCGATTCGGCCCGGCTGCAACCAGTAATTGAAGATCTCCGGGATGCTGACCACCGACAGCGCCGCGTCGGCCAGCACGCCGTCGCCGATCGAGAGTGGCAACTCGGCGGGTCTGGTGTCCAGCGTGCCCGACTCGTAGATCAGTACCAGGTTTGGCGCATGCAGCCGTCGTGCGAGGTTGGCCGCCGTCGAGGGCAGCCCGATCCCGACGAAGCACACCTGCCCGTCGCGAAGTGCCCGCGATGCGGTGACCGTCATCATCTCCTCGGCGGTGTACCGGCCCGCAGAGGGCTCCGCCTCCCGAGTAGCCCCCGGGAGTGAACCGCGGTCGGTCATGACGCCGCCTCCAGGTCCCGTAGCCAACGCGTGAAGGTGTGCCGGTCGCAGCTGATCCCGTCCCACGCTCGGTAGGCCGCGTTGTCACGGTCGTAGTACCCGTGCGCATACGACGGTGCCGCCCCACCCGGGGCCACCGCGACCGCGGCCAGCACCCAGTGCGGCAGCACCACCGCGCCCGGCACCGCAGTGAGCTCGTCCACTATCTCCTCGACGGTGACCAGCGCGCGCCGGGCGGCCAGCACCGCTTCCTTCTGTACCCCGGTGATTCCCCACAGCTGCACGTTTCCGGTGCGGTCGGCGCGCTGCGCGTGCACGATCGTGACGTCCGGGTTGAGCGCGGCGACCGCGGCGAGCTCCTCACCGGTGAACGGGCAGGTGACCGTCGAGATGGTGCTGGTGTGTTCGGGCAAGTCGGTGCCGGCGTAGCCGCGCAGCACCGCAAACGGAAGTCCGGACGCGCCCGCGACGTACCGGTTCGCCATTCCGGCGTGGCTGTGCTCCTCGATCTCCAACGGTGCCGGCCAGCCGGTCGCGAGGGCGTCGCGGAGTCTGTGCAGCGAACCAACGCCGGGATTGCTGCCCCAGGAGAACACCAGTTTCGCCGCGCAACCCGCGCCGATCATTTGGTCATAGATCAGGTCCGGACTCATCCGCACCAGGGTCAGCTCGCGTCGTCGCTGCCGGATGATCTCGTGTGCCGCAGCGAACGGGATGAGATGGGTGAACCCCTCGCACGCGACCGTGTCTCCGTCGCGCACCAGCTCGGACACGGCCTGTGAGAGCGACACGATCTTGGCCACGGCAGCGACGCTATATCCAGGTCGGTGACACGGCAATTGCGGAGCCTCCCGGATCACTCCACCCGACCGGAAACGAGGTCCAAGTCACGATCGGGCGGCGGCTGCACACGGTGGATGTCAGGGTGGGGGTATGGCTACAGCCCTACCGAAGGATCGCTTGCGGGTCCGAGCATCAACGCAGACGTGTCCTGCCGCCGCGAGCGGCCGCTTCGAGCTCGGCGAGGGGGCCGGCATGCACCGGCTCGGCTTCGGCACCATGCAGCTGACCGGTCCAGGGGTTTGGGGTCCGCCGGCGGATCCCGACGCCGCGGTCGCCCTCCTGCGTCGTGCCGTCGACCTGGGCGTCAACGCCTTCGATACCGCCGACTCCTACGGTCCCGAGGTGGCCGAGGACCTGCTGCGCCGGGCGCTGCACCCGTACACCGGTGTCACCGTCGCGACCAAGGCCGGGCTGCTGCGCACCGGTCCCGGCAAGTGGCACCCGTGCGGGCGCCCGGAGTATCTACGCCAGCAGTGCGAGCTGAGTCTGCGCCGGCTCGGCGTGGAGCGAATCGAGCTGTTCCATCTGCACCGGGTGGACCCATCGGTCCCGGCCGACGAGCAGTTCGGGGTGCTTGCAGCGCTGTGCGACGAAGGCAAGGTCCGGTTTGTCGGGCTCTCCGAGGTAAGCGTCGCGGAGATCGAGCAGGCCCAGCGGGTGGTCGATGTGGCGACCGTGCAGAACCGTTACAACCTCGTCGACCGGGGCAGCGACGGTGTGCTCCGATTCTGTACCGAGCAGGGCATCGGGTTCCTGCCGTGGTCCCCCATCGCCGCAGGCCGGCTCGCCGAGCCGGGTGGTCCCGTGGCGGAGATCGCCGAGCGACTGGGCGCCACGGCGCCGCAGGTGGCGCTGGCCTGGCTCCTACAGCGGTCCTCGGTGATGATCCCGATCCCGGGCACATCCACGCTTGCGCATCTGGAGGACAACTGCCGTGCCGCCGAGCTGGAGCTCGATCTGCAGGCCGTCGAGAAGCTCGACGCCGCAGGCTGAGCCGGATCCGGCGGATCGGTGCTTCGCTGACCTGCGGGAGTCCGACGCTGAAGGTCGACGGTCGCGGGGGTCACTCCCGCCCCGGCTAAACGCGGCCCGCTCGCAGCGCTGCCGCGCCGCATCGACCGCTACCTCTCATAGATTGTCACTCGGAGCCATTTTCGTGGCGCCGTCGGCCTGTCGTTCTACCGTCGCTCCACAGTTGAGAGACCGCCTACCGCGTCGGCCAGCTCCCCACTCACGTCGCACCCCTCTACGCCGAGCCCGACACGACGGTGTCTGCCCTCCTCGACGCCGTCACCACCCATCAGGTCACAGAGCTGGTCGCACTGGCGGCCCGCGCCCACACCTGCGGCACGCTCGCCCACCTCGCACCCGCCGGCACCAGCCGGGCGACCCAACCGGGACGGGGGATCAGCGGACCGGTGTCCGTCGAGCACTGGGCCGACGAAGATCTCCTCGTCCCAACCGATCCAGCCGGCGACGCTTCCGCCGCAAGCACCCGACCCGGACCCGTCCCGGTTACCGGCGAGACGGACGCGGGCCGGATGACACTGCTCGACGTCAAGACCGTGATCTCGCTGCGCGACCCCGACCAAGTAGGCCGGTAGCTGCGGCAGCTGCTCGGATACGCCTGGCTCGACCCGGACGGCCAGCACCGCATCCGCAGCATCGGGCTCTACCTCGCCTGCCACAGCGCCCTCATCACCTGACCGGTCGGCCGATTCGCCACAACGCTGCTCGACGGGCGCGACGCCGTGGCCGCCAGTGCCGAGTTCCGCCAGCTCGCCAGACAAATCATCGCCGCCGAGACCGGCCGCCCGGCTGGGCTACATCCTCCGGGTCGTCGACGATTACACGCCAACTCGCTCGTGATTCCCCCGCTGGCCATCGCCGATCGAGACCGGGTGATGGCCCCGGCATCGAGCGCGTCCCGCGGCCGGCACAGCCAGGCAAGGGGAGGAGGAGGGGCTGACCGGGACGACGGACGGCCGGGAGCGGGCGATGTTAGTCGCGACGGGCCGTGGGCGCCGCGCTGGTACTGGCGTGACGCCAGCTGGAGGCGACACAGCACATCGGCCAGCGCATGGACTACCCGGACGCTCACCCATGCGCGGTGCTGCGCCGCTACCAACCCACGACCGAATTCCAGCCCCACCCCACCAACCCCGAGATCAACGGTCGGGTGTGGCGGTTCCACCCGACCATCGACCCGGAGACAATCACAATGCCCGAGCAGATACGTCGTGACGCGGATCGACAGCATCTGACTCGCACTCGGCGAGGGGGAGTCGCGAGTAATCGCCACGGCCCGCGACGGAGGTAGCCAGCGCGAACACCGCGCGAGGCGCATGATGGGCCAGGAAATAAACAAGATCACCGTCATCAACGGACACAGTGGGAACTACGTGCTCGGCAATGTCGTGCAAGAAGCTAACGTCAGCGGCGTTCGCATGGCACTGTTTCCACAGAGTGCCGATTGAGCGGACGTGCGTCGGCACGCTGGGCTCACCGCAAGCAACCACGAGGACATGCATGGGGGAGAAGCAGAGACCTCGATCCTGCTAGGCCGGTGGCCGGACGTTGTTCGAGATGGATACCGCACGGCAGATCACACTGTGGACGATCGGCGGCACTTCATGACCGTTGGGCTACGTCCTGATGCCAGGGACGGAATCATCGGCCTTCCGTCCCTGGCGTCAACCGATAAGGGTCTCCTCCTGCTGGACGCGTTTCCCGCGAGCGCGAAGACCAGCCTCGCCCATCTCTGTGGCAGGGATGCGGGAAGTGCTTGCCTCTAGCTAGACCCCGGGGTTGGGGAGGTTGAGGACAGGAAGGACGCCGCGGGCAGCACCGCCTACGATGCCCACAGTGGAGTCGACCTGACCACCGGCGATGGGAGGAGCAGGGACGGCGGGTTGGGCCATGACGAAGCTGGCGGGAGTGGGGATGGCAGCGGGCTGCGTCGCTGCGCTGGCCAGTAGCTGGGTAGCTAGCATCAGTCCACCGGCAACGGCGGTGATCAGCAGGCCACGATGAACGGTTTTCACGATCATAATAGGTAGTCCCTTATATGAAGTGGCGCACAATGTGAGGTGCTGCCATCTGGAGTCGTGCCGCCAGGGTCCGGAGCGGTATACCACCTACACCCCCAGGAGGGCAGCTACCCAACCATAGCACTGATGCAGTCCCCACAATGTCTGACAACCTGCATTTATCCCCTAAATTTTGGAGGTTGTCCCGGGTCTCGTGGAACTTGAGGTGGCGGCCCCCCACCTGAAGCCCGCCATGCGGTAGGCATCGGGCGATCCGCCAAGAACACCACCAGGAAGGGGACCGCCGTGAACAAGACCTACCAGAACAAGAAGATCGACACGAGCCAGCCCGTCGAGACCGACACGGTGAGCATGGCGCTGGCCGAGCTGGCCGGTGAGATGCGCGAGGGGCTGCTGACCCTCGCGAGCCGGCGGTACGCCTTGCTCAGTGCTGGGTTCGGCCACCATCTGCCGTATCCGGGTCTCGTCCGGGCCGGTGCCGGCGATGATCAGGTTCCTGGGCTGGTGGGGGGCAGTCTGCGTCCAATCCTGCAGCGAACACCAGCCTCCGAAGTGACGAACACTTCGATATTTGCGATGAACTAGTGTCCTGCGCCTTAAATTTGTTTCCTAATCTTTACCTTAGTAGTTGCGGTATTTCGCCTGGTCAGCAGGTTTTTATGGGATCATTAGGTCATGGCATCACGGGGCCGCCCGAAGGCGGAGCTGATCTTGGCCGAGGACGAGCGGGAGACGCTGGAGCGCTGGGCGCGGCGGCCGAAGAGCTCTCAGCGGCTGGCGTTGCGCTTGCGGATCGTGCTGGAGTGCGCGAGCGGGTCGGACAACGGTGCGGTGGCCGCGAGGCTGGGGGTGTCGGCTCTGACGGTGGGCACGTGGCGGGCGCGGTTCGTGGAACGCCGATTGCAGGGGTTGGTCGACGAGCAGCGCTGCGGAGCCCCGCGCACCATCACCGACACCCAGGTCGAGGAGGTGGTGACCCAGACCCTGGAGCAGACCCCCGCCGACGCGACGCACTGGTCGCGGACCTCGATGGCCCAGCGCAGCGGGCTGAGCAAATCCACCGTCGGGCGGATCTGGAAGGCGTTCAGTCTCAAGCCGCACCTGAGCGAGACGTTCACCCTATCCAAGGACCCGCTGTTCGTGGAGAAGGTCCGCGACGTCGTCGGGTTGTACCTGGACCCGCCCGAGCGGGCGGTGGTGCTCTGTGTCGACGAGAAATCCCAGGTCCAAGCCCTGGACCGGTTCCAGCCGGTGCTAGGCGATGATGCCCGGCATGCCCGAGCGACCCACCCACAGCTCCGTCCGCCACGGCGTCACCACCCCTGTTCGCCGCCCTGGACATGGCCGCCGGCACAGTGATCTCAGCCCTGCACCGCCGGCACCGCTCCACCGAGTACCGCACGTTCCTCATCACCATCGACACAGCAGTACCCGCCGAGCTGGACGTGCACATCATCTGCATCTGCGACAACTACGCCACCCACAAAACCGACACCATCCAGAAGTGGCTGGCCGCGCACCCCCGCTTCCACGTGCACTTCATCCCCACCAGCTCGTCCGGGCTCAACATGGTCGAACGCTGGTTCGGCGAACTGACCACCAAACTGCTCCAACGCGGGGTCCACAAAAGCGTCCAAGCCCTCGAGGCCGACATCCGGAACTGGATCAAACTCTGGAACGAGGACCCCCGCCCCTATGTGTGGACCAAGACCGCCGACGACATCCTCGACTCCCTTAAAACATATTGCCAACGATTTTAATGCGCGGGACACTAGCTTCGTCGTCGAAGCCGGACGAGCCACCCCGGTACGCGCCGAGCTGGTGCATGCGGGTCGTCACGTGGGCGAGGTACTGCTCGTCGCTCTCTCCGCTCGCCCGTTGACTTCTGGCCAGCAACCCGAACGCTGTACGCGTGGAGATACGCGGCTGGTGGGTAACGTCGTACTCGGCGAGGTCATCAACAGTGTGCCGGCCGACTGCCGGTGACACGGCGTAGCCGAGCAGGCCACGACGGTGCTGGAAGAACCACGCCGCGAAGTCGCATCGACAATCCTCGTCTCGGTTGCCTGGCTGGCCACTCCCGGTTTCCCTTCGCTGTTGGGACGGGCACACCACGCCACGCCCCCCGGTCTTGCTGTTGTGGCGTGCCCGCGATAACTGGGCATCGCATCACCGAGGAGGTGGCACCGGCGGCGTCGGGGGGTGATCGCCGCCGATGCCACCAGCTCAACTACCGCTGCCCCGGCTCGCAGCGGCGGCCCCGTCGCGTGGCGGCTGCGAGCCGGTCACCGGTGAACGGGCCGGGCTGTCCGGTGGCCGGGTGGCTGTCCGGTGGCCGGGTGGCTACGTGCCTATCACCGGCTTGGTCGGTGCTCGACGCCGGCTACCGACTTGGTGGCATCGACCACCGGGTGGTGTGCGCCGGCCCAGCACTGGCCCGCACCCGTCCACGGCACCGGCGGCGTCGCGTCGGGATGATTGCCGTCGTCTGAGCCGCACACGGGTTCTCCTTCCCCTCGGCAACCTTGATCCAGCCCTGCGCAGCGTCGCTGACCGCTCCGCTCCGGCCAATGCCATCTCCTCGTCACCGGTCAGTGGAGGATTAGGCCACATCGGCATCGGCAGCGGAGATGGATTAGGTGATCGTCTGACGTTCATCCATCCGCGCGGGGCGGATGGTCGGGTGGACCGGTGGGGGCCAAGGGATGAGCAGGATGCGTGCGGATGAGCGGGTTTGCCTGGCGTGCCGGGTGACCGTGTTGTCTCAGTACAATCCCGATCCGCTGTGCTCAGCGTGTGAACGGGCGTCCCGAGACTTGGCGGGGATCGTGCCGACCTGGTTGTGGGATTCGGAGCCGATGCGTGCGGCGCTGGCCCGGGTTGACATCGCAGCGGTCGTCGCGATCTTCCGGGCTGCGGCGGGGCTCTCGCAGATGGAGTTGGGCAACCTGGTCGAGGGGGGGTCGCAGTCGCTGGTGTCGTTGACCGAACGCGGGCTGCGCGACACCCTCTACGACATCCGAAAGCTCCTCGCCTTCGCCGACACGATCGGCATGCCCCGGGTGGCGCTGTTGCCGCTCATCCTCGGCCAACCAGATGGCATCCTGGAGGGTGACAGCACAGTCGCACTCCGGGGAGTCGAAGCCATGGGCATGAATCGCCGGACGTTCACCGCCTTGACGGGCGGGCTCACCGCCTGGGCCCTGCTGCCGGCACCGGCCCGGGTTGACCGGGGGCATGTGCGGTACCTGCAGGCGGCCCTGACGCGGCTGCGCACCCGGGATGGCACGGTCGGCGGCGGCGGTCTGCTACCTCAGGCGCTGCGGCATTTTACGCATGCCCGCACGATGCTTGATGAGAGCGACTACACCGCGGCGATCGGCCGGGAGCTGTTGGTGGTCACGGCGGATCTGGGCAACCAGAGCGCGTGGTTCGCCTACGACGCCGATAACCAGCAGCTGGCCCGCCGGCTGTATGGGGAGGCGGCGCTGCTGGCCGATAGTGCCGGTGACAGCGCGCAGCGCGCGCATGTGTATGCCAATATGGCGCAGCAGAGCATCTACCTGGCCAAGCAAAACGGCCGCCAGGGCTTTGCCCGGGAAGCCCTGAGACTCACCGATCGCGCCGCGGAGGCTGCCCGTCACGAGCCCTCCCCGGCATTGCACGCGCTGATCTCGATGCGGCAGGCCCTCGCGCAGGCTCGGCTGGGTGATGAGGTCGCGTTCCGCTCGGACATCACGACTGCCCGACGTGAACTGGACCGCGGCCCGCACGAGACCGATCCGACGTGGGCACATTTCGTTTGTCACTCGGAGATCACTTCGTATGAAGCGACGGGTAGGGCGGCCCTCGGGTCGCCCGCCCAGGCCGTCAAGCTCTACCACGCGGTGCTCGACGACACTGCCCGATCCTCCCGCGACCGGGCCCACCAGCGGGCGTCACTCGCCGAATTCCTGGTGCAGGCCGGCGACCTCGACCAGGCGGTCAGCCACGGTCTGATGATCCTGCCCGATCTGGGCACGACATTGACCTCGGGCCGGGTGCTCCAGCGACTGCGGCCGGTCCGCGAGGCCGCTGGCGCGGCAGGTGCGGCGGAGTTCTGCGACCAGTTCGATGCGGCGGCCCGCGCGCTGAGCCGGCCTGAGGAAGAATGCCCTGAGCGACGCTGGCGCAGTGCGGTTGCGCCGCTTTGATTGCGCCGGTGCCTGTGAGCGGCGCGACATCGTCGCACTGATCCACCGTGGTGCTTACGCCGCGCACGATGCCAGCGGTGGTGCATTCGCCAGCGAAAGCGCCTTCATGCAGCGCTTCGACGTGTACATCTCCCACCCCGATTGCGATCTTGTCATCGCCTATCACAGTAGCGAACCGATCGGACAATCCTGGGAATGAGCATTGACAGCCCCGCCCGCCCCCGCCTGCCGCCCCCGCAACGAACGGCACTTTCGTCCAGTAGAACTGGACGAAAGTGCCGTTCGTTCGCTGTGGGGGAGGGGGCGGAGGGAGGTGCGGGAGGTGCGGAGGGAGGTGGCGGGGACAAGGGGAGGGTCAGCTGCGGATGCGTGCGGCTACGGCGCGTACGGCGGTCGTCGTGATGGCCCGGTCCACGCGGGTCGGCTCGCCGCCGGCCAACACCTGCTCGCCGGCCACCCAGACGTCGCGCACCAACCGTGCCCCGCCGGCCCACACGAGGTTCGACAGCAGCTGCGCGTCGTCCTCGGGGGCTGCGAACGCGGCGTCGTTCAGGTCGAGGTGCACCAGGTCGGCCCACCGGCCGGGTTCCAGGGCGCCGAGGTCGTCGCGACCGATCGCCGCCGCGCCATCGCGGGTGGCCATGAGGAGGAGCTCGGCTGCGGTGAGAGCGGCGGCATCACCGCTGGTCACCCGAGCCAGCAGGCCGGCGAGCCGGGCCTGGGCCCACAGGTCGAGATCATCGCCCGAGGCCGGACCGTCGGTGCCCAGCCCGACGCGTACCCCAGCGCGGCGCAGCGCCGTGACCCGAGCGATGCCGGCGGCGAGCTTCGCGTTGGACCCGGGACAGTGTGCCACGGCCGCGCCGCGGGCGGCGAGCAGCGCGATGTCGACGTCGGAGAGTTGCACGCCGTGCGCGGCGAGCACGCGCCCACCGAACACGCCAAGGCGGTCGAACATCGCCGGCACCGAGCCGTACTCCGCGCGCTGGGCGACGTCCTCGTCGAGGGCCTCGGCGACGTGCACGTGCAGCAGCGCTCCGCGGGCGCGGGCGTGCTCGGCGATGGTGGGTAGCGCGGCGGCGGGCAGCGTGTACACCGCGTGCGGGCCGTAGCCCAGCTCGATCCGCCCACCCGACCCGGACCGCAGGCCGACGGCGTCGATCCGGCCGGAGATCTCGTCGCGCATCTGTTCCCAGGTGCCGAGCCGGTCCCAGCCGGGCGCGTCGATGATCCCCGGGGTGAGCAGGACCCGGGACCCCACCTCGGTCACCGCGTCGACGACCGCGTCGGTGTAGAGGTACATCTCCACGGTGGTGGTGCAGCCGGTGCGCAGGAGCTCGACGCAGCCGGCGACCATCGCGGCACGCACGTCGTCGGCGGTGAGACGGCCCTCCATCGGCCATACGACCTCGTGCAGCCAGCGCATCAGCGGCAGGTCCCCGCCGGCCCCGCGCAGCACGATCATCGGGGTGTGGGCGTGGGTGTTGACCAGCCCGGGAAGCAGCGCGCCGGACAGTGACCGGATCGGGGCGTCGGTCGGCGGGGCGTCGGAGCGGAGGCCGACCCAGGTGATGCGGCCGGCGGCGCCCACGTCGACGACGCCATCGCGCAGCACCGAGCACGCCGGGTCGCAGGGCAGGACGACCGGCGCGGTGAGCCGGATGGCGATACTCAACAGCTCATCGCTAACGCCTTGTCATTCAACGGCGCGGCTCCATTAGGGAGCGCAGCGAACGGAACGGCGGCAGCCAGGCGCCGGTGTCGGGCAGCGTGTCGAGGGTGATCCGCGGCAGCGGCTCGCGGAACACCCCGTCGATATCCTCCAGGTCGATGAACTCGAGTATTTCGGAGCTCAACGCGAACGTTGCGTGCTCACGGAAACCGATCACGGTGACGCCGATGCCCCGCTCGACGAGGACCTCGAGCGGCTCGCGGAAAGCCCGACCGTCGCCGGAGGCCACCACTACGTGCCGAAGCGTGCCCTCGTCGTCACGCAGCCCGATGTGGGCCAGCATGTCGTCGTCAACATCGGAGTCGTCGGCGATCTTGGGCTTGGCGAAGACCGCGAACCCGACGTTGCGCAGCGCCTCCACCCATGGCCGCACCACCTCGGTGCTGCCCGGCACGACGTTGGTGAACACGGTGGCCTCGGCGACCGCCTCGGGACCGGCGAGCTCGAGTAACCAGCGGCCGACGGCGTCGAATCGCGGGCGGAACGCCGACGTCGGCCGCGCACCGAGCAGCGTGCCCAGGCTCATGTCCATGTTCGGCGCGTCCCAGACCAGCAGCACACGCGGGGCGGGTCCCGACGGTTCGGCGGTCACGCTCTGGGGTCCGGGGTCATGAGGGGGACCCTATCCGGCTCGGGTTCGGGGTGCGGCGCTGCCAGGCCGGCCGCTACGTCAGCGCGGGCAGGAACGCCGGGCGTGTCAGGATCGGGCTTGTCGTAGCAGCAGTGGTACACACTGGTCACCCGATTCGCAACCTTCCCCCGGTGATCCCCCGGTTGGTGACCGTGACTTTCCTGTCGTATCACTATCTGTCAATATTGCTGGTCCTTTCGTGAGCGGATGTAGAGGAGGTCGCGTACATTCCGGCCCTCGACGCGGGCGCGCTCCTCGAACCTGGTCACCGGGCGCTGATCCGGACGGGGCGTCCAGCCGCCGGGCCGGTCGGCCGCGGTGTTCTCCAGCAACGGCTCGGCCGCGCAAACCGCCCGCATCTGCATGGCGTAGTCGTCCCAGTCGGTGGCCAGGTGTAGAAAACCGCCGGGTCGCAGCCGGGACGCGGCAAGGGCGACGAACTCCGGCTGCACCAGCCGGCGTTTGTGATGCTTGCGCTTGGGCCACGGGTCGGGAAAGTAGATTCGGATGCCGTCGAGGGCGGCCGGTGCCATCGCCACGCGGAGCAGGTCCACGGCGTCGCCGCGCAGTAGCCGCAGGTTGGTGAGCCCGGCGGTGTCGATGCGCATCAGCAGCCGCGCCAGCCCGGGTTCGAACACCTCGACGGCCAGGTGATCCACATCGAGGGCCGCTGCCGCCTGCGCCGCGGTGGACTCCCCGGTACCCGGGCCGATCTCCAGCAGCAACGGCGCGACGCGGCCGAACCACGATTGCGGGACGTATGCCGTCGGGTCGCCGACAAGGTCCGCGACCTCGCGTCCGAGCAGCGGCCACCACCGCTCCCAGGCGTGCTGCTGGCCGTCGGTGAGCCGGTTGCGCTGGTGGACGAAGCTGGTGATCCGCCGGGAGGACTCAGCGGTGGGCCGGATCACAACCACCCCTCTCCCGTCGCGAGCGTTCGGCCAGCAGGGTACGCAAGCCGCCGCGCAGACCAGATCGCGGCGTGACCAGCTTGTGATCCAAAGCCAGCATTGACACGGAACCGCTGCGCGCGCGAATGGCCGATTCTCTTCGGCATGCAGACACCGATCGAGAACACCGACCCGTTCGTCGTGCTCGCCATCGAGGTCGGTCATCTCGGGCGGCGGTTGGACCGGATCGGGAACGAACTGATCGCGTTGTACAGCCGCCCCGCACTGCGGATCACCGGTCTCGTGCTGGTCGGCGCGGCTGTCGCCAAGTTGGTGCTGTTCGATCTGGTCGCCCTCGACGGCTTGGCCGGGGTGGGTGCATTCCTGGGCGCCGGCAGTCGCTACGCAAGATTGGTCGCGGAGGCGGAAGCGGCGCGATCGGGCTCCGGGTCGGCTGCGCTTACTGGCTGAGGGTGTCAGCCGCCGGACCTCATGCCCGCCCTCGCCGGTGTCCCAGTTCGCGATCGCACACCATTGAGGCGATCGAGTCCCTGCGAAGGATCTCGGTGCCATCCTGATCCGATGGTCGACCGCTACTCCGACGCCGTGCGCGCCCGGCGCGCCGAGCTGCGTGCACTGCGACCCCGGCTGACCGGCGGACATCGGACGGAGCTGCGCAGCGCTCTGGCGTTGGCGAAGTTGACGGTGTCGGCGGAGCTGGCCGCAGCGTTTACGGGGCTGGGTCGGGAGATCCGGGCGTACATTGACCGGGCTGACCGTTCGGGGCGGGAGTGGTTGTCCGCGGCCGTCCTCGCCGCCGTCGAGGAGCTGCGGGCGTGGATGCATCGCCGCTGGATCGCCACGGCCGGCCCCGCCGTACGCCGTATCGCCACCGCGGCGACGGTTCCGGTCAGCCTGACGTGGCCACTGACCCGCGGGGCCGACCGGTTCGCGGGTCAGTCATTTCGGCTGCCGCCGCCCGACCCGCCACCGGGTGTGATGCGGGCACTGCTGATCGGTGTGGCGGACGGCGCGGGCATGTGGCGGCTGGCGCTGCTCCCCGCAGCCGGGCTGCCTGTGGTGGGGTTGCCGGCGGTGGGTGGTCCGGCGCTGTTGCCGCTGGCGGCAGGGCTCGGGCTGGGCGCAGTGATCGCGGCCGGGCGGCTGCGTACCGTCGCGGCCGATCGGGCGCGGCTGCGCCGCTGGTCAGCCGAGACATTGGCCCTCGCGCGGTCCGGATGTAATGGCGAGCTGGGCCGCTGGACCATCGAGCTGGAGCGCGAGGCCGGTGCTGACCTCGACGACGGGGTCGCCCGCCGCCGCGCCGCCGTCGACGCTGAGCTTGTCGCGCTCGCGCCCGACCGCGTGCAGGCGCTCCATGAAGCTCGGACCGGACCGAGCGGAATCGCTCCATGAACTGGGCTGACCGGTCGCCCGGTGCGGTGCCCGAGGACGGCATCGACGTTCACGGCGGGATCGACTCTGACGGCGACGGCCAGGCCGACACCGTGTTCGCTGAGCACGACGACGAGCTGGCGTTGCACACCGACCTCGACGGCGACGGTTTCGCCGATCAGGTACTCCTGATCGGTACAGACGGCCTGGTCCGGGAGGTGGCGCCGCCCGAGCCGGAGGACGGCGGTGGCTTCGGCGCCGTGCTCGCCGGGCTGCTGAACTGGCTTTTCGGTCCCCGCCCGCCTGGCGCCGGAGTGGATTCCTGAAGCTTGCGGATAGGTTGCGGAGTATGTCGATCGACCGCATCGATCCGGAGTTCCGGGCCATACCCCTCACCGCACTGGCCGACGCCGCGCTGAGCCGAGCCCACGCGCTCGGCGTCGAGCACGCCGACGTGCGGGTGGAACGCATCACGAGCCAGTCGATCGACCTGCGCGACGGCACGGTCACCGGGATCGTCGACGCCGTCATCGTCGGGCTCGCGGTGCGGGTGATCGTCGACGGCACCTGGGGCTTCGCCTCGCATGTCGAGCTCACCCCGGAGCGGGCCGCCGCCACCGCGGAGCGCGCGGTCGAGGTGGCCCGCACCCTGCGCCCGGTGGCCCTCGAACGGGTGGTGCGCGCTGACGAGCCGGTGCACGCCGGCGCCATCTGGGTCTCCGACTACCGCATCGACCCGTTCGCCGTCGTGACCAGGGACAAGGTGGAGCTGCTCACCGAGCGGTCGCATCGGCTGCTGGCCAGCGATGGGGTCGATCATGTGCGGGCCGGCGTCTCGCAAGTTCGAGAGAACAAGTTCTACGCCGATCTCGCCGGTACCTCCACGATCCAGCAGCGGATCCGGATCGGACCCTCGATCACCGCGACGGCGGTGGACCGTGCTGCGGGCGGTTTTGAGACGATGAGATCGCTGGCCTCGCCCGCCGGCCGTGGCTGGGAGTACCTCACCGGCGAGGGTTGGGACTGGGACAGTGAGCTCGCGGTCCTGCCCGAGCTGCTCGTGGAGAAGACCAAGGCACCGTCGGTGGATCCCGGGTCCTACGATCTCGTCATCGACCCGACCAACCTGTGGTTGACCATCCACGAGTCCGTCGGGCACGCCACCGAGTACGACCGCGCAATCGGCTACGAGGCCGCCTACGCCGGCACCAGCTTCGCCACCCCCGACAAGCTGGGCACGCTGCGTTACGGCTCCGTGCACATGCACGTCACCGGTGACCGCACCGTCCCGCACGGCCTCGCGACCATCGGCTACGACGACGACGGCGTGGCCACCACCGAGTGGGACCTGGTGCGCGACGGCACGCTGGTCGGCTACCAGCTCGACCGCACATTCGCCCCACGGCTCGGACTCGGCCGATCCAACGGCTGCGCGTTCGCCGATTCGCCGCACCACGTACCGATTCAGCGGATGGCCAACGTGTCGTTGCGCCCGGATCCCGCGGTCGATCGCCCCACCGAGGACCTGATCGCCGGTGTCGAGCGTGGCATCTACGTGGTCGGCTATAGGTCCTGGTCGATCGACATGCAGCGCTACAACTTCCAGTTCACCGGACAGCGGTTCTTCCGGATCGAGCACGGGCGGCTTACGGGCCAGCTCCGCGACGTGGCCTATCAAGCCACGACCACAGACTTCTGGGGCTCCCTTGATGCCGTCGGCGGGAAGTCGACCTGGGGGCTGTACGGCGCCACGAATTGCGGGAAGGCCCAGCCGATGCAGGTCGCCGCGGTTAGTCACGGCTGCCCGTCAGCGCTGTTCCGCAGGATCAACGTGCTCAACATGCGGTCGGAGAGGCAATGAGCGAGCTCGTGAGCCAACCATGGACACAGCTGAAAGCTCAGGAGATCGTCGAACGGATCCTCGCGCTGCCCGATGTCGGAGCGGGTCGCGTCGTGATCGTGTCCGAGACCAGTGCGGCGGTGCTGCGCTGGGCCAACTCGACGATGACGACCAACGGGCACACCACTTCGCGTGCGGTGTCGGTGATTGCGATGGTCGCCGTTGTTGGTGGTACCGCGGCCGGTGTGGTGAGTTCCAGTGCCGCGGTCACCCATCCCACGCAGCTGCAGGACCTGGTGCGCGCCGCGGAGGATGCCGCGCGCGGCGCGGGTCCAGCGCGCGACGCGATGCCGCTCCCCGAACCCACCGGCGACGACCGGACCTGGGCCGACGGTGCGGTGCAGACCTCGATCGGCGTGTACGAGACGTTCGCCGAGGGGCTCGCGGAGGTGCTGGCCGGACCGCAGCGGCATTACGGTTTCGCCAGCCACGAGATCACCACCCGCTGGCTGGGCACCTCAGCGGGCGTGCGTCGGCGCTGGGCGCAGCCCACCGGTTCGGTGGAACTGAACGTCAAATCCCCGGACCTCACCGGTTCAGCGTGGACCGGGGCGTCCACGGCCGACTTCGCCGACATCGACGTGGTCGCGCTTGCCGCGCAGGCGTCGGCGCGGTTGGGTTGGGGCCGGCGACAGGTAAAGCTGCCGGCCGGACGCTACGAGACGCTGCTGCCGCCCTCGGCCGTCGCGGACCTGATGGTGTATCTAGCCTGGTCGATGGCCGGCCGGCCCGCCCAGGAGGGTCGCAGCGCGCTCACCGGGCCCGACGGGCCACGCACCGGGGAACGGTTGACCGACCTGCCGTTGACCCTGGCCGCCGACCCCTTTGCGGCAGGGTTCGAGTACGAGCCGGTCCTGATCACTACCCACTCCGGCGACGGGATCAGCGTTTTCGACAACGGTGCGGCCATCCGGCGGGTCGAACAGGTACGCGAGGGCGTGATCGCCGAGCTCGGCTATTCCCGGGCCGAGGCCGTCGAGTTCGGCACCACATTCACCCCTCCTGGGGGAAACCTGCTGCTCACCGGGGGATCAGCGGCGTCGCCGGCCGAGATGGTGGCGCGCACCGAGCGCGGGCTGCTGCTGACCTGCCTGTGGTATATCCGCGAGGTCGATCCGACGACGTTGCTGCTCACCGGGTTGACCCGCGATGGCGTCTACCTCGTGGAGGGTGGAGAGGTCGTGGCTGAGGTCGATCACAACTTCCGGTTCAACTTCTCCCCTCTGGACGTGCTGCGCCGGGCGTCGGAGGTCGGTGCCACCGAGCGCACGCTGCCACGGGAGTGGAAGGACTGGTTCACCCGCGCCGCGATGCCGCCGGTGCGGGTGCCGGAGTTCAACATGTCGTCGGTGTCACTGGGGCGGTAGGCCGCCAAATCAGTCCGTTCGACATCATGAGATCGATGTCAGGATGGCTGTGAAGCGGGACTGACAGGCCCATAGGAACGGTATTGTCGGTCCTGTGCCGGGTGATTTACACCGCTATCGGCATCACAGAGTGTGGGCCGAGACGCTCCAGGCTGAGGCAGCTACCTGGCAGGCCACCGATGCTGAGACGCAGGACTCAAGTCGGTGACGGATAATCGCCGGTACATGCGCAAAATGGTGGATCGGACGCGTAGGAGTACCCGGAGTCCGTCCCCGGTCGGGGGTCAGCGACAGCGCACGGTTGCTGGAAGTCGTCGGTCTCGGCCAGGGGGTGGTCCTCGTCGCGTGGTCGGCGCGCGGACTCACAGCCGCGGGTCCACCGGCTGCGACTCCAACGCCAGCACCGCGGCCATGGCCTGGTGCACCCGCCACAGCGGCTCACCCTCGACGAACCGGTGCAACGCCTCCAACCCGAGCGCGTACTCGCGCAACGCGAGCGCCCGCTTGCGGCCGACGGCGCGCTCCCGCAGCCGGGTCAGGTTTGCTGGCTCGGTGTAGTGCGGGCCGTACACCAGCCGCAGGTAGTCCTGGCCGCGCACCTTGAGCCCGGGTTGCACGAGCCCCCGACGGCCGCGCTCGCAGCTGCCGGCAGGCTTCACGACCGCCCCCTCCGCGCCCGCGGCCACCACGTCGGCCCACCACTGCGCGCCGCGCTCGCGCGCCGCCGGATCGTCGAGGCGCAGGGGCAGCCGGGCGGTGGGCACCAGGAGCTCGGGGTCGGTGGCGACGAGCCGGTCGATGGCGTCGAGCTGCCAGGACACCGGCCGTTCGGCGTGCACCGCCCCCGCACCGGCCAGCAGGCAGAAAGGGGCCAGCCGGACCGGACCGGACCCTGCGTGCCGACGCCACTCGCGGTCGAACGCGGCCGCGTCGCCCTCCCGTGTCAGGATCCGGGCCAGGTCGTCGCCAACGTTTACCCCGCGGGCGAGGGCGGCTTGGAGCGCCGCGGCTGTTGCCCCGAGGTCGGCCAGCGCCGCGGCGGCGGTCGAGGCATAGCGATCGTCGAGCAGCCCGCCCGCGGCGGCGGACCACGGCAGCAGTTCGGCGTCGAGCACGAGCCAGTCGGTGTCCAGCTCAGCCCAGAGTCCGGCGGCGTCGAGCACAGCTCGGAGCCGCGCGAGCAGCGGCTCGGGGTGGGTAACCAGGCGCCGTCCGGTGCGCGACAATACGACCCCGGTCTCCCCGCCGGTCGCGCCGAATCGGTGCCGCGCCGCGCCGCGCCGGCGTCCGCGCACACGATCACCACGGCGCGCGACCCCATGTGCTTGGCCTGCATCACGACCTCGGCAACGCCCTCGGCGGCGTACGCGTCAAAGGCTGCGGCGGGTTGCTCCAACGGCCCGTCTCGGGCGGTCGCGACCGGTGCCATCGTCGGTGGTAGGTACACGAGCCAGCGGGGATGCACGGCGAACCGGCTGAGCACCTCCAGCGCCGCTGCGCTCTGTTCGGCCGGCACCGTGATCCGCCCGAGGTGGCGGGTCTCGACGGCGCGCTTGCCGAGCACGTCGGTGACATCGAGCTCGTCGACGGCCCGCCCCGCCGCGACCGCCGGTTCGGGGCGCAACGGGCGGACCGGCTCGAACCACACCTTCTCAGCCGCCACGCTCACCAGCTCCCGCTCGGGCCAGCGCAGCGCGGTGAGCGCACCACCGAACACGCATCCGGTGTCCAGGCAGATCGTGTTGTTGACCCACTCCGCGTCCGGCGTCGGCGTGTGCCCATACACCACAGTCGCCGCGCCGCGGTACTCCAGCGCCCACGGGTAGCGCACCGGTAGGCCGAACTCGTCGGTCTCGCCGGTGGTCTCCCCGTACAGCGCGAACGCCCGCACCCGCCGGGACGCGCGGCCGTGGAACTGCTCGCGCAGCCCGGCGTGGGCCACCACCAGCCGGCCGCGATCGAGCACGTAATGCGCGAGCAGCCCGTCCATGAACGCCATTGCCTCGGCTGCGAACCCGTCCGGCTCGGCTGCGAGCTGGTCCAACGACTCGACGAGCCCGTGCGAGCGCCGCACGTCGCGACCCTTCAACGCGCGCACCAGCTTCACCTCGTGGTTGCCGGCCACCGCCAACGCCACCCCGTCGGCGACCATGCCCATCACCAGCCGGAGCACCCCGGTGACACCCGGTCCGCGGTCGACGAGGTCGCCGAGGAACACCGCGGTGCGCCCCTGCGGGTGCCGCGCCGACACCGCGCGACCGGCCTCGTCGCGGTGCAGCTCCCAGCCCAGCTCGCCGAGCAGGATTTCGAGCTCGCCGCGGCAGCCGTGCACGTCGCCGATCAGGTCGAACGGGCCGGTGAGCTCCCGGCGGTCGTTGTAGGAACGGGTGCGCTCGATTTGCACAGCCTCGATCTCGTCGACCGTGCTCAGCACGTGCACATACCGGAAGCCCTCGGCCTTGAGCCTGCGCAGGCTGCGGCGCAGCTCGCCGTGCTGGCGGCCCACTACCTCCCGGCCGAACCGGGAGCGCCCCGCGCAGAGGCGTTCGGACAGGTCGAGCACGATCGCCACCGGCAGCACGTCGTGGCTGCGGGCCAGCTCGATCAGCGACGTCCGCGCGGCAGGTTGGGTGCTGGTGGCGTCGACGACCGTGAGCAGCCCGCGGCGCAACCGGATCCCGGCGACGTGATGCAGCGCGTCGAAGGCGTCAGCGCTGGCCGACTGGTCGTCCGGGTCGTCGGCGACCATGGCGCGGAAGGCGTCGGAGGACAGCACCTCGGTCGGGACGAAATGCCGCGCCGCGAACGTCGACTTGCCCGCACCGCTCACCCCGACCAGCACCACCAGGGAGAGCTCCGGGATCATCATGGGCTGCCCCGGGTGAACACGGCCAGCTGCGTCGGGGTGCCGAGTGCGGCGTCCTGATCGCCGACCCCGGTGTACCGGACGCGGTAGCCATGGATGGTGCCGACCCGCTCGGCCCAGGACGCGAACTCCGCGCGCGTCCACTCGAAGCGGTGGTCGGGATGGCGTAACGCTCCCGGCGCCAGATTGGGGTAGCGGGCGTTGTACTCGCGGTTCGGTGTGGTCACGACGACGGTGGTCGGTCGTGCCACGGCGAACACGCTCTGCTCCAGCGACGTCAACCGGTCGGGCTCCACATGCTCCACGACCTCGCTCAGCACGGCCGCGTCGTACCCGGCCAACTCTCGGTCGGTGTAGGTGAGCGAGCTCTGGCGCAGCGTGATCCGCGACCGAGCCGCTGGCGGAAGCTCATCGAGGCGCAACCGCCGCGCCGCCCGATCCAGCGAGGTGACGGACGTGTCGATGCCGACGATCTCGGTGAAGGACGTGTCCCGCAGGAGCTCGGCGAGCAGGGCTCCCTCGCCACAGCCCAGGTCGAGCACCCGGCGCGCACCGACGGCGTGCAGCTCGGCCAGCACGGCACGACGACGCAGCTCGCGCAGCTGGGTGGGCGGGGTCTCACCCTCGTCACCGATCCCGAGCCGTTCCAGCAACGGCGCGGTCAGCTGCCGCCGGTACCGCAGGTACCGCCGGGTGATCAGTTCCCGCTCGGGGTGGTCGGCCAGCCAGCCCTCGCCGGCGCGCATCAGCTTGTCCGCCTCGGCGGGCCCGACGTAGTGGTGTTTCGCGTCGTCAAGCACGGGGAGCAGGACGTACACCGCGGTCAGCGCGTCGGCGAGCCGGACTGTGCCGGTCAGGTGCAGGTCGACGTGCCGCGGACCGACCGGCGTGCTGTCCACCGCCCATCCCAGCGGGCCGAAGAGCCGCGCGGCCAGGCTGTCGGTGTCCCGGACGGCCGGAACCGCCAGTTCCAGTTTCAGCGCCGCGGCCGCCAGTTCGGGACGTTCGCGCGAGCTGCCGTGCAACGCCGAGCCGAGCGTGCGGGAAATCGCCACCGACAACAGCGACGACGCGGCGTAGGGACGATCGTTGACGTGCTGGCCCAGGGTGAACCCGTCCGGCGACCCCGACGGGCCGCAGCGCCGAACCAGCCCGACCGGATCGACCTCGATGATCAGTGCGGCCGTGCAGCGGTCAAGGTCCGCCTGCGGGAAGCAGACGGTGGCGTACCCGAATGCCAACTCCGTGCGGTGCACGCGGTCGGGATGCTTGCCGAGTAGGAAGCCGAGATCCGTGGCCGGCGCCTGCGCCTGCGTGATCATCAGCAGCACTGGGCCAAATATACGGGGTCGACACTGGCGCTCCCCCCGAGTTGCGAAGCCTCGAAGGAGGTCTGCGTCTTCGTTAACGCAGCCCCGGTGGGGCCGACCCCCACGCCCTCGCGCAGGTGACATCGGCGGTTGAGCAAGGACCCTTTGTGGTGCTCACTCCGCAGTCGGTACGCCTCCGATACCTCCCGCTCCGCTGAACGGGAGCGGCCCGCGTCACCGCTGGGTCGGCGTGGCCGGCTGGGGGGCGTCCGGCTCGGACACCTGTTGCGACACTGGCTGGGTAGCGACCCCGCGATCGGACAGCTTCTGCTGCACCTGCTCGGAGATCTGCGCGCTGCGCCGACGCTCCCGGATGCGGATCAGCACCAGCATGGACACGCCGTAGGCGATCCCGAGGATGAGAAGCACGACACCGAGCTTCACCACCATCGTCTGCACGATGCCACCGATGTCGAAGTCGATCGCGGAGACGATCGCCAGCACCCCGAGGGTGACGAGGTAGAACAACACGGACAGCAGGCGGTTCACCGAGTGCGAGACCTTCTGATCCCGGAAGACCTCCTGGAGGAAGGGCTCACCTGAGACCACCAGGAGGCGACCAACGGCGAAGGTCAGGGCGACGGAGATCGCCAGCAGGGTGAGGTACTCGGCGGTCTCGTTCATGGCGTCCTCCAGGAGGCTTCGTGGGCAACCGCGGCATACCCAGTCTAGGGGCAGCTCAATCGTGTCTGCGTGATCAATATTGTGGCACGGCTCACGAGGTCCTGCCACTGACGTCGCGAAATACAAGGGAAACATCGCTGTGCTCTGAATCGATTATCTGGATCGGTCGTGTGAGTGAGCCGACAGCCGCCAGCGGTAGGGGAATCTGTACACCCCAGGTACCGTCAGCATTCATCATTCACCGTCACACCCGTACCTGTCGGTTCGGGTGGGCGTCAGCATTTTCTGGGCCGCTCGGCCGGCCCGCCAGCGAGGAGACGAACGACATGACCGCAGTGACGGTGCCGGGTATCGACGAAGCGCCGACCCAGAACGCACGGCTGACGTCCTGGGTGCGAGACGTGGCCGAGCTGACGACGCCCGACCGGGTCATGTGGTGCGATGGGTCCGACGAGGAGTGGCATCACGTCACCGCGCGGCTGGTCGAGGCCGGCACGTTCGTCAAGTTGGACGACCGGTTGAAGCCCAACTCGTTCTGGGCCGCGTCCAATCCCGACGATGTCGCGCGCGTCGAGGAGCGCACATTCATCTGCACGGCCGAGGAGTCCGGTGCCGGGCCCACCAACAACTGGATGGACCCGGCCGAGATGCGCTCGATCCTGACCGACCTCTACCGCGGCTGCATGCGCGGCCGCACGATGTACGTTATCCCGTTCTGTATGGGCCCGATCGACGCTGACCAGCCGATGCTCGGGGTGGAAGTTACCGACTCCGAGTACGTCGTCGCCTCGATGAAGATCATGACTCGGATGGGCGCCTCGGTGCTGCCGCTGTTCGACGGCCCCGCCGGCGACCGTTTCGTGCCCTGTCTGCATTCCGTGGGCGCCCCGATCGAACCCGGTCAGAGCGACGTCGCGTGGCCGTGCAGCGACACGAAGTACATCAGCCACTTCCCGGAGACCCGCGAGATCTGGAGCTACGGTTCGGGCTACGGCGGCAACGCCCTGCTGGGCAAGAAATGCTACGCGCTGCGGATCGCCTCGGCTATCGCGCACGACGAGGGCTGGCTCGCCGAGCACATGCTGATCCTCAAGTTGATCAGCCCGGAGGACAAGGCCTACTACATCGCGGCGGCGTTCCCATCGGCCTGCGGTAAGACCAACCTCGCCATGCTAGCGCCCACCATCCCGGGCTGGCGGGCCGAGACCGTCGGTGATGATATCGCTTGGATGCGTTTCGGCGATGATGGCAGGCTCTATGCTATCAACCCCGAGTACGGCTTCTTCGGAGTCGCTCCGGGTACCAACTGGAAGACCAATCCTCATGCGATGACGACCATTGATCGGGGTAATTCTCTGTTCACCAACGTCGCCCTCACCGACGACGGCGACGTCTGGTGGGAGGGTCTGGAAGGCGATCCGCAGCATCTCACATCCTGGACCGGCAAGGCCTGGGCCCCTGGGTCCGATTTCGCTGCCGCCCACCCGAACTCCCGCTACACCACCCCGATCTCGCAGTGTCCGATCGTTGCACCGGAATGGGAGGACCCGCAGGGTGTGCCCATCTCGGCCATCGTGTTCGGCGGCCGCCGGGCCGACACCGTGCCACTGGTCACCGAGGCCCGCGACTGGCAGCACGGCACGTTCATCGGTGCCACGCTGTCCAGCGAGAAGACGGCCGCGGCGGCGGGCAAGGTCGGGGTCGTGCGTCGCGATCCGATGGCGATGCTGCCGTTCCTCGGCTACTGCGTCGGCGACTACTTCCAGCACTGGATCGATGTGGGCAAGGGCGCCGACGCCGGCAAGCTGCCCCGGATCTTCTGCGTCAACTGGTTCCGCCGCGACGCCGACCGGAACTTCCTGTGGCCGGGGTTCGGCGAGAACAGCCGGGTGCTGAAGTGGATGGTGCAGCGCCTGGAGGGCACGGCGGCCGCGTCCGAGACCGCCATCGGCCACGTTCCGAGCGCCGACCAGATCGACCTGGACGGCCTCGACTCCGACAACGTCGATGTGAAGGCCGCACTGACCGTTGACGTCGAGGAGTGGAAAGCCGAGGTCCCGCTCATCGAGGAGTGGTTCGACAAGATCGGCGTCAGCCTGCCCGCGTCCATGCGCGACGAGCTGGAAGCTCTGAAACTTCGCCTGGGCAGGTAGCCGCTGTCGGGGTCCTGTGGTCCACTCACGGTGCGAGATCGGGTGAACCGAGCGGAGGCGACATGGCCATCACCGAGATGTTGAGCGGGCCCAGCGGGTCGGACGGGCCGACGCGATCGCCGCGCCGGGATGCCCGTCAGCTAGCCATCTGGTCGGCGGTGGCCGTTGTCGGCGCTGTCGCCTGGGGCACTCTGGCGCTCAGCCGGGGTGAGGAGATCTCGGCCGCCTGGCTGATCTTCGCCGCCCTTGCCTCTTATGCCATCGGGTATCGCTTCTACTCGCGGTTCATCGTGCGCAAGGTGCTCGGCGTCGACGACACCCGGGCCACTCCGGCCGAGCGCGTCAACGACGGCCAGGATTTCCAGCCGACCGATCGCCGGGTGCTGTTCGGGCACCATTTCGCCGCGATCGCCGGCGCGGGCCCGCTGGTCGGGCCCGTGCTGGCCGCGCAGATGGGCTATCTGCCGGGCACGATCTGGATCATCATCGGCGTCATCTTCGCCGGCGCCGTGCAGGACATGGTCACACTGTTCTTCTCCACCCGGCGCGGGGGGCGCAGCCTCGGCCAGATGGCTCGCGAGGAGATCGGGCCGGTCGGGGGTGTCGCGGCGTTGATCGCGGTGCTCGCCATCATGATCATCCTGCTGGCTGTGCTCGCGTTGGTGGTGGTGCAGGCGCTGGCCAACTCGCCGTGGGGCACGTTCTCGCTCGCGATGACGATCCCGATCGCGTTGTTCATGGGCTTCTATCTGCGTTATCTGCGACCCGGGAAGATCCTTGAGGTCTCTGCCATCGGCGTCGCGCTGCTGCTGCTGGCGATCGTGGCGGGCGGTTGGATCTCCGAGTCCGGCGCCGCGAACACGTTCACCCTGAGCGCGAACCAGCTGACCCTCGCGCTCGTCAGCTACGGTTTTGTCGCGTCGGTGCTGCCGGTGTGGATGCTGCTCGCTCCACGTGACTACCTGTCGAGCTTCATGAAGATCGGTGTCATCATCCTGCTGGCCGCCTCGATCCTGCTGGCGTGGCCGGCGCTACAGACCGAGGCGTTCACCGTCTTCGCCTTCAACGGGGCCGGACCGGTGTTCGCCGGATCGCTTTTCCCGTTCGTGTTCATCACGATCGCCTGTGGTGCCCTCTCCGGTTTCCACTCACTGGTCGCGTCGGGCACCACCCCGAAGCTCATCGAGAAGGAATCGCAGATCCGGGTGATCGGCTACGGGGGCATACTCACCGAGTCGTTCGTCGCGATCTGCGCGCTGGCGGCGGCCTGCGTGCTGGATCCGGGCCTGTACTTCGCGATGAACATGCCGGGCACGGTGCTGGGTTCCACCGTGGAGTCGGCGTCGGCGGCGGTGGCGAACATCGGGTTCACCATCTCCCCCGAGCAGCTCACGGCGGCGGCCGCGGCAGTGGAGGAGGAGTCGTTGATCGGCCGTACCGGTGGCGCGCCCACACTTGCGGTGGGCCTGTCGCAGATCTTCTCCGACGTCTTCGGTGGCGATGCATTGCGCGCCTTCTGGTACCACTTCGCGATCATGTTCGAGGCGCTGTTCATCCTCACCACGGTGGACGCCGGCACCCGCGTGGGGCGCTTCATGCTCCAGGACACCGTCGGCAACATCTGGCCCCGCTTCGGTGACACCCGCTGGCGCCCAGCTGCGTGGGCGGCGAGCGCGATCATCGTCGGTGGCTGGGGCTACCTGCTCTACGCCGGGGTGAACGACCCGCTCGGGGGCATCTACCAGCTGTTCCCGCTGTTCGGCATCGCCAACCAGCTGCTGGCCGCGGTCGCGCTGGCGGTATGCACCACGCTACTGATCAAGTCCGGCAAGGCGCGCTACGCCTGGATCACCCTGGTGCCGCTGGCGTTCGACGCCGCCGTCACACTCACCGCGAGCTATCAGAAGATCTTCTCCGACGACCCGAAGCTCGGCTTCTGGGCGCAGCATGAGCGCTACCAGCAGGCGTTGGACGCCGGTGAGACCAGCCTGGGCACGGCGAAGACGGTGGAGGGCATGGAGCAGGTGGTGTTCAACACCACGCTGGACACCGCGCTCACCGCGCTCTTCGCCGGGCTCATTGTGATCATCCTCGTGGACTCCGTGCGGGTGTGGGTGGCGGCGCTGCGCGGCAGGCCCCTCTCCAGCGGCTCGGAGGATCCCTATGTGAGGTCCACACTGTGGGCACCTGCCGGTCTGATCCCAACCCTCAAGGAACGGGAGATCATGCGCGGGCGTGAGTTCGCGGATGCCGGCGGCCGGCGGGAGGGGTCATGAGATCTCCTGCTCGCAGGGTCGAACCAGCAACTGTGAGACCTGCTCGCAGGGTCGAACCAGCAACGCTGAGGCGCTTCCGTGATGCGTTGCGGGTGGCATGGCAGCTGCTTCGCGGGTTTGCTGGAGAGCGCGCATACGAGAACTACCTGGCACATCAGGGTGAACACCATCCGGGTGAGCCGGTGCTCGATGAACGGGTCTTCTGGCGCCAGCATGTCGACCGGGGCGATCGAAAACCGCAAGCTCGCTGCTGCTGAAACCGTTGGTCGACAGTTATGGCTGTTGGACGAGTGAGGTGTGGTTTCCGGCATGGCGTGTGCTGGTTAGTCGGGCTCACCATCATTCGACGTACAGTTCACTCGAAAGTGTGGTCAAGTACCGCTGACAGTGACCGTTGGGGTGCCTACTGATTGCATGGAACCGGATCGGGGTGGATCATCTGACCGACACCCACGAAATGCAGGGTGACCGTCGCCCTCCGGCGCCGGGCAGGCGGAGGTGACCGAAGTGTTGAACGTCGGATCGGCGTTGGTCGACCAGGCCTCATCTGGTCAGATCCCGGACGGTTCTGATCTGGGTGTCTTCCTCGACCGGCTCGCCGCCGCGGGAGCTGATCGGTGCACGGGTCTGGCCAAGGCGCACATCCATCGCCGCATTGACGCCGGCGAGCCGCCACCGGGGTTGCGCGGGCTGGCCGAGGTGCTCGCGGCGTCCGGTGTCGAACCTCCGGGACAGCGACTTCCGGTCGACGAGCCCAGATCCGTCGTCACGGCCGTGCGCGACAACAATCTGCTGGTGCTGGAGGACTTCGGGCCGGACGCAGTGGCAGCGACGGTCGCGGCCCTCCTGGCCGACGGTCGCCGCGTGATCGTCACTGCAATGACCCGGCGGGCACTCACGACGGTGCGCGACGCGATGCCCAAGGAGGCCATCGGCCGGTCGATCGACACGCTGCCGGCCCTGCGGCCGGCCGACCTGCGAGAGCTTCGGCTGCTGCTGGCCACCTCGACCCCCGAGCGTCGGGCACGTTCCGAACAGTGCTTGCCGCCGGCGAATGTGCTGCCACCGCTTGCTGACGTGGCCACGCTGTGCGCGCACGTCGCAAGCACGGCAGGGGACGAGGGGCAGGATCTGATCGCCGGTCTGTTCGATGAGCTCGACGCCGAACGCCGAGCCGCGGTCACGTCGGTCGCCGACTGGGTCGAGTGCTCCCTCGATGCCCTGCGGCCGCGCGACGACCAGGCATGGACCTGGGCCCTGTTGTCCGACCTGATCTACAGCCGGCACCGGGTGACGTTTGACCGGATGCTCGAGGAGAGCGCGCAGACCGTCGAGGCCTTCGAGGCGGCTGGTGCGGCACCACGGGTCACCATCGGTGAGTTGCTGCCGGACACGGCTGTGAAGACACTGCTCCGCTACCTCGAGTTCATGGAGTCCGGAGGGCGTTCACGGTCCTACTTCCGCTCCGGAGCCCAATGCGAGGTGCTGCCGGTGTTCCGCCAGATCCAGGTGGATGGACGGGCCCCGGCGACGGCGGCGGACGTGCGGCTGATCCTACGGCACTTCGAGATCGGCGAGCGGCTGGAAAGGATCGGCGTGGGATGTGCCGAGATGGGCATTCCCGTTCCCCACGACGCGGACGAGCTCACGGAGTTGTTCGACGGTCTCGTCAAGGTGTCGGCCGCGGCGCGATCGATCGGTGCGCTGCGCCACGACGTGTTGTTCCTGCACCCGGACTCTCCGCTCGCGGTACCGGACGTCACGGCAGCCGAGCAGATCGCCCTCGCGATCCGCGAATACTCCGAGCGGTGTCCGGTGGCTGAAGCCGAACAGCAACTCGACGAGATGGCCGCCGATCTCGCCGCGCATGCCGCTGTCCTGGCTACCGCGCCTGAGCACGAACAGGCCGTCACCGCCCTGCGCGAGCGTGACTGCGAGGCCTATGCGGCGGCGGTGGATGCGTTCGCTGCCGCCCGACGTGAGGTGCAGGACGAGTCCCGGCGGACTGCGCTGCTGGAGCGGTTGCGCGGCGACGCCCCTCGACTTGCCGCGGCGTGGTCGGACTTCGGCGATGACCGGGCCGGTGGAGCCGGTCTCGGAATGGTGTGCTTCCTGCCGATGGAAAAGCTCCTGACGGCATTGCCGCCGACCGACACCGCTGACGTGGTGGTGGTGCTCGGGGTCGCCCAGATGGGTGTGGAGCGGCTACTGCTCACCGCCGTGGCCCCGCGGTTCATCGCCGTCGTCGGCCCCGGTGAACCCACCAAGGCTGCCCCCACCTTGCTCAGCGTGCTGCAACGGGCCATGACGCTGGTCATTCGCGGAGGATCGGCTGCGTCCAAGGGACGGGTGGCGCAGATGGATCCCGGGGAGCGGGTGGTTCCGCAGGTCCGGGCTCAGGTCGGTTGACCCGGCCAGTCGGGGTCACCCAGGGCCGATGATCCGGCCGGGCCGTTCGTTGCGTCCATCTCGTGACGGTGGGGCGCAACGGTCAGATCCGGATAGGTCGGCGACGCGATCAGTGCGTGACGCTGTCGAGCAGGACGAACGGGTCATCGCCCGCCTGTCCCTCCCGCTGCCACGATCCGGGCCCGTCGGGACCGGGCCGGTACAGCGACCACAGGCCTTGTTCCGGGTCGCTTTGCCGGAGCTGCGCGAGCGGCGTGGAGGTCCACGCCATGTCCTGCTCAGGATAGATGGGTGGGCGGCGGTCCACGATGGTTACCTCGTCGCCATGAATCGTGTAGCCGATCTGGCGATGCGCCCGCTCGGAGTGCGGGATGGATGCTGTGCACCATCGGGACAACCGGGTACGAATCTCCTCGGGCACGGCCATCCCCACATGATCCCAGGTCGCACCGGCTACCGTCGACTGCTATGAGTGAGCTTGCGGGCGAACAACACACGGTCAGCCGGTTCGGCGCGGTCGAACTCGAGGACATGCCCGACGACCTGCGGGAGCGGATCGGCGCGATCGCGAAGAAGTCCGGCTTCGTGCCGAACATCTTCCGGGCACTCGGACGCCGCCCCGCCGAGCTGCGAGCCTTCCTGGATTACCACGACGCGCTGATGGAACGCAACGACGGCCTGACCAAGGCCGAGCGTGAGCTGATCGTGGTGGCCACCTCCGGGGCGAACCACTGCACCTACTGCATCGTCGCGCACGGCGCGATCCTGCGGGTGCGGATGAAGGATCCGGAGATCGCCGACCGGGTCGCGGCCAACCCGTGGGCGGTGGAGCTCAGCTCCCGCGAGCGCGCCATCGTCGATCTCGCGCTGCTGATCGCCACCGATTCGGCCGCGCTCACCGACGTCAAGCTGGATGAGGCGCGGATTGCGGGCCTGTCCGAGGACGAGATCTGGGACGTCGGTGCGATCACCGCGCTGTTCGCGATGTCCAACCGGCTGGCTCATCTCACGGCGTTGCGCCCGAACCCGGAGTTCTTCCTGATGGGTCGCCTGCCCCGTTGAGGTCGGGCAACCACTACTTCCGGTACCGAGTCGAGCCGCTCGGGCAGCTCGTCCGGGGTGGGCACCTTTTGGTCAGCCACTGTGGGTGGCACGGCCGGTCGCTTCGGTGACCGGACTTCGGCTTAGCGGGTGGCGGCGGGTCGTCGCGGGCGCAGTGCTGCGGCCCACGACCGTCACCGCAACCACACGTGGCAACGACCACAGGTGCCAGAACATGCCGCTGTCACGTCTGCCGGGCATGATCTTGGGATGGTGAATCTGTTCGGGTGCCGGGTGGTGATTTTGTCCTACCGGCTCGGGATGGCGGATGGTGTGTCGGTCACTGCGGAGCAGTGGGTGGCTGCGTTGCGCCGGCTCGGTATGCGGGTGTGCACGGTGGCGGGTGAGGGTCGCCCTGATGTCGTGGTCCGTGGTCTCGCCCTCGACGCGGCTCGTCCGCCGACGCGGCATGAGCTGGCGGCGGCGTTGGACGATGCCGAGGTGGTGGTGGTCGACAATGTGTGTTCGCTGCCGATGAACCAGGCGGTGGGTGAGGCCGTCGCGGAGTATCTCGCCGGTCGGCCGGCGGTGCTACGTCACCACGACCTGCCGTGGGAGCGCGAGCGTTACGTCGATGTCCGCACCTGGCCCCCGGATGACCCGGCATGGCGGCACGTCACGATCAATGAGCTGGCCCGGCGGGCGCTCGCGGCGCGGCGCGGGATCGCGGCGACCACGATCTATCACGGGTTCGACGAGCGGCCTTGCCCCGCCCGGCGTGGTCCCGTCCGCGAGCGGATGTGCATCCCGCCGGGCCCGCTCGTGCTGCAACCGACGCGCGCTATCGCACGTAAGAACATCCACGCCGGCCTCGCGCTGACCGAAGCACTCGGTGCCACGTTCTGGCTCACCGGTCCCGTCGAGGACGGATTCGCACCCGAGCTGCACCGCCTGCTGCGTGACACCGCCGTGCCGGTACGCCGCCGATTGCCGTCCGGAGTGGACATGGCTGCCGCTTATGCGGCGTGTGATGCGGTGGTGTTGCCGTCGGCCTGGGAGGGGTTCGGGTTGCCGCTCATCGAGTCGGCGTTGCATCGACGACCGATCGCCGTCGGGGATTTCCCGGTGGCCCGCGAGCTCGCGGCGTTCGGCTTCCGCTGGTTCGACGCTCGGGATCCGGCGCCGCTACGGCGCTGGCTCGCCGACCCCGATCCGGCTCTGCTCGACCACAACGAGGCGATTGCCCGGCGCCACTTCGGTCTCCACGCACTGAGCAGCCGGCTGGGTGAGTTGCTCCAGGGGCTTCGGTCCTCCCCTGGGCCGGTGTGTCACCATTCAGTCGCCGAGCGCAACGGAGGATTCGAGGAATGCGACTGCTTGACCGGATGATCGCCAACCTGCTCAGGGGGCCGGTCGAGACGTTGGTGGCGGAGCAGGTTGCTCAGTTGGTGTCGCAGCAGGTCGAGGAGCTCAAGCTCGATGCTCTTTACGGCTACCGTTGGCATGGCGACCGGTCCCGGTTGCGTCTGCCGATGAGTGCGATTGTCAACAATGCGCTGTTCAACATGTCCGGTGGCACGATCACCATCGGGGAGTACGCGTTTTTTGGCCATGACGTCGCCGTCCTCACCGGTACTCATGATGTGGAGAAGTTCGGTCGTGAGCGCCAGCTGGCCTTCCCGCGCTCCGGACGCGACGTGGTGATCGGTGACGGGGTGTGGCTGGCCAGCCATGTCCTCGTGCTCGGTCCGGTCACGATCGGTGAGCACGCCGTGGTGGCGGGCGGGTCGCTGGTCCGGGAGGACGTCGAGCCCTACACGGTGGTCGCCGGACGCCCGGCCAAGGTCGTCAAGCAGCTCGCGGGCCGGGCATGAGGCTGGAGATCGGTTCCGGCGAGAAGCCCCATCCCGGCTACGACCTGCACGTCGACCTGTTACCCCTGCCCGACGTCGAGGTGCGGTGCGGCATCGATCGGTTGCCGTTCGCCACCGCGTCGCTCGACGCGCTGCGGGCCAACCACGTGCTCGAGCACCAGAGCTACGAGCTGATCTCGCCGACACTGCGCGAGTGGGCTCGGGTGCTCCGGGCCGGCGCCTGGGTGGACATCGGCGTGCCGGACGCGAAGTTCGTGGCCGTCCAGTGGGCGAACGGGGAGATCGACACCGCCGAGGCCAACCACTGGATCCTCGGTGGGCATTCCGAACGGGCCGCCCACCAGGGTATGGACTCTCGTGGGGTGCCGCTGTGGATCTGGAACGCCCACCACACGATGTTCGACGCCGAGTCCCTGCGGGCGGCGGTGTCGGAGTTCTTCGAGGTGGAGGAGCTGTTCACCTACGACATCCGCAACCTGCGCCTCTACGCCCACAAGCCCTGACGACGTCGCCCGGGTTATCTCTGGATGACGGTCAGGTGTCATCATGGCGGGTGCTGTACAGGATTGCAGGGTGACGGGCGGGGGTATTCGGAACCACGCATCGCCCTGCGGACGTTGACAGGCTGACGCCCACGACCATGGAGGACCGCAATGCCCATGTTCAAGAAGCTCGCCGCCCTCGCCGGTGCGGCTGAGGCCGCTCGCCGCTATGCCAGGAAGAACCCGGACAAGGCGGGCAGGCTGGTCGACCAGGCTGCCCAGTTCGTCGACAAGCAGACCAAGGGTAAGTACAGAGGTCAGATCAATGGCGCGGTACGCAAGGCCAAGGGTGCCGCTGGCATCCCGTCCTCGCCCGGGTACGGAGCCAGCGGCAACGGCTCCGCGCAAGGTTATGACCGCAACGCAGACTACGGCAGTCCGGCTGCCGGGCAGCCCTACCCCGGCGGTCGCCGGCAGCACCCCGGCGCCTGAGGACGCGCCCCCCGACACCTGAGAACGCGCGCGAACGGCACGTACCGGAGATGGACTGTCCTGTACGTGCCGTTTGTGTGCGCATTTCGTGGCTCCCGCGGGATGGAGCCGGCCGTGCCAGGATGGGTGTCAGCGCCGTCCGCCACCGCCCGCACCCGGGCGATGCGGCCGGCCCCGCCAGGTTCGCGGGAGCCACGAGCTCCTGCGGGCCCGAGCCCGAGGAGGCACTCGTGTCCGTCCCGCATGCCTGGATCCCGCCCGCGTCCGGAGCGCCCGGTCACCCCGTCCCGACCCCGGATCGCGAACATGTGCTTGCCGGATTGCGCGGCACCGATGCCGGTGGCTCGAACCTCGTCCAGCTGTTGACTCCCGAGGGCGAGCGGGTGGCCGATTCCCGCTTCGACGCGCTGGTCGCCGACGTCGACATCGCCGCTCTGCAGGCGCTCTACCGCGACATGGTGCTGGTCCGCCGGTTCGACCGTGAGGCCAACGCGTTGCAACGCCAGGGTCAGCTCGGCATCTGGGTGCCACTCCTTGGTCAGGAGGCTGCGCAGATCGGAGCCGGCCGCGCGATGGCGCCTCAGGACATGGCATTCCCGTCCTACCGCGAGCACGGCGTCGCGTGGTGCCGTGGGATCGACCCCACCGAGCTGCTCGGCATCTTCCGCGGCACCGATCACGGCAGCTGGGACCCGAAGGCCACCGGGTTCCACCTCTACACGATCGTCATCGGCAACCAGTGCCTCAACGCCACCGGTTACGCGATGGGTCAGCGCTTCGAGGGCCGCGTCGGCAGTGCCATCGGAGAGGGCCCGGGCGCTGTGTCGGCCAATCCGGATGCTGCATTAACCAATGAGGCCACCGTCTGCTTCTTCGGCGACGGTGCCACCTCGCAGGGCGACGTGCACGAGGGCTTCGTCTGGGCCGCGGTGTACGACGCGCCGGTCGTCTTCTACTGCCAGAACAACCAGTGGGCGATCTCCGAGCCGCTGGAGCGCCAGACCCGGGTGCCGCTCTACCAGCGTGCGCGCGGCTACGGCTTTCCCGGCCTTCGGGTGGACGGCAACGACGTGCTCGCCTGCCTCGCCGTCACCCGATGGGCGCTGGAGGAGTGCCGCACGGGCAACGGTCCGGTGCTCATCGAGGCGTTCACCTACCGGATGGACGCCCACACCACCTCCGACGATCCGTCGCGATACCGCCTGGCCGACGAGTTGGAGCTGTGGAAGCTCAAGGATCCGATCGAGCGGGTGCGGGTGAACCTGGTGCGCTCCCACGGCGTCGAGCAGGCGTTCTTCACCGGGATCCAGGGCGAGTCCGACGAGCTCGCCGCCCGCTTCCGGGAGTACTGCGTGGCGATGCCCGCTCCGGCTCCGGACCGGATGTTCTCCCACGTCTACGCGGAAGGTTCGCCCACGGTGGAGGCGCAACGGGCGGAGTTTCTCGCCTATCACGCGTCCTTCGAGGGGGTGTGACATGGCGGTCCTGACCATGGCCAAGGCCCTCAACGACGGCCTGCGCACCGCGATGGAGCGCGATCCCAAGGTTCTGATCATGGGTGAGGACGTCGGCAAGCTCGGTGGCGTCTTCCGGGTGACCGACGGCCTGCAGAAGGACTTCGGCGAGCAACGCGTGCTCGACACCCCGCTCGCCGAGTCCGGGATCATCGGCACCGCTGTCGGGCTGGCGATCCGCGGGTTCCGGCCGGTGTGTGAGATCCAGTTCGACGGGTTCGTGTTCCCCGGTTACGACCAGATCGCCTCCCAGCTCGCGAAGCTGCACTTCCGCTCGCAGGGCAAGGTGGCGATGCCGGTCGTGGTGCGCATCCCGTTCGGCGGCGGCATCGGTGCGGTCGAGCACCACAGCGAGTCGCCGGAAGCGCTCTTCGCGCACGTCGCCGGGCTCAAGGTGGTGGCGTGCTCGAACCCGTCGGACGCCTACTGGATGATCCAGCAGGCCATCGCCTGTGATGACCCGGTGATTTTCTTCGAACCGAAGCGCCGGTACTGGGAGAAGGCCGAGGTCGACCGGGCTGGGCAGCCGCTGCCGCTGTTCTCGTCCCGGGTGCTGCGGTCCGGCTCGTCGCTCACGCTGGCCGGTTACGGTCCGGTCGTGCGCACCTGCTTGGAAGCAGCGGCTGCCGCTGAATCCGACGGTCACGACCTGGAGGTGATCGATCTGCGCACGCTCTCACCACTGGACCTCGGCCCGGTGGTCGAGTCGGTGCGCCGCACCGGACGGCTCGTCGTGGTGGCCGAGGCGCCACCGGAGTCATCGGTGAGCTCCGAGGTTGCCGCCCGGGTGCAGCAGGAGTGTTTTTATTCCCTTGAGGCACCTGTGCTGCGGGTCACCGGGTTCGACACCCCCTACCCGCCGTCGAAGTGCGAGGAGGACTACCTCCCCGACCTCGACCGGGTGCTGGATGCCGTCGATCGTGCGCTGGCGTGGTGATCTAAAATGCGCCGCGAGTTCACGATGCCCGACGTCGGCGAGGGGCTCACCGAGGCCGACGTCCTCACCTGGCGAGTCGCTGTTGGTGATCCGGTGGTGGTCAACCAGATCATCGTGGAGATCGAGACGGCAAAGGCGGCGGTCGAGCTGCCGTCGCCGTTAGCCGGGACGGTCAGGGAACTGCTCGTCGAGCCCGGGCAGACGGTGCCGGTGGGAGCACCGATCATCGCCATCGACACCACCACCACTGCGGCGTCGGCTGCCGCCCCGGCCGGGGAGGTCGGCGCGAAGATCGGAGAGGCCGGCACCGACGGCCGGATCGCCACACTGGTCGGTTACGGCCCCCGCCCCGGCACGGTCACGCGACGGCCACGGCGGTCGATGGCCCCGTGCGGTGGCTCAGCGGCTCCGCACGCCGAAGATCGACAATTGGGAACGGCCAACCGCGTCCAGCCCGGCCCCGCGCTCCCGAGTGTCGATCATGAAATCGGTCGAGGTGACGACGGCGTGCCCGGAGCGTGCGTTCCGCTCGCCAAACCCCCGGTCCGCAAGCTCGCCCGCGACCTCGGCATCGACCTGTATGCCGTCACCGGTACCGGAGCCGGCGGGGTGATCACCCGTGCGGACGTCGAGACCCACGTCGACGCCACTGCCGCGCCCGCACCGGTACCCGCCGGACGACGCGAACCGATCAGGGGTGTGCGCAGGGCCACCGCCGCCGCAATGGTGGCGAGTGCGTTCACCGCGCCGCATGTCACCGAATTCCTCGCCGTCGACGTCACCGCCATGATGGCGCTACGTGAGCGGCTACGCATCACGAGGGACTACACCGAGGTCAAGCTGACGCCGCTGGCGTTCGTGGCCAAGGCGGTATGCCTGGCCGCGCGTCGCACACCGGAGGTCAACGCGAGCTGGGACGGCGACGCGGGTGAGATCGTCTACCACGGCCGGATGCAGCTCGGCATCGCCGCGGCCACACCGCGCGGGTTGATCGTCCCCAAGATCCGCGACGCGGACACCCTCGACCTGCTCCACCTTGCGCGTGCCCTCGGTGATCTGACGGTGACGGCGCGATCCGGTCGGACCTCACCCGCGGATCTGGTCGGCGGCACGTTCACGATCACCAACGTGGGCGTCTTCGGCGTCGACACCGGTACCCCGATCATCAACCCGGGGGAGGCGGCGATCCTTGCCGTCGGGTCGATCAAACCCAGCCCCTGGGTGGTGGGCGGTGAGCTCGCCGTCCGCACGGTCTGCCAGCTCGCACTGTCGTTCGACCACCGCATCGTCGACGGCGAGCAGGGAGCGCGGTTCCTGGCCGACGTCGGTGCGCTGCTCACCGAGCCGGGGTTGGCCCTGACGTGGTGACCTTCCTGACCTGGTGACATCGACGATCCAGAATGCCAAGAACTCGTGGTTTCGGGAGCACGGACGGCCCCTCCGGCGTTGATAAGGGTATGCCGTACGTGCTCCTGTACCTGGTGGTCGAGATCGTCGCGCTCGTCGCCGTCGGATCCTGGATCGGGGCGGGCTGGACGCTGTTGCTCCTGCTGGCCGGATCGGTCTTCGGGTTGTGGCTGGCCCGTCGTGAGGGACTGCGTGCGGTGCAGGCCCTCACCGAGGCGCTGCGTGAGCGCCGGGTGGCGCACTCCGAGATGACCGACGGGCTGCTGGTCGCCGTCGGCGGGCTCCTGCTGTTCGTGCCGGGCCTGGTCACCGATGTGGCTGGGCTCCTGCTCGTGCTGCCGCCGACCCGGGCACTGGTGCGGCGGCGAATCGTGCGCGGGGCTGAACGCCGCGCGCCGGGTCTGCGCACCGCGCGGATCCGCTCCGAGGGCCCGGTCGTGGAGGGGTTCGTCGTGGATGGCACCCGCGACCGCGATCCGGCGGGCGGGCACCCGGTCATCGAAGGAACGGTCGTACCGGATCCGTCCCCGGACCCGCCGGGCCCTGCCGCCCGCTGAGCCGTCCCACCGGGCCCTATGGTCGCGCAGATCGGGAACTCTCAGTCTTTCTACTCAATATTCGAGAAAGCCGAAGACTGGGCGAGGATCTACCGCAGCCGCCCGTTGCGCCCGATGATCGGTCTTTCTACGGTTATCTAGTCATAAGTCGAGAATCGGTGATACCCGGCAATCATCCGACACGCCATCGCGCTCGATAGTGGGGTCTACGGTTCGGGGAAGAGTCCCCGATACTGTCCGACACATGGACCCGGTACGCAATCCCTTCGCCCCCGGCGCTGGTCAGCGACCTCCCGAGCTGGCCGGTCGAGACCGTGAGGTCGACGCGTTCGAGATCGTTCTGGAGCGGGTGGCCCGCGGCCGCCCCGAGCGCAGTCTCGTGCTCACCGGGCTGCGGGGCGTCGGCAAGACCGTGCTGCTGGGCGAGCTGCGTTCGATGGCCGTCCGCGCCGGCTGGGGAGCGGGCAAGATCGAGGCCAGACCGGACGCCGACCTGCGGCGCCCGCTTGCCGCGGCCTTGCACCGCGCGATCCGGGAGATCGCCGTGCGGCACCCGAAACCGGACCGGGTCGACGAGGTGCTCGGGGTACTCAAGGCCTTCGCGCTGCGCTCGGCACCGGATGGGGTGAAGCTGCGCGAACGCTGGCAACCCGGCATCGACGCGCCCGTGAAGAGCGGCCGCGCCGACTCCGGCGACATCGAGATCGACCTCGTCGAGCTGTTCACCGAGGTCGCCGAGCTTGCCGCTGACGTCGGGACCGGGATCGCGCTGCTCATCGACGAGATGCAGGACCTGCGCCCGGGAGACGTGTCGGCGCTCTGTGCGGCCTGCCACGAGCTGTCCCAGTCCCGCGCGCCGCTGGTGGTGGTCGGCGCCGGGCTACCGCACCTGCCCGCCGTGCTGTCGGCGTCGAAGTCCTACTCGGAGCGGCTGTTCAAGTACGCGCGGATCGGCCAGCTCGACCGCGGCGACGCCGACTTCGCGTTGCTTGCCCCGGCCGAGCGCGAGGACGTCTCCTTCGACACCGAGGCACTCGACGCACTGTTCGCCGCCTCGAGCGGTTACCCGTACTTCGTGCAGGCCTACGGCAAGGCCGCCTGGGATGCCGCGCCGCGCAGCCCCATCGCGGCCGCCGACGTGGCTATCGCCGCACCCGAGGCGGAGTCCGAGCTCGCGGTCGGCTTCTTCGGCTCCCGGTTCGAGCGGGCGACCCCGGCCGAGCGCGAGTACCTGCGAGCGATGGCCGAGCTTACCGACGGGCGCGACGAACCGATCGGTACCGCCGGCATCGCCGATCACCTGGCCCGGCGGGCGTCGTCGCTGTCCCCGGCCCGGGACAGCCTCCTGAAGAAGGGGTTGGTGTTCAGCGCGCAACGCGGCCAGATCGCCTTCACCGTGCCGCACTTCGGCCGTTACCTGTTAGCCCAAACGTGACTACCCCAATAGGGTGAATTTCCAGCGGAATGCGACCGCGCGTAACGAATCGACCCGAGCGACCGATTCCCTGTACAGCCCCGCGGTGCTGTTGGACCCCCGACCTGCTAGCCCCGCGGGGCTTCCTCGTGCCCGCTGCGGCGTCCCGGTCGCGGGCGCCGAAGGGTCCGACCCGCCCGGGTCGTAGCATCTGGGCGGTGCAGGACCCCAAGCTCCAGATCCAGATGCTGCACGACCGTGTCATGATCAAGATCATCGACGATGGTGGTGAGCGGCGAAGCAACGCGGGCATCGTCATCCCGGCGACCGCTGACATCGCCAAACGTCTGATCTGGGGAGAGGTCTATGGCGTGGGGAACCACGTCAGGACGGTCACGGTTGGAGACCGGGTGTTGTTCGGCCGTGACGACCAGTCCGAGGTCGAGGTCCACGGTTCGACATACCTGGTGATCCGGGAACGAGAACTGCACGCCGTGGCTTCCGAGCGGGCCGAACACGGCACCGGACTGTACCTATGAGATCGAGGCGCCCACGGCTCGGTCCGGATAGCGTCTGAGGAGACGACCACATGCCCGAGCGGCAGTCCTCGTCCGATGAGGCGACGACGTGTCCGGAGACGGACAGCACGACCAGCGAGAACGGCACTGCACCGGCGTCGCAACCCCATGCCGGTGCGCCGGCGGCAGCGGCGATCCCCGAGGCGGTGGGCAAGCCCGTCGCTGCAGAGTCGACGGCTGGAGAGTCGGTGCCGGCTGAGCCGGACCGCCAGCCTCCCGACCCCCCTTCCTCCGGTTCGTCGCCGGTTGCCCCCGGTTCATCCCCCACTGCGGGCGATTCCGCCAACGGCCGCGCGACCCGGATCGACGACACACCCACGGTCGTGATCGTCGGCGCTCGCCGCCCGATGGCCTCCTCCAGCGTGCCGGTGCCCACCCCGATGGCCTCGACCAGAGTGCCGGTGCCCACCCCGACCGGCGCCCCGGCGCCCCTCCCACCCCCTTCCGCCCCGTCCTCCTCGCGAGGTTCGGGCAGTCCCTGGTTCAACGTTTGGGATTCCGAGGCCACCCAAGTGATTCCCCGCAGGTTCGGTGCACTCGCTGAACCCGAGCAACCCACCGAAGTCACCCCGATCCCGAGCGGCGCAGCCCCGCCACCGCAGCAACCGCCGATCCCAAACGGATCCGCCGGATCGCCGCCGCGCCGCTCGCGAATGCTCGTGCTTGCCGCGGTGGTCGCTGTATGGGCACTGCTGTACGTTGGCGACCTGATCCTCAGCCTGGGCGCGGTGCCGCGGGGCGTCACGGTCGCGGGTGTGGTCGTCGGCGGCCTCGGCACGCAGGAGGCGGAGGAGCGGCTGCGCGCGGAGATCGAGCCGCGCACCACCGGCCCGGTTGCGGTCACCGTCGGTGGTGTGCGCAGCGAGCTCGATCCCCGTGCCGCCGGGCTCGAGGTGGACTGGCTGGCGACGCTGGACCAAGCCGGTGTCCAGCCGCTGAACCCGATCACCCGGATCACCTCGTTCTTCACCGATCGCGAGGTGGAGGTCGTCACCTCGGCTGACGAGCAGATGCTCACGGCGGCGCTGGAGCAGCTCGCACCGGTCGTTGACCGGGCGCCGGTCGAGGGCCATGTCCGCTTCGACGGGACCAGCCCGGTCCCGGTCGACCCGGTTGCCGGGCAGCGGCTGGACGTGCCGGCCGCCGTCGAGGTGTTGCAGCAGCAATGGACGATCGGGAGGTCGGTGGACCTGCCGCTCATCGTGTTGGACCCGATCACCGATCCCGAGGACGTCCTGGCCGCGATCGACCAGGTGGCCCGGCCGGCGGTGTCGGCTTCGGTCACGGTGCTCGGCGAAGGCGGTACCCAGGCCACGATCACTCCCTCGGTGATCGCCGCGGCGCTGAGTTTCCGCGCCGAACCCCGAGGTGGCCTCGCCCCGGAGATCAATCCGATGATCATCACCGAGGCGGTGAAACCTCAGCTGGCTGCGTCCGAAAAGCTGGGTCGGGACGCCTCGCTGGACTTCACCTCGGGGACCCCGGTGGTCGTTCCTTCCCAGGACGGCCGCGGCATCGACTATGAGGCCACGTTGAAGGACCTGCTCGACGTTCTGACCGGCACCGGTCCGCGACGGATCACCGCCATCTACGCCGACCAACCTGCCGAGCTCAGCACCGCGGAACTCGGTGGCCTCGGTATCACCGGGTTGATCAGCGAATTCCAGACCGGTGGCTTCAAGGCGGACTCGGGACTCAACATCAAACGCGCTGCCGAGCAGATCAACGGCATGATCGTCGAGCCCGGTGAGACGTTCAGCCTCAACGGAGCGACGGCCCCGCGCAACGCCGCCAACGGCTACATCGAGGCCGGCATCATCGCCGACGGCCACCCCTCGCGGGGAGTCGGCGGCGGGGTCTCCCAGGTTGCCACCACGGTCTACAACGCGGCCTACTTCGCGGGCATGACCGACGTGGCGCACAAGGAGCACAGCTTCTACATCAGTCGCTACCCCGCGGGCCGGGAGGCGACGGTCTTCGAGGGCTCCATCGATCTCAAGTTCCGCAACGACAACCCGACCGGCGTGCTCATCCAGACCGAATGGACGCCGTCCTCGCTGACGATCCGCATGTTCGGGACCAAACGCTACGAGGTCACCTCGACGCCGGGCCCACGAACCGACCCGACCACCCCGACCACCGTCAGGATCCCTTCGGGTGAGCCGTGCAGTGCGAGCCAGGGCGCACCGGGTTTCACGACCACGGACACCCGAACACTTCGCGAGATCAGCACCGGGCAGGTGCGGAACGAGACCAGGACCGTTCGGTACAACCCGTCGCCGATCGTGGTGTGTGGCGGATGATCGACGCCATCAGGGGGAGATGCGCACGACCACCTCGGTGTCGGTCACCCGTTCCACCCTGACGGTGAAGCCCTCGGCAGCTGCCTCGCCGCCGACCGGCACGGTGATCGTCTGACCGGCGACCACGAGTCGTGCATTGCCGGCGTCGACGCCGACCAGGCGGGCCTCGATGCCCAGGACCGAGACGGTGGCATCCCCGCTACGCGGGAAGGTGATCGTGCAGCCGTCGAGGCCGCAGTCGGTGCCGGACCCCTGCCCGCCGCACGCGGTGAGGCCGCCGAGGGTGACGGCCAGGACGGCGAACGCGGTGGCCGCGGTGCGGCGGAACAGGAGTGGGAACACAACTGGCGAGTCTAGAACGCCGCCTCCGGCAGTTCCATCAGGGCGTTGTCCGCGTTCTCGACGATGGTCCGCTGCGCGCTGAGCAGCGGGAGCACGGACTTGGCGAAGAACCGGGCAGCACCGACCTTGCCCTCGTAGAAGGCGTGGTCCTTAGCCGACACCTCGCCGCCCAGCGCCGCCAGTGCCACATCGGCCTGGCGCAGCAGCAGCCATCCGATGAGCAGGTCGCCGACCGCCATCAGGAAGCGGACGCTGTGCTGGCCCACCTTGTAGATACTCGACGGGTCCTGCGTCGACGCCATCATGTGGCCGGTGAGCGCGGCGAGTATTCCCTGCACATCGGCGAGCGCGGTACCAAGCAGGACGCGCTCCTCCTTGAGCCGGCCGTTGCCGGTGCCCGCGTCGAGGAAAGCCCGAATCTCGCCCATGACGTGCGCGAGCGCCTGCCCGTTATCTCGAACGATCTTGCGGAACAGGAGGTCGAGGGACTGGATGGCGGTGGTGCCCTCGTACAGAGAATCGATCTTGGCGTCACGGATGTACTGCTCGATGGGGTAGTCCTGCAGGTAGCCGGAGCCGCCCAGGGTCTGCAGCGACAGCTGGAGCATCTCCGAGGCCCGTTCCGAGCCCACACCCTTGACGATCGGCAGGAGCAGGTCGTTCACCCGCTCGGCCAGCGTGACGTCCTCGCCGGTGGCGCGGCCGACCCGGATCGAGTCCTGGAAGGTGGCGGTGTAGGTGTAGACCGCGCGCAGGCCCTCGGCGTAGGTCTTCTGCAGCATCAACATCCGGCGTACGTCCGGGTGGTGGGTGATCCGCACCCGCGGAGCGGTCTTGTCCGCCATCTTCGGCAGGTCTGCGCCCTGCACCCGTTCCTTGGCGTAGTCGAGCGCGGCGAGATAGCCCGCCGACAGCGTGCCGATGGCCTTGGTGCCGACCATCATCCGGGCGTACTCGATGACCTCGAACATCTGCGCGATGCCGTCGTGCACCTCGCCGAGCAGCCAGCCGACGGCCGGGGTGCCGTGTTGACCGAACGTCAGCTCGCAGGTGGTGGAGGCCTTCAGGCCCATCTTGTGCTCGACGCCGGTGACGAAGGCGCCGTTGCGCTCGCCGGGCTCACCGGTGGCGGAGTCGAAATGGAACTTCGGCACCAGGAACAGCGACAGACCCTTCGTGCCGGGTTTCGGGGCAATCCCCAGATCCCCGGGGCGTGCCAGTACCAGGTGCATGATGTTCTCGGTCATATCGTGCTCGGCCGAGGTGATAAAGCGTTTGACGCCGTCGATGTGCCAGCTGCCGTCGGCCTGCTGGATCGCCTTGGTGCGGCCCGCGCCCACGTCCGAACCGGCGTCGGGCTCGGTGAGCACCATCGTGGCACCCCAGGCCCGATCGATCATGTGCTGGGCCCAGCGCTGCTGGGTGTCGGTGCCGTTGTGGTGCACGATGGCAGCGAAGGCAGGCCCGGCCATGTACATGAAGGCGGCCGGGTTCGCGCCGAGGATGAGCTCCGCCGCGGCCCACTGCACCGTCGGGGGGATCCCGTATCCGCCGAGCTCGTCGGGCAGGCCGAGCCGCCACCATTCGCCGTCCCACAGCACCCGGTAGGCGTCCTTGAGCGACTGCGGCAACGTGACGGAGTGGGTGGTCGGATCGAACACCGGTGGGTTGCGGTCGGCGTCGGCGAACGACGCGGCCAGCGGGCCGGTGGCCACCGTGTTGAGCTCGGTGAGCACGCCGCGCGCGGTGTCGAGATCGACCCCGTCGAAGGGGGCTGTGCCCAGCCGGTCCTGCACGCGGAACACCTCGAACAGGTTGAACTCGAGATCGCGCAGGTTGCTTCTGAAGTGGCCCATGAGAACCCTCCCTCGTCACGACGTGGTCGCTCTACCGTCAGTAACTCAAGGATATTACTCGCGAGTAACCACGGCAAGGCGAATATTGTGGCAGCCGTGCGTGACACCGGGATGACCTCGGTCACCCCGGCCGGGCGGTTCAGCCGGGCGGTTCGGCCGGCCGATGGGCGGTGCCGTCCAGGTGCTCCAGGCGGAACGCGGCTTGACGGACCCTGGTGGCTGATTTTGGTTCCCGCGGCGCTGGTGAGGATTTGTCTGGATCCGTTCTGGGCGACCGGCGAACAGGGGGAGGCCAACCGCAGACAGAATCACGCCGTCACAGAAGATCAATAACGTGGAGGTAGACAGCCTTGTTGCAGATTAACCAACAGGGTCTTGGCGGAGGTCAAACGGCATGATCGGTGACGAGTCCCGGCCGGCGCTGGCCCGGCCCGTGATGCCCGGCGACAACGGCGAGGTGCGCTGTGCGGTCGAGGTGCTGCTCGCACATCGCGTCGCCGAGGGCGTCCCGGAGGCGATCACCGCGTCGGTCTGGCCGCAGATGCTGACCACTGCCGCCGGGTGAGCCGCCTGAGTGTTGCACCGGTGCTGGCTCGAACTGATCGAACTGCCGTGATGCGACACTCGCCGACGGCCCGTGATCCTGAGTGCGGCACTGCAGAAGTTCATCGGGGGTCTGGATCACATCGTCAGCTTCATGATCGACGAAAGGGAACGCGGAGCCCCATCTTGCGCGGCTCCCCGTACCGAGACGCTGATCTCGGCAGATTACTGCGGCTTCGATGGTGTCGTGATCATCAGTGAGGAACCCGGATCCACACTCGGCACGGCTGATGTTTCCCAGACATCGACCGAGCGCTCGACGTCTTCTGCCGACCGGATCACCTGGCGCGGCGGTTACGGCTATATATGACCGGCCACCTGCCAGTAAGGCACAACTCCCGCTGTGTCGGCTGCGCTACCTCGGCTCGGACACCGACCGGACTTTGCGCTCTACCAGGCCAGTAGTGAAACCTACGACGACGCGCTGCTATGTATCCGTAATGAAATAAAGTGTTCATCTGGGAGAATTGTCGAGCCTCCGACCTGCGATGATGCCAATCATGATGGATTTGTTACTTCATTACGGCCGCCTATGCACTGAGAATGTGGTCCTGATGGGTGCCTTGACGATGCCGGGCAACACCTGGACTGGTGTGAATACGCTCACCTCAGTGCTTCTTGCGCTGCTCCCCCCGTTTCGGCTTCTCGCGCATTGGATCGGCGTTCTGCGCGCCGCGCTCGGCCTTGTCCGGATCCAGGTACGTGGAGCTGCTGTCTTGGCGCTTCGAGCTGCTGCGGAACATCAGCCGTGTGCCCGTCTCGATCGGCACGAAGAACGCGATCACCGCGAACGTCGCGATGAGCCACGCGGGCGCATCCGACGCGATACCGAGCACCCCACCAATTACGCCAGCGCCGACGCCACCCGCGAGCGAAAGCTGCAGCACAGCCGTGGAGATGCTCGTCGGAGCCCCTGCGGGTCCAGTCGTCGTGCTCGTGACTCGTCCGCCGAGCCACCGGACTTCCGTCGAATGGGAAATCCTCTCGTGCAAGATGTCCGCCCGTGCGGTTGGCTCGCCCTCCAGCTTCGTCAAGTCGGTGTGCACGATTTTGCGCACGTATGTCTCCCTGCGTCGGGCCGGTCACCCGGCGTGCGTGGTGCTCCCGCGCGGGGATCGTATCAGTATACTCGGACGATGTACAGCGTTTCGATGACTATCATGCTGGTGACGTACGGTCGTTGTGGGTCTATCCGTCTGATTGATGCGCGTACAACCTCTTGACAGTGTTGCTCTCTGCGGTGCACACTCGCGTTGCCTGGATCGTTCTTCATCCGCGGCAACGGGTGGAGGAGGTGGTTACGGTTGCTCTCGCGGTGCGAGGGCAACCGAGCCGTAGGGTGCGTATTGATCGCTCCCCCGGATCGGGGGTGCCGGATGGAGG
>Ga0136617_10000204_pt1 | contig 46184 bp, 43 predicted proteins | sample AntDrymUQ3222106_2_FD_129672 | JGI IMG/M metagenome (GOLD analysis project Ga0136617, IMG submission 129672) | Polar desert sand microbial communities from Dry Valleys, Antarctica - metaG UQ322 (21.06) | ecosystem: Environmental > Terrestrial > Soil > Desert | place: Antarctica: Dry Valley... | reverse complement strand
GGGCGGGCTGGGCAGCACGACACTCGGTGCGGCCCGCTTCGGCGCCACCCCCGACTACACCCATCAGCAGGTCACGATCACCGTCCCGGACGGCACCCATGCCGTGACGGTCTATGCGGGGTTCGTGGCTCCCGGCACCGACACGTGGATACAGCTCGATGACGTGACGGTCGACGTCGTCCACGATTTAGCTGGAGTTATCGGGGTCTGAAGTGGCGAGGAAGCCCCGACAACTCCAGCTAAAATCCCTCGGGTACTGATCCACTGCGGTGTATCTCGCGGGCGCGCTGGCGGCACGAGGTATCGAACGGAGGGCGCGATGAGCCGCTGGATCAACTCCGTGGTTGGCGGCGCGCCGGCCGTCATCGGCAGCGCCGGTCAGTACGCGTCGACGAACCCCTCCCGTACCCATGAGCTCGTCGCCGACGTGTCCCTGGCCCACCCGGAGACCTACGTCGCCGCCGCCCGCGCGGCCCGCGCCGCGCAACGCGACTGGGCCGACGTGCCGGCCCCGGTTCGCGGCCGGGCCATCGCCCACATCGGCCGCTTAGTCGAGTCCAACGCCGAGACCCTCGCCCGCCTGGTCACCCAGGAGGTCGGTAAGCCGTACGCAGAAGCCTTGGGCGAGGTACGGGAAATCGTTGATACGTGCGACTTCTTCCTGGGCGAAGGACGCCGGATGTACGGGCAGACCGTGCCGAGCGAGATGCCCGACAAGCAGCTGTTCACTTACCGCAACCCGGTCGGCACCGTCGCTGTGATCACCGCCGGCAACTTCCCGGTGGCGGTCCCGTCGTGGTACATCGTCCCGGCCCTCCTCTGCGGCAACACGGTCGTCTGGAAGCCGGCCGAGTACGCAGCCGCGTCAGCCAACGCGCTTTTCGAGCTCTTTACCCGTGGCGGCGGGCTACCCGATGGCGTCCTCAACATCGTCCACGCCGGCGGCGCGGCCACGTACACCGGTTTGGAAGAGGCGCTTGCCGCAGGTCTGATCGACAAGGTCGGCTTCACCGGGTCATCGGCTGTGGGGGCGAAGATCGGGGAGCTGACCGGCCGCCATCTGCAGTCGGCCTGCCTCGAACTCGGCGGCAAGAACCCCATGGTCGTCACCGCCGATGCCGAGCTCGACCTGGCAGTCGAGGGGGCGTTGTTCGCCGGCTTCGGCACGGCCGGCCAGCGCTGCACCTCGCTGGGAACGGTTATCGTCGACGAGCGGGTTCATGACGACTTCCTCGCTGCCTTCGCCGACGCCACGGCCGCCGCGCGGATCGGTGACCCCACCCAGGACGTCCTCTATGGACCCATGCTCGACGCCAAGTTTGCCGACCGCTACGAGGAACACCTCGGCTGGATCGCGCCGTACCACAAGACGCTCGGCTCGACTGGCGTTGGCCGCATCACCGGACGCAATCGGCGCGACGGTTTCGTCGGCGACCCGGCAGAGGGGCTTTTCTATCATCCGGTCATCGTCGACGGCCTCCGGCGCGAGGACGGCCTTTTCATCAATGAGGCGTTCGGCCCGATCGTCGGCGTTACCACGTACCGCACCCTTGACGAGGCGATCGAGCTCGCCAACGCGCCCGGCTACGGGCTGTCATCGGCGATCTACACCACCGACCCGAAGGCTGTGTTCGCCTTCCGGCGGGGCATCTCGGCCGGCATGGTCAGTGTCAACAACTCCACCTCCGGCGCCGAGGCGCACCTGCCCTTCGGCGGCAACGGCAAGTCGGGCAACGGCAGTCGGCAGTCCGGAATCTGGGTACTCGACCAGATGACCCGCTGGCAGTCGGTCAACTGGGACTACTCCGGCAAGCTGCAGAAGGCACAGATGGACGTCGTCGAGCTGGCCCCGGAGCTCGACTTCCGGCTGTGACGACCGACGAAGAGCTCGAAGCGCACGTCTCCACCCGCTGTCCGGTCAGGCGGAGTGACTGAGCGACTGGAAACGCTCCTGGACCTCGCGGACGATCGCAGTGTCAGCGTACGGGCGTAGTGCCTGGCGCAAGGCGCCGACGCGGTTGTCGATGCGGGCCGAGTTCACGCCCTCGACTGCGTCGGGCATTCTCATCGTTTCGGTGCAGGCCGACTCGACGTCCCCCCTTTTCGCGTAGGCCACGGCGAGCCAACTCCGGTAGAGCGCCACCTCTCGGCAGCGAGTGGCGTCGTAGCGGGCGATGCCCGATCTCAGCAGTGGCTCGGCACGGTCGGGCTGCTCAAGTTCGGTAAGGCACCGCCCGGCCATAACGTCCAGCTCGCCGCGGTCAAGCCAGTAGACCCATCCTGGCTCGCGCTCAACCCCGCGACGCTCGTACGCCTCGTCGGCGGCCGCCAGGGCACGCTCGCAGTCAGACAGGTCGCCGTTTCGGGCGTGCGCCCAGGCGGCACGGTCCCAGAACAAGGCGTCGACCAGCGGCGAACGACTGGGACCCACGTTCTGCAGCGCCGAACGAGCGAGCAGAACGGCGTCCTGCGGGTGACCGGTGTTGGCGCGCTGGTAGCTGAGGGTCGATAAGAGATTGGCGGCCAGGGTCGGCGCTCGGGCTGCTTGGGCCGCACGTACGCCAGCCAGGTAATAGCGGGTCGCCTCGTCATGGCGCCCGGCGTCGTCAAGCACCCATCCGGCGAGCTGACATAGCTCGGCCAGGCAGCCGAGGAGGCCGAGCGCGACCGGCTCTCGGGAGCGGCTTTGACGTAGGAGCGCGGCGGTTACCGCGACCTCGTGGGTCATGATGACATCGGAGTCTTGACCACCGATGTAGTCATCCAAGTGGCGCAGATGCCGGATGCGAGCCTCCAGGCGACAGACCAGACCGGAGCCGACCTGACGCCCGCTTGCCAACTCGGTGATCTGAGGTGGTTCGGTGACGAGCCAGGTATGTGCCACGCGCAGGGCCGACTCAGCGCCAATGTCCCGATCCTCATAACCGAGCACGACCGCAAGATCGTCCAGTCCAGCCGCCACCCGGTGTTTGGACCGTTGGTCTGGCCGGGACTCCCACTTGCGCGGCGCCAAACCGAGTAGTGTCCCGGGGATTCCCAGCCGATCGCTGATCCGCTCAACAACCTCGATGCTGGTGATCTGCCGATGCCCGCGAATGACCTCTCCGACCCGGCTCGCCGTCATGTCCAGAGCGGCGGCGATGCGGACCTGGCTGACGCCCTCGTACTTCCTCACTAGGGCGAATACCGCGCCGAAATCACGCGCGGCACATGCGGAAACGAATTCCGGACGGGCCAGCAGAGCGGGAGTGACGACGCGGCGTGGCGGGTCGTCATCATGGTGTCTGTCCTCGCTGGTCGGAGAGTCGCCCCCTCGATGCACCCAGCGTAGCCACCGTGGCTACTCCGCGTGACGGCGCCTGCGTGCACGTCGTCTATCCGAGCTAGTCTGACCCTGACGCCTCAGCATCGCCGGCGGGCCATGAGCGAACGGTCGATGCCGCGGCCCTCAACCATGGGCACGCAGGCACACCTCGATCAACCCAGCTCGTACCGCTGAAGTCGACGTCGAGTTGGCACCGGAGACTGAGTTCCGGATATAACGGTCAGTGCATGAGCAGCGTCGAGGACCTCGAAGCACACTTTTCCGCCGCCGTACGCAGTCTCGCCTCGACCAATCTGCCCACTCCTGCTGCCGACGATCCGGTACGGGAGGGCAGCCGGCTGACCGTTGAGGGATGCCTGGAGCTGTTCATCGCGCAGCTCGGCGCGCGGCACCTCGACCTGGCCGCCCGGTGGATGCAGCGACAGGGCCGTGGGTACTACACGATCGGCTCTGCCGGCCACGAAGGCAGCGCGGCTGTGGCCGCTGCCGTGCGACCAACCGACCCGGCCCTGCTCCACTATCGCTCCGCCGGCTTCTACGTGCGGCGGGCGATGCAGGTGCCGGGCATCGATCCGGTACGGGACGTGCTGCTGGGTGTAGCCGCCGCCGCGGACGAGCCCATCGCCGGCGGACGGCATAAGGTCTTCGGCCGGCGCGAGCTAGCCATCATCCCGACGACCTCGACGATCGCGTCTCACCTGCCACGCGCCGTCGGCATCGCGTTCGCGATCGGCCGCGCCCGCAAGATGGCCGCGCCCATCGCCTGGCCCGACGACGCGATCACCGTCGCGAGCGTGGGCGACGCCTCGCTGAACCACTCCACCGCTGTCGGCGCGGTCAACTCCGCCACCTACATCAGCTACCAAGGCCTGCCGATGCCGCTGCTGCTGGTCTGCGAGGACAACGGCATCGGCCTGAGCGTGCCGACGCCGCAGGGCTGGATCGAGGCGGCCTACGGCAACCGGTCAGGGCTGCGCTACTTCGCCGCGGACGGGTCTGACGCGGCCGCCAGCTACGACACCGCCTGCGCCGCCGCCGAGTGGGTGCGCCGCAACCGCCGTCCCGCGTTGCTGCACCTGTCCGTCGTACGGTTCCTCGGGCACGCCGGCTCCGATGTCGAGTCCGCCTACCGGACGCCGCCCGACGTTGCTCGTGACCTGGATCGGGACCCGCTCGTCGGCACCGCGCGGCTACTTGTCCATTGTGGACTTCTGAGTCGGGAAGACGTGCTGCGGATGTACGACAGCACTCATCACGACCTGCGGGAGTCCGCCGAGAGTGCCCTGCGCGCGAGACCCTTGGAGAGTGCCGCGGAGGTGGTCGCGCCGCTGAGTCTGCCCCGCGCGGAGCTCGTCGCGGGCGAGGTGATCCGAATTCCGGCGACGTCGGCCACCAGGCTGACCGTCGCCCAGGCGATCAGCCGGACGCTGGCCGACTTGCTCGACGCGTACCCGGAGATGCTGGTCTTCGGTGAGGACGTGGCCGTCAAGGGCGGCGTGTACGGGGTGACGCGCGGGCTGCGTAAACGGTTCGGCGCGGTGCGGGTCTTCGACACGATGCTTGACGAGCAGTCGATCCTCGGCCTGGCGCTGGGATGCGGGGTCAGCGGGCTGTTGCCGGTGCCGGAGATCCAATACCTGGCCTACCTGCACAATGCCGAGGATCAGCTGCGTGGCGAGGCGGCGACGCTGCCCTTCTTCTCGAACGGGCAGTATCGCAATCCGATGGTGCTGCGGATCGCGGCGTACGGCTATCAGCGTGGCTTCGGCGGGCACTTCCACAACGACAACGCGATCGGCGTCCTGCGGGACGTTCCTGGCCTGGTGATCGCGTCGCCGGCCCGGCCGGATGACGCGGCCGCGATGCTGCGTACCTGTGCCGCGGCGGCGAAGACCGACGGCAGCGTGTGTGTCTTCCTGGAGCCGATCGCGCTCTACCACTCCCGTGACCTCTATGACGACGGGGACGACGGCTGGCTCGCGGATCTTCCGGGCGGCGAAGAGCACGTGCCGCTGGGCAGCGCGCGGACGTACGGCGACGGCTTCGACCTGACGATCGTGACCTTCGGCAACGGGCTGCGGCTGTCGCTGCGAGCCGCTCGAACGCTGTCCGGCGAAGGCATCGACGCGCGGGTTGTCGACCTGCGCTGGCTGGCGCCGCTGCCTCAGATCGACATCCTTCGTGAGGCCGACGCCACCGGACGGGTTCTCGTCGTCGATGAGACCAGGCACGACGGCGGTGTGGGCGAGGGGATCGTCACGATGCTGGTCGAGGGCGGCTTCGACGGCCAGATGGCTAGAGTGTCCAGTGTGGACAGCTTCGTCCCGCTGGGTAAGGCCGCCGAACTCGTGCTGGTTTCGCAGGACCAGATCGAGGCTGCGGCCCGCCTGATGGATCCATCTCGGCCGCCGCCCGGCTCGCCACCTTCATGATCCAGGCCTCGTTGATACTGCTGGGGCGACACTAATCAAGCCTGGATCATTGCCTGGGCTTGTGGGTTACCTCATGGTCGGGGGGCAACGGCCGGCCTGCCTGGCTCCCACGCTGCTTCCCGCGGGTTTGGTTGGCGGCGAAGCACCCGCGGCGGTCATGTTCGCCGCCCGCTTCGGCGGCAGCGCGACTGGGCGCTCCAACACTGGACTGTATGGAGCCGGGGCATCGCCGGCCCGCACCTTGGTTCCGGCTGAGCCACTGCCCGACGACTGCCCGGCAGCGGTCGTTGACGTGGACTGGGTGTTCGTGAAGCCGATTGCGGCCGCGCCCCACCACGCCCCCTGAGAAATCATCACCGCGACGGTCGCCCTGATGAGCAGGCCCACTGGCGGCTTCTGCTCGCGGGTCTGGTCGAGCTTCGACTGGACTCCCATGGCAACGATGCCATTCAGGGCGATGATGAGGACGAGCCCCAGCTTGATCCGGGTCAGCGTGCTGCTCAGGTCCGGATGCAGCAGGATGCCGCTGAGCACCAGGCCGCCCAGGCCAATCCAGATCAGTGCGTGTGTCGCCGCGCCGAACCGTGTCACATCGATCAGCCGGCGACGGCCCAGCATCCACATCGCTGCCTGGAAGTCGACGGCCAGAACGGCCCCGAACCCAACGACCAGCGACATGACGTGTATGAACAGAGCGACGGTGTGCAGGCTCATGTCGGCCCGCACATGCATGGTCATCCACAGCGCTGCCGCCGCGATGACAAGGACCAGTGGCCACAGCAGGATCCGGCTCGGAATCATCGGCTTCGTCCTCGACGTGGCGTCGCCCTCCTCTGACGGTTCATCGGCAGATCCCGTCGTGGCTGTCCCGGTATGCGGAGTCCCGCTGTGGCCATTCGCGCTCACGAGAGTGCGTTCCCCTGTCTTCCGGCGTGGCCCGCACGAGGCAGGCACAACGGTCTCCCGTAACGTATGCCCACTTCGGTGGCCAAGTTCTTACGCCCCTGTGACCAATTGCCACTCGCCGGGCTCAGCTGGTCACGCGCTCCGCACCGGCGTAGACGTTCATTGTCGAGCCGCGCAAGAACCCGACCAGCGTCATCCCGGCCTCATCAGCAAGGTCCGCGGCGAGTGTCGACGGCGCGGACACCGCCACCAGCACCGGAATCCCCGCCATCAAAGCCTTTTGCGCCAACTCGAAGGACGCCCGGCCGCTGACCATGAGTACACAACCCCGCAGCGGCAGCCGGCCTTCGCGCGCCGCCCAGCCGATCACCTTGTCGACGGCGTTGTGCCGCCCGACGTCCTCACGTACACACAGGAGTTCGCCGCCGCCGGAGGCGAACAGCCCTGCGGCGTGCAGCCCGCCGGTCTTGTCGAAGACGGCTTGGGCCGCCCGCAATGCCTCCGGCAGTCCCATCAACACGGACGGGCTGATCCGTACCGGATCGTCGGCGACCGGCCATTGGCTGACGCTGCGTACGGCATCGATCGTTGCCTTGCCGCACACTCCGCACGACGAGGTCGTGTAGAAGTTGCGCGCGAGCGAAGCGGCTGGAGGTGCAACGCCGGCCGCCAGGGTCGCGTCGATGACGTTGTACGTGTTCTCCCCGTCCACGGTGGCACCTGCGCAGTAGCGCATGGCGAGGAGCTCACTAGTTGCCGCGGTGACTCCTTCGGAGACGAGAAAGCCGGCGACCAGGTCGAAGTCGTTGCCGGGAGTACGCATCGTCACCGACAGCGGCGTGCCGCCCACCCGGATCTCGAGTGGCTCCTCGGCGGCGAGGGTGTCCGGCCGCGTGGAACGGCGTTCGCCGTCGATCCGCACGACAGGCCGCCGCCCGGTGACCCGGCCCATGAGCGGCTCCCTCCGGTAGCGTGCATCAGCCTAATCTCGGGTCGACGTCGGTTTGATGCAACCCGACATCGGTCTGACGGCGTTTTAGCAGTCACACAGTGACGACGTGATCCATGCGCTAGGACGATGAGAACAGTTTCGGAGAGTAGGTCGCAGCGCGCAGGCTGAGTCTGCGCCGAACGGCATTCCTGATCTGCGGAGACTGGCATCTCGCCGACGACATCGTCCAGGCATCGCTCACCAACCGGCCAGTCGAGAACACCGGATCCTACGAGCAGCGCGACGAGGTGCTGACCGCACTGGCCAAGGTGCCGCCCGAGCAGCGCGCGGTCTTGGTGCTGCGCTTCTTTGAGGACCTGTCGGTGCGCGAGGTCGCCGCCACGCTCGACTGCTCCGAGGGCAACGTCAAGAGTCAGACCGCGCGCGGGCTCGATGCTATTCGGCCCTTGCTCGAACCCTTCTCGAACGGAGTCCGATGATGGATGAGAACTACGGAACGCGGATCCCCCCCGCGGGAAGCCTCCCGGACGGTGCTGCGAGTGCAGCGCGCCTGCAACCAGCCCTTTTGGCCGCAGTCGCGGCGGCGGCTCCAGGCAGCGATCCTGTCGCCGCCTGGCCAGCGTCGTCCTCCCCGGATGCCCGGGGGCCGGGCAAACCCCGAGCCGAGGCCATTGTCCACCTGAACGGCGGATATATGTCGAGCGTGTCATTAGAGATCACCGGAGCGGTCGGCCCGGCGGCGGAGCGCGCTCGCGTCCTAGCGGCCTTTGCCTCGCATGACACGTGCAGTGACGTGGCGCCGACTCGGCTTGCTGACGAGCAGTGGATGGTGATGGTGAGGGCTACGGCATCGACACGGTGCACACCGTCGTCATTCACGATGCCGACCGGATGACGATGGTCACGTGGGGCGGCGCTCCAGGCAAGCCGTTCACGCTGGAGATGTTGGCGATCGTGGCGCGGCAGATGACGGCGCTTCGCTGAACTCAGCGCACGACGAGCACGGCGGCGCCGCGCGGGACAAGTTGTCCGATCACCGGTGCGCCGGAGACCTCGCCCGCTACGAGCAGCCCGCCCGAGGTCTGCGCGTCGGCCAGCAACAGCAACTCGTCCTCGCTGAGCCTGCTATCGAGATGCGGGCGTACCCAGTCGAGGTTGCGTCGGGTGCCACCGCTGACGAACCCGTCTCGCAGCGCCTCGCGAGCACCCTCTACATAGGACACGGCGGCCGCATCGATCACCGCCGTGACGCCGGAGGCGCGAGCGAGCTTGTAAAGATGCCCGAGCAGCCCGAAGCCGGTGACGTCGGTCGCGCAGGTGACGCCCGCGGTGAGCGCTGCCTCGGCTGCGTCGCGGTTGAGCGTGGTCATCACGTCGATCGCCGCTGGGAACACCTCGCCGGTCGCCTTGTGCCGGCTGTTGAGCACGCCGATGCCCAGTGGTTTGGTGAGGCTGATCGGGACGCCCGCTTCACCCGCGTCATTGCGTAGCAGCCGGTCGGGGTCGGCGATACCGGTGACGGCCATCCCGTACTTCGGCTCGGGGTCATCGATGCTGTGCCCGCCGGCCAGATGGCAGCCGGCGGCCCGCGCGACGTGCAAGCCGCCTCGCAGCACTTCAGTGGCCAACCCGAGCGGCAGCGCGTCACGCGGCCAGCCCAGCAAGTTGACAGCGACCACCGGACGGCCACCCATCGCGTACACGTCCGAGAGCGCATTTGCCGCGGCGATGCGACCCCAGTCGTACGGATCGTCAACCACCGGGGTGAAGAAGTCCGCGGTGGCGATGATCGCCGTGCCGGCGTCGATGCGTACGACCGCTGCGTCGTCACCATCGTCGAGTCCCACTAGCAGCTCGCCAGTCGCACCGGTTAACGCGGACGTGTCCATCAAGCCGGCGACCATCTGCTCCAGCTCGCCGGCTGGGATCTTGCAGGCACACCCGCCCCCATGCGCGTACTGCGTGAGCCGCACCCGCTGCCCCGTCGCGGTCATGAGAGCAACGTACGCGGGCCGGTACGCCGTAGCCTCACGAAGTGTGGATGACGTGCGCCGGCAGGTGCCGCGGACTGACGAGGTAGTCGCGGATCCTCGGCTCGTCGACGCGCAGCGGCGGCTGGGGCGTGCGGTCGTCAAGGATGCGGTACGGGATGCGCAGCGCCGCGCACGCAACGGCGACCTGGCACCCGACGAGGTGGTGAGCGCCGTGCTCGGTGGGCTGCCGGCACAGCTTTCGGGGCTCAGGCCGGTGATCAACGCGACCGGCGTTCTGCTGCACACCAACCTCGGCCGCGCCCCGCTGTCCGCCGCGGCACTCGACGCACTCATCGCGGCCGCGGGCACGACCGACGTCGAGTACGACCTCGCCACCGGCGGCCGGGCCACCCGGGGCCGCACGGCGATGGAGGCGCTCGCCGCGGCGGTGCCAACGGCTGAGGGGGTGCACGTGGTGAACAACGGCGCCGCTGCTCTCGTACTCGCTGCCACCGCGCTCGCGCAGGGCCGTGACATCGTGGTCTCCCGTGGGGAGATGGTGGAGATCGGCGCCGGCTTCCGGATCCCGGACCTGCTCGTCTCCACTGGTGCCCGGCTGCGTGAGGTCGGCACGACCAACCGCACCGCACTAGGTGACTACGCGGGTGCCATCGGCCCGGACACGGGCTTCCTGCTCAAGGTGCACCCGTCAAACTTTGTCGTCTCCGGCTTCACCTCGGCAGTCGGCATCGCCGAATTGACCACCCTCGGCGTCCCCGTCGTGGCCGACATCGGGTCCGGCCTCCTGGCGCCCCACCCGCTGCTGCCCGACGAACCGGACGCTTCGACCGCGCTTAACGACGGCGCGGCCCTGGTCACCGCCAGCGGCGACAAGTTGCTGGGCGGTCCGCAGGCCGGCCTCCTGCTCGGCACGAACGCGATCGTCGACCGGCTCCGGCGACATCCGCTCGCGAGGGCGCTGCGCATCGACAAGCTGACCCTCGCAGCGCTCGAGGCCACCTTGCGCGGCCCCGCCACGCCAACAGCAACTGCCCTCGCGCTGCCGGCCGCGGAGCTCAGAACCCGCGCCGAGGCGCTGGCCAGCCAGCTCGCCGACAAGGACGTCGACGCGACCGCTGTCGGCTCGAAGGCAGCCATCGGGGGTGGCGGCGCACCTGGCGTTGCTATCGGCAGCGCGGCCGTGAGCCTGCCCGAGGAGTACGCGACCGCTCTGCGCCAGGGCACCCCGCCGGTCGTGGGTCGCGTGGAGCGGGGCCGCTGCCTGCTCGACCTACGTACGGTTCCTGCAGCGACAGACGACCAGCTCCGAGACGCCGTGCTCGGGGCAAGCTCCCGGGAATAGGCTGACGCCAAGGGGAAGCCCCTGGGAGTCGGAGGTGCGCCGTGGACGTACGCAAGACCTTCCTGTCCTGGCCGGTGGTGCGCCAGCTCACCGGCAGTGATCCGCTCGGGCGCGGCTCAGCGGCTCAATCAGCACATACCGCGGCCCTTCAGCCCCGGACCAAGACGGCCACCCGCGTCGTCGACAGCATCTGCCCGTACTGCGCGGTGGGCTGCGGGCAGAAGGTGTACGTCAAGGACGGCAAGGTCATCCAGATCGAGGGCGATCCCAACTCGCCGGTCTCCCGCGGCAGACTCTGCCCCAAGGGCTCGGCTAGCGAGCAGCTCGTCAACAGCCCGAGCCGGGTGACCAAGGTGCTGCACCGGCGGCCGTACGCCACTGACTGGGAGGAGCTCGACCTCTCGACGGCGATGGAGATGGTCGCCGACCGGGTGCTGGACACCCGCGCCCGCACCTGGCAAGACAGCGACGAGCACGGCCAGCCGCTGCGCCGGACCCTGGGCTTCGCCAGCCTGGGCGGCGCGACGCTGGACAACGAAGAGAACTACCTGATGAAGAAGCTCTACACCGCGCTCGGCGCGATCCAGATCGAGAACCAGGCCCGCATTTGACACAGCTCCACGGTCCCCGGTCTGGGGACCTCGTTCGGTCGCGGCGGCGCCACGACGTTCCAGCAGGACTTGGCCAACTCTGACTGCATCGTCATCCAGGGCTCCAACATGGCCGAGTGTCACCCGGTCGGGTTCCAGTGGGTGATGGAAGCCAAGAAGCGCGGCGCCAAGGTCATCCACATCGACCCACGCTTCACTCGTACCTCCGCCGTTGCCGACATGCATGTGCCGCTGCGGGCCGGCAGCGACATCGCCTTCCTCGGCGGGATCGTCAACTACATCCTCGCCAACGACAAGTACTTCAAGGACTACGTCGTCGCGTACACCAACGCGGCCAACCTGGTGCGCTCCGACTTCGGCGACACCGAGGATCTCGACGGGCTGTTCTCCGGCTACGACGAGGACACGCGGTCCTATGACAACTCGACGTGGGCCTACGTTGGGACGGGGGAGCGTGATGAGACGCTGCAGCATCCGCGGTGCGTGTTCCAGGTGCTCAAGCGGCACTACGCGCGTTACACGCCGGAGGCGGTGCAGGACGTCTGCGGTGTCCCGGCGGACCAATTCCTGGCCGTGTGCGAAGCGGTGACGGCCAACAGCGGCCGGGACCGCACGACGGCATGGGTCTACTCGGTGGGCTGGACTCAGCACTCGGTCGGCGTGCAGTACATCCGCGGCGCGGCGATCATCCAACTCTTACTGGGCAACATGGGCCGGCCGGGCGGCGGCATCCTCGCCCTGCGCGGGCACGCCAGCATCCAGGGCTCGACCGACATCCCGACGCTGTTCAACCTCCTGCCCGGCTATCTGCCGATGCCCGAGGCCGGCTCGTCCGCGGATCTCAGCGAGTACGTCGACGGCATCACGGCGCCGCACCAGAAGGGGTACTGGGTCGACGCTGCGGCCTACGTCGTGAGCCTGCTCAAGGCGTGGTTCGGTGCCGCGGCTACCGCCGACAACGACTACGGCTTCGGTTGGCTACCCCGGCTGACCGGCGACCACGGCACGTACGCCACCGTGATGGGGATGATCGACGGCAACGTCAAGGGCTATTTCCTCGTGGGGGAGAACCCTGCCGTCGGATCGGCGCACGGCAAGCTGCAGCGGCAGGGCATGGCCAACCTTAAGTGGCTGGTCGTCCGTGACTTCCAGCTGATCGAGTCGGCGACGTTCTGGAAGGACGGGCCGGAGATCGCGACCGGCGAGATGACGACCGCGGATATCGGCACGGAAGTCTTCTTCTTCCCGGCGGCCGCGCACACCGAGAAGGACGGCACGTTCACACAGACTCAGCGGATGTTGCAGTGGCACCACAAGGCGGTCGATCCGCCCGGCGATGCCCGCAGCGACCTGTCGTTCTTCTGGCAGCTCGGCGACATCATCAAGAAACGGCTGGCCCACGGCACGTTGGAGCGTGATATGCCCGTACGCGCACTGACCTGGGACTACCCGCTGGTCGGTCCCGATGATCCCGACGCCGCGGCGGTGCTACAGGAGATCAACGGGCGGTACGTGACGGGCGAGAAGGCGGGCGACTTCTTGCCGGCATTCACCGAGATGGCCGACGACGGATCGACCAGCGGCGGGTGCTGGATCTACACCGGGGTGTACGCCGATGGGGTCAACCAGGCGGCCCGGCGCAAGCCCGGCAGCGAGCAGTCGTGGGTGGCCCCGGAGTGGGGCTGGGCCTGGCCGAACAACCGGCGCATCCTCTACAACCGCGCCTCGGCCGACCCTGAGGGCAGGCCGTGGAGTGAGCGCAAGGCCTACGTCTGGTGGGATGGCACCGCGAACGGCGGCGCCGGCGAGTGGACCGGACATGACGTGCCGGACTTCCCTCGCAACACGGCGCCGTCGTACCGGGCAGCCGACGACGCCAGCGGTGTCGCGGCACTGTGCGGGGATGACCCGTTCGTCATGCAGGCCGACGGCAAGGGCTGGCTGTACGCGCCGAGGGGACTGCTCGACGGCCCGCTGCCGGCCCACTACGAGCCCCACGAGTCGCCGATCAGCAATCCGCTCTACGCGCAGCAGGCCAACCCGGTACGCCAGGTCTTCAAGCGCAAGGACAACCTGAGCAACCCGTCACCACCGTGGCCGGGCAGCGACGTCTTCCCATACGTCTTCACGACCTACCGGCTGACCGAGCATCACACCGCGGGCGGGATGAGCCGGTGGTTGTCCTACCTGTCGGAGTTGCAGCCGGAGTTCTTCTGCGAGGTCTCACCGGCGCTGGCCGCCGAGCGCGGGCTGGAGCACAAGGGCTGGGCGACCATCGTCACGACTCGCTCGGCGATCGAGGCGCGCGTGCTGGTCACAGAGCGGATCGTGCCACTGCGGGTCGGCGGCCGGGTGATCCACCAGGTCGGACTGCCCTACCACTGGGGTATCGGCGGCGAGGCCCTCGTGCGGGGCGACTCGGCCAACGACCTGCTCGGCGTGACGCTCGACCCCAACGTCCATATCCAGGAGTCGAAGGTGTCCTCGTGCGACATCCAGCCGGGCCGCCGACCCCGCGGTGCGGCGCTGCCGCTCTTCGTCGAGGGCTACCGCGGTCGCGCTGCGATTACCGTCGAGACCAGCAATCAAGCGATCGCGGAGGAGCCGTGAGCGACGTCGCCACGCAGGCGGGCTGGGTTGACCCGCCCCCGCGCAAGGGGTTCTTCACCGACACATCGGTCTGCATCGGCTGCAAGGCCTGCGAGGTGGCCTGCAAGGAGTGGAACGGCGTCCCGGCGGACGGGCTTGATCTGCTGGGTTCCTCGTACGACAACACCGGCGCGCTCGGGGCGAGCACCTGGCGCCATGTCGCCTTCATCGAGCAGCCCGGGCAAGGGCCGGCGGACTTCCGGTGGCTGATGTCTTCCGATGTGTGCAAGCACTGCACCGAGGCCGCCTGCCTCGACGTGTGCCCGACCGGCTCGCTGTTCCGTACCGAGTTCGGCACGGTCGTCGTGCAGGACGACATCTGCAACGGCTGCGGCTATTGCGTTCCGGCCTGCCCGTACGGTGTGATCGACCGCCGTATCGATGACACGTCAACGGACGGGGCGACGAAGAACGTCGGCATCGCTCAGAAGTGCACGCTGTGCTACGACCGGCTCGGCGATGGGCTCACGCCCGCTTGCGCCAAGGCGTGCCCGACCGAGTCGATCCAGTTCGGCGACATAGACGAGTTGCGGGAGCGGGCTCGGTCGCGACGAGCGGCTTTGCATGCGGATGGTGTCGCCGAAGCCCGCCTCTACGGAGACGATCCTGACGATGGCGTGGGCGGTGCTGGTGCGATGTTCCTGCTGCTCGACGAGCCGGAGGTCTACGGTTTGCCGCCCGATCCGGTCGTGCCGACGCGCGAGCTGCCGCTGATGTGGCGGCGGGCCGGGCTGGCGGCGTTGACGTTGCTGGCCGGTGCCGTCGCGGCGTTTGCTGGCGGGAGCCGGTGACCGGGCCTGGGCGGCGGCGGCGCGGGGGTCGCGGGCATCGCGGGCGTGGTGAGCGGGCGATGGTGCCCGACGCGACGTTCACTTCCTACTACGAGCGGCCGATCGTCAAGGCGGCACCGTGGACCCACGACATCCCGGCCTATCTGTTCCTCGGCGGGCTCGCGGCGGGATCTTCACTGCTCGCGGCTGGTGCCGCTGCCACCGACCGGCCGGCGCTTGCCCGTACCAGCCGGCTGGGCGCCCTGGCCGGGATCAGCCTGAGCCTTGTGGCCCTGGTGCACGACCTCGGCCGACCTTCGCGCTTCGCCAACATGCTGCGAGTGGCCAAGCCGACGTCTCCGATGTCGGTTGGTACGTGGCTGCTCATGGCATACGGCCCGATGGCCGGGCTCGCTGGCGCGGCCGAACTGAGTGCCGCGCTGCCCCCGGTTCGTGACAGCCTGCCCGGCAAGATGCTGGGCGCCGTGTCGACGCCGGCCGGGGTGTTGGCTGCGGGCCTCGCCCCGGCGGTCGCGGCGTACACCGCTGTGCTGCTCGCTGACACGTCCACGCCGTCGTGGCGTGCGGCGTACCGCGAGTTGCCGTTTGTCTTCGTCGGCTCGGCTGCCGCCGCGGCCGGTGGGCTGGCCATGATCGGGGCACCGGTCGCTGAAGCCGGACCAGCCCGGCGGATGGCGGTCGGCGGCGCCCTGCTGGAGCTCGCGATGGAGCACCAGATGGAGCAGTCCATGGGGATCACCGCCGAGCCCCTGCATGCCGGCCAGGCCGGGCGCGTCATGCGGGCCAGCAAAGTCTTCACGATTGCCGGGGCGGTGGGCGCCGGCTTGCTGGGTCGTCGCAACCGCATCGCAGCGGCGGTGTCTGGTGCGGCGCTGCTCGCGGGCTCGGCCGGTACGAGGTTCGGGATCTTCGAGGCGGGTCAAGCCTCAGCCCGCGACCCGAAGTACACGGTCGTCCCCCAGCGCGAGCGCCTCACCTACACCGAAGAGACATCAGTGACTCCCGGCGAAGGGGTCTGAGTCGTCGCGGACTTTGCGCGCGTCGACAATCTCGAGTCTCAGCTGCCGTAGCTCGTCGCCACCCACGTAGAAGCGTCCGCGCTTTCACCACGGCCAATGAGCAGATCCGCCTCGACGAACCGCCGGAGATCTCTGGCCGCCGACTGCTCGGAGATCTCCTCACCCATCTCTCGAAAGTGGCCTGATAGGTGGCTCCGCGTATACGCATCGTGTCTCGGTGTTGGCGTCGAGTGGTGCCTCTCCAATGGCTACGGCCGCGGCATCCTCGAGGGCCGCGTCGTATCCCTCAATACTGTTTGAGCCCTGGATATTGCGAGCGAAGGAGAGCCGCCGTAGGGAGCCAACCCAACGACGAGGTTCGTGGAGCTGCCCCTAGCATCGGATGATGCACGTCGTCGCTACGGCTGGGCACGTCGACCACGGCAAGTCGACGCTGGTCCGGGCCTTGACGGGCATGGAGCCCGACCGCTGGGCCGAGGAACACCGGCGCGGGATGACGATCGACCTGGGCTTCGCGTGGACTCGGCTGCCGTCGGGCCAGCAGGTCGCGTTCGTCGACGTACCCGGCCACGAGCGCTTCATGGCTAACATGCTGGCCGGGGTGGGTGCGGCGCCGGCGGTGATGTTCGTAGTGGCCGCTGATGAGGGCTGGATGCCGCAGTCGGCCGAGCACCTCGATGCCGTCGATGCGCTCGGGGTGACCCACGGCCTGCTGGTCGTCACCCGGTGCGACCTGGCCGACCCAGGCCCGGCGATGGCCCGGGCCGGCAAGGAGATCGGTGCGACGTCTCTCGGTCAGGTGGAGTCGGTCGCGGTCAGTGGCCGGACCGGGGCCGGGCTGGATGCGCTGCGCGCCGCCCTCGGCCGCCTGGTGGTCGGGCTGCCGGCCGCCGATCCGGACGCAGATGTGCGGTTCTGGACCGACCGCGCCTTCACGATCCGTGGCGCGGGCACCGTCGTGACCGGAACTCTGGGCGGGGGTCGGCTGCGGGTCGGCGACGAGGTGGTGCTTGCTCCGACGATGAGGTCGGTGCGGGTACGCGGGCTGCAGTCACTGGGCCAGCCGGTCGCGGAGGCCACGGGCGTGAGCCGGGTCGCGGTGAACCTCCGTGGCGTCCCGGTGGAGGAGGTCCGCCGCGGCTTTGCACTGCTCACACCGGCGCACTGGCTGATGGCAGATGTGGTCGACGTGCGGGTAGGTGACGGCGCGGCGGCCGACCTGCCCGCCAGGTGCATGCTGCACATCGGATCGGCACAGATGGCGGTGCGCACCCGGCCGCTCGGCGACGACACGGCCCGGCTGAGCCTGCCCACGCCGTTGCCGCTCCGCATTGGCGATCGCGCCCTGCTCCGCGATGCGGGCCAGCACCGGATCCGAGCGGGAGTCACGGTGCTCGACGTGCGCCCGCCCGCGCTGTCCCGGCGCGGCGCCGCCGCAGGTCGAGCACGGGAATTGGCAACCATGGACGGACGTCCGGACGGGGCGGCCGAGCTGCGCCGACGGCTGATCGTCCTGGCAAGCGACCTGGCGGCCATGGGAGCGGCGCCGCCCGCTGCGCAGGGTGCCGGCGACTGGCTGGTCGAGCCGGGCCACTGGTCGGCACTCAGCGAACGGCTCACCCGGCTGGTCGCTGACCATGCGCAACGTCACCCGCTCGAGCACGGGTTGCCGACCGGGACGGCTCGTCAACTGCTCGACCTGCCCGACATCCGACTGGTCAGCTCTCTCGTGTCACCGCCATTGAGCCTGGTCGACGGCCGGATCGTCCAAGCGGCGCCTTCCCTGCCGCCGGCGGTCGCCCAGGCAGTGGCCACGCTCCAGGCCGAGCTCGCCGACCGGCCCTATGCCGCTCCCCAGGCGCGCCGCCTGGCCGACCTCGGGCTCGGCTCTCGCGAGTTGGCCGCGGCAGTGCGAACCGGAGTCCTGGCCCGGGTCGCCGATGGCATCTACCTGCTCCCGGCCGCACTCGTATCGGTGACCGATCGGCTGGCCGATCTACCGCAACCATTCACGGTCAGTGCCGCCCGCGAGTCGCTCGGCACCACGCGCCGCGTGGCCGTACCTCTGCTAGAACTGCTCGACGCGCGCGGCCAGACGAAGCGGCTGCCGGACAACCGGCGAGAGCTGGTCGAATGAGCGGGTACGACGCCGTGCTGTTGGCCGGCGGAACGGCGTCGCGGCTGGGCGGTGTGGACAAGCCCGCCCAGTGCGTCGACGGCGTCGCCATGCTCGATCGCGTGCTTGCCGCGGTGGCATCAGCCCAGCGCCAGATCCTCGTCGGGCCGATGGCCGACTCACCTCCTGGGACCGTGGTCACCCGTGAGGACCCGCCAGGTGGCGGCCCGGTCGCAGCCATCGCCGCCGGCTTGGCGCACGTCACGGCGCCGCTGGTTGCCATCCTGGCCGCCGACCTTCCGTTTCTCATGTCGTCCACCGTGGACAGTCTCCTGGCGGCGGCGGTGTCCGGTGTTGACGTCGCCGTACTCCTCGACGACGCCGGTCACGACCAGCTACTCATCGCTGCCTGGCGCACCGAGGCCCTCCGGACCAGGCTTACCGTGATCGGCGACCCCGCCAATCAGCCCGTACGCCGACTCTTCGACGGTGTGATGATCGAACGGGTGACGGCCGCAACTCGCCCGGGGCAGCCGCCGCCCTGGCTCGACTGCGACACCGAGGATGACCTGCGCCGAGCGAGGGAGTGGACCTAGACATGCTGGACGACTGGGTGGGCGCGGTTTGCGCCGAGTTGGGGATCGACGATGCGATCGACCACAATCTCATCCTGGACATGACCCGCGACGTGGCACACGGCGTTGCCCGCCCGGCCGCACCATTGACCGCCTACGTGGTGGGCCTGGCAGCCGGCCGTGCCGCTGACCCAACAGCGGCGACCACCGATGCAATCACGCGAGTAACCGACCTGATCGCGACCTGGTCCCCGGAGCCCCCGGAGCCGCCACCGGCCCCGTCGTGATCGGCAGGGACGACCCAACTCTCCCCGGCGAGATGTTGAAGTTGTTGCGTGGAGGGAGCAAGTTTCACATCGCGCGGGGAGCCGTCCGTAGCCCGGCAGGGGGCCAGGCGGGCGGAGCCTTCGGTGGCCACGGGTGGGGTAGCGTGCCGGACGGAGGTGTGAGGGTGCCTGGTGGCCCCCGCGGTCTTCAAAACCGACGAGGCCGAGGATCTCGGTCTGGCGGGTTCGATTCCCGTCCACCTCCGCGCCCACCGGCTGACGAGGCACCCTGGCTGCCCCTTGGCGCAGGAGAGGGTGCCCTTCCGCCGCTCGCCAGGGCGTTGAGGGCCACGGCAGCATTTGGGTATGCCACCCGCGCCTGCGCCGAGCGCGCCAACGCAGGAGCGCCCGATCGCGCGCGGCGAGCCGGCGCAACCCGTACCCGAGGTGGCAAGCAAGACGTGGCTGCCTGCCGCCATGGGCTACTGGGCTGCCGCTGCTGGCCGACTTGACCGCGCCGATCCAGGGACCCGAGCAGCGACGATCCTCAGCCTGCAGCGCACGGTGGGCAACGCTGCCGTGCAGCGGCTGCTCACTCAGACCCGTACCACCGTGCCGGTGCAGCGCGACTGCGGTTGCGGGGGTGGGTGCGGAGGCTGCGGGGACAAGGGCCAAGAGGAGCCGGGCGGCCAGGCGGATCTTCCGGTGTCGCGACAGGTCCCGCCCGTCTACACCCCTCCAGCGTGCGTCCTCAATGGACCCACGCTGGTCGACAAGGTCATCGACGGCTTCAAGCAGGGGACGCCTGCGTGCCTGTTCGAGGCGTGGGGGCTGCTCAATTCCCGCGCAATGTTCGACCTGTTACCGGCGCTGCTCGAGCTGAAGAACAAGGGTCACTGGGCCACGGTCGCCGCCGACGCTGCCTTCCGGGGCGGCCCGCGGATGGAACTCGCCGTGCACGCGGTCAACCTCAAGACTCAGGGCAGCCCGATCAAAACCGACCAGTTGCGCGACCTGATCGACCGGCTCGCCACAACGTGGGCCGACCAGCGGGCCGACATCCTGCGCTTCATCGGCAAGTACGTGGTCATCACCGTCGAGGGCATCGACCTGGACTTTTCCTACGTAGCCGGCGCGACATCAAAGAGCTGCGTCAAGGAGGTGCAGGACACGATCGCCGAGACGAAGTTCATGGCGAAGCTGTACGCCGACTGCGGCAAGGACAAGAAGCACAAGACCGGCGACGATATCGAGGCGTGCATCACGTCATCGGCAGCCAAGCTGGGTCTCACCCTCGAGGTGGCCGGATCGACCTCGTCAACCGGCGTGGTCACGGTCAAGGCGGTGGCGGTCGACAAGTGCCAGCCGATCATCACCCGCAACACCGAGATTCACGAGAGCGTGCACCAGCACCACACCAAGCAACTCGAGAAGAAACACGGCAAAGGCACGCCGGCCTTCGATGCGGCATGGAACGAAGCTCAGGACTGGGTACGGGATGAGCGTGGTGCGCGGGCAGCCGAGATCAAGTTCCTGACCAAAGTCCTGGCCGCGCTGAAGAAACTCGAGAAGATGGTGAAGTGACCGACGACCCGCTGACCGTTCGCGCCACGGTGCTCGGTGCCAGCGTCTTTCCCAATGCCGATCGGCAGCGCCTATGGCTGGTCCGGCTGCGCGTCGAGGAGGTCATCGAGGGCGAATTATCCGCGGGGCAGGAGGAGCTCTCGATCCTCGTACACAGCCCCAGCCGCGACTTCAGGACTGCTGAGCCGGTGGGGGAGACCTTCCGCATCACGCTGAAAGATCCGCTGACGGATCCGTACGCCGGTGGGCTGAAAATAGCTCGCGACGAGTAGCCCTGATCGGGGCAGACCCCGCTCTGCCTCGCCCTTCGCGACGAAGGCCCGGAACATCCCGGTGTCGGCGATCGAGTCGTCTCTGTCACCTGGCATGCGGCCGACTGTAGCGGCTATGCCCGGTTGCCAACCGTTAGCAGCTTTGCTCGCGCTCAAGGATGTCGGCCGAGAGCGCGACGCACGCCGGGCAGATGTGTACGCCGGGGCCGGCGACCAGGCGGCCAGCGACTCGCTTCGGCCGCCCACAGAACGAGCAGGCAGCGCCGCTACTCGTGCGCGCCCGCTTCCATCGGCCGCTGCGCCGCCGGGGTGGACAGCTGACGTAGCGCTCCAACTCGCGCCTGACGCCAGCGATGTCGGCGCCCAGGTCGTTGAGCACCCGACGGGCCCGGCCACCCGAGTCGAGGGCCAGTGCGAACAACAGATGCTCCGTACGCAGCAAGGGGGACTCGGAGTCTGGATCAGAGTCCGCCGCATGCCGCGCGGCACTGTCCAGGGCGCTGACAGCCTCAGCGGACATCGCCGGGGCGTCCTGCGATGGTGGTCCGCCCAGGCCGAACAGCCGATGAGCCGCGTCCCGGATCGTTTCGGCATGGACGCCTTGGGTTTCCAGGATCGCCGCCGCAACACCCTCGGCGAGCAGGCCCACCAGGAGGTGCTGGGTGCCGATCTCCGCGGCCCCGTCGGCTTGGGCTTCGGACTCGGCTCGGCGCAGGCAGGCTTGCAGTCGGGGGGCCGGCCGGACCGCGCCGGGCAGCACGAAGAGTGTGGTCCGCTCGACGAACCGCTGCCGGACGGCCTGTTTGCTGACCCCCAATCGCGTACCCACTTCGGTCCACGAATGCCCGGCCTTGCGAGCCTGCGCCACGAAGTGGTCCAGCAACTGGTCACCGGCCGCGGCCGACTCGGCGGCCACCGATATGGCCGCATCCAGGCGCTCAATGGCGTCGGGCGAGTCCGCGGTCTGGCCTACCCGAGCCACCAGGTCCTCATATGTTGATGGCATGCGACAACTACGTTGTCGTACGCAGATGACACCCCGGCTTGTCGTTAGCGTGTGGCCGCCGTCGCCCGCGCCCGCGCCAGCTTGACGGCGCGGGTCAGAGTTTCGAGGTCAAAGGCGCCGTGGTGGCGCCGCCCGTTGATGAAGAACGTCGGCGTGCCTGAGACCCCACTCAAGTCAGCGGAGTCGACGTCCTCGGCGATCCGGCCGGCCCATGCTCGTCGCCGGAGGTCGTCGCCGAATCGCTCGACGTCGAGGTCGAGGTCGGCAGCGTTCTGGATCAATGCATTGACGCTGAGATCAGCTTGATTGTCGAGGAGCACGTCGTGCATCTCCCAGAACTTTCCCTGATCGGCCGCGGCTTCGGTGGCCTCGGCCGCGATCTGTGCGTGCGGGTGCACATCGTTGAGCGGCAGGTGCCGCCAGACATAGCGAACGTCAGAGTCGCGCAGCACCTCGCGGATCACCGACTCGGCCTGGCCGCAGTACGGGCACTCGAGGTCGCCGTACTCCACGAGCGTCACCGGCGCGTCCGCCGCTCCACGGATGTGATCGCGGTCCGGGTCGACGGGATCTGCGAGGTCGACGATGCCGTCGGTGCTGCCCAGCAGCGCCCGGGTACGCAGCCCTGCCGGCATCAGTGCCGTAGCACGAAACAGCACCCAGGTGATCACCGACGCACAGAGCGCCGCAGACAGGATGCCGAGCTTGGCCTCCTCCAAGTCGGGCCCGGTGAAGGCTTGCGTCGCGATCAGCAACGAGACGGTGAAGCCGATCCCGGCCAGGGTGCCCGCCCCGATCACCGCCAGCCAGCCGACCGCCGGGCGTAGCCGGCCGCGCGTGAGCAGGGTGACGAGCCAGGAAACACCGGCGATCCCGACCGGCTTGCCGACGACGTAACCGACCAGGATCCCGAGCGTGATCGGCGACGTGATCGCGCGGCTGAGGAAGTCGCTGTTGATCACGATGCCGGCATTGGCCAGCGCGAACAGCGGCACGATCACGTAGCTCGTCCAGGGGTGATAAAGCAGCTGCAGCCGTTCGTTCGGCGAGATGGTCGACTCAACGCTGACGCGGGCCGTGCGGGCCAACTCAGGCGTCGGCTGCTCGCGGAACTGCCGGAAGACATCCGTCGCGCGCTCGAGGTCGCCACGCGCCGCCGGGTAGGCGTAGGTCAGCAGGCCCATGAACACCCCGACGACCACCGGGTCCACACCGGACTTGAACATCGCGAGCCAGGCAGCGAGGCCGAGGACGAGATAGGGCAGGCCGCGGCGGACCCCGACGGCCCGCAGGGCCAGCATCACCGCGAGCAAGCCGAAAGCCGCGTATAGCGCCGGCGCCGAGATCTGATCGCTGTAGACGAAGGCGATCACGCCCAGCGCGATGAGGTCGTCGACCACAACGAGCGTGAGCATGAATGCCCGGAGCCGGTCGGGGAAGTGCGGTCCGACGAGGGCGAGGATCCCGAGCGCGAACGCCGTGTCCGTCGACATGGCCACGCCCCAGCCGTATGCGGACGAATGGCCGGCGTTGAACGCCAGGTAGATCGCGATCGGCACGATCATGCCGCCGAGCGCGGCGAAGACCGGCAGCGCGAGCCGGCGCCGATCCCGCAACTCGCCCATGTCGAACTCGCGGCGGGCTTCCAGCCCCACGACGAAGAAGAAGAACGTCATCAGCCCGCTGTTCACCCACTCGCGCAGGTGCGCAGAGACCTCGAGGTCGCCGACGTTGATCGAGAGTTCGGTACGCCACAGTCCCTCGTACGACGATGCATCGAGGTTGACCCACACGAGGGCCACGACCGCGGCAGCGAGCAGGATCGCCGCGCTGCTCGTCTCGGTACGCAGGAACGTGCGCAGCGGAGTCTCGAGATTGCGCCCCCACGCGGTCCGGGGGACAGTTTGTGCGGCCATCACCCCCCGGTTCCCTTTTGTCATGCTCCAGGGAGCATTGCTCCGGTTGGAACCGGCCCAGTCTTCCCTGGATCATGCCGTGGTCGAGGCTGAAGGGCGCGCCTAGCTCGCGCCGCTGCCGCGGTCTCGCTCGGCGAGGAAGCGTTCGAACTGAGCTGCCAGGTCGTCACCCGTGGACGTGTCGTTGCCTTCCTCGCCGGCTGCCCCGCTGGCCCGGACACGCACCTGTGCGTCGTATTGCTCTTCCAGCACATGTACGACGCTCAGGGTCTCCTCGGACTCGGCGATCTGGGCGTCGATCACCCGCCGGACCTCCGTACCGGCCTCACTCAGGGACTCGGTAGGCAGGGTCAACCCGGTGGCGCCGGCCAAGGCGTCGAGCAACCGGGCGGCCGCGTCGGGGTATTCGACCTGGGACAGGTAGTGCGGCACCTGCCCGGCGAACCCCATCGTCGCCCGGCCGCGCGTGCCCAGCCGCTGTTCGAGCAACACGTCGACGTGCCCTGGCACCCGGACCGCCGCGCCGAACGCTTCGTATCCCTGGACGAGGGCCGGGTCGGCGCTGTGGGCGATCACGCCGAGCGCGCGGGTGTGCGGCGTCGCCCACGGGATCGCGGTCAGCCCGATCATGAGTCGCACCCCGAACTTGTCGAGCAGCATGTCGACGGCGTCGATGAACCGGAGCCACATCAGATCCGGCTCGGGCCCGGACAGCAGCAGAAACGGCACCCCCGCGGCGTCCATCACCCGGTGCACAGCCAGCAGCGGCTCCTCGTAGGCAATGAAGGCCTGGTCCTCGAAGACCATCGCCGGCCGCCTCGAGCGGTAGTCCATCAGCAGGTCGATGTCGAAGCGAGCGGCCACCGAATTGTCCAGCGTGGACAGGAGGTGCTCGGCTGCGATGCGCCCGCCGCTGCCGGCGTCGATGAACCCGTGCATCGCGTGGACGAGCACCGGCTGTGAGCCGTCAGTCGGCGCCTCTCCGACGAACTCGACCAAGTCCCGCGGGTGGATCACCACCCGCTTATCGTCGCACTAGAGAACCTCAGGCTCGCACCTGCCTATGTAAACCGGATGGGTGTCCTCCCTGGGCCGTTCAGTGGCCGGGGGGAAGGGTGCCGGAGATTTCCGCGGTGATGTTGGTGACCCCGGGTGTGGCTTCCGTGCCGCCTGTGGAGTGGACCAACTCGGCGGCGACGGCATGCGCGGCGATCTTGCCGTCGCGAATGTCCTCGGCGTAGTGACAAGCGACGCGGTGGCCGGGCTCCAGCTCACGAAGTGCCGGCCGCTCGGTGTCGCAGCGGGTCTGCTGGCGCCACGGGCATCGGGTGTGAAACCGGCAACCTGTGGGCGGGTTGGCGGGTGAGGGCAGGTCACCTGCCAGCAGGATGCGCTGGCGGCTGTCCTCGACGACCGGATCGGGGACGGGAACCGCCGACATCAACGCCTTGGTGTACGGGTGCAACGGGGTGCGATAGAGGTTGTCGCTGGTGGTCTCCTCCACCAGGCCACCGAGGTACATCACGCCCACCCGGTCGCAGATGTGACGCACCACCGCGAGGTCGTGGGCGATCACCAGGTAGGTCAGCCCGAACTGTTCCTGCAACTCCTCCAGCAGGTTGATCACCTGCGCCTGGATAGAGACATCGAGTGCTGAGACCGGCTCGTCGGCAACGATCAGGTCGGGCCGCAGCACCAGGGCCCGGGCGATCCCGATCCGCTGCCGCTGACCGCCGGAGAACTCGTGCGGGTATTTGTTCAGCGCATTGGTCGGCAATCCAACCGCGTCCAACGACTCACGCAACGTCTGGTGGCCGGACTTTTCAGAGGAGCCAGCCTTGCCCCCCTTGCCGTACAGCCCGTGCGCCTTGAGTCCCTCAGCCAGGATCGACTCGATGCTCTGGCGCGGATCGAGGCTCGACAGCGGATCCTGGAACACCATCTGCATGCGCTTGCGCATCGTGCGCAGTGGCTCACCGCTGAGCGTACGAAGGTCGACGCCGTCGAAGAAGGCGTAGCCGCCGGTGGGCTCCACCAGCCGGAGCAGGCCCCGGCCCAGGGTGGTCTTGCCGCAGCCGGATTCGCCGACCAGGCCGTAGGTTTCGCCGCGCCGGACGACCAGTGAGACGCCGTCGACCGCGTAGACGTGCCCCATCGTACGGTCGAAGATCACGCCGCGCCTGATCGGGAAGTGGACCTGAAGGTCGCGGATGTCGACCAGTGGCTGCTCGTCATCGGATGGCTGGCTGTGCTCCTGCCCCGGGGTCACCGGTTTGGTCAGCGACGTGGCAGGCGGGGTCACGCTGTCGCTCCCTGCTCGGCGGGGACGACCGGGTTGAAACAGCGCAGCAGGCGCTGCCCGTCGCTCTCCAGCGCCGGGGTCTGCTGCGTGCACGTCTCGATCTCGTGATCGCAGCGGGGCGCGAACGCACAGCCCGAGGTCCATGGGATGTTGTCGTTGACCGAGCCCCGGATCGCGTTCAGCTTGCCGCCGCGAGGAGCGTCGAGCCGGGGCACCGACGCGAGCAGGCCATGGGTGTACGGGTGCCGGGGATCGGCGAAGAGCAGGTGCCGCTCGGAGGTCTCGACCGCCCGGCCGGCGTAGAGCACGTTGACCGTGTCGCACAGGCCGGCCACCACGCCGAGGTCGTGTGTGATCATGATCAGCGCCGTATCTGAGTCGTCGACCAGGCGCTTGAGCAGGGCCAGGATCTGGGCTTGGATGGTGACGTCGAGGGCGGTGGTCGGTTCGTCGGCGATGAGCAAGCGAGGGTTGCAGGCCAGCGCGGTCGCGATCAGGGCACGCTGGCGCATCCCGCCGGAGAGCTGGTGCGGGTATTCCGACAAGCGGCGCCGAGGGTCGGGAATGCCCACCTCGTTGAGGAGCCGCTCGGCCTCGGCCTTGGCCGCTTTGCCCGACATGCGGCGGTGCCGCTCGAGCACTTCGGTGACCTGCCGGCCGATGGGGATGACGGGGTTCAGCGAGTTGAGCGGATCCTGGAAGATCATGCCGATGTCGCGGCCTCGGCGGTCGCGCATCTGCCGGTCACCGAGCGTCAACAGGTCGGTGCCCTCGAACAGCACCTCGCCGGTGATCCGTACCCCCCGCTTGGGCAGGAGACCCATGATCGCCAGCGAGGTCACCGACTTGCCGCAGCCGGATTCGCCGACCAGGCCGACGGTCTTGCCTGCCTCGACGGTGAAGCTCAGGCCGTCAACCGCGCGGGTCTGGGCGACGCCGCCCCGGGTGAACGTCACCGACAAGTCGCGAACCTCGAGCAGCGCCATCCGTCCTACCGCCGATTCTTCGGGTCGAGGGCCTCGCGCATCGCTTCGCCGAGCAGCGTGAAGCCCAGCGCCACCACGATGATGCAGAGCGCCGGGTAGTAGGCGAGCTCGGGGCGTACGTCGAGGAAGCGCTGCGAGTCGCCGAGCATCGCGCCCCACTCGGCGCGGTTGACGTCTTGATCACCGAGGCCGAGGAAGGACAGCGCGGCGGCATCGATGATGGCCACGGCAAGGGTCAGCGTGGCCTGCACGATCACCGGCGACAGCGAGTTGGGCAGCATGTGCCGGAAGACGATGGTGTTCTGTTTGACCCCGAGGGCCCGGGCGGCGAGTACGTGGTCGGTGCCGCGCTGCGCCAGCATCGAACCGCGCAGGAGCCGGGCGAAGATCGGCACCGACACGACCGCCACGGCGACGATGACCGTCCACTGGTTGGGCCGGCGGAACACCGCCGCGATCGAGATCGCCAGCAGCAGGCTGGGGATAGACAGCAAGACATCCATGAAGCGCATCAGCAGCGCGTCGACCCAGCCGCCGATGGCCCCGGCCGCGCCGCCGATGATCATCCCGAACACCAGCCCGATCAGTGTCGCCATCACCCCGACGATCAGTGACTGGCGGGCGCCGACGATCAGCCGACTGAGCAGGTCGCGCCCCTCCTGGTCGACGCCGAGCGGGAAGCCGCTGCGCGGTCCCGGGATCAGCCCGGGCCGGATCTCGTCGATCAGATAGCGGATGTACGGATCGCGCGGCGCGATCAAGGGTGACAGCAGCGCGAGCAGCAGGAACGCGACCACGATCACCGCGCCGATGATCGCCACGGGGTTGCGCCGCAGCCGGCGGAACGCATCCCTGGCCAGGCTGACCCCGCCCTCGCTCGATGTTGCGGCCAGCGCGTCGAGCCGGTCCCTCTTGGTCGTGCCCAGGCCGGTCATCGGACCCGTACCCGCGGATCGATGACCGCGTAGGAGATGTCCACCAGCAGGTTGACCAGTACGTAGACCGCAGCGGCCACCAGGATGAGGGCCTGCAGCCGCGGGTAGTCGCGCCGGTTGATGCCCTCGGCGAGCAGCGACCCGAGGCCGCCCCAGGCGAACACCTTCTCGGTGAGCACCGCGCCGGCCAGCAGCAGCCCGGTCTGCAGGCCGATGGTCGTCGAGACCGGCAGTAGTGCGTTGCGCATGATGTGCCGCCCGCGGACGGTCCTGGCGTGCAGACCCTTGGCCTCGGCGGTGCGGACGTAGTCTTCGTTGACCACGTCGAGGACGGCGGCCCGGGTGATCCGGACGATCACCGCGAGCGGGATGGTGCCTAGCACGAGCGCCGGCAGGAGCAGATGCCACAGCGAGTCGCCGAGCACGTCCCACTCCCGGGTCAGGACCGCGTCGACGGTGAGGAAGCCGGTGATCTTGGTGTGGTCGACTCCTGCGGTGAACCGCCCGGAGACCGGCAGCCAACCGAGGCCGCTGGCGAAGATCTTCTGACCCATGAAGCCGAGGAAAAAGACGGGGACCGAGACACCCACCAGGGTGCCGATGATCGTCGTGTTGTCGAAGAAGCCACCGCGCCGGCGGGCGGCGAGATAGCCCAGCGGGATGCCGAGACCGACGGCGAAGATCAGCGCTGCCACGCTGAGCTCAATCGTGGCCGGGAAGGCCGCCGACAGTTCGCTGACCACGGGTTGCGAGCTCGACAGCGAGGCGCCGAAGTCACCGGTCACGATCCGGCCGAGGAAGCGCAGATACTGCAAGGGGATCGGCTGGTCGAGCCCCAGCGTCTTGTCCAGTGCGGCGATCCGCTCGGGGGTGGCCTTGTCGCCGAGCAGCGCGGATGACGGCCCGCCGGGTAGAGAGCGCAGCCAGGCGAAGAGCAGAAATGACAGGGCCAGCAGCGTGGGTATCAGCCACAACAGCCGTCGCACGACGAACCGGAGCATGCAACCTCACTGATTGGTCGAGTGAGCATCGAGCGAAGCGAGGAGCGGAGCGAGATGACAACTGGTCGAGTGAGCATCGAGCGGAGCGAGGAGCGGAGCGAGATGACAACTGGTCGAGTGAGTGGACGACCCGGGCCAGGCATCGTGCACAGTGCCTGGCCCGGGTCGCGAAACTACCGCAATTCTCGCAGGGAGGTGGTCATCCCTTTGTGACTTGGTCGAACCGCTCATCTGTGAGCGGACTCGGCTGGAGGCCCTTCACCTTCTTGTTGCTTGCGATCGCCGGCGGCGAGTGCGAGATCGGGATCGCCGGCAGGTACTTCTCCATGATGTCCTTGTTCACCTGCTCGTAGGCCGACTTGTGCTTGGCCGCGTCGGTCTCGCCATCGGCGGCAGACAGTGCGGCGAACAACGTGGTCTCGTTCATCCCGAATTCCGGCTTCGATCGGCCGAAGAACGTACCGACGAAGTTACCGGCGTCGTTGTAGTCGCCGGTCCAGCCGATGATGTGCAGGTCCTGCTTGCCGGCCTTCTGCACGTCGTCCTTGTAGCCACCGTTCCATGGCTTGACCACGGGGTTGATCTTGATGCCGGCCGCCTTGAGGTCGGCCTCGATCGCGGTGAAGATGCCCTTGGGGTCCGGCATGTAGGGCCGGGTCACTTCGGACGGGTAGTAGAAGTTGAGGGTCAGGTTTGCCGCGCCGGCCTGCTTGAGCAGATCCTTGGCCTTCGCGAGGTCGTAGTCGTACTTCTGGACATCGCTTGCGTAGCCGTCAACGGTGTCGGGCATGAACTGCGTCGCCACCTGCGCACCCTCTGGCAGCTTGGTCTTCACCAGCTGGTCGCGGTTGATCGCATACGCGATGGCCTGGCGTACCCGCAGATCCTTCAGCTTGGGGTTGTTCTTCTGGTTGATGCCCAAGTAGAGGACGTTGAAGGCGGGGCGGACCTGCACGTTGAAGCCCTTGGACTTCAGGCCGGCCCAGTCCTGCGGGTTCGGGAAGTCGATGATGTCGACGGTGCCCGCCTGCAGCTCCTGGGTGCGGGTGTTCTCGGCTTCGATGAACCGGATGATCAGCTTGTCGACCTTGGCCTTGGTGCCCCAGTAGTCGTCGTTGCGGACCAGCGTGGTGGTGCCGCTGTTGGCGTCGTACGAGCTGAACTTGAACGGGCCGGTGCCGGTCGGGTGAGACACGGCGTACGCGCCGTAGGTGAAGCTGTCACCGCTCTGGGTCACCTTGTCGGCGTCGTACTTCTGCAGGGCCGCCGGGCTCGACATCGACAGTGCGGTGAGCGTGAAGGCCGCCGGGAACGCGCCCTTGAACTTGTTGAGCGAGACGACCGGGGTGCCGTCGTCCTTGGCGGTGCAGCCCTTGTAGACCGGCTCGCCGAAGGCATCACCTTCGTTCTTTGCGAAGCCCTCGAACACGTCGCCGTAATAGATCATCTGGCTCTGCGCTGCCGCGCCCTTCATGTTGAACCAGCGGTCGAGGTTGAAGCAGACCGCCTTGGCGTCGAGCGCGGTGCCGTCGTGGAACTTCACGTTCTTGCGGAGATTGAACGTGATCTCCTTGCCGTCGTCGCTGACGCTCCACTTCTCCGCCAGCCCCGGTTCGAGATCGGCCGTGCCCGGCTTGTGGGCGATGAGCGTCTCGTACATCTGCCGGATGGGACGGAAGCTCTCGCCGTCATCGTTGAAGATCGGGTCGAAGTTCTTGGGCTTGCCCGCGGCACCGAAGGTGAGGGTCCCGCCGGTCTTGCCGCCGCCGGAGTCGTCCCGCTGACTCTCAGCACACGCCCCGAGAGAGAGACTGATCGCCGCGCAACTCGCAATCACGATCGCCTTGCGAACTTTTCTCACGTCTTACCCCTGTCTCCCGACTGGACGCCGGTCACGCCCGGGCTGGCGATCACCAGCCGGACGTCCGGCAGAACTCTGAGTTTGCCGCACCCTACTCATCAGTGCATGTCAGGTGAATCTACGACCGACACGCCTGCGCCGGTGAGCTCTGCGCGCTTGTGACGCGATTGTGACCCGAAGCGGTCCAAACGGCGGCTGGCCGTAACATCGTTGTCGGCGAAGTCCTATTTTCGGCCCGTTTTCGTGGACGGCGCCCCCGTCCATGCGCCATGCTCTGGGTGTTGATCGGCTCGCTGTCTGCCACCAGCAGCTGTGCGGCCGGCGTCTTCGGTCGCACGGGAGGCACACGATGCGCAAACTCCGGATCCGAGTCATGCTCGCCGTAACCGCGGCCGTCGGCCTCTCGATAGGGCTGGCCCCCGCCGGAGCCGCCGCTCCAGCGCCGAAACCGGACAGTGTGAAGACCTATCAGGTCGACGGTGCGCGCACCCGAGTCGACCGCAGCGCCGTCGCGGCTACCGGAGCGGACATCATCGAGCAGAACCATGGCGCCTTGCGGGTTCGAGCGACGGCGCAGGAGGCCGCGGCGATCTCCCGCAAGGGTTTCCGGGTCACCGCTGCCGCCGACCCCACTCCTGACCGGGGTGGCCTGGGTACGCAGGACTTCCCGCCCGCCGACGCCGCGTACCACACCTACACCGAGATGAGCACGGAGACGCTCAACGTCGCCAACGCGTTCCCGCCGCTGGTCTCCCGCTTCTCGATCGGCACTTCCTACGAGGGTCGCACCTTGTGGACCGTCAAGATCTCCGACAACGTCGGTGTGGACGAGGACGAGCCGGAGGTGCTGTTCACCTGCAACCAGCACGCCCGTGAGCACCTGACCGTCGAGATGTGCCTCTACCTCCTCAACGAGATGACCGGCAAGTACGCCCTCGATTCACGAATCAAGTCCATTGTGGATAGTCGTGAGATCTACATCGTCTTCATGGTCAACCCCGACGGCGTCGAGTACGACATCGCCACCGGGTCCTACCGCTCGTGGCGCAAGAACCGGCAGCCCAATGCGGGCTCGGCCAATGTCGGCACCGACCTTAACCGCAACTGGGGCTACAACTGGGGCTGCTGTGGTGGCTCCTCCGGCAGCACAGGTTCTGACACCTACCGCGGCGCCTCGGCGTTCTCCGGACCCGAAGCTCGCGTGGTCGCCGACTTCGTCAACTCACGGGTGGTCAATGGCAAGCAGCAGATCAAGTCGCACATCGACTGGCACACGTATTCCGAGCTGATCCTGTGGCCGTACGGCTACACGTTCAACGACCTCGGCCCCGGGCTTACTCAGGACGATCGGGACGCTCATGCCGTGCTGGGCCAGCAGATGGCCGCGACCAACGGCTACACCCCCGAGCAGTCCTCCGACCTCTACATCACCGACGGCACTATCGGTGACTGGATGTGGGGGGTCCACAAGATCTTCACGTACACCTTCGAGATGTTTCCCACGAGTGCCGCAGGCGGTGGCTTCTACCCGCCCGACGAGCGGATCGGCCCCGAGACGACCCGCAACCGCGAGGCGGTCCTGAAGTTCCTGGAGGCCTCGGACTGCGTCTACAAGGTGATCGGCAAAGAGCCGCAGTACTGCGGCCCAGGAGGCGGGACCGAGACGGCGTTGTTCACCGACACCTTCGAGACGGCCACCGGCTGGAGCGTGAACCCGTCAGCCACCGATACCGCGACGGTGGGTCGGTGGGAGAGGGGTGACCCCGCAGCCACGACGTCGAGCGGTGCCAAGCAACTGGGCACCACGGTGAGCGGGGTCAACGACCTGGTCACCGGGCGGCTCGCCGGCGCCTCCGCTGGAGCGAACGACGTTGACGGCGGCGTCACGTCGATCCGGTCGCCGGCCGTCACGCTGACCGGCGGCGCGACCTATCAGTTGCGGTTGAGTTACTACCTCGCCCACGGGTCGAACTCCTCGTCGGCTGACTACCTGCGAATCAGTGTGATCGGCTCGACGACGTCCACGGTGCTCGATCTGAAGGGCGCGGCAACGAACCGAAACGGCGCCTGGGTATCGGGGACCTTCAACCTCAGCGCGTTCGCCGGGCAGTCCGTGCGCATCTTGATCGACACGGCTGACGGGTCCGGAGCCTCGCTGGTCGAGGCGGGCGTCGATGACGTACGGATCGTGGCGATCAACCTCTAGCCCCCTCCTCCCTTCCCGGTGATCCAGGGAGACGTACGTACTGAAATTGGGATGCGCGTTTCCCTGGATCACGGGTCTGTGGGGGGGTGGGCGGTGCTGAGACCAGTTAGAACAGGTCGGTCTCGATGACGATCTCCGACTGAAGAGTCCGGTGGACGGGGCACTTGTCGGCGATCGCGAGCAGCGACTTGCGCTGTGCGTCGTCGAGGTCGCCCGTCACGGATATCTCTCGCACGATGCGGCTGAGGCGACCTGACTTCGTATCACAGCTCGCACAGTCCTCGGCATACACCCGATCGTGGCGCAGCGTGACCTTGATGTCGCGGACACCCCAGCCTTTGCGCTCGGCGTACATCCGCAGCGTCATCGACGTACACGCTCCGAGGGCAGACAGCAGCAGGCCGTACGGATCGGGGGCGCTGTCATTGCCGCCAGCGGACTTGGGCTCGTCGGCTGCCCACGTGTGGTCGCCAGCGGTGATCTGCTGGGTGAAGCGACCGCTCCCGGTCTCTTTCACGACGACTTCGGTGTCGCCAAACCCTGTGCCGGCCATTGCGGGATCCCTTCGTCGGTCTCACATCTTGCCCGTACCGCAGCGGCGGTGGCCGGGTCACGCCGGGTCGTGGTGACCGGCTCGGTCCTCGACGTATGTTTCGATGCCGTCGAGTAGGCGCTGCAGGCCGAACTCAAAGGTGTCCAGAGCCTCTTGCACCATATAAGGGGTGCTGTCGTCAGGGCGGTCGAGCTGATCGAATGCATGCTCGGCGTTGAGCCGGGTGATCGTCGGGTAGCGCGCGGTCCAGGCGTCACCGGACAGTTCCTCAAGCAGCGGCGTGCGCGCGTTCCACCATTCGTCGTCGCTCATGCCAGTGGCCTGCTCGGCCGTGCGGGCATCCGACACCGCCTTGGCCGCACCCCGGACGAAGCTGCTGACCACGCCGACGACGCGGGTCATCTCCACACCGGTCAGCCCAAGGCTCTCGAAGAGCCGTAGCTGCGACTCGTACATGTCGAACTCGTGTGGCCCCAGCAAGGCGCGGGCACCTGATACCTGCAGCACCCACGGATGTCGCTGGTAGAAGCTCCACCCGTCGCGGGCCGAGGCCTCGACCGCTGCGCGCCAGCCATCGGCGAGCGAGTACGTCGTGGGCAGTTCGCCGAGCACCGTGTCGAGCATGAGGTCGAGCAACTCCGCCTTGCCCGGCACGTAGGTGTAGAGGGACATGGCACTCCTGCCGAGCCGCTCGGCCACCCGCCGCATCGACAGCGCCTCCAACCCTTCGGCGTCAACCACATCAATGGCGGCCGCGCTGATGGCTGACACACTCAGGCCCGGTTTGGGCCCGCGGGTGGGGCTCTGACCGGTGCCCCACAGCAGCGCCATCGAGCGAGCGGGGTCACCGCGGCCGGCGTACTCCGTCAATCGACGTTGCCACTCCTTACGGCGTACGCTATTGTTGCGGGCGATATTCCGTACAGTGTAATGAGTAGAGAGGCGACCGAAGTGAGTTTTCCCGCGATCCGGGCCTACGGGCTGGTCAAGCAGTACGGCGACAAGCGGGCGCTGGATGGCTTCGACCTCACGGTGCCGGCCGGGACGGTGTGTGGGCTGCTCGGGCCGAACGGCGCCGGCAAGACCACGGCGGTACGGATCCTCACCACGCTGCTGCGGGCCGACGGAGGCCGCGCCGAGGTGGTCGGCACCGACGTGGGTCGGCATCCCCAGCAGGTACGCCGTCGCATCGGGTTGAGCGGCCAGGAGCCGGCCGTTGACGAGATCCTGAGCGGCCGGCAGAACCTCGTGCTGTTCGCCCGGCTCAACCGACTGGGCAAGGCGGCCGCCCGGCAGCGGGCCGAGGATCTGCTCGAGCAGATGGGCTTGGCCGACACGGGCGCGAAGGCGGTGAAGCACTACTCCGGTGGGATGCGCCGCCGACTCGACCTTGCGGTGACGCTCATCCTCGCCCCGGCGGTGCTGTTCCTCGACGAGCCGACCACCGGGCTCGATCCTCGCAACCGCAACGAGGTGTGGTTGACGATCAGGACGCTGGTGGCCGGTGGCACGACCGTGCTGCTGACCACCCAGTACCTTGACGAGGCCGACCAACTCGCGGACCAGGTGGTGGTGATGGACGCGGGCAAGGCGATCGCCGACGGCACACCTGAGCAGCTCAAGGCCCGGGTGGGCGGTGACCAGCTTGACGTGGTGTTGAAGGATGGCGGCGACCTGCCCGCGGCTGCGGCAATCCTGGCCGAGGTAGCCGGCGCCAAGCCCGAGATCGTCCCAGAGACGCGGCGAGTCAGCGTCCCCGTTGACTCGCGCGTGGCCGCTTTGGTCGATGCGATGCGTTCGCTCGATGACGCTCGCATCGCGGTGGCCGACGTCGGCCTGCGTCGGCCCACCCTCGATGACGTCTTCCTCGGGCTGACCGGCCACCGGGCCGCGCCAGAGCCCGATCCTGATCCGGTCGCCCCCGGCTCCGGCACTGTGCACGAGGTGGCTGCCTGATGGCCGCCACAGTTGCCCCGACCCGGGTGCCCCTCGGTGCCGACCGGGTGTGGTGGGCCGCCCGAGACGGCTGGATCGTCGCCCAGCGAGACATGACCCATTGGGTGCGCGAGCCGCAACTCATCCTGTGGGGCTTGATCTTTCCGATCATGTTCGTGCTGCTGTTCGCTTATGTTTTCGGCAGCGGGATCATCGTGCCCGGCGGGGGAAGCTACCGGGAGTTCCTGATGCCGGGGATGTTCGCCCAGACGATGGCGTTCGGCATTGGTGAGACGATGGCGGCGGTGCAGGCCGACGCCGCCAAAGGTGTCACCGACCGCTTCCGCTCAATGCCGATGGCGCCCTCTGCGGTCGTCGTCGGGCGCAGCATTGCCCACCTGGCCTATTCAGCGGTCAGCCTGACGCTGATGGTTGCCTGCGGACTCGCCGTCGGCTGGCGGTGGCACGGCACCCACGCCGAGGCGCTCGCAGCCATCGGCATGCTGCTGCTTCTGCGGCTGGCGTTCATGTGGATCGGCATCTTCCTGGGGCTGAAGGCAAAGAGTCCGGAGATGGTCAACTCGGTGTTCGGCCTGCTCTACCCCCTGACGATGCTGTCCAACGCATTCGTCGCGCCCGAGCTGATGCCGGGCTGGCTGGGTGCCATTGCCAGCTGGAACCCGCTGTCGTCGACCATCACGGCGACGCGCCAGTTGTTCGGCAATCCGGGTGTGGAGGAGTCGGGCTGGCTGGCCGATCACGCAATCGAGCTGGCGATCGGTTGGCCCGCACTGCTCACTGCCCTCACGCTGCCGCTCGCGGTCCGCGCCTACCAGCGCCTCGGCCGTTGAGCAGCCTCGGCGCGGCTGGCGACCACGATCGCATCGAGGTACGCGGCGCCCGGGAGAACAACCTCAAGGACATCTCCCTCGACATCCCCAAGCGCAAGCTCACCGTGTTCACCGGGGTCTCCGGTTCGGGCAAGTCATCGCTGGTGTTCGGCACGATCGCGGCAGAGTCCCAGCGGCTGATCAACGAGACCTACACCGCCTTCCTCCAGTCGTTGATGCCGGCACTGGGCCGACCGGATGTCGACTCGCTGCGCAACCTCAGCGCCGCGATCATTGTCGATCAGGAACGCATGGGGGCGAACTCCCGGTCGACTGTCGGCACCGCCACCGACGCCTACTCCATGCTGCGGATCGTCTACAGCCGGCTCGGCCAGCCCCACGTCGGCCACTCCAACGTCTTCTCCTTCAACGATCCCCAGGGCATGTGCCCCGAGTGTGAGGGCATCGGCCGGGTGTCCACGGTCGACCTCGAGGGCTTGGTGGACCGGGACCGCTCGCTCAACGGGGGCGCCATCACATTTCCTAACTTCGGGGCCGGCTCGTGGTACTGGCAGATCTTCGCGGGCTCCGGCTTCTTCGATCCCGACAAGGCGCTGCGCGACTACACCGACGCCGAGTGGGAGCAGTTCCTGTACGGCCCGGAGACCAAGATCGCCAACGCCGCCGGGTTCAGCTCGATGTACGAGGGCCTGGTCAACAAGTTCCGCCGGCTCTATCTGTCCAAGGACATCGAGTCGATGCAGCCGCACATCCGTGCGGCAGTGGAGCAGGTGGCCACCTTCGCGCGCTGCTCCGCCTGCGACGGCACCCGGCTCAACCCGGCAGCGCTGAGCTGCGAGATCAGCGACCGCAACATTGCCGAGTGCGCGGCCATGCAGGTGAGTGATCTCGCGGCGTTCGCTGCCGAGATCGACCAGCCATTCGTCGCGCCGCTGCTCGCGATGTTGCGCGCCACGCTGAACAATCTGGTCGAGATCGGGCTTGGCTATCTCAGCCTCGACAGAGAATCCGGAACCCTCTCGGGTGGCGAGGCCCAGCGGGTGAAGATGGTGCGCCACCTCGGCTCGAGCCTCACCGACATCACCTACGTCTTCGACGAGCCGACGGTCGGCCTGCATCCGCATGACGTTGCCCGGATGAACGAACTGCTGCTGCGCCTGCGTGACAAGGGCAACACCGTCCTCGTCGTGGAGCACAAGCCCAAGGTGATCGCCATCGCCGACCATGTGGTCGACATGGGACCAGGAGCTGGTGCCGAGGGCGGCATGGTCGTGTACGAAGGCGACGTCGCCGGCCTCAGTCGGTCTCGTACGACCACCGGGCGGCACCTCGAGCGACACCACGCCCGCGAGAGCGCGGCCCGCCAGCCCAACGGGCATCTCCGCATCGAGCACGCGCGACTGCACAACCTCCGCGACGTCTCGGTCGACATCCCGCGCGGCGTGCTGACCGTCGTCACCGGCGTGGCCGGCTCGGGCAAGAGCTCACTCGTCCACGGTTCGCTGGCTCATCTCGACGACGTGACGGTCATCGACCAGACGGCGATTCGTGGCTCTCGACGCTCAAACCCGGCCACGTACACTGGTGTGCTCGATCCGATCCGCAAGGCCTTCGCGAAGGCCAACGGCGTGAAGGCCGCGCTGTTCAGCGCGAATTCCGAGGGCGCCTGCCCCGAGTGCAAGGGGATCGGCGTCATCTACACCGACCTCGCCTTCATGGCCGGTGTGGCGAGCGTGTGCGAGTCGTGCGAAGGGCGACGGTTCACCCCTGAGGTGTTGCGGCACCGACTGCGTGACAAGGACATCAGCGAGGTGCTTGCCATGTCCATCGCCGAGGCGCGCGATTTCTTCACGGAGCGATCGGTCCGTCCGATGCTCGAGGGTCTGGTGGATGTCGGCCTCGGGTACGTCTCGCTCGGTCAGCCGCTCAGCACTCTGTCCGGCGGCGAGCGCCAGCGGCTCAAGCTCGCGATCGAGATGTCCGGCTCGACAGACGTGTACGTGCTGGACGAGCCGACCAGCGGCCTGCACATGGCCGATGTCGACAACCTCGTCGGGCTCCTCGACGGGCTCGTCGAACGTGGCCGCACCGTGATCGTGATCGAGCACAATCTCGATGTCATCGCCCGGGCTGACTGGGTGATCGACCTCGGCCCCGGTGCCGGTCACGACGGGGGGCAGGTGATCTTCGAAGGCCGACCCGCCCAGCTGGTCGATGCCGCTGACTCACTGACCGGACGCCACCTGCGAGCCCACATCGCCTAGTCATCAACTCGCTCCGCGCCTCGCTACGCTCGATGCTCACTCGCCTAGTTAGTTGATGGCATGTCAGTTGAAGGCATCGCAACCATGACGTAACCGGCGTTGATCGACGTCACCTGCCTGCCGGCGCGGCCAGCTGCCAGCAATCGCGCGGGCAGATGCTCGTCGATCACCAGGCCGGTCTGCCCATTGGCCACGGGTGGCCACTCTTTGCGTACCGAGCCCGCGGCGGCGAACCAGGCAGCCAGGCGCTTCGGATCTCGGAGGAGCAGCTGCGCCTCCTGCAGCCGGGTCACGAACGCCTTGAGCTCCGCATCGACGGCCGCGGCATTGCCGCCGCACATCGCCGCGATCAGCTCTGGACGGGTGCCAGCGACCCTCGTCGCGTCTCGGAAGGATCCCGCGGCCAACGCCAAGGCCAGTGGATCGTCGGCCGCGCCGATGGTGAGTGCGGCGGCCACGACGTGCGGCAGATGGCTGACCCTAGCCACGGCTCGGTCATGCTCGGCGGACGTACACGGGACGACCCGGCAGCCCAGCGACGTGATCAGTTCGGCGACCTCGAGCCAGGCCGCCACGTCAGTCCCGTCATCAAGGGTGAGCACCCACGCTGCGTCGGCGAACAGGTCTGACGTGCTCGCCGGGAAACCGGATCTCTCGCTGCCGGCCATGGGATGCCCGCCGACGAAAGTGAAGTCATAGGTGGCAGCCAGGTCGCGTACGGGCTGCTTCACTGACGTCAGGTCGGTCACGACCGCCGCCGGGTCGACAAGGCTGGCGATCCCGGCGAAGACGCTGCTGAGCTCTGGCAGCGGCACGGCGACGAAGATCACTTCGCTCACTGCGGCGAGCTCCTCCAGCGACGTCGACACCGACAGGCCGGCGGTCGCGACGCGCACGCGGGTGTGCGCATCTGCGTCCCATCCGGTCGCTCGGGTCATCCCACCGGCCGTGACCTCGAGCCGGCGAAGCAGCGAACCACCGATGAGACCAAGGCCCACAACTCCGACCCGTGTGATCACCCGTAGATCCAATCACTTGAACATGTTCAGAACCTACGCTACCTTCCTTATTGAACACGTTCAAAGGAGGCCAACATGACCTGGACAGTCACCACGTACCTGCTCTACCTGGCGATCAGCACTGCTCTGACGGTGTGGGTCGGCCGGACCCTGTATCGCAACGGTTCGGTGTTCCTCGTCGAGGTCTTCGCGCAGGAGGGGCTGGCCAAGGCCGTCAACCATCTCCTCGTCGTTGGCTTCTATCTCGTCAACTTCGGTTTTGTGTCGCTGTTCCTGCGTGCGACCGGTGGGATCCGCAACGCCCAGGAGTCCATCGAGGCGCTGTCGGTCAAGGTGGGCATCGTCCTGCTCGTTCTCGGCGGCATGCACTTCATGAACATGTTCGTGCTCAACCGATTCCGGCGGCGGGGGATGGCCCCGCGGCAAACCCGACCGCCAGTGGCGCCGGATGCCTGGACGCCGCCGCAACCCGGGCCGGGACCGGGCTACCCCCCGGCGCCGCCCCCGCCGTACATGCACCGGCCCGGGCCAGCGCAGGCCTGACGTGCAGACCGCGACGGTCCTCTATGACGCGGACTGCGCCCTGTGCCGCCGAGCTAAGGCGTGGCTGGAGGCGCAACCGCAACTCGTACCACTGGAGTTCCTGCCGGCCGCCTCCGACGAGGCGCGCCGGCGCTATCCCGCTCTGGATCATGCGGCGACGCTGCGCGACCTCACCGTGATCGGCGATGGCGGCGAGGTGTGGCGAGCAGAGCGGGCCTGGGTGATGTGCCTGTGGGCGCTGTCGGAACACCGCCTCAAGGCCGAGCACCTGTCCACGCCGGGGATGCTGCCGATGGCGCGCACCGTTTTCGGCACCATTAGCGCCAACCGTGGATGGCTAGGGTCGTTCTATGGCTGAGACGGCGACTCGCGGTGAGCAGACTCGGGCGCTGATCCTGGACACCGCACTGCGCTTGTTTGAAGAGCATGGCTACGAGCGCACCACCATGCGGGCGATCGCTGCCGAGGCGGGCGTCTCGGTGGGCAACGCCTACTACTACTTCGATTCCAAAGAGCACCTCATCCGCGCGTTCTACGACCACAACGCGGAGCGGCATGTGGCCGCATCGCGCCCCGTACTCGACAGTGAGCGTGACCTGGCCCGTCGCCTGCGCGGCGTGCTGCGGGCCTGGGCCGATGTGAACGCGCCTTATCACGAGTTCGCAGGGGCCTTCTTCAAGACCGCAGCCGATCCGCATGGCCCGATGTCGCCGTTCAGTCGCGAGTCGGCGCCGACGAGGGCGCAGGTGACCGAGATCTACCGCGAGGTCGTGGCCGGCTCGGACACCAAGATCCCGCCGGCCCTGCGATCGGAACTGCCCAACCTGCTCTGGCTCTTCAACATGGGCGTGGTCCTGTACTGGGTGCACGACCGCTCTGCCGGTACGGCGAAGACGTACGAGTTGATCGACCGCACGGTGCCGCTCGTGGTCCGGCTGATCGGGTTGGCGCGATTCCGGGTGATGCGCGGAGTGCTCGACGATCTCCTCGATCTGATCCGTTCCTTGTCGGGTGCCACGTGAACCCCCATGTATCTGTCAGTCAAAACGTGCGCCATAGCGCACGTTTTGACTGACGGTCGGCCACGTACAGTCCGGATCATGGATGTCCTCGACGCGGTGGCCACGACTGATCGCTTCTTCGTGCAACAGAAGTTCTCCCCGCTCGTGAATCGCTACACGATCTCGACCGTCGGCCCCGACGGGAAAAGCGCGGGGGACTTCCTCTGTCAGGTGCAGCAGAAACGGCTGAAGATCCGGGAGCAGATCACGTTCTATGCCGATGAGGAGCAACGGACGCCCGTGCTTCAACTGAAGGCTCGCCGGGTGCTCGAGTTCCGTGGTGTCACCGATGTGTTGCTGCCCGATGGGCAGGTGATCGGCGTGCTGCGCAAGGTCTTCGGCCAGTCACTGGTCCGATCGACCTGGGAGGTGCAGGGGCCTGGCGGCAACGTGGTGGCGGTGGCGCAGGAAAGCAGCCTGTTCATAGCGATCCTGCGCCGGGTGTGGGACATGATCCCGGTCGTGGGCGACGTGCCGTTCCTGATTCCGTTCCATTTCGACATCGCGGCACCCGACGGGCACCCGCTGGGTACGTACCGCCGCATCCTGGGAATTCGTGATCGCTACGTCCTCGACCTCATCGCAGACAAGCAACGACTGCTCGATCGCCGGGTGGCGATGGCCTTCACGGTCGCTCTGGACGCGCTGCAAGACCGCTGAGCCACCGCTGAGCCACCGACGTGTCATGAACAACGGGCGCCATGACACAAGCTTTTCATGACACGTTGACGACCCCCGGCCGGGCTGACGCCTACAGTTGTTGAGGTGGAGATGTTTCCCCCGATGCCGCTCGATGCCTGGGTGGACACCAAGGCGACGCTGCATAGGTTCGCTCAGATAGTCGGCAAGATTCGGCTCGCTGCTGCGCCGCGGCGCAACCATTGGTGGGGCGTGCCCTTTCACCTGACTGGCCGAGGCATCACGACCCGTCCGATGGGCCTCGCAGATGGCAACCCGATCTTCACCATCGACTTCGACTTCGTCGCTCACCAGTTGCTTGTCAGCTCGATCACCGGGCAGGCCGAGTCGTTCCCATTGGCCGGCCACTCGGTCGCGTCGTTCTATCGGCACACTCTCGATGCGCTGTACGCCATCGGCGTCGATGTGACCATCGCGCATCCCTCCCCGTTCGACCTACCTGACGCCGACCGGCCGTTCGCCGACGACACCGAGCACTCGGCGTACGACCCGGTGTTGGTCAACCGCTATTGGCAGGTGATCAGCCAGGTCAACCTGGTGCTCGAGGAGTTCTCCGGTCGGTTCTCGGGCAAGATAAGCCCGGTCCATCACTTCTGGCACACCTTCGACATCGCCGTGACGCGGTTCTCCGACCGGCAGGTCGACCAGCCGGAAGCGGCCGATCCGGTGACGCGGGAGGCCTACTCGCGAGAGGTGATCAGCTCCGGGTTCTGGTTCGGTGATGACAACGTCGCCGCTCCGGCGTTCTACTCCTACACCGCGCCCGAGCCGGCCGGTCTCGCCCTGGAGACGCTGGAGCCGTGGGCTGCGGATTGGGTGGACCAACGCGGCAGCCATCTTGCCGTGCTGACCTACGACGACGCGCGGGCCGAGGCCAACCCGAAGTCCAGCGTGCTGGACTTCTACGAAAGTGCATACCAGGCCGGCTGCCGCCGCGCCGGCTGGGACATCGATCGTCTGGCCAGTCCGGGTGGAGTCTCGCACCGCACCAGCTAGGAAGTCGCGGTTTACCTGCGGTTGTCGCTGCTTCCGGCGAATCCGCCTAGCGGCAACTCCCTCACGTAGACGGCTATGTCCGGGAGCGGATGCTGGTGCACAGCCTGAAGAGCAGGCTCCCTGGTATCGGAGAGGCCCAGCGCGGCGCCTGCAATGCCCAAGACGCGTACGACTTCGGCCCGGCCCGCGTCCTCGCTGGCCTCGCAGCCCTCATCAAGTAAGCCGGGGAGTTCGTTGCGGCAATGCTGGCAATGTCGGGAACGCACGGCCAAAGGCGCCCGCCCCGGCCGCTGACGCAGAAAGTCCCCCGTGGCCTATCGGCGCTACCCCCTTGCCCTCGGCCTCCGATCAGGGCACGGTGCGAAGCAGGAAAGCGGCAGGGGGCAGGGAGGGCCATGGGGGACGAGAGCGGATTCGTACTTGCCGTCGTCCGCGATGACGCGCGATGGCGGGTCGACCGGCTGCCGGATGGGTTACAAGCTGACCTCGACGGCATCGTCCGCGTTCTGAGTCAGCAGGTCTCTGAAGGCGGCGCCCTCGGCCTGATCGATGTCGCCGACGAGTTCTTCGTCGGAGTGCGTGTCTTGCCGGGCGGCGCCGTACGCCTGCTCCTGTCTGACGTCACTGCCGCCGTCGAATGGGACCTGGCCCGACAGGTTCTGGATAGGCTTGGCGAGGAACCACCAGAAGAAGACGAGCTTGAAGAGGTGTGGCCAGCCGGAGACCTGGGGATCTTTGCCGACCTGGGGCTCAGTGAGATGGAATTGGCCACCATCCTCGATGATCTGGATTTGTACGCAGACGAGATGTTGCTGGATATTGCTCGCCGGGTGGGCTTCGCCAAGGCCTATCAACTGGCGGTCGACGCCACCGTTCGATAAGCGGACCAAGAGGACAGGAGGGGTGGCGTGCCGTACTTCGCCGCGGCGTTGGCCCGTACGCCCTCGGGCTGGAGCGCGACGGAGCTCGATCTCGATGAGGTCGAAGACTTCGCAGATCTGAGCGACATCCTGCGCGACCTTGACGATGAGGCCGACCGGACGCTGCTCTTCTTAGAAGAGGACGATGTCTACGTCGCCATCGTGCGAGTTGACGGTGCGGACGATGCGCGCGTCTTCGTCTCCGACGTCAGGGCCAGCGAGGAGTCACGGATCGCCGCGATGCTGCTAGAGGAGGCGGGCACACCGGAGCCGGTGCCGTTTGTCGTTGACGAGGACATCCTCGACGACGCCGAGGCAGCTGACGACGACGCGGTGGAGAGCACCGACGTCGTGCCGGCCGGCGACTCGGATCTGCTGGCTGATCTTGGCACCCCGTCGGCATCCCTGCTGGCCCTGTGCGCGCACGAGGGCATGTTGCCCGCGGACGTGATCACTGAGGTCAGCAAGAGGGCTGGTTGCGTCGACGAGCTCGAGGAGCTTCGCGGCGGGTGAGCGGCCCGTACGACGACTGGATGCGCCAGGCTTTGCACGTCGGCGCGTCCGCGGCTCTGGCCGGTGATGTACCGGTCGGTGCGGTGCTGGTCGATCCTCTTGGTGAGGTGGTGGCTCGGTCTGCCAACGAGCGGGAGCGTTCTGGAGACCCCACGGCCCACGCTGAGATGCTGGCGTTGCGTGCGGGCGCTTCTCGGTTGCCCGGATGGCGGCTCGAAGGACACACGCTCGTCGTCACGCTGGAGCCGTGCACCATGTGCGCCGGGGCCATCGTGCTGTCGCGGGTAGCCCGGCTGGTCTATGGCGCCGTCGACCCCAAGGCCGGCGCGGTGGGATCGCTGTGGGACGTTGTGCGGGACCGGCGGCTCAACTGGCGTCCGGAGGTCGTCTCTGGCGTGCTCGCCGATGAGTGCGGGGCCCTGCTGCGAGAGTTCTTTGCCGGCCACCGGGGTACCTGAAATCGCTCCGGTAACCTGATCGACGGTGGCGTGTCCGAGCGGCCGAAGGAGCACGCCTCGAAAGCGTGTGAGGATGCAAGTCCTCCGTGGGTTCAAATCCCACCGCCACCGCGTCTGACCTGGCCAAACGCTGACTTGCCATCGTCGGCGATACCGTCAGGCTGAGTCTTGGTCTCAGTTCTGGTCTCAGTACGCCGTTTCGATAGCCTCAATCACCTCCAGTCACGACCTATTGCGCAGCGACCTTGGGCGTCTGGGGTTCGGGGTGTCGCCTCACGCTGACCTGTCGAACAGGGCTTCGACCATTGCACCGTGTTCCCAGCGTTCTGCGCGAATCAGGTGGTCCATCACGTCAGGCACTCCGCCCATCACGGTCAGCTCCACCACTGCCCGTCGACTCGATCCGGGACGGTGTCGCGGGTGGTCGAACCTCTGGACCGTCCGGAACGTGTATGCCCCGCGGCGCCCGTTGACGTAGACCACGGCGCCGCTGTTGATGCGGGTCAGCCGGATGTCATGTGAATGTGCATCAACTAGCGAGGCTGTGTCGATGGTCAGCGTCAGCTGGGCAGCATCGCGGTAGGCGCGAGCAGTGAGCAAAGTGTGCAACCTCCCCCCGCTCGTTGACTCCGTGCAGGAGCTCGCTGCCCTCGGCCTGGTCGAGGAAGCCTCTGCCACCGTCCGCACACACGGCACCGTCCCCCTGTTCAAGCTCTATCTGCTCAACGGTGAGAACGCGTTCTTCGGCTTCTATCCCGTACGGGAACACGTCGTGACGATCAAGGGGGAGAAGCACCCGATCTACGACCTCATGGGCAAAGACACGATCCTGTTTCACCACGCCACAAGCGACGACGACACCTCCACCGGCTCGCAGTACGTCGAGCAAGCACGCACTTGGTTCGAGAGCATGTGGAACACCGTCGCCCGCGACCTCACTCCGTGACCGACCCGCTCAGCGTCGAGGCGCTGCGAGCCGTGCTCAAACGGGCGCGGACCGTCCTACTGGACTTCGACGGACCGGTCTGCCAGATCTTCGCCGGCCTGACGGACCAGCAAGCCGCGGAGCGGCTACGGCCGATCATCAGACAGGCGGTAGGCCAGGTTGACGATCTGTCCCAGGAACTTGGACCGCACGAGCTGCTCGAGTACGCAGGTCGACAATCCGCCGAACTCGCCCGCCAGGTCGACGCCGTACTACGGGTCGCCGAGGTGGAGGCCGCCCACTCAGCGGTACCCACGCCAGGCGCCACGGACTTTCTGATGGCCTGCCACGAAACCGGCCGACCGGTTGCAATCGTCAGCAACAACGCCGGCGAGGCCGT
>Ga0136617_10000203_pt1 | contig 46210 bp, 32 predicted proteins | sample AntDrymUQ3222106_2_FD_129672 | JGI IMG/M metagenome (GOLD analysis project Ga0136617, IMG submission 129672) | Polar desert sand microbial communities from Dry Valleys, Antarctica - metaG UQ322 (21.06) | ecosystem: Environmental > Terrestrial > Soil > Desert | place: Antarctica: Dry Valley... | reverse complement strand
GCTGCTCGGGTTCTACGAATACCCCGCCGAGCACTGGATCCATCTGCGCACGACGAACCCGATCGAGTCGACCTTCGCCACGGTCCGACACCGCACCAAGATCACCAAGGGGCCGGGGTCGCGAGCGGCGGGGCCGGCGATGGCGTTCAAGCTCATCGAGGCCGCCCAGGATCGCTGGCGCGCGGTGAACGCACCGCATCTCGTGGCTCTCGTCCGTGCCGGCGCGGTGTTCGAGGCCGGCACGCTCGTCGAACGACCCGACGAGACCCCACAACCCGAAGCCGCCTAAAAATCTTCATCCACAGGTCTTGACTATTCCTCTGCAGTACAGCTTGTTGTTGAAGGAAGCCAGCGCCGGTGCGGCGGCGGTGGAGCCCGACGGGAATGGAGTGAAGCTGGTCCAGGTGGTGCCGTTGAAGCTGTTCCAGTACAGCTTGCCGTCCGCGGCGCGGTGGACGCTGTAGAGCTTCCCGTCGTGGGTGGCCAGGGCTGGCGAGGAAGGACTGGACGCACCCCCGCCGAGTTGGGTGAAGCTGGTCCAAGTCGTGCCGTTGAAGCTGTTGTAGAACAGATTCTCGTTGGTGTTGCCGCCGCGGACCATGCAGTACAGCTTGTTGTTGAAGGAAGCCAGCGCCGGTGCGGCGGCGGTGGAGCCCGACGGGAATGGAGTGAACCCGCTCCAGGTGGTGCCGCTCAGGGCGTTGTACCGCAGGTTCAGGTTGAAGGTCACCTCCGCCCTGATGTTGATGCGGTGGTGGCCCCCGCCGCCGCCGTTGAAGCCCCACCAGTCGTAGCCGCCGGGCCTTTGGCTCAGGGCGCGGAGCGCAGAGCGGTTGAACCCGAGGGATCGTTCCAGCACCAGGTCGTCCTCGTTGGTGATCAGCCCCAGGAGCCAGTCGAACAGGAGGGCGACGAGCCCGACCAGAGAGAACCAGGCGTTGCTGCCCTCGTACTCACCGCTGTTCTGCTCCAACTGCTCGGAGGTTTTGAAGCAGTAGTCGGAGATGTCACGCAGGCCCCTGCGCAGGTCGTTGTACCAGCCGCCGCTGCTGTGATCTGCTTCCCAGCAGGCGATATTGCACGTCATCCACGTATTCACCGTTCCGTTGAACAGGTAGGACCCGGCGGGAAACTCCCGGTGGCTGCCGGTGACGATGGCGCCGAACTCACCCGACTCGTACTCCTTCTTCGATCCGGTGTCGCTGCCGGCGGAGGATGTCCAGTAGATCTCGTCCTTGCCCAGCTCACCAGACCTCTTCACGCACCAGAAATCCCGGAAGGAGAGCTTGACCGTGGTCGCGGCCCGCGACTCCCGCGGCGCGGGGTCTGGTGGCCCGAGGACCACCGTGATGCCGCTGCCGTAGGTCCCCAGCGCCTGCTCGTACTCCTCGGTGTCGACCGGGCTGTCCTCGGCGAGCTCGTCGAGACGGACCAAGCTGGCGTTGGGCTGCGCCGCGATCTCCGCGCCCAGCGCGGACAGATCCTTGAGCAGGTCCTCGCGGGAGAAGCCCTCACTGATCGGCAGCCCAACGATGATCTCCGGGAACAACTCCGTAGCGGCCCGCGTGGATGCCTCCTCCTGATACATTCGTCCGAAGGCGATGACCTCCTCCTCGGCCAGGACCGTACCCAGGATGCCCAGCAGGCGCTGCTCCAGCTCGGTCAGCTCCAGGCCCTGATCCTTGCGCGCGGCGGCACGCAGACTCGCGCCGATGAAAAGGTTGCCCGCGCGGCTGAGCCGCATCCGGCGGTCTGACTTCGTGTCCGACCGCTGCCCCGACAACTGGGCGCGCAACCGGGCCAACCGCTGATCAGCGGAGGTTTCAGAGGCTACGGACATGAGAGACTCCTCGCGGCTCTACTGACGTTCCTGTGGGTGAGTTTTCATGATCGGGTAGGGGCGCACGCCGTCCGCTCTAGGGTTTCTGGCTACCACAGCTGGAAACGATCAAGACGGGAACGGCGTGCGCACTACGAGGGTATGGCGCCGTGTGCTCGGGGTCGGGGACACGGTGATCGAGTCGGTGGAGCTGGAGACGGACAAGCGCGGTGTGGAGGTGCTCGTCGCGCGGGTGCGCCCGAAGGGCGGGGTGGCGCGGCGGTGCTCACGGTGTGACCGCCGGTGCCCGGGCTATGACATCAGCAAGGCGCCGCGCCGGTGGCGGGATCTGGACCTCGGCGAGAGACAGGTGTTCCTGGAGGCCACGACGCAGCGGGTGTCGTGTCCCGAGCACGGGGTGGTGGTCACGTCGGTGCCGTGGGCGCGACCCGGGTCGCGGTTCACCACCGCGTTCGAGGACACCGCCGCCTGGCTGGTCTGCCACGCCGCGCTCTCGGTGGTGGCGGTCCTGCTCCGGGTCGCCTGGCGCAGCGTCTCCGACATCGTGCGCCGGGTCGTGGCCGACCGGGCCGAGCAGCGTGACCGCCTCGCGGGGCTGCGCCGGATCGGGATCGACGAGATCTCGTATCGGAAGGGGCAGCGGTACCTGCTGGTCGTGACCTGCCACGACACGGGGCGGCTGGTGTGGGCCGGGAAGGACCGCAACCAGGACACGCTGCGCCGGTTCTTCGACGAGCTCGGCGCCGAACGCGCCGGGTGGCTGACCCACGTCTCCGCCGACGGCGCCGAGTGGATCCACGACGTCGTCGCCGAGCGGGCACCACGCGCCCAGCTGTGCCTGGACCCCTTCCACGTGGTGGCCTGGGCCACCACGGCCCTCGACCAGGTCCGCCGCACCCTGGTCGCTCAGCTGCGCGCCGGCGGGCACGACGACGAGGCCGCCGCACTGAAGGGCAGCCGGTGGGCGTTGTTGAAGAACCCGCCCGACCTGACCGGTGACCAGCGCACCACGATGGCCGGAATCGCCAAGGCCAACGGCGGTCTCTACCGCGCCTACCTCCTCAAGGAGCAGCTCCGGGAGATCTTCGCCTGCCGCGACCCGACGAAGGCACGAGCCCTGCTCGCCGGGTGGATCGCCTGGGCCCAGCGCAGCAGGCTCCCCGCGTTCGTCACACTCGCCAAGACCATCCAGAAATACCGGCAGCTGATCCTCAACGCCGTCACCCACGGGCTGGCTGACGCCCGCTCCGAGGCCACCAACACCCACCTCCGGCTGCTCACCCGCCGCGCCTACGGCTACCGCACCCCTGAAGCACTGATCGCCATGGCCGACCTCACCCGCGGCGGACTCTGCCCACCACTCCCCGGACGATCATGAAAATCCACCCACAGGAACGTCAGTAGAGCCGCGGGCGAGCAGGTCTACGGTTGCTACGGCGCCGTGCTCGATGTGGCTGACTCGGGCCTTGGACACGCCCATTCGCTCTGCCACGTCTGTCTGCCGCAGGCCGGCCCGCTTGCGCAGTTCAACGAGGCGTTGCATAGCAACAGCTCGGCGGAGCTGGTCACGTAGTCGTGCCTGCTCGTCCGCGCTGCCGAGGGCGTCACTCAGCTCGTCTCGAACCTCGTCCCAGGTGTGCCACCCACTCATGGCCCAGACTCCTTGATCCATAGCTCGTACTGCTGCTTCCGCAAAGGGTCCGGTCGATCATGACGGCCAGCATGCTTGGGGCAACGGCCTCGTCCGTCGTGATCAACCGGGTCGGCGCCAGTGGCATGTGAGCGTAATCCGGCGCTGGGGCAGGGCATGGCAGGATCTCGGCGTGCGGAAGGTCGAGCTCGTGGAGCGTCGGGCTCGGCTGGCCCGCTGTCACCGGGTGGCAGCGGGCCACCGGGCGGGTGACGTCGTGGAGGCGGCCAGGAGCATGGTCTGCCTGCACGGGACCGATCCCGGAACGGTCTACCTGTCCGCCTGGGCGCGCGTCAACGGCATGACGGTGACCGATCTGGAGCACGCACTGTATGTCGAGCGGTCGTTGGTCAAGCATCTGACGATGCGCCGTACCCTGTTCGTCTTCCCGCGAGCGACACTGAGCGTCGCCCAGGCGGGGGCCGGCAACCGCGTCGCCGACAGCGAGCGGCGCCGGCTCGTCCGCGACGTCGAGGCCGCAGGGCTGCACCGAGACGGTGAGCGCTGGCTGTCGGAGGCTGGCGAGCAGGTGCTGGCGGTGCTGGCCGATGGGCGGGAGGCCACGTCGTCGGAGCTGCGCGACGCGATCCCCGCGCTCGCGGGGTCGATCACCTACGGCGCGGGGAAGTCCTGGGGTGGGCAGGTACCGGTGGGTCCTCGCGTGCTGACCACGCTGTCCGCGGCGGGGCGCATCGTGCGGGCGTCGAACGACGGACGGTGGACCACCTCGCGGCCCCGCTGGGCGGCCATGGCGTCCTGGCTGGGGGAGGAGATCGCGCCGCGTTCGGAAGCCGAGGGGGTGGCGGGGCTGGTCGAGCAGTGGCTGCGCGTGTTCGGCCCCGGTACGGCGGCCGACATCAAGTGGTGGCTCGGGTCGACCCTCACGGCCGTGCGCAAGGCGCTGGCCGACCTGCACACGGTCGAGGTCGATCTTGACGGGCAGGCCGGGTTCCTGCTTCCTGACGACCTGGAGGCGACCGATCCGGTCGAGCCGTGGGCCGCGCTGCTGCCGCCGCTGGACCCGACCACGATGGGCTGGTTCGACCGAGACTGGTACCTCGGCCCGTACAAGTCGCAACTGTTCGACACCAGCGGCAACGCCGGGTCCACCGTGTGGTGGGACGGGCGGATCGTGGGTGGCTGGCGCCAGAGCGACACCGGCGAGGTGGTCCTGCAGCTGCTCGAGGACATCGGCTCGGACGCGCGGCGCGCCGTCGAGGACGAGGCGGCGCGCCTGACCACGTGGTTCGGTGGCATCCGGGTGCTGCCACGGTTCCCGTCACCACTGTCGAAGCTGTTCACGGGCTCGAGGCGGTGATGAGAGCACAGCCCGGACGAGAGCCTGCTCGTGACGCTGGGTGTGTCCAGCCCTCACTCTGCGTTCTTCGGCCGAGACCAGCAAAACCTGTGACCCGGACCCGGGCTCGGGGCTAGTCGAACAGGTCGTGGACGGTCTCGGCGGTGACCGCGCGACGCACCCAGATATCGAGCTGGTCGAGGTCGGCGCACTCGACGATGCGGGTGCGGGTGTCGGGGGGAACGTCGATCCCGCGGGCATCGAGCACCGCCAGCACCGCCCGGGCCTCGCCTTCCGCTTTGCCTTCCTCCTTGCCCGCGGCCTCGCCTTCGGCTCTGCCCTCGAAGAAATAGCGACGGGCGAAGTCACTGCGGTACTCATACGTTCCCGTGGCCATGAGCCCCTCCAAATAGCGCTGCGCCGCCTCCGGCAACACAGCCAGCACCAGGTCACAGTACAGGCCACCACGATCAGGATCGACCGTCGCGAGCGCGGCGACCACCGCATCCAACACCTTGCTCCGGTCCGGATCACCCCCATGGGCGATGGCCGAGAGCACCGCCAACTCCGGAACCCGACCCGCGTACTCGACGTCGGTCACCACCGGCACCCGATCAGGGCCCACCACCATCGGCGTCACCGCACCGGGCCCCAACTCGATCGGGGCGGCATACCAGGCAGCCGTCGCGGCATCCACGCAGACCACCAACAGCACCGCCGGACAGCGGAACCGCCCACGCAGGGTGGCCAGGTAGACCGGCCAACTCCACCGCTTGTCCGGGTCCCGACCCAGCTGGACCTCGACCACCACCGCCCACACCGCCACCCCCGCGACCGACACCACCACCACCGCATCGGCCCGGTACTCGGTCGGGGTCAAGACGGTGAACTCACCGGACTCGACCTCGGCCTGCTCGAACCCGGGCAGCGTGACCTCATGCAGGCTCGACGGCATACCACGGACGCTACGGGCGGCCACCGACAATCCCGGCCACCCCAGCCGGCACCGGACACCGGCACGCGACGGTCGTGGCACCGACGTGCGATGCCGTCCTGCACAGTGCATGGCGCAGGTTCCCCGCCCGGCTTCAGGCCCCCCACCATCGAGGTGCTCGACGTGGTGCGGTTACGAACGACGCTAACCGACGTCCCCATACACTGCGAGCGGTGGGGCAGCATCTGGTCGGCCGACATGGCGTTGTCCGGGGTCGCAGCCCTGCTTGGTCTCGATCGGTCAGTGCGCCACGCGGGTTTCCCCGGCGCTCATCCCGGTAGAGCGCCGCCTGCTGACTGGTTCGGGATGGCCTCCACGGTCTTTTGGCATGCTCACCAGCCTCCGCAGCCAGATGATCGCCACTCGACTTCTGCCTCGACCAGCCGATCGCCGCGTGATTGTGAAGTCGAGATGGTTTCGTGTGCTACCTGGACCACCGGAAAAATCTTGAAAAGATTTTCTGGGGTGGTGGTCGGAGGGCCCGGGAACTGTCGGTGGTGGCGAGGATGATCCTGGTGTGACCGAGAGCCCGCTGATCTCCGCGCACGCCGCCATGGCGGCGGGGTTGGACGAGCTGTGTGCGGCGGTGGGTCCGGGTGCGGCGGATGCGGAGCTGTTGTCGGCGTTGACGTTCTGTGAGGGCGTCACCCGCCGGGTCGACCGGCTCGCGGTCGGGGTGATCGCGGACCTGGACCGGCGCGGGGTGTTCCTCGAGCGGGGGTACCGCAGCCCGACCGCGGCGGTGGCCGACCTGCTCGGGTGGGACCGGTTCGAGGCCCGGCGCCGGGTCGTGGCCGCCGAGCAGGTGTGCGGGCGGGTCGGACTCGACGGACAGGTGCTGCCGGCGCGGCTGCCCGCCACCGCCGAGATGTTCACGACCGGACAGGTCGGGCTGCGGCATGTGGAGACGATCGCGAAGGTCCTGGCCTCCGACGCCGCCGGACGCCTGACACCGTCGGTGTGGGCCGGCGCCGAGGCGGAGCTGGCCGACAAGGCCACCGTCTACGCCCCCGGCGAGTTGTCGGCGTACGGCACTCGGCTGGTCGAAGTGCTCGATGAGGACGGACCCGCCCCCGATGAGCGTCCTCCGGCGCAGGTCAACGAGCTGAACCTGGCGCGGAACCGGGACGGGTCGGGTGGGCGGATCAGCGGGCGGTTCGACGACGCGGCCCTGTACGACGCGATCGCCACCGCCGTGGACGCCGGAGCGAAGCCCCTGACCGGGGAGGACGACCGCACGACGCCGCAGCGGCAGGCGCAGGCGTTGGCCGAGATCTGCGGCTACGTCCTCGACCACGCCGACCTCCCCGACACGGGCGGATCCCGCCCCCACCTCAACGTGCTCCTCTCCTGGGAGGACCTGCAGACCCAGGCGCGGGCGGCGATGCTGGACTTCGGCGGCACCCTGGCCCCGGAGACGCTGCGGATGCTGGCCTGTGACGCCGCGGTCATCCCCATCGTGATGAACGGGACCGGGCAACCCCTGGATGTCGGGCGGAGCAAGCGCACCATCCCCGACGGGCTCCGCCGGGCGGTCGCCGCCCGTGATCGGGGGTGCGCGTTCCCCGGGTGTGGGCGGACGGTGTCGTGGTGCGAGGTGCACCACATCCGCCCGTGGCAGGACGGCGGCGCGACCGCCCTGACCAACTGCGTCATGCTCTGCACCACCCACCACCGGCTGCTGCACCACCCCGGATGGTGCGTCCAGATCCGCGACGGGCTACCGGAGTTCCTCCCACCGTGCTGGATCGACCCCGACCGGATCCCGCGACGCAAACCCCTCGCACACCTGATCAACGGACCCTGAACCCGACCACCGCTCACACGGGCGGCTGCACCCCGCACCCCGGTGCAGCCACCCATGTGAAGCACTCAGAACCTTTTGGTGAACCACAGCGGACCCGGGACTGTGGGCGCAGGTAGCGATCACGAGGCTCTGGTCCTGCGGACCTCAACCATGATCATGAACAGGCGGCTGGTTCGCCACGCCACCGGCAACCCACCACCACCTCGGTGAGGTGACGCCCGTCCCACTCCCACCCCGAGACCGGAAAAATTAGCCGCCTGATCCGTTTACCAACAGGCTCTCAGGCGCTGGACGCCGCAGCCGGCACCCGTGCCGGTGCCAGGAGATCGGTGAGCAACCGGGTGCACCAGTCCAGCAGCGCCACGTCGCGCAGCACGGCGCCCCCGATGCGGCCGTCGTCGGTCGGTCTGGGCACCAGGACCGCACGGGCGGCAGGCTTGTATGTCGCCTTCGGGTGCAGCCGCTTGAGCCGCAGCTGTGCCGAGTCGGGCAGGTCGACCGGGCCGATCCGGATACCGCTGCCGGTCACGGCCACCTCGGTGACGCCGAGAGCGCGGCAGGCCTGCCGGAACGCCGCGACCGCGAGCAGGTTGTGCACCGGCGTGGGCGCCTCGCCGTAGCGGTCGGTGAGCTCGTCGACGACACCGTCGATCGCGTCCTGGTCCGCAGCCTCGGCGATCTTGCGGTAGACCTCCAGTCGCAGCCGCTCACCCGTGACGTAGTCGTGCGGGATGTGCGCGTCGATCGGCAGGTCGACCCGCACGTCAGCCAGCAGGTCCTCGCCCGCGGCGCCGTCCCCGGCCCCGGCTGCGTGCCGGAACGCCGCGACCGCCTCGCCGACCAGCCGGATGTAGAGGTCGAACCCGACACCCGCGATGTGCCCGGACTGCTCGGCACCGAGGATGTTGCCCGCGCCGCGGATCTCCAGGTCCTTCATCGCCACCGCGGCACCGGCGCCGAGCTCGGAGTGCTGCGCAATCGTCGCGAGCCGGTCGTGCGCGGTCTCGGTGAGCGGGTGCTCGGGCGGGAACAGGAAGTAGGCGTACCCGCGCTCCCGGCCGCGCCCGACGCGGCCGCGGAGCTGGTGCATCTGCGAGAGCCCGAGGGTGTCGGAGCGCTCGACGACGAGCGTGTTGGCGTTGCTGATGTCGAGCCCGTTCTCCACGATCGTCGTGCAGACCAGCACGTCGAACTCGCGGTGCCAGAACCCCGACACCGTGCGCTCCAGCAGGTCCTCGTTCAGCTGCCCGTGTGCCACGGCGATGCGCGCCTCCGGCACGAGGTCACGGATCCTCTTCGCGGCCCGGTCGATCGTCGAGACCCGGTTGTGCACGTAGAACACCTGGCCGTCGCGCAGCAGCTCGCGGCGGATCGCGGCGGTGACCTGCTTCTCGTCGTAGGCGCCGACGTAGGTGAGTGTGGGGTGCCGGTCCTCGGGCGGGGTGGCGATCGTCGACATCTCGCGGATACCGGCCAGGCTCATCTCCAGCGTCCGCGGGATCGGCGTCGCCGACAGCGTGAGCACGTCGACGTGCGTGCGCAGCGCGGTGATGTGCTCCTTGTGCTCCACACCGAAGCGCTGCTCCTCGTCGACGACGACGAGGCCCAGGTCACGCCACCGGACCCCGGTCTGCAGCAGCCGGTGGGTGCCGACCACGATGTCCACGGTGCCGTCGGCGAGCCCCTCGATCGTCTGCTTCGACTCGGCGGCGTCGGTGAACCGGGACAGCCCGCGGACGGTCACCGGGAACGCGCGCATCCGGTCGGAGAAGGTCTGCAGGTGCTGGGTCGCGAGCAGCGTCGTCGGCACCAGCACGGCGACCTGCTTGCCATCCTGCACGGCCTTGAACGCCGCCCGCACCGCGATCTCGGTCTTGCCGAAGCCGACGTCGCCGGAGATCACCCGGTCCATCGGGACCGGCCGCTGCATATCGGCCTTGACCTCGTCGATCGCCGCGATCTGGTCGGGGGTCTCGGTGTAGGGGAAGGCATCCTCCAGCTCCCGCTGCCAGGGTGTGTCCGCGGCGAACGCATGACCGGGCGCGGACTGGCGCGCGGCGTAGAGCTGCACGAGCTGCGCGGCGATCTGGCGGACGGCCTTGCGGGCGCGGCCCTTGGTCTTCGCCCAGTCGCCACCGCCGAGCTTGTTGAGCGTGGGGACCTCGCCGCCGACGTAGCGGCTGATCTCGTCGAGGGAGTCGGTGGGCACGAACAGCCGGTCGGACGGGTGCCCGCGTTTGGAGCTCGCGTACTCCAGCACCAGGTACTCCCGGGTGGCACCGCCGACCGTGCGTTCCCGCATCTCGACGAACCTGCCGACGCCGTGCTGGGCGTGCACCACGAAGTCGCCGGGCGTCAGGGTGACGAGGTCGACGGTGTTGCGTCGCCTGCTCGCCAGCTTGCGCGACTCGCCCGAGCCCACGCGGTTGCCGGTGAGGTCGGCCTCGCTGAGCACGGCGAGCCCGCTGCTCATGGCGGTGAAGCCCTCGGTGAGCCGCCCGCAGGTGACCGTGACGAGCCCCGTACGGGGCACCTCGGTCAGCTCGCCGACGAGCGTGGCCGGGACGTCGGCCTCGCGCAGCTGCTCCAGCGAACGCTGGGCGGTGCCCTGGCCGCCGACGACGAGCACGGCGGTGCCGCCCGCGGCGACGTGGGCGCGCAGGTCGACCAGCGCCCGGTCGATGTCGCCGCGGTAGGACTCCACCTCGTGCACGGCCGGGGCGAGCGCGTCGTCACGGCCGCTGCGCAGCGGGCTCAGGGTGAGCACCGGGTGGCCGGTGGCGGTGGCGTGCGCGAGGACGCCGTCGAGGTCGCGGTAGGCGGACGCGCCGACGTCGAGGGGTGCCTCGCCCCCCGTCCCGGCGGCGAACCAGGACGCCTCCAGGAACTCCTGCCCGGTGCGCACCAGGTCGGCGCTGCGGGTGCGGATCCGTTCCGGGTCGGCGAGCAGCACGAGCGTCGTGGCCGGGAGCAGGTCGGTGAGCAGTTCCAACTCGGCGCCGACCAGCGCCGGGATCAGCGACTCCATGCCCTCGGCTGGAATGCCCTCGGCCAGGTGCTCGAGCAGCTCCCGCAGCGGGTGGTTGCCGAATCCGGCGGTGTTTTCCGCAGCGCTGCGGGCCAGCGCCGCGGCCCGCTCGCGCACGGGCGCGGTGAGCAGCAGCTCCCGGCAGCCGGGGGCCAGCAGCTCCTCAACGGGCGCGACGGAGCGCTGGTCGGCCACGGCGAAGTAGCGCAGCTCGCAGACCTCGTCCCCCCAGAACTCGACGCGCACGGGATGCTCGGCGGTCGGCGGAAACACGTCGATGATGCCGCCGCGCACCGCGAACTCGCCGCGCGCGGTGACCATCTCCACCCGCGTGTAGGCCAGCTCGACCAGCCGCACGAGGAGCGCGTCGAAGTCATAGGGGTCACCGACGCGCAGCGCCACCGGGTCCAGGCGCCCGAGGCCGGGCGCGATCGGCTGGATCAGGCTGCGGGCGGCGGTGACGACGACCCGGGGTGCGGTGTCGGCGCGGCTCAGCCTCCGGAAGATCGACAGCCGCCGGCCGACCGTGTCCGGGCGGGGGGAGAGCCGCTCGTGCGGCAGCGTCTCCCAGCTCGGGAGCACCGCAACCGCCTCCGCGCCGAGCAGGTCGGCGATGGCGGCGCCGAGGTCCTCGGCCTCCCGGTCGGTGGCGGTGACGGCAAGGACGGTGCGGCCCGCGCCCCCCTCGTCGACGGCTGTGCCGAAGGCGGCGGCGAGGAACGGGCGCAGCGCGCCCGGACCCTCGATGCGCACCGCGGGCACCTCGGCTGCGCGGGTGTCACGGGCGGCGTCGACGGCGGCCCGCAGGTCGGGATCGGACAAGGTGGATCGGAGCAGGCCGGACAGGGTGGCCACGGTTTCAGGTACCCCTCGGTGAAGAGCGCACACGGGAAGACCCCTACCCGGAACGTGTGCCCGGTGGGGGCCTGGCCAGCAGCGTACGCCACCAGTTCGTACCGACTCGGCCGCCAGTTCGTACCGACTCGCGGGGTTGGTCAGGGGCGGGGTGGGAGGTCGGGGCGGCGGCGGGAGGGGCGGGTGGTGGGGTCGGGTGGGGTTGCGGCGGGGCGAGCCGCCAGCTCCTCCAGGGCCATGTCCACTGCGCGCTCCAGCTGCGGATCCCGCCCGACCACCCAGTCCTGCGGGCGCATCATGACCTCGACGTCGGGATCGACGCCGTGGTTCTCGATGTCCCAGCCGGTGTCGTCGAACCACGTGGCGTACCGCGGTTGGGTGACGAGGGTGCCGTCGACCAGCACGTACCGACTGTCGATGCCGATCACCCCGCCCCAGGTGCGGACGCCGACCACCGGCCCGATGCCCAGCCGCTTGATCGCCGCGGTGACGATGTCGCCGTCGGAGCCGGACATCTCGTCGGCGAGCGCGACCACCGGGCCGCGCGGCGCGTCGTCGGGGTAGGTGGTGGGCTGACGGTGCCGTGCCGAGTCCCAGCCGATCACCCGACGCGCCAGCTTCTCGACGACGAGCTGTGACGTGTGGCCGCCGTTGTTGCCGCGGACGTCGAGGATCAGGCCGTCGCGGGCGGTTTCCCGGCTCAGGTCGCGGTGCAGCTGCGCCCAGCCGGGCGCCATCATGTCGGGCACGTGCAGGTAGCCGAGCCTGCCCTCGGACCGGTCGGCCACGAACGCGCGTCGGCCGGCCACCCAGTCCTGGTAGCGCAGCGCGGCGTCGGACTCCAGCGGCCGGACGGCGACCCGGCGCACCTGTCCGGCGTCGCTGCGGTCCGGCCCGGACCGCACGGTCAGCTCCACCAGCTCGCCGGCCCGCGACACCAGCAGCGGTGCCGGACCGTGCGCCGGATCGATCGGCTTGCCGCCGACCTCCAGGATCACATCCCCTGCGCGGACGTCAACACCCGGCCCGGACAGCGGGCTCCGGGCCGCGGGCGCCGAGGTCTCCGGCGGCAGCACCCGAACCACCCGCCAGCCTGCGGTGCCACCATTTGCGCCCACTGGCGACTCATCGATGCTGTTGTTCGAGGGCGCAAGCGACTCGTCGGTGACCGGCTCGAGATCGGCGCCGAGCAGTCCGGGACGCCCGGAGTAGTCACCTGCGCCGCGCCGCGAGACGTAGGCGTGCGAGCTCCCGAGCTCGCCGTGGAGCTCCCACAGCAGGTCCACGAAGTCGTCGTGGCTGCCTACCGCGTCGACCAGCGGGCGGTAGCGCGCCAGCTCCGCGGCCCAGTCGACGCCGGCCATGTCCTCGATCCAGTAGTGGTCGCGCATCAGCCTGCCGGCCTCGTCGAACATCTGCCGCCATTCCGCCGTGGGATCGACGGTGACCACGATGCGGCGGGTGTCGACATCGAACTCGTCGGCGTCGCCGTCGCCGGGGGCGCTGGAACCGGAGCGGTCGGTGCGCAGCACCCGCAGCGTGTCGCGGTCGCGGACGACCAGCCGGGTGCCGTCCCCGCTCACCGCGAACGACGACACCGGGTCGGCGATCACCTCGACCTTGCGACGCGCCAGGTCGTAGCGCTCCAGCACCGGCCGCTCGGCTTTCTCCTCGGTGCCCGCCCGGCCGTCGCCGAGCACACCGGAGACCGGGATGCGGTACCAGAGCAGGCAGTCCTTTCCTGCCCGCAGGCCGCTGTAGCGGGCCGCGACCACCGGGACCGGTACCACCCGGGTGGCCAGACCTTCGACGTCGACCACGACCTCCGGTGGCTTGTCGTCCTTCTTCTCGTCCCCACCCTTCTTGTCCCCGTCCTTGTCGTCGCGGTCTTTCTCGGCCCCGTCCCCGGCCTCGGGAGACGGCTCCGGCGCGGGTGGGTCCTCCGGACCCTCCTCCGCGGCCGAGACGGGCCGCCCGTCCGGGCTCGCCCCGAACGGTGAGGGCGTGCGGACGGCGAGCGGCACCAGGAACGGCCGCCACGACGCCGGGAAGGTGAGGTCGAACGAGTGCTCGTCGTAGATCGGGTCGAAGCTGCGCCGGGACAGGAAGGCCAGGTACTTCCCGTCGGAGGTGAACGCCGGGTCCATGTCGGCGAAGCGCGGCTCGGTGACCGCCACCAGGGTGTCGTCGGCGAGCCGGACCATCATGATCCGCGTGAGGCCGGTCTCGACGGGGTCGCAGTAGGCCAGCCACGCGCTGTCGGGGGACCAGCAGAGGTCGGAGATCTCGCCGTCGGCGCCGCGGGCGAGCTCGCGCAGCACACCCGCGGCGGGATCGGACAGGTCGAGCAGCAGCAGCCGGCCGTCGTGGGCGGCCAGCGCCACCGCTGAGCCGTCGGGCGCGACAGCCAGCTCGAGCACCCGGCCCACCGCACCTGTCCCGTAGCGGCGCAGCGGCTGCGCACCGTTGGCCCGCCCGTCCAACGGTGCGACGCAGAGCGCGTCCTCCCCCTCGACGTCGTCCACCCACACCACGCGGTCCTCGCCGAGCGGGCGGGCCCGCCGGACGCGGACCCCTGGCTCGGCAAGCAGGGTGCGGGCCGGACCGTCGCGATGGGTGAGCCGGTGGACGGTGCCGCGGACCAGCACGATGCTCGTACGCCCGGTGCGGTCGGGTGCGGCCCAGGTGAGCTCGCTGGAGGTGTGCACCCGGTGCGGCTCCCGGGCCGTGCGCGGGCCGCCGAGCCGGACGTCGAGGCGTCGCGGCTCGACAGCACCGTCGAGCGACTCGAGGATCCACAACTCCCCGGCCGACTCGTAGACGACGCGTTCGCCGTCGGTGCTCGCGTGCCGGGCGTAGAAGGCGGGCGCGCCCGCAGCACCATGATCGCTGTGCCGCCGCAGGTCGGTGCCGTCGGGCGCGAGCGAGTAGAGGTTGCCCCAGCCCTCGTGGTCGGACAGGAACGCGATGCGCAGGCCGTCGCCGGAGCCGACGAGCATTGGCGAGCCGAGCTGGCCGTCGAGCTCGACGCCGATCCGCACGAACTCCCCGGACCCGTCCGCGTCCCACCACAGCTTTCCGGTCGTGCCGCCCCGGTACCGTTTCCACCAGGCCATCTCTCGTGAGATGACGCTGCTGAGCAGCACGGCGGGGCCGCCGGGTGCCAGCGCCACGTCGGAGACGGGCCCGAAGTCCAGACGCCGCGGCGTGCCGCCCGCCGCCGGGATCGCGTACGCCCAGCTCCGCCGCGGCGAGGCCTGCCCGGCTGCGCTCACCGCGAGCACGTCGCCGTCCGGTGTCCAGCCGACCGTCAGCGCGCGTGGGTCGGCCCAGTAGGACAGCCGCCGCCCGCCGCCGCCCTCGACGTCGGTGACGTACGCCTCCGGTGCACCGTCGCGCCATGAGGTCCACGCCACCTGTGTCCCGTCCGGGGACAGCCGCGGCTGCGCCACCGGAACGTCGTCAGCGGTGAGCCGGTAGGCCCGACCACCGGACAGCGGAGCCGTCCACACGTCGTTCTCGGCCACGAAGACGAGCGTGTCGGCATGCAGGTGCGGAAAGCGGAGATAGCTGCGGGACATGAGGCCAGACCGTAGCGACACCCACCGACAGCCGTGTCACACACGCCAACCTCACCCGCACGGAGGCAGGCTCGCCCCATGCTGCGGCGGAAGACACGAAGCGGCGGCGCGGTCGCCGCGATGCTCGTCACGATGCTCGTCACGATGCTCGGACTGGCCGGCTGCACGACCGAACCCACCTCGGTGGCCGGCGGTGGGGCCGGCAGCGCACCGGCCCCCGACGCGGTCACCCCCACCCGCGCGGGCTCGCCGGAGCTGCACGTGGGCGTCGTGGCCACCGGCCTGTCGCACGTCTGGGACCTCGGGTTCCTGCCCGACGGCCGGATGCTGGTCAGCGAGCGCGACGGCAGGCTGTCGCTGCTGTCGGGCACCGCGCCCGGCGCCACCGTCACGCCGATCGACGCCGACCTCGACGACGTGTACGCCCAGGGCGAGGGCGGCCTGATGGGGCTGGTCGTGCACCCGGACTTCGCGCAGACCCGCCGCTTCACCACCTGCCAGACCCACGCCGATGCCGACACGGCCACCGACGTCCGGCTGGTCACCTGGGAGCTGTCCGCGGACGGCGCCTCGGCCACCCGGCTGCAGGACCCGCTGGTCGGCGGCCTGCCGATCAACCCGTCGGGCCGGCACTCGGGGTGCCGCCCGACGCTCGCGGCCGACGGCGCGCTGCTCGTCGGTACCGGTGACACGGCGCGCGGCACGATCCCGCAGGACCTCACCTCGCTGGGCGGCAAGGTACTCCGCATCGACCTGGCGACCGGTGGCCCCGCGCCGGGCAATCCCTTCGCCGACGCCGCGGACCCCGCACAGCGGTTGATCTGGAACTACGGGCACCGCAACGTGCAGGGGGTGGCCGTCGAGCCGGGCACCGGCCGCGCCTACTCCGCGGAGCACGGCCCGAGCACCGACGACGAGGTGAACCTGCTGGTACCCGGCGGCAACTACGGCTGGGACCCGTCCCACGGCGGCACCGTCGGCGGGTACGACGAGTCGGTGCCGATGACCGACCGCGAGCGCTTCCCCGACGCGGTGCCGGCCGCGTGGAGCTCGGGCAGCCCGGTCGAGGCCATCTCGGGTGCGGCGTTCCTGTCCGGCGCGCAGTGGGGCGATCTCGACGGTGAGCTGGCCGTGACCGCGTTGCGCGGGGAGAAGCTGCTGCTCATGACGCTCGGCCGCGACGGTGCGGTCACCGAGGTGAGCGTGCCCGCAGCACTCGACGGCGAGTTCGGCCGGCTGCGCGCCGTCCGGCTCGGCCCGGACGGCGCGCTGTTCGTCTCCACCTCGAACGGCACCGACGACAAGGTGCTGCGGATCGAGCCGACCTGAGCACGCGCTGATCTCAGGCCAGGCCGAGGTCGGCCAGCCCGAGCAACGCCCGGTACGCGAGGCCCTCAGCCTCGATCGCCTCTCGGGCCCCGGTCTCGCGGTCCACCACGGTGGCGACGCCGACCACCGTCGCCCCCGCAGCCTGGGCCGCGCGGACGGCCGTGAGCACCGACGACCCGGTCGTCGCGGTGTCCTCCACGACGAGCACGCGGCGACCCGCGATGTCGGGCCCCTCGATGAGCCGGGACATCCCGTGCTGCTTGGTGACCTTGCGCACGACGAACGCGTCGACCGGCGGGGTCTGCGGCGCCACGGCCCGCTCCGCCGCTGCGGCGTGCAGCACCGCGGCGGCCACCGGATCCGCGCCGAGGGTCAGCCCCCCGACGGCCGCGTAGTCCCAGTCCACCGTGAGCACCCGCAGCAGCCTGCCCACCAACGGCGCCGCTCGATGGTCGAGGGTGACCCGGCGCAGGTCGACGTAATACTCGGCCTCGACCCCCGAGGCCAGCGTGACCGGCTCGTGGATCACGCCCAGATCGCGCACCAGCGCGGCCAGCTCCGTGCGCTCCGCGTCCGCGCTCATGGCCGTCGCACTCACGTGCGGTCCTGGCCGGTGGTGGCCATGAGCCGCCGCAGCAACGGCCGGGGCAGCAGGTCCACCACCGCGACGAGTGCCTTGTACTGCCGGCTCGGCACCGACACCACCTTCCCCCGCGCCAGGTCGGCCAGGCCCTCCTCGACCACCCGGTCCGCGTCGAGCCAGAACGGACCTCTCCGCCGCCCGACGGCGATACCCGCACGGTCGTGGAACTCCGTGCGGACGTAGCCGGGGCACAGCGCGAGCGCCCGCACCCCGGTGCCGGCCAGTGCCACCGCCACCCCCTCGGTGAACGAGGTGACCCACGCCTTGTCCGCACCGTAGGTGGAGCCCCGGCCGGTCAGGAAGCCGGCCACGCTCGACACGTTGATCACTGCCCCGCGGCCCCGGTCGACCATGCCGGGCAGGGCGGCCCTGGTCAGCGCCAGCACGGCCGTGACGTTCACGTCGAGCTGGCGCGTCAGCGCGGCGGCGTCGATCTCGAGGAAGCCGCCTGCCGTCGCGAACCCGGCGTTGTTGACCAGCAGGTCCACGGGCGCGACGTCGGGGCCGGACAGCCGCGCCGCCACCCGCTCCCGGTCCTGCGCGACGGACAGGTCGGCAGGCAGCACCTCGACCGCGATGCCTGCGCCACGGTGCCGGTCGGCCGCGGCCGCCAGGCGCTCCCGATTGCGGGCGACGAGCACGAGGTCACGGCCGTCCGCCGCGAGCCGCGCAGCGAACGCGGCGCCGATGCCTGCAGTGGCTCCGGTGATCAAGGCTGTGGGCACGGGCTCACCCTACTGACGGACGGACGAGGGGCCTTCAGCTCAGTGGTCCATCCGGTACTGCGCACCCTGTGCCTGCTCCAGCACGGCGGCGACCTCCGCGAGATCGGCGAGCAGGTCCTGGACCCGGTCCGGGGTGGAACCCAGCGGTGCCGTGGCGAGAACCCAGGACTCCTCGGCCCACAGCAGCTCGACGTCGCTCCCGACGGCGTCGCTGGCGTCGGCCAGCCGGGGGGTGAGCAACGGGCGCACGGAGTCGGTGTCGGCCACGAAGGCGTACCGCTCGCCGACCGGCTCCAGCAGGTCGAGGCCGGCGTCGTCGGGCAGCGGCGCCGACGGCAGGCGAAGCTCGACAGCCGCCGGCAGCTGCTCCCGCATCTGCACGGCCACCAGCACCGAGGTGAGCCGGCCGGCCTGCTCGTGGTCGAACACGTAGGCCTGCCGGGGCCCGTCCGGAGTGGGGACGTCGCCGCTCATCAGGTTGCGGGCCACCCCGGGGCCGCCCTGGTGGATCGTCCCGTACCGCCACCGGCTGGGCAGTACCGGATCCGTGTCGAGATACTCCCAGCCCCGGAGCGCGGCCCACCGCTTCCGGTCCTTGCCCCCGCCCGCCCTGCCCCGAGCGTCGACGAACAGCAGCACGGCGCCAAGCGGCAGCGCAATCACGGCAATGACGAGCAACACCGTCGACCAGAGATCCACGACCGCTGAGCCTAGTCCCGCCGCCCCCCAGCATCTAAAGATCCCGCGAGTCGGTACGTAGTGGCGCACGAGTGGACCCCGCCGCTCACGTCATGCGGCCACGGAACGGGTGAGCCGACGCCAGAAAGCGCCGACTCACCCGCCACTTCGTACCGACTCGCGGGTGAGGGCGCCGGTGCCGCCGGCGGCGGTGGGGTCGAGGGTGATGTGGACGGTGTCGCCTTCGCGGACGTCGCCGGCGAGCAGCTCGCGCGCGAGCTGGTCGCCGATCGCGGACTGCACGAGCCGCCGCAGCGGCCGCGCCCCGTAGACGGGGTCGAAGCCGTTCATGGCGAGCCACTCGCGCCCGGCGTCGGAGACCACCAGCGTGAGCCGGCGCTTCGCGAGGCGGCGGCGCAGCACGTCGAGCTGGATGTCGACGATGTGGGTCAGCTCCTCGGTGGTCAGCGCGTTGAACACCACGACGTCGTCGAGCCGGTTGAGGAACTCCGGCTTGAAGTGCCGCGCCACCACCGACAGCACCGCGTCCCGACGGCCGCGGTCGTCCAGGCTCGCGTCGGCGATCGCCTGGGACCCCAGGTTCGAGGTGAGCACCAGGATCGTGGTGCGGAAGTCGACCGTACGGCCCTGGCCGTCGGTCAGCCGCCCGTCGTCGAGCACCTGCAGCAGCGTGTCGAAGACGTCCGAGTGCGCCTTCTCCACCTCGTCGAACAGCACCACCGTGTACGGACGGCGCCGGACCGCCTCGGTGAGCTGCCCGCCCTGGTCGTAGCCGACGTACCCGGGCGGGGCGCCGACCAGGCGCGCCACGCTGTGCTTCTCCGAGTACTCGCTCATGTCGATCCGCACCATCGCCCGCTCGTCGTCGAACAGGAACGCCGCGAGTGCCTTGGCCAGCTCGGTCTTGCCGACGCCGGTGGGCCCGAGGAACAGGAACGAGCCGGTGGGTCGATTCTCATCCGCGATGCCGGCGCGGGCGCGGCGAACGGCGTCGGACACGGCGCGCACCGCCTCGGTCTGGCCCACCACCCGCCTGCCGAGCTCGTCCTCCATGCGCAGCAGCTTGGCCGCCTCGCCCTCGAGCATCCGCCCGGCCGGGATACCGGTCCACGCCGAGACCACGTCGGCGACGTCGTCGGGCCCGACCTCCTCCTTGAGCATGACGTCGGCGTCGGGCGCCGTGACGCCCGTGGCGTCGGCCAGCTGCTTCTCCAGGCCTGGGATCTTGCCGTAGCGCAGCTCGGCTGCCCGGCCGAGGTCGCCGTCGCGCTCGGCCCGCTCGGACTCCCCGCGCAGCGCCTCGAGCTGCTCCTTGAGCTCGCGCACCGACTCGATCGCGCCGCGCTCGTTCTGCCAGCGCGCGGTCAGGGCGGACAGCTGCTCGCGCTGCTCGGCCAGCTCCGCGCGCAGCGCCGCCAGCCGTTCGATCGACGCGACGTCGGACTCCTTCGCCAGCGCCATCTCCTCGATCTCCAGCCGGCGCACGGCGCGCTCCACGGTGTCGATCTCGACGGGCCGCGAGTCGATCTCCATCCGGAGCCGGGACGCCGCCTCGTCGACGAGGTCGATCGCCTTGTCGGGCAGGAACCGGGCGGTGATGTAGCGGTCCGACAGCGTGGCCGCGGCGACCAGGGCGGCGTCGGTGATCCGCACGCCGTGGTGCACCTCGTAGCGCTCCTTGAGCCCGCGCAGGATGCCGACGGTGTCCTCCACCGACGGCTCGCCCACGTAGACCTGCTGGAAGCGGCGCTCCAGGGCGGGATCGCGCTCGATCCGCTGCCGGTACTCGTCGAGGGTGGTGGCGCCGACCAGCCGCAGCTCACCGCGCGCGAGCATCGGCTTGATCATGTTGCCGGCGTCCATCGCCCCCTCGCCGGTGGCGCCCGCCCCGACGATCGTGTGCAGCTCGTCGATGAACGTGACGATCTCGCCGGCGCTCTCGGTGATCTCCTTCAGGACGGCCTTGAGCCGCTCCTCGAACTCGCCGCGGTACTTCGCTCCCGCCACCATCGCCCCCAGGTCGAGGGAGACCACGCGCTTGCCGCGCAACGACTCGGGGACGTCACCGGCGACGATGCGCTGGGCCAACCCCTCGACGATCGCCGTCTTGCCCACGCCGGGCTCGCCGATCAGCACCGGGTTGTTCTTGGTGCGCCGCGAGAGCACCTGCACCACGCGGCGGATCTCGGTGTCGCGCCCGATCACCGGGTCGAGCTCGCCGGAGCGGGCCCGGTCGGTGAGGTCGACGCCGTATTTCTGCAGCGCCTGGTAGGTACCCTCGGGGTCGGGGCTGGTCACGCGGGACGCGCCGCGCACGCGTCCGAAGGCCTCGCTCAGCGCGTCAGGGGTGGCGCCATGACGGCGCAGCAGGTCAGCGACCTGGCTGCGCCCCTGATCGCGGGGCGCCGACGCGAGCCCGACCAACAGGTGCTCGGTAGAGACGTACTCGTCGCCCATCTCGGTGGCGAGCTGCTGTGCCGCGGAGATGGCGGCCAGCGAGTCCCGCGACAGCTGGGGAGCGCTGACCGTGGCCCCTGCCGCCGAGGGCAGCCGGTTGCCGAGCTGGGCAAGCTGGGAGCGTACGGCCCCGATGTCCGCCCCGACGGCGGTCAACAGCGGCGCGGCGATCCCGTCACCCTGGGCGAGCAGCGCCGCCAGCAGGTGCGTGGGACCGACGTCGGGGTTGCCGGCGAGCGCTGCGGCCTGCACAGCGGCCGAGATGGCTTGCTGCGTCTTCGTGGTGGGGTTGAAGGAGTCCATCCCTCACGTCCTCCTGCGGTAGTCCTGGACACCGTCGTCGTGTCCACCTCTGGACAACGTCAGGAAAGTTGAGTGTGTTCCACTCAGGTTCGGATCACACCGGCCGGTCGAGGAAGCACGGACGGGTGACAGAATTCGTGGTGCCACCCAGACACAGTGCCATCAGCACCGTCGGGGAGCTACAGTCACCGCTCGCCCGCCGCGTTACGCTGAGCCGACCACCCCCATGGCCAGCGTCCCCGAACCGAGCAGAGAGCCGGCCGTTGATGACCGCTGAACAGTTGCTCACCGCCGGCCGCTCCACGACCGGCGAGTCCCGCGGCAAGCCGTCGGAGATGGTCGAGGTCATCCGGGCCAGCTTCGCCGCGACCGAACCTCACGCCGACGAGCTCACGCGGCACTTCTACGCCACGCTGTTCACGATGGCCCCAGAGATCCGGGAGCTGTTCCCGGCCCACATGCAGGTGCAGCGCAGCCGCCTGCTGCGGGCGCTGGTGCACATCGTGCAAATGGTCGACAAGCCCAAGAAGCTCCTGCTGTTCCTCGAGCAGCTCGGCCGTGACCACCGCAAGTTCGGCGTGCTGGCCGAGCACTACGACGTGTTCGGGACAGCACTGCTGAGCACCATCGGCATGTTCGCAGGCAGCGCGTGGACCCCCGTCGCCGAGCAGGCCTGGAACGACGCCTACACCATCGTCGCCGGTGCGATGCGCACCGGCGCGCAGGGTGAGCGCGGCTCGACGTCCTGGTCCGGCCGGGTACTGGAGCACAAGCGGATCGGCCGGGACATCGCGACGATCACGTTGCAGACGAGCGATGCCATTCCCTACCGAGCCGGCCAGTACCTGAGCGTGGAGATCCCGCAGCGACCACGCCTGTGGCGGTACCTCTCGCCGGCCAACGCACCGCGACCCGACGGTGTGCTGGAGTTCCACGTCCGCGCGGTCCCCGACGGCTGGGTGAGCCCGGCGATCGTGGCGCACTCCCGGATCGGCGACACCTGGCGGATCGGCCCGCCCATGGGCCGCATGCACGTCGAGTCCGGAACCGGACGCGAGCTGCTGATGGTCGCGGGCGGCACAGGGATGGCGCCGATGAAGGCCCTGCTCGGCGATCTCGCGAGACGCCCGGAGCAGCCCCGCACCCAGGTGTTCGTCGGCGGTCGCAGCTGGGACGATCTCTACGACTTCGCCTCGATACGCAAGCTCTCCTACAGCAACACCTGGCTCGACGTCATCCCGGTCGTGGAGAGGGACGACGTGGCATCGGGCGCCGAGATCGGCACCCTGGCCGACGTCGTCACGCGCTACGGGGCGTGGGCCGACCACGAGACGCTGGTCTGCGGCTCGCCGTCGATGATCCGAGCCACGGTGTCACGGATGCTGGTGGCGGGCACACCGCTCGACCGCATCCGCTACGACCCGTTCACGATGGACTGACCCGGGAGCTATCGGGGTGGCTTCGGCCGCCAGACCACCAGCGCCTGCCGGCGGTCCACCGGCACCAGGTCCCGGCGGTAGGACGCGTGCACGCTCGCGGCGGCCTGCTCCGCGGCGGAGTGCGCGGCGAGCAGCTCCTGCGCCATCTGGTCCAGACGGGAGCGCAGCTCCTCCACGAGCTGTTCCAGCTCGATGATCCGCTTGATGCCCGCGAGGTTCACGCCCTCCTCCTGGGAGAGCCGCTGCACCTCGCGGAGCAGCGCGATGTCGTGCGCCGAGTAGCGCCGCCCCCCGCCCGCCGACCGGCCTGGGCTCACCAGCCCCAGCCGGTCGTAGCTGCGCAACGTCTGAGCGTGCAGCCCGGCCAGTTCCGCAGCCACGGAGATGACGAACACGGGGCTGTCGGGGTGGGCCCCCGAGGGAAGCCCAGGGCCGCTCATCGCCCGGTCCCGAGCACGTCGGCCCGCGGGTCGAACGACTTCGTGGCCGCGGCGTAGGACTGCAGCGCCGCCGCGGCGGCGTCGTCCAGCTTCGTCGGCACCGCCACCTCGACGGTGACGAGCAGATCACCGGTCTTACCCCGGCGCGGCACTCCTCGCCCGCGCACGCGGAAGGTGCGTCCGCTCGCGGTGCCCGCGGGGATCTTCAGAGACACCGTGGAATCGAGCGTGGGTACGGTCAGCGTGCTCCCGAGCACCAGCTCAGGATAGGTGACGGGCACCGTCAGGGTCAGGTCGTCGGCGTTGCGTTCCGAGCGCCCGAACAGGCGGTGCGGGGTGACGTGCACCTTGACGTAGAGGTCACCGGCCGGAGCTCCGCCACGTCCGGGTTCACCCTGCCCCTTGAGCCGCACCTGCTGCCCGTCGAGCACCCCCGCCGGGACGCGGACGGTGAGCGAGCGGGTACGCGTGCTGACGCCCCCGCCCCCGCACTCCGGACACGGATCGTCGATGATCCGGCCCGTACCCCGGCAGTCCCGGCACGGCTCGGAGAACGCGAACGCGCCCTGGCTACGGCTGACCAGGCCGACCCCGCCGCACGTCGGGCACGACCGCGGGGTGCTGCCCGGCCGGGCCCCGGTGCCGCCACAGCGTTCGCATCGGCCCGGCGCGGAGAGCCGCAGCGCTACCTCGGCGCCGCGCACGGCGTCGGTGAAGTCGATCACCAGCTCGCTCTCGACGTCAGCGCCGCGCCGGGCCCCGTTCGCCGTCGCCCCGGTGGGGTCGGCCCGGCCACCGCCGAACAGGTTCCCGAACAGGTCCCCCATCCCGGCCCCACCGGCCCCGGCCCCGGCCCCGGGAGCGCCGGCGCCGGCGAACAGGTCGTTCAGGTCAAAGCCCTGCCCGCCAGCACCGCCGCCGAAGCCCCCGGGGCGGAAACCACCGGGATAGGCGCCTGCGCCCCCTCCGAAGCCGCCGCCCGCGAACAGCGCGCGGGTCTCGTCGTACTCGCGGCGCTTCGCGTCATCGGACAGCACGCCGTAGGCCTCGGACACGGCCTTGAACCGGGCCTCGGCGGTGGCGTCCCCGGGGCTGGCGTCCGGATGCAGCTTGCGAGCGAGCTTCCGATACGCCTTCTTGATCTCATCGGTGGACGCGCCGGAGGCGACGCCCAGCTCGCGGTAGAAGTCCTTCTCGATCCAGTCGCGCTGGGTCACTTCGCCTCCTCGCGCCGTCTCAGGACCCTTCGGCCGGGTCGGGCCCGGGCCGTGCCGTGCGGGGCTGGGTCGTCTCGGACTGGGTCGTCTCGGACTGGGTCGTGTCGGGATGAGTCGTCTCGGGCTCGGGAGGCGGCACGTCGGCGTCGATCGTGTCGCCTGCGGGCACAGGCTCGGCGCCGGCACCGTCGTCGGCACGGTCGGTGACCGTCACCATCGCGGGCCGCAGGATGCGGTCAGCGATGCGGTATCCGCGGCGGAGCACCGTGGCGACCACGCTGACGGTCGGTCCGTCGACCTCGGTGGTGTCGTGCTGCACGGCCTCGTGTACCGACGGGTCGAAGGGCTCGCCCTCCAGCCCGAACGGCTCCAGGCCGAGCTTCTGCACCACCGACACCAGCTTGTCGGCGACGGCCTTGAACGCCCCGGTGAGGTCACCGTGCACCTCCGCCCGGTCCAGGTCGTCGAGCACGGTGAGCAGCTCGGAGACGAACTGCACCCGGGCCCCGACGAGCACGCTCTCGCGGTCGCGGTCGACGCGGCGCCGGTAGTTGGCGTACTCCGCGTTGACCCGCTGCAGGTCGGCGGTGCGCTCGGCCACCTCGGCGGCGAGCTCCGCCGCCGCGACGGCCTCCGCCGCGTTGTTGTCGGGCACCGATGGCTCCTCTGGCGACTCCTCTACGGGTGCGGTCCCGGCCGGCGGGCCGGCCGGGACGCGCACCGCACCGGTCACCGGGTCGATCCGGCGCCGGTCCCGGACCACGACCCGCTCGCCGTCTGTGCCGTTCTCGGCACGTTCGTTGCGGTCGTGATCGCTCACTTCTTGTCCTTCTCCTCGTCGACGATCTCGGCGTCCACCACGTCGTCGGCACCGGAGTCGGGCCCGGCACCGGGACCGCCCTGGGCCTGGCCGTCGGCACCGGGTGCACCCTCAGCACCCGGCTGCTGGTACAGCGCGGCACCCATCTTCTGCGACTCGGTGGCAAGCTTCTCCATGGCCGCCTTGATCGCCGCGGTGTCGGTGCCCTTGAGCGCCTCCTGCGCCTCGCCGAGCACGGCGTTGACACCGTCCTTGACGTCGGCGGGGAGCTTCTCGTCGTTCTCCTTGACGAACTTCTCCGTCTGGTAGACCAGCGACTCGGCCTGGTTACGGACCTCGGCCTCCTCGCGACGCTGCTTGTCCTCCTCGGCGTGCTGCTCGGCCTCGCGCATCATCCGGTCGATCTCGTCCTTGCCCAGGGCCGAGCCGCCGGTGATCGTCATGGCCTGGCTCTTGCCGGTGCCCATGTCCTTGGCCGACACGTTGACGATGCCGTTGGCGTCGATGTCGAAGGACACCTCGATCTGCGGCACGCCGCGCGGGGCGGGCGGCAGGCCGGTGAGCTCGAACATGCCGAGCTTCTTGTTATAGGCCGCGATCTCGCGCTCGCCCTGGAACACCTGGATCTGCACGGACGGCTGGTTGTCGTCGGCCGTGGTGAAGATCTCCGACCGCTTGGTGGGGATCGTGGTGTTGCGCTCGATGAGCTTGGTCATCACCCCACCCTTGGTCTCGATGCCCAGCGACAGCGGGGTGACGTCGAGCAGCAGGACGTCCTTGACCTCGCCGCGCAGCACACCGGCCTGCAAGGCGGCGCCGACGGCGACGACCTCGTCCGGGTTCACGCCCTTGTTCGGCTCCTTGCCGCCGGTGAGCTCCTTGACGAGCTCGGTGACGGCGGGCATCCGGGTGGAGCCGCCGACGAGCACCACGTGGTCGATCTGGCCCACCGAGATCCCGGCGTCCTTGATCACCTGGTTGAACGGCGCGCGGGTGCGGTCGAGCAGGTCGGAGGTGATCCGCTGGAACTCGGCGCGCGAGATCGTCTCGTCGAGGAACAGCGGGTTCTTGTCCGCGTCGACGGTGATGTAGGGCAGGTTGGTCGTGGCCGTGTTCTGGCTCGACAGCTCGATCTTCGCCTTCTCGGCGGCCTCCCGAAGCCGCTGCATGGCCATCTTGTCCTTGGTCAGGTCGATGCCCTGAGAGGACTTGAACTTGTCGACGAGCCAGGTGATGACGCGCTCGTCCCAGTCGTCGCCGCCGAGGTGGTTGTCGCCGTTGGTGGCCTTGACCTCGACGACGCCCTCACCGATCTCGAGCAGGGACACGTCGAACGTGCCCCCGCCGAGGTCGAAGACCAGGATGGTCTGGTCCTTCTCGCCCTTGTCCAGGCCGTAGGCCAGCGCCGCCGCGGTGGGCTCGTTGACGATGCGCAGGACGTTGAGGCCCGCGATCTGGCCGGCTTCCTTGGTCGCCTGGCGCTGCGCGTCCTCGAAGTACGCGGGGACGGTGATCACCGCGTCGGCGATCTCCTCACCCAGGTAGGACTCAGCGTCGCGCTTGAGCTTCTGCAACACCCGCGCGCTGATCTCCTGAGCGGAGTACTTCTTGCCGTCGACGTCAGGAGTGGACCAGCCGGTGCCGATGTGGCGCTTGACCGACCGGATGGTCCGGTCCACGTTGGTGACGGCCTGGTTCTTCGCCGACTGCCCGACGAGCACCTCGCCGTTGCGGGCGAAGGCGACGACGGACGGGGTCGTCCGAGAGCCCTCCGAGTTGGCGATGACCGTCGGCTCGCCACCCTCCAGGACGGAGACGACGGAGTTGGTGGTCCCGAGGTCGATGCCGACCGCACGAGCCATGGTGGTTGCCTCCCAGTAGCTTTGAGTTCAGGTCGATCAAGTCTGCCACAGGCCCGGCCAAGGGGTCACACCGACCTTGAGCCGTTCCCGCTCAACTTGCTCACCTGCTCCAACGCGGCACCCGACGCTCGTGTTCCCGCTTCGTCCCCGGCATCGGGGGTCTCACTTGGGTCCCGCTTCACGGGTCGGGCTTCCCAGGGTGTCGGGTAGTGGTCCACGATCACCCACCACGAAGGGCGACGCGACGAGCACTGGGGACGTGACGGGATGGGCCGTGAGGGCCAAGCAGGCGGCAGCAACGCCGAGCTGCGGATCATGCTGGACGAGGCGGACCTGACCAACACCGCGCTGGCGCGCCTGGTGGTGCTGGCAGCCGCCGAGGAAGGGAGACACGTCGGGACGAACACCACCTCGGTCCGGCGGATGCTGGACGGCTCCCAGCCGCACTGGCCGGTGCCGCGGCTGGTCGCCAAGGCGCTGTCGCGCAGGCTGCACCGCGAGGTCGACGTCAAGGCGTGCGGGTTTGCCGACCGCTCCCTCGTGGCCGAGGATGTCCACGACGGGCTGCGCTGTGCAGGGACGCTGGACAGCACCGCCCGCACGGTCGTGGAGTTGTCGGGACGAGATATGAGACGGCGCAAGTTCCTGCTGGGTTCGTCGTTCCACGCGGCGGCGTTCTCCCAACCGGCGTTGTTCGCGCTGACGGTGCCTCCGGTAGGGAGCACCGCGCGTCGCGGGGGCGTGCGGGTGGGCATGACCGAGGTGGCGTTGCTCACCGATCACGTCACCCACCTGCGCCAGCTCGATCACCGTTACGGTGCGGGTGGGCTGGGACTGCGCGAGCAGGTGGTGTCGCTACTGCACCACGAGGCCAACCAGCTGCTGCACGCCACCTACTCGGACAAGACCGGCAAGGCACTACTGACCGCAGTCGCCCAAGCCACCAAGCTCGCCGGATACACGGCGGCCGATATGGGCCGGCACGCGTTGGCGCAGCGCTACTACATCCAGGGCCTGGACCTGGCGATGGCCGCAGGTGACCGACTTTACGCCGCCGTCGTGCTCAACGAGATGAGCTCGATGACCGCCCAGATCGGGCAGAACTCCCTCACCGAGCACGACCGGCTCCAGCACGGACGCCAGGCAGTGGCCCTCGCCCGAGCCGGACTGGCCGTCGCCCAGGGCACGGCCACCCCAGCGCTGACCGCCGAGCTGCACGCCCACGAAGCATGGGGATTTGCCTTGCTCGGCGACGCCCGCGAGGCGCGCCGCGCGATGCTGGCCGCCCAGCGGTCCTACGAGTCGGTGCGCCACGAAGACGAGCCGCCGTGGCTGGGTCTTTTTACCTCCGCCACGTTCGCCGCGTATCTGGGCAAGTGCATGCGCAACCTCGGCGATGCCGCGCAGGCCATCAAGCTGAGCACCACCGCGGTGAACGAGTACGAGCCCTCGCGGGTCCGGAGCCGCTGTTTCGCGCAGATCGACCTGACCAGCGCTCACCTCCTGAACAATGACCAGGAGCAAGCCGCCGCAACAGGCCGGGACGCGCTGCGTACCGCCGCCGAGGTCCGCTCCACCCGCGCCCTTGACCGGCTACGCACCCTGCAACACCAGATCAAACCCCTGCGCACCAACTCCCCACACCTCCGCGAACTCGACGAACGGATCACAACCCTGCTCAACCGCAACAACGCCCACGCAGACCAACTACTAGTATCCCACCCCAGATGACCCACGTCCGATCAACTGCACCGTTCCGGCACGATCGCGGGAGGGATCCCGTGCTTGGAGACGTCGAGACCGCAGAGGACAGCGCCGCCACCGCGGTCGTCACCTGCCAGCAGGGTACGCAGTCGCCGCAGGTAGTAGCCCTCCCCGCAACCGGCGTCGACCACGACCGGATCGGGAACAGACGACGCGGATGCTCGACGGCTCCCAGCCGCACTGGCCGGTGCCACGGCTGGTCGCCAAGGCGCTCTCGCGCAGGCTGCACCGCGAGGTCGACGTCAAAGCATGTGGGTTTGCCGACCGCTCCCTCGTGTCCGAGGATGTCCACGACGGGCTCAGCTGTGCAGGGACGCTGGACGGCACGGTCCGCACGGTCGTGGAGTTGTCGGGACGAGATATGAGACGGCGCAAGTTCCTGTTGGGGTCGTCGTTCCATGCGGCGGCGTTCTCCCAACCGGCGCTGTTCGCCCTGACGGTGCGCCCCGTGGAGAGCACCGCCCGTCGCAGCGGTATGCGGGTGGGCATGGCCGAGGTGGCGCTGCTCACCGACCAGATCGCCCACTTTCGCCAACTCGACCACCAGTACGGCGCGGGGCGGATGCGCGAGCAGGTGGTGTCGCTGCTGCACCACGAGGCCAACCAGCTGCTGCACGCCACCTACTCGGACAAGACCGGCAAGGCACTACTGACCGCAGTCGCCCAAGCCACCAAGCTCGCCGGATACACGGCGGCCGACGTGGGCCGCCACGCGCTGGCGCAACGGTACTTGATACAGGCACTGGATCTGGCGATGGCCGCCGGTGACCGGCACTACGCGGCCGCGGTGCTCAGCGAGATGAGCTCGATGACCGCGCAGATCGGGCAGAACTCCCTCACCGAGCACGACCGGCTCCAGCACGGACGCCAGGCGGTGGCCCTCGCCCGAGCCGGACTGGCCGTCGCCCAGGGCACGGCCACCCCAGCGCTGGCCGCCGAGCTGCACGCCCACGAAGCACGCGGTTTCGCCTTGCTCGGCGACGCCCGCGAGGCGCACCGCGCGATGCTGGCCGCCCAGCGGTCCTACGAGTCGATCTGTCCCGACGATGAGCCGCCCTGGCTGAGCCTGTACACCGAAGCCCAGCTCTCCGCGAATCTCGGCAAGTGCTTCAGTCTCCTTGGTGAGGCCGAGCAAGCCATCAAACTGAGCACTGTCGCGGTGCGCGACTACGAGCCCTGGCGAATCCGTCACCGCTGCTTCGCGCAGACCGACCTGGCTGGCGCCTACCTGCTGGGCAATGACCTGGAACAGGCTGCGGCCTCGGGTCGGGACGCGCTACGCTCAGCCGCCGAGGTCCGCTCCACCCGCACCCTCGACCGGCTACGCACCCTGCAACACCAGATCAAACCCCTGCGCACCAGCTCACCACACCTCCGCGAACTGGACGAACGGATCACAACCCTGGTCAACCGCAACGACGCCCGCTCAGACCAACAACTCCACCCCGGATGACCACATCCCGATCAACTGCAACATTCCGCTGGCTGGACCTGCACGCTCTTAAGAGATCACCACCACGTCCGGCTTGCCGCTCCGCCGCAGCGAGGACGTGGGCAACGGGGTTGTGGAGTAGAGGGGTAAGTCTGGCCGTCGAGGCTAGGGATGGGCTCGGGATACCTCGCGCATGGCGTAGTGGGATACTGGAATGATGCCTGAGCAGATCGCCGTTCGACTTGATGACGGCCTTGCGGAGAACGCGCGTGCTGCGGCTGCGGCTGCGGGTACGACTCTCTCGGACTGGGTCCGGTCGGCCATCCGACAGCATGTCGCGCTGGCGACGGCGCTGCGGGCGCGGGCGGAGGAGGACGTGCGGCCGCCGCTGTACACCGACGCGGAGGAGGACGCGTTGATGGACGCGCGGCAGCGTCGGGCGTTGGCTGCGTTCGACGATCCCGGGTCCGACGACGCCGCGGGGCGTCGGTGAGTGCTCCGTCACCACGCTCTCCTCTGCACGGGTCGCCGACGGTGCGCTTTGGTCAAGTCTGGGAGTCCTCGGCCGAGGTCATCGGCACCATGCGCTACCTCGTGGTATCGAACAACTCGTACAACACGGCATTCGCCGACCGCCGTGTCATCGCGGTCGAGGTGGACTCCCACGCGGTGTACGAGGGCAGTTACCGCGAACCCATCGTCGATGCCGGCACTGCGCATCTTGATCGTCTTGTCTGGGTCGCCCGTCGGCGCCTCGTTGAACTGGTCGCCGAGCTGCACCCCGACCGTCACGACCATGTCGGCAGTGTTATCCGTGAGCTGATCGGGCCCTGATCTGCGAGGTGCAGGCTCACGGTTATTTCAAGATTTTCTTAAGGTGCGGGGCTGTGTCAGGCCAGCCGATAGTGCCCTGACCAGTAGGTTCGCGCCGGTGATTCAGCACGGTCGATCCGACCGAGAGCTCGTCGACGCAACCGTGCCAGCACGCTCGGCTCCCGGGGTCAACGCCGGAAAGGCAGCGACGGTGCGGCAATCTGCGACTCGGCGCGGGGTGGGCGACACCGACGCGCCTGTCCGGCACCTCCCCGCTCGTGACCCGGTGGTCTGCGGTAGGTGGTCGTCTGCGTTCCGGAGTGCGACGAGGCGGGGAGTCCGTCTGAAGCCGACGGATGGCTGCGGATCCCTGAACAAGACCTGGTCCCCACAAGCATGGACATGGAGCAACTCGGCGTAGCAGGCCGACATTCAGTCAGATTCCTGCGCGGTTCTTAGCTCCCCCTCGCCACCGGGATGCGTTCCGGTCCCGAGGTCGATCCACACAACGCCAAGATCGCCACGAGATGTACAGGAACGCCTTCCGCGGGGCGATAACGTACATCTGGTGGCGATCACGAGCCCGCGCGCGGGCTTATAGCGGCGCGGCGGGGCGGGGTTCGACGCGACCGGCTGAGGCGGGGGGTAGGGGGTCGGTTACCGAGGCCAACACGCGGTGGTGGGCGGCGTCGACCACCACGTTGTCGGCGGCGTCGCGGTATTCCAGCGTCCCGTCCGGAGCCAGGTCCGCGACGTAACCCGCTTCCGCAAGCTGCTCCTCGTCGAGGTCGACCAGCCGCTCCCAGCGACTGGGGATGACCTGGTAGTCGGGCCACGGCAGGTGGCCGTAGGCGTCGTGCAGGTCGGCGAGCAGGCCGACGAACACCTGCTGCCAGCGCAACGGCATCGACTGCGCCAGCGACCGCGGCACCACCAGATGATCCACGGTGGCCCCCCGCGAGGGCCGGTCGAGGTAGTCCTGCACCGGCGTGGTCGATGCCAGGACGGGGAACTCGGGGGGCATTGCTACTCCTGCTCGTACTTCGACGCCGACCGCGACGGAGGTTCAGGCGCGGTTCGGTGTGGTGCCCGGGCGAGTGGCCAGCGGCACGAGTTCCGCATAATCCCACGGCACCGGTCGCATCCGAACCGACTCCCCGGTGTAGGGCGCCTCGACCATCTGCCCGTTGCCCAGGTACAGCGCCACGTGGTGGATCGTTGCCGGATCGGACGGGTCGGTGGCGTAGAACAGCAGGTCACCGGCTTGAGCTTGCTCGACCGGCAGGTGTCCGCCCGCGTAGAACTGCTGGCGGGAGACGCGCGGCAGGTTGATCCCGGCGACCTGGAACGCGCGCAGCATGAGCCCGGAGCAGTCGTAGGTGTTCGGTCCGGTGGCGCCCCACACGTAGGCCTTGCCGAGCTCGTCGAGGGCGAAGGAGATCGCGGTCGCGGCCACCCCCTCGGCGAGGACGGCTGGCGCGCACGCGGCGGCCGGGTTCGCTACGCCCGCCAACTGCTGCACCAGCTCGGCCGCCAGACCCTCCCACTTGGCGTACGCGTCGGGGAACGCCGAACGCTGCACGATCTGGGCGGCCGCGGTGACCGGAAGGGTGTCCCACCCGGGCACGCCCAGCAGGCGATCGACGAACGTCCGCGTGCTGTAGACGGGATCGGTGACCTGCGCCTGTGATCCCCACCCCTGCGACGGCCGCTGCTGGAACAGCCCCAGCGAGTCCCGGTCGCCGTAGCCGAGATTGAGCAGGGTGGACTCCTGCATCGCCGTCGCGAGGGCCACGAGCCAGGCCCGCGGGGGCGCGCCCATGTCGCGGGCGACGCCGATGATCGTGGCGGCGTTGCGCTGCTGCTCCTCGTTCAGGTCACCGGCACGGGTACCGACCCGGCCGGGGGCGAGCCCACCGGACGGCGACCGCAGCCCGGTGTCGCACGCCCCGAACGCGAAGACCGCTCCGCCCCCGCTGCCGGTGCTGAACGCGACGAACCCGATGCCGAGGAACAGACCGAGTGCGGCCGCGATGGCGACGAAGGGGACGAGGAGCCGGAGCGGCCGCAATGGCATCATGGCGCGCCTCGCACCCTCGGTCACACCCGGTCGTAGCCGGCGACCAGCCAGCCGTTCTCGGTGTCCACGACGAGCACGAGCAGCGTCAGCGCGTCGGTCGGCACTTCCGCCTGCACCGAGCGCTCGGCGACCCGCACCGGCCGGGGCTCGCCGGTGACCCGTTCGGCGGGGATGTTCGCGGGATCGACTCCGCTCAGCACTCCGAGATACTCCTCGGTGGTGGTGGAGCGCAGGCCGTCGAGCCACTGCTGGGCGGTGGTTCCGGCCGGGGGGCGGACCCAGGCGTTGGCCCAGCGCGCCGCCACGTCGAGGGCCGCCGCAGGCGCTTGGGCAGGTGGGAGCGTGCTCGGTTCCAGCGCGGGTACCGGTGGCAGTGCCGTGGGCGCGGGCGCGACAGCCGGGTTGGACGCGTCGGTGCGCGGCGCGCGAGGAGTACCGGCCGCCGTCGAGTTGGGGGGTGGCGCGAGCCCGGCCAGCACCCCACCGCTCGACGCGCCGCCGCCGAGGGCGCCGATGGCGGTGCTCATGCCCACTGCCACAGCGACGACGGTCACCACCGTCACGGCGAGGCGGGCCGGTGACCGCAACGGCCACTGCCAGAGCGCGCGATAGGCGGCGGCCCGCCCGCGTGGCGATCTAATCGGCACGGCTGCGCCCACCACTCGGGCTGTAGGCCGCCTGCATCGACCGCGAGCGATAGATGCGGTAGACCGGCACGCCGTCCACCAGCTCCGCCTGCACCGGACGCGCGCCGCCGGGGCGCACCGGTACCGCGTCCGGTCTGCGGTAGATCACGCGCTCGTCCACCTCGTCCGGCTCGGCCCAGCTTGGCATCCCACCACTCCCACCGGCCCCACCCCGGCTCGCGGGCAACGCCGGGCGGCGGGCGGCGGGGACGAGCGTCGGGGAGGACGGCACCTCGATCTCCGTCCGCCGCCGGGGCGGCCGGGCGCTCGACTGGGCGGGGATGCGGGCTTCGGTCTCGACTTCGGGACGCCCCCCGTCCGGGATGCCGGAGGTACCCGCCGTGCCGCGCCGCGCGTCCCACCACCGGGTCTGCCGGTCGTCGGCCGGGCTGCCGCCGCGCAGGCGCTGCCAGGCCCGCGACATCGGCCCGGTGCCGGCGCCCGGGACGATGCCACCGAACTGCTCCCGGGTGAGCGACACCATCGACACCAACCGCCGGAACGGGCGCGCCACGGCCCACATGACCACGGTGACCACCCCTGTGACGAGCAGCGCGAGCCACAGGTCGATGCCGGCCCCGGGCCGGAAGAGCGACACGACCAGCAGCGCGTGCAGCCCGGCCAGCGCCCCCACGACGAGCGCGTTGACGATCGCCGCGCCCCCCACCCGGAGCAGCGCCGGGAGGATCTCGGGCTTGAGCACGGCCACCACGGCGACGACGGGCGCGGTCATCACCAGCAGCCGCAGCAGCAGCATCGCGACCAGGACGAGCACCTTGGACAGCAGCTGGAACAGCGCGATGCACAGCGTCTGCACCACCGACAGCACGCCGATGCCGACGCGGCTGCCCGACTTCCCCTGGAAGAAGGGGTAGCGGTCGCCCATCCGCTCGGCCACGGCGGCGAAGTCGGCCTTCTTCTGCTCGGCCAGCTCCAGCGTGTCCTGGCGCTCGTCGACCTCGTTGATCGTGAACGTCTGCGCGCGCAGGAGGTCGCGGCCCAGTTCCTGGGCCTGCGGTACCTCCGGAGAGCCGAACTCGCCGCGCAGCCAGTTCTGATAGATCACCTGGTCGACGAGCACTGTCGGCAAGGTGTCGCGGTCGCCGAGGCCGACCTGGTCGAGAAACCCGTCCTGCATCGCGGTGACGCCGTCGAGCAGCAGGCCGTCGGCGGCCTTGGCCCAGTCCACCGGCGCCAGGTAGGCCGCCGAACCGATCAAGAGCGCCAGCGCGGCGAACCCCGCTCGCTGGGCCTGCCGCGCGAGGTCCCCACGCAGCGCGAGCACCAGGAGCAGCGCGGCGAACACGAGCAGCACCGGGCCGATCCAGGTGGTGAACGCCACGTCATACATCGCGCGGGTGCCGTCGCTGATCAACCCGTCGAGCGGGGAGAGCAGCTCGCCGCCGTCGGCGATGAGGTAGTGCGCCCAGTTGACCCCGCCGACGACGAACTTCGCGACGTTGAACGTCTGGTTGCCCAGCCACGTGTCGGTAGTGGTGGCCGGGTCGAGCACTGCGGACCCGGCACAGCCGAGGTCATAGTTGTGCCAGACGAGCCCGGCGTAGCCGACCTCCCGGTAGACGCTTCCCTCCACCCCGCCCGAGGCTCGCGGCGGATCCAGCGAACCGACCAGCCCGGTGCCCGGCCGGTCTGGCTCCGGCGCTTCCTTGCAGTCGAACGGCTGCGCGAACGCAGGCTGCCCGATCAGCACCGATCCCCCGACGATCCCCGCCACGATCAGCAGGGACACCCGCCGGCGCGGCGGTGCGTCGCCGCGCGCCCGGCGCCGACGGTGTAGGCCGACCAGGACCGCGACGGCCAACACCAGGGCGACCGGCAGCCAGCCGGCTCCCGCCGGCACCTCTGCCGGCATCACCGAACGGTCTCCCTTGGCGCGCGAACACGATCCTGGGGCTGCGTGGTGGAGCGACCGTTCGCGGCAGGACCGACCGGGTAATCGACCTCGAGGTCACCGGCGTCGACGTCGCCCATGAGGTCGAGATCCTCGTCGTCGAACAGCTCGGCTTCAGCCAGCGGTACCGATCCCGGGTGTGCGGGGGCATCCCGCGGAGCAGCCGAACCGTTGCCGCCCAGCACGCCGTGGGTCGGTGCGGTGGCGACGCGCGCTCCGCCGGCGCCGAGAAGGCCGTCCGGGTCGAGATCGGTGAACTCCTCGTCAAGATCGTGGTGGATGGTGCCGGGCCCGCGCGGGACCGGCTCGTCGGGCGCCCGCAGCGCGGCGGGGGCAGTCGGCACGGGCACACCCCGGACGGAGACGCGGCTGGCGTCGGGGTTGGTGTCGAGCGCTTCGCGCACGTGTTCGAGATGCGGGGCCTCAAGGTCGATGCGGATCTTCTCCACGCCGCCGTGCCCGTCGGCGAACACGAACTGCCGTGGGGTGTCGTCGGGCCGGTCGTCGTGGCGGGGCCGCGGGGACAGCGTGCCGAGCATCTGCTCATAGCCCACCCCGGTCGGCACGCGCAGCAGCCGCAGCGCCTCACCCTGGGCCTCGTCGTCGTCGGTACGCCCGACGAACACGGCGTTGACCAGCGACGCGAACCCCGACACGCGCAGCAGGTCACCGGCGAGCTGGGAGGCGAACAGCGCCCGGACGTTGAACTTGCGGGAGTCCCGGGCGAGCCGGTCGATGAGGACCTTGCCGGTGGGCACCTGGGACAGGAAGTGCGTCTCGTCGAGTGCCACCCCCTTGCGGAGGTTGCGGTCGGCGTCGTAGATCGTGCGCTGGGTGAGCCAGGAGGCGAGGTTGAGCAGCTCGACGGCCAGCGACTCGCTGTCGGTCCACTCCTCGCGGGGGCTGCCCGGGCGGGGCAGGGTCATCCCCTGCATGGTCAGAACGGTGAGCCGGTAGTCGCGGTCGGCCTGCCACGGGTCGTCGCGGGAGGTGTCCGGGAACAGCAGCGCGGCCTGCGGAAGCTCGCGACGCTCGGCGAGGAAGTCCGCGACGTCCCCGGAGTGGTCCTCGCCGTCGCGGGCGTGGCGGCGCAGCGCGTCGATGACCTGGCCCGGGTGCCGGTCGGGTGCCCCGCCCACCTCACGCACGGCGCGCAGCAGCACGATCCGGGTGTGCGGCTGGCGGGCCACGTCGAAAGGGAGCAGGCCGGTGAGCACGTCGAGGACGAGCCGACGGCGGGTGGCCGCGGCGAGGGAACGCTCCCGGCGCCACGCCCGCTCGGGGTCCTCCTCATCGAGGAAATGCTCCGGGCGCGGCTCGGCCACCACCCGGTACGGGTTGAGGATGCCGGGATCGGCCCGCAACAGGTTGATGTGCCGGGAGAACGGAGCCAGCTCCGGCAGCCGGGTGAGCTCGGCCAGCGGACCCGACGGGTCCAGCACCGTCCAGCGCGCCCCCGCCCGCAACGTCTTGTAGACGATCAACCCGGTCAAAAACGACTTCCCGGATCCCAAACCGCCGACCACCGCGGTCAGCCCGGACGCCCGCCGGACCTCCTGGGCCAGCCACGGGTCCCACGCGACCGGCCGCCGTGTCGCGGTGCACGTCTCACCGAGCATGATGCCGCGCCGGTCGCCGACCGAGGCGGTGGCCGCCGGCACGGCGGCAGCGGCCCAGGTGACCGAGCCGCGGCGGCGATAGGCGGTGGAGGCGAGCGGCTCCCCGGGGATGAACTCCCGGGCATAGCGGTACTGCGCCTCGGGGTGCTCGATCTGCACCTTGGGCCGGTACCCGTCGAGCACCTGCTGGGCGCGGCTGATCGCCTCCGCCTCGTCCTTGCCCGACACCGCGATCCGCCACCACCCGTAGAGCCGGGTGTTGAGCTGGGTGAGTCCGCTGGTGAGCTCGTCCTCGACCTCCAGCACCTGGTCGGCCTGCCGGGCCAGCGACATCGGCGGATCCAGGTCGTGGTCGTGGGTGTAATGCCGGATCTGGCTGCGTACCTTGCCCATCTGGCGTTGCAGCTCCCCGGCCACCTCCTCCGGTTTGCGGATGTACATCCGTGCCGACCACTCGACCGGGAACGGCAGCCGGTCGGAGTGCTGCATCCACGGGTCGTCGACCTCGGGGATGCGCAGGCCCTCCATGAGCCCGACCGACAGCACCGCGACGTTGCGCGACACGGTCTGCGAGCGGATCCGCCCGACCACCTGCACCGTCGGGGCGTAGGGCTCCTGGTACATCTCGACGCCGTCGGTGAACGCGGCGAGGTCCTCGGTCTCCCAGCGGTTGACCCCGCCGGGCACGGTGGAGAACGTGCGCGACGCGGGCAGCCCCAGGGCGCACGAGCGGTGCATCAGCCAGGCGAGGTCGTCGGCGGTGGCGGGCATGGCGTCGAGACCGCTGCCGGCGACGAGCGCGTCGAGGTGGCCGACCTCCGAGGAGAGCGCGGCCAGCTCGGCGCGCACCGCCGCCGGAGCCAGCCGACCCAGCACCGGCGCGGCCCGCTCGACCCACCGGTCGAGCATGCTGCGCCCGGAGACCTCGACCCCGAGGAACACCTCCTTGTCCGACATCGACAGACCCATCAGGTGACGCTGCTCACCCTCCAGGAACCCGTCCCAGCCCAGCGCGCCGGCGACGTCGGGCATCCGGCCGAGCGCGTTGTTGTCGAACGACTCCGCCCACATGTGCACCGGATAGGGCCGGGTCGTGACCCGCAGGTGCACCCACCGGCCCTGCAGCTCACCGAGCTGCGCGGCGATCTGACGGATCAGCACCTCACGCTGGGAGTCGCTGCGGAAGCTCCAGGCCTGCGCGGCGAGCCGGTACCAGGCCATCACCTGGCCACCGGTACGCGTCAGATGCCCCTCGATGGAGCGCAACGCGATGTCGGGCACGTACTTGGGCAGGCCCGCCTCCCCCGCGAGCGCTCGACCACGACCCCGGCCGCGTCGCTCCCCGGCGGGAGCACCCTCGCGTGCCGTGTCACGTCGTGGCACGTGCCCGCCCCTTCCGGCGTTCGACCCGCACCCGACCCCGCTTCGGGCGAGGCTTCGAGGAGGTCCGGGACCGCACGACCGGACCCACCCGCACGTGGCCCGACCGGACCTCACCACCGGCCACCGCGGTACGCGCCCGCGGCCCGGTGATCTCGTGGCGGAACAACGCGACCACCTGCCCGAGCGGACGCTCGTAGTCGATGCGCTGACCGAGGAAACGCGTGACCACGACAGTGATCACGAGAGCCCACGCCACGGAGAAGAAGTCCAGCCCGATCCCCACCCGCCGCTGCACGAACATGACAGCGACCACCACGAGCAGCCCGACACCGTAGCTGACATACCGCGCACGCCACGGGAACGTGGCACGCGGCGGACCCAACCAGACGGCGTCGACGCGGTACACCTCATCATCTGTACGGACGAGCACGCCCGTCACCCGGTGATGAGACTGGCCAGGAAGCTACCGATCTCCGGTCCGTTGCCCGAGACGGCAATGCCCAGCGCCACCAGACCGACGATGAGCCCCACGCTGCGCCGCGCGACACCCGCGTTGTCACCTCGCCCACCGATCCATAACAGTATGATCGCAATACTCAGCAGTATGAGCGGGATCACGTTATTCTGGATCCAACCCTGCAGCGGCCCGGACGACACACCTTGGGCATGCCACAGCGCAAGGATCTCGGGTCCGGTCATGACGGCTCCTTCTTGTGGGGGCTGTCAGCCCGAGGCTGCCGTGTACCTCGACGTCCTCGGGCTGGTGGACACCCGACCGGTCGCCTCGGCGCACACGGCGACGAGTAGACCATGCTGACTCGCCGCATCATAGTAGGTCGCCCGATGAGCAGACAGAGGTGACACAGAGTACATCGATCGCCCCGCCGTACGAGCACGCCAGGAGCCCACAAGCAGGCGGCTGTTCACTCGATTTCCCCTGGTCAGCGCGAGATGGAGGACCTGGTGATCAGTTCCTGGGTGCAAGCAGAGCGTGAGCGTCGGACGGCCCTCCACAGCCAGCGCGTTGAGACGACAACCTACTTGTCGGTAACATAGTGACTTTTTGGCTTCCTCATGCTTCTATGTAGGAGGCGCCTTCCCCGGCGCCAACTTGCTGTATGGAGGCATGGATCCTCGCGGCGGCGGCAACCTTGGCTGGATTGCTACGATTCTGGCTGAGCTTGAGGTTCATCCGCTACATCTGGGACAGCGGCGGCAAGAACCGAGATGATCTCCTCGCTGCAGGTCGGGTACTGCACCCGATCCCGAGTATCCTGACAACTCGCGTCAACGAGCAGCGCGCAGTAGCCAGGCACCGAGCGACCAGCCAGTCTCAGGAGACCCAGCCTCAGGAGACGGAGCTTCCGAGGCTGCGGAGATCACAAGGAGGGTTATTCAGGAGAGTTGTGTGGATCTTGTAAGACCGCGGTTGAGCTGCGGAGATACGCCTCCGATCAAGATCGCTGAATAAGCCTCAAGGTTGCCCGGAACCCACACAGATCCTCCACCTCCACCGTCTCCCAGCAGTGGAGGGGGCTGACGCGGGGCGCCGATGATACCGCGAGCAGAGAACCGTCGCGGTCGGTAGTACTCTAGCTTCAGCTCCGCAGCGGCTGGACAGCACCCTTTGACCCCCGGCCGAAGGATGCAGAACTATCCATTTTCTCCCGTCCTCGCTGGTGAGCGTTCTGTACCGATTGAGCACAAAGCGGCTGGATTCACGGACAGTGATCACACTTCCGCGGCCAAGGCGTCGACATATCGCGCTCCGTCGTTACCGACGGGTAAGTTGGGCCTGATCTGCTGGGACGCACCGGCAGGGCAGGAGGGAGCAGCGGTTTACCCTGCCCCTCGGACGGCGCGCGCGCCGAACGCTGGGAGGAAGCCGTGGTTGTCAGGCTCATCATCGGACTGGCGATGACCGTGATCGCCGTGGCGGTGTCCGGCCGTCGCGCCCTCTGGATCTACCAGTTGATCAGATCCGGGCAACCGGCTGCGGACCGCACCGAGGGGCTGGGCCGGCGCGTCCGGGTGCAGCTCGTCGAGGTTTTCGGGCAGCGCAGGCTGCTGAAGTGGTCGATCCCGGGTCTTGCCCACTTCTTCACGTTCTGGGCCTTCGTGATCCTTATCACGGTCTACCTCGAGGCGTACGGCGCGCTGTTCGACACCGACTTCCACCTCCCGCTGGTCGGCCGCTGGCCGGTGCTCGGGTTCGCGCAGGACGCCATCGCCGTGGCCGCCCTCGTCTCGCTCGGCGTGTTCGCGGTGATCCGGCTGCGCAACGCCCCGGAGCGCCTGGCGCGCGAGTCGCGGTTCTACGGCAGTCACGCCGGCGGCGCGTGGCTGATCCTGTTCATGATCTTCAACGTGCTGTGGACGATGTTCGTCTTCCGGGGCGCGTCCTCGGCGCTGGGTCACCTGCCCTACGAGTCGGGAGCGTTCGTCTCGCTCGGCGTCGGCGACCTGCTGTCGGGCCTGTCCGCGGGCACGCTCGAGGTGGTCGAGGGCGTCGGGCTGCTGCTGCACATCGGCGTGATGCTCGCCTTCACAGTGATCATCGCCTACTCGAAGCACCTGCACATCTTCACCGCGCCGATCAACGTCTCGGCCAAGCGCTTCCCGAAGGCCCTGGGCCCGCTGCCCGCCATGGAGTCGAACGGCACGCCGATCGACTTCGAGGACCCGGACGAGGACGCGGTGTTCGGCCGCGGCAAGATCGAGGACTTCACCTGGAAGGGCATGCTGGACTTCGCGACCTGCACCGAGTGCGGTCGCTGCCAGAGCCAGTGCCCGGCCTGGAACACCGGCAAGCCGCTCTCACCCAAGCTCGTGATCATGGACCTGCGTGACCACCTGCTCGCAAAGGCCCCCTACATCATCGGCGGCAAGGACGCCCCCGAGGAGGGCGCCGTCGACTTCGCCGCCGCGACGGCCGACGGTTCCGACGGGCAGCACGGGGTACCCGAGTCGGGCTACGAGCGGGTGCGCGGGTCGGGCCCGGACCAGGCAACACGGCCGCTGGTCGGCACTCTGGAGCAGGGCGGGGTCATCGACCCGGACGTGCTGTGGTCGTGCACCACCTGTGGGGCGTGCGTGGAGCAGTGCCCGGTGGACATCGAGCACGTCGACCACATCGTCGACATGCGCCGCCACCAGGTACTGATCGAGTCGGAGTTCCCCTCTGAGCTCGGGAGGCTGTTCAAGAATCTGGAGAACAAGGGCAACCCGTGGGGCCAGAACGCGAAGGACCGCCTGGCCTGGACCAAGGGCCTCGACTTCGAGGTACCCGTCTACGACGGCGAGCTGGCGGCCGACACCGAGTACCTGTTCTGGATCGGCTGCGCGGGGGCGTTCGACGACGGCCAGCGCAAGACCGTCCGGGCCACCGCCGAGCTGCTGCACCGCGCGGGCGTCCGCTACGTCGTCCTCGGCCCGGAGGAGACCTGCACCGGTGACCCGGCACGGCGCTCGGGGAACGAGTTCCTGTTCCAGATGCTGGCGCAGCAGAACGTCGAGGTCCTCAACACCGTGTTCGAGGGCCGCGAACCCGGTACCCGCAAGATCGTGACGACCTGCCCGCACTGCCTCAACACCCTCGGCCGCGAGTACCCGCAACTCGACGGGCACTACGAGGTCGTGCACCACACCCAGCTGCTCAACACGCTGGTGCGCGAGGGCAAGCTGGTGCCGGTCGCCGCACCTGCGGAGGACACGGCCGCGCCGGTCACCTACCACGACCCGTGCTACCTCGGGCGACACAACGAGATCTACTCCGAGCCGCGCGAGCTGGTGAACGCGGCGGGCGCCACGCTCACCGAGATGCCCCGGCACGCCGACCGCTCCATGTGCTGCGGCGCCGGCGGTGCACGGATGTGGATGGAGGAGCGGATCGGGCAGCGGGTGAACCTCAACCGCACCGAGGAGGCGATCGACACCCTGACCGGCGCCGCTGCGGACTCCGACGAGAGCGTGGGCGGAACCATCGCGGTCGGCTGCCCGTTCTGCCGGACGATGATCAGCGATGGTGTCACCGAGATGCAGGGAGCGGGCACCGGGGAGAACGTCCAGGTACAGGACGTGTCGCAGATGCTCCTGACCGCCGTGAAGCGCGGCGACCCGACCACCAACGGCGCCACCCCTGCGGTGGAGGCAGAGGCCGGGCCGGGCGAAGCACGCAGCTGACCGCCATCTCGACGGGTCGTTCGAGCTGTCAGTCAGCAGTGGGCGAAGCCGATGACGGCGAATCGCTGCACCGACGGGTTGGTCTGGCCGACAGCGACGCGTCCAACTTCACGTCCCGCGGCACTCGCCCACATCGTGTCGCAGCCGTCGACGAACCACTTCCCGTCAACCGTCGTCAGCGGTTCGGGCAGCGAGTCCTCATTGAACTCGGCCATCGAACTCGATCGGCGATGCAGCTCGGTAACGGCAGCCGAGCAGTCCGGGGCCGGAACCGCGCGGAGCAGCTCTTCCTCAGCCGGGTCTGTGAGCAGCCGGCAGATCGGGTCGGGGTCATCGAGCTCCACCGACCGGAGCATCGTAGGAAAGACCCTGGCCGGGCGTGCCTCACCCATCTGAACGCGTAGGGAGTCCCCGGCACGGGCCTGGATCTGCCGTTGGACCTCGGCGTCTTCGAGGGTCGAGAGCCAGAATCCCACCCCTGAGAGCACACACAGCACCGCACCCACTGCAGCGAGCCGCCACCACGGCAGCTGGGCGAACCCGGCCAGCAGCACCCCGATGCTCGCCCCAAAGGCCCAGGCCCACGGCCCGGTACTCAACATCAGCCCGACGACGACGGCCAGCCCGGCGACGTGTACGTCCCAGCCGCGCAGCAACCCGTCCAGCCGCAACAGCCGCAACAGCAGCAACGTTCCCAACCCGGCCAGCCAGGGAATCCACGACCAGCCCGCGAACGGCCAGAGCAGCAGCGCGGCGGCAACGATCGCCAGCCCCACGGCGCCACGGCGGGAGCGAGTGAGGCGTCGCCAGCTGAACGGGCGGCGGTCAGGAGGGGGGGACGGCTCCGGGATGGGCGGGGGGGGCTCGGGCACGGCGGGCGGGGGAACCGGTGGGCGCATCGCAGGCAGCCATGGACGCGGGGGGTCAGGTCGCGGTTCCATCCCGGCGAAGGCTACCGGCCAGCTGCTCGCTGCAAATCCACCGTTCGTGCCAATTCCCATCGGATGCCAGGGATTTCTGTTGGCAGGCACTCGCCACGGCCCGGGTGTGCTCGCGAACTCAGCGCCGGGTATCGACACGATGGAAGTTCAGGTGTGCCCGAGACGGCGTCGGCCCCCGCTGCCCCTGATAACGGGAACCGACGCCGGCGCTGCCGTAGGGCCGCTGCGCTGGGCTGGACAGCCGGAACAGGCACAGCTGACCGATCTTCATCCCGGGCCACAGTGTGATCGGCAAGTTCGCGACGTTGGACAGCTCCAGGGTGATGTGCCCGGTGAATCCGGGGTCGATGAAGCCCGCCGTCGAGTGCGTCAGCAGCCCCAACCGGCCCAGGCTCGAGTTGTGCGTCGGGATGAACGTCGGCCCGACGAGGAACATGCCGTCCTCCGCAGCCACCTGGATGCAGCGGACCGGCTGGGTGGCGACCGGGCGCACGTCGACGACGGCACGACACCGATGGAGCACAGGCAGCTCTGGGGTGAACGTCACCTGGAAGGCGCCGTGCTCGACGCCACGGAACGTCACGCGCTTCTTGCCCTTGACCGGCCGCAGGCCCAGGCTCCCCGCAAGCTCCACGACCGCGTCGGCAAGCCCCTCACGCATGTCGACGAACTCGCACCGCCCGGATGGGTCGACGTAGCCACCGGAGTCCATCAACCCCTGGAGCAGCGCACGCCGCTGAGCCGTCCCGGCCTGCAAGTAGTCGGCGGGGACGGGTGTGGAGTCCTCCGCCGTATCACCGGCGCCTGCACCGAGCCGGGTGCCGAGCGCGTAGGGCTCGATCGGCAGCTCCCGCTCGGGATACGCGACCGGCTGCGCCAGCGCGACGTGGTGGCGGTACTCACCGCCCTCCCGCACACGCTCGCTCATCGCGGCAGTGGTGAGCACGGTCGGGCTCTCGCCGTGCCGGCGAGCGGTCGCCGTGCTGACGAGCCATCGATGATCCCCGTCTGCGACGATCGCCTGACCGTCGGAGAAGCAGACCTCGAAACACGGACGACCCAGCATGACCTCGGTCGCTGCCACCACCGCAGTCGCTCGCCCGTCCATCCCGAACACCCGGTCGCCGACACCCAGGTCACCCATGCACCGCCATCCATCGGGCGTGGGGACCAACGTCGCGACGGCGAGAGCCTTTCCCTCCAGCCGCCCCGCCAGGTCGTCGGGCAGCGACACCGACTCGAACGTCGACCCCAGCACGAACTCCCCAGGGTGCAGCACGAACGGATCGTCGCCACTGGGCTCGACGGCCGAGGTCAGCTCGTCCTGCTGCTGCGCGGGGTCGATGTGGGTGTAGCGGGAGTTCTGGAACACGCGGAAGAAGCGGTTCAGCCGTATGTCGACGCTCGACGGCTGGAGCATGGCAGGGTCCCACGGGTCGAGCACCAGCCGACCCGCCTCGAGCTCCTTGCGCAGGTCACCGTCGGACAGCAGCACCGTGCCACCCTACTGGCGGCGGATCAGGCCCCGCGGTGCGGTTCTGTCACGCAGCGTGAGATGCTAGGCTCTGACTAGGAACAATGCGGATGTAGTTCAATGGCAGAACATCAGCTTCCCAAGCTGAACACGCGGGTTCGATTCCCGTCATCCGCTCTCACGTCGAAAGACCACGTCAGCGGCTTCTCAGCCTCTCACCTCGGACGCTGCCATCCGTGATCTGCTCGGCCGATAACAACAGCTCACCAACTAGGGCCGTCGAGACGCGGGAGCCGACGATCTCTCGTCCGGCGTCAACCCCACTCCGAGATCGGTCGGCGTCGCTCGTCGGGGCCTGCGGCGAGCGGACGGACGGAGGCACGCGGGAGGGTCTCTGTCCCCCTGGTTACCGGGGGTCTCGCGGGTCGGTCGAGGGTGCCTCCGTACCGCGGATTGCCTCCGTTGTGCTGGTCAGACCCACGGAGACCAGGACGGAGGCGGTAACGGAGAACTCCGTTCCTCCGTGCCTCCTCCGTCCGCGCCTCTGTTCGCGGGGGACCCGGGGAGGGGCGTCTCCGACCCTGTTTTTCCGGGGGTTTCGGGGTGGACGGCGGAGGTGGCTCCCTCGCCTACCCGGGGTCCCTTGCGCTGGTCACGTGGGGGAGGCAGGGCGGGGACCCACCCGGGGAGAACTCCCCGGGTGGGCCTCGGGTCCCCCGTTGGGTCCCCGGGTCGATCGAGCGTCGCTGCGGCGTCCTGGATGACATGTCGTCCCGCCTAGCGGCACCTTCCCCCTTAGTTCGATCTTGGCTGGTGTTTGTGCTGTTCAGGGTGGGTTCAGGGGGCGGCTGGTTGTAGTACCTAAGCTGGTCGAGGGGTGGGGGCGAATCGGTTGAGG
>Ga0136617_10000202_pt1 | contig 46215 bp, 44 predicted proteins | sample AntDrymUQ3222106_2_FD_129672 | JGI IMG/M metagenome (GOLD analysis project Ga0136617, IMG submission 129672) | Polar desert sand microbial communities from Dry Valleys, Antarctica - metaG UQ322 (21.06) | ecosystem: Environmental > Terrestrial > Soil > Desert | place: Antarctica: Dry Valley... | reverse complement strand
CGCCACGAATACCATAGCAACCACGACCGACTGGATTCCGATCCGTACCAATTTTTTAGTTCCCGAGAATATTGATGGAATAGTTATCCGGCTCGTACGGGAAAATTGTATTGCTTCAAATTGGACGATTTCCGGGAATCTTTGGTTTGACGATTTCAGTCTCAAAATCCGGTAATAAATGCCCGAAATGGAAAAACATAAACGCCGCCATCGGTCCGCGGAATCTGCAAAAGAACCGGAAAGATCCATTTTTAGCAGGCTGATCTTCTTTTTGCTGTGCGCGATGCCGGTATTATCGGCGATCGCGTACGGAGCGGTCGATATATGGGCGACGAGCCTCCTTGCAGTTTTTTCGGCCGCTCTTGTGGTCTTGTGGATCAAGGATGCGTGGCGGGAAAAAGAGTTTCAGTTTAGTTCGAGCACTCTGCAGCTCCCTGTCCTCGGTTTGATTTTAATCGGATTTGTGCAGCTTTTGCCTATCGGCAATGCGGGGCTTTCACCGGATCTATTGAGCGTTCCGGCAGTGACCTCAATTTCCCAGGACCCTTACGCGACACGATTTTTCCTGATCCGCCTTGTAATTCTCTTTCTCTTTTTTTCAGCCGCCCTTACCTATATCGACAGTCACGGACGGATTCGGAAAACGGTTCTGATGGTTATTATCTTCGGGGCGGCGATGGCGTTTTTCGGCATATTGCAGCGTCTTGCGAGTACCGAGGCCATAATATACGGCCTTCGTCCCACACCACAGGCGATTCCGTTCGGCTCATTCGTTAATCAACACCATTTCGCAGCACTTATGGAGATGACTGCGGGCTTAACCGTCGGTCTTCTATTAGGCGGCGCGGTGAAGAAGGATAAAAATGCGTTGCTCGGGATTGCGGCCGTTTTGATGGGAATCGCGGTCATCTTAACAGGATCGCGAGGCGGCTTGCTCAGTTTCCTCGGTGTGATCGGGTTCGTGCTGGCGGCTCGTATTTTTACTAAAAACGACGAATCGACGGAGTCGGTGAGCTCGACGTCTAAACTGGGACTCATCGCCGGCGGTGCGGCGCTAATTTTGATTGTAGCCGGAACGGTGCTATATCTCGGCGGCGCCGATCAATTGTTGCGCGGCGTCGGGCTGCAGGTAAATCAAGGCGACATAACAAACGGACGGTTCCATTTTTGGAACATCGCTCTGCAAATATTTTTTGCGAACCCCATCCTGGGTGCGGGATTCGATGCGTTCGCGGTGGCGTTTAGCAGATATGACACATGGAACGGCGTTTTCCGCGTCGAACAGGCTCACAACGATTATTTGCAAACACTTGCGGACGCTGGCATTTTGGGATTTGCCTGCATCGCAGCATTTATTTTTTTGCTTTTCAAGCGAAGTTTGACGGTCGTAAACGAAGAGTCCGATCCGTTCCGCAAAAGCACCATGGTGGGAGCATTAGCCGGATGTTTTGGCATCCTTATTCACAGCTTTTTTGATTTCCCGATACGTACGCCCTCGAACGCTTTTTTCTTTTTGCTGCTTGTGGTTTTAGCGACAATTTCTGTCGGGCAGTCGAAAAAAGAGAAGATATAAACGCAAGGACCGCAGTGCGGAAGCAGAAAATACAACGTGAGCTGGAGCGCTGTTTTTAGTTAAATGATCTGTCTTAGCTTTGTTCCCGTGACAATTCTTGAGAGAAAATCATCATTCTTGCAAAGAACTTAGCGTACTTTGACAACAATTTTCTTTTTGCCGCATGGAGATTCAAAGGTAATCTGATATATTCCGACGGCTGTGCTTGTGGATTTGACTATATATGAATGGCCGGAAGTCGCGTCAATTGCGGGTTCAAGCTTGACGTCGACATCCGCGGGGCTGCTTGACGAAGCAATAATATCCTTGACGTCGCCATCTCCTTTAATCCCGACGAGTACGCCGACACTGCCCCCGGCGTTGAGAATCGAAACGTTATCGCGACCGACCTCTATCCAGCACCTGCGATCCGCTTCGACCTTAGCATCGTCGACAACCTCACGGGGAGCCGTCGAAACCGCCTCGTTAGAGGGTTTTCCCTTCTCCGGTTCCGTTTTTGGATCACCCCCATTTTCTTCAACAGTCGTCTCAGCCAATTTTTCCGTCTCGCTTTTAGTCGGTTTTCGTAGTGATCTGCCCGGAACAGTGATAATTACGGGCTCGAAAAGCTCTTTTGAACTTATGGGAGTCTTAAGATCGGCAACGTCACCCTCGCCGATTAAAACCGCGTTTTTCGCGGATACCTGCTGCGCGTCCATGGCGGAAGGATTTTTCAACGGATCGTCTGCCTTCAACTCAGTTTCTGGTGTCGCCGCTTTAACATTAGGAACTATTTCTTTAGAGGTGCGTTCCACAGTATGCGTCGGCGAAGACTCTTTCAAAGGTTCGATTGGAGGCTGACTCTCGAGGGTTTCTTCCGATACCGGCTTAGGTTCACGCGGAGCAGTTTGGGCCTGTGCAACGTCATTTTCGGAAACGGGTTTGTCTTTAGGGGCAGAGGTTTTCTCCAAAGTAGGCTCTTTCTCCGGTGCAACTTTGAGAATTTCCTGCGACGCATCCTCGCTTTTCGGCGTTACGTGCACACTCGTTTCGGGTTCGGGAACTGCTTCCGCAGGCGTCACAGATTCGGTTTTACGCTCGGCAGTTTTCCTTGCTTCGGAAGTTTCGGAAACAACCCGAGTATTGTTTTCCGTGATTTTCACCGGGATTTCAGGACGGTTCATCACTTCACCAGCAACAGTAGGCAACGGATTTACTCCGATCTTGGCTTCCAATCCGTCGGTGCTGCCATTTACCTTTTTATAAAGCGATTCGACAACGATGTACTTCAAAGCGTCGGGTCTGTCCGATTTGTAACTTTGCATATACGAATCGAGAGCTTCTTTATCCTTTCCGTCCGCTTCGAGAGCCGAGCCTAGCCGCCACATGCTCGAACGCCACCATGCGCTTTTTTCCGGCAGAACGCTGATCGCACGCCGAAGGCGAACCACCGCTTCCGGAAAGCTGTTTTGCTGATAAAAGGTCCAACCCGAAAGTTCCTCGATTCGGCCGCGCAGGATGGCGGAAAGCGTCTGCCTCGGCACATCCGGGACGAGAACCACTTCATTGCGCGAAAAGGCGATCGTGCGGCTTTCGTAAAGCTCGCTTGCCATTACGGCGGCGGCCGGAGCCGCGACGTCCAATCCGGAATCGGTATTTCCGACAGCGGATTTCACCAGCTCCAATACTTTTGGAAGAGCGATCTTTTTCTGCAGAAGAAGCGAGGCCGCATAAAGCTGGCGGTGAAGCTTCATTTTGTCGTCGCCGTTGGTAAATTCGTCGACAAGCACGGTGATTTCCGATTCGTTCAGCTCTGCGCTTTTAAGCTTTTGAGTCATTTCGAAAAGCAATTTGAGTTTCGCCGCACTTTCGGAATTATCCGCCGCGTGCGGTTCGAAGATGCTTGCCCGGCGCTCGAACCCTATCAGATCGGCAAAACTCTTTTCTTCTCGCGAAATTCGGCCGCCCAATTTTGTTTGAACCATGCCGTCCTTGAGCGAAAAGCTTTTCTGCAGTTCCTCGACTGCTTCCCGATAAAAACCGGCCATGAGCCGGGCCGAAGCTATCTCGTATTCAAGGGTCGGAAAATTTCCGAACCGGCGTGCCGTCACCAAAACACGCTCGGCGTCGACAGGCTTTTTTTGACTCAAAAGCCCGCGTGCAAGGGCTATATGCGACCAGATAAAACGCGGCTCGAGCTGGACGGCCTTTTGGGCAAGCTGAACGGCTTTTTCGGCTTCATCCCGGGCGGCATACCAGTACGCGGTCCCCGCCAGTAAATTCAAATTACTCGGATTTTGCTCAAGTGATTTTGTCATTTCGCTCTCAGCCTCGGCCTTCTTCCCGGCACCGAAAAGCGAAAGTATCAAACCAGTCCGAGCCGGAATATCGTTCTCATACTTGATTAGGATTTCACGGTAGAGAGCGGCGGCTTCGTCTGGTTTTCCGAGAGCACGCTTCATCTCGGCAAGGCTGCGTTTCGATGCGGAGGATTCGGCATCGAGCTCCAGCGCTTTGGAATATGCCTTAGCGGATTCCTCCAGCTCGAAATTCAGGCGATGTGCAAGGCCGAGAGTTTGATATGCCGCCGCGGAATTTGGATCGATTTGTAATGCCGCTTCCGCAAGGCGTTTGGCATCGGAACCGCTTTCGATTCCAAGATAAAATGTCGCTAAATTAAGAAGCTGTCCGATTTTTCCCGCGGCCTTTTTCTCGATCACGGCGGCAATTTCCAGCCCTCCGGCCCTCTGGCCGCGGTAAAATAAATTGGCGGGAAATTTCGAAACGACTTCACTAAAAAGCCTGTCGGGAATTGGCTGCGGAGCTTCTTCGATTGCGAGTTTGAACAGCTTCACGCCATTTTCGGTCTCGTTTGCCTGCAGCATTTCGTCTCCGAGCGCGGCACGAGCGGTCACGAGCAATTCAAGAGCCCGTGGCCTTTGTTCAGAAATGGGAAAATCGTTGACGAATTTCTTTAACGCCGATGCCCTTTCAGCAGCCGATGGCAATGCTAGTGCGTCGTCAAGCTTTCTTTTTTCGACCGTAGGATCAATTGGTGTCGGAGATGTTTTTAAAGCAACCTTCTTGGCCACGGCGGGTTTTTTTGCGGCTCCTGGCTTCGCTTCGGCCTTCGGTTTTTGAGCAAAAGTTGCATACGCAAAGAAGATCAGAACGATGATAATTAATACATTTTTCATAATGTGTGTTTTGAATCAAAAACGACACACTTTGCACGGGTCGTGTTTCTACATTAACCTTTCCAAAATAATACCACGAAATTGCATTTATCGCCGACCGGTTCTATTCTCGAAACATGAATGAACTAGACGATGTTTGGTCGAAAATGCTATTGCAAGCTCTCGAAAACGCGAAGTCGTCTGGCCGGCACGACGTTGCGGATTATCTGACATTGAAAGCGACAAACGACGCGATCAGACAGGCAAGTGTTAGTTGGCTCTTCGATTCCCTCGTCGAAATGGCGAGCCACGCCAATCGTTCCGGTTCGAGCATTTCGATTGAAAGAAAAGATCCTCACAGCTTCGCTTATCGCGGCTCGAATATGGTCGGCTCTCGTCTTAGTCTGCGACAGGGAGTGAGATGTTTGACAATCGAAGCTGGTTGGACGCGCACGCCTGCCGATGGATTTATGCGCGGCGGCGCACTGGCATTTGCAAGGATCAGCCATTTCGGATTGCCGCGAGCCAGCGCCGGGCTCTTGCTTCAGCGGTCAAATGATTCGCCGATCTGGATGACTCAAAATGACGGCAAGCCCGGCTTTGCATTTAAATCGGAGTCGTGGAGCGAACATTTCCGGATCTTTACCGGGGATTGATGTAAACGCGGTCGGCTTTTATATTTACGCTGATGTAGGGTATAATATGAGTAATATTCTGGTTATTTATTTACAGGAGATATTTAATAAGTGAGAGCAGAGCTTGAGAAATTAATAGATTTACAGAAGACCGATACCCACATTCGTCGATTAAAACAAAAAATCGAAACCGCAGAAACAAGGCGTGCAGATATCGAACAAGAGTTTGAACTGCACGCCTTTTCTATACGCGAAATTCAGAACAAACGCGACAAATTGCAGGCCGACCGAGCCGATTTGGAAAAACAGATTGCCGAAAATAAAACATACCTCGAACGGGCCGACCGCAATTTGAAACACGCTCAAAATCAAAAGGAATACGAAACCGCGATGCGTGAAACCGACGCCCTGCAAAAGCAGATCGCGGCTTTTGAAACACAGGTCGTGGAAAAGATGACCGCGACTGAAGAAGTCGAAGAAGAACTTGAAGAACGTGCAGACGAAATAAGCACGATCGACACAAAACGCGCGGCAGCCTTGAAAGAATTCGATGCGGATCACACCGCAAATACCAATGAGTTTGACGCGGAAACGAGAAAGCGCGAGGAGGCTTTTGTAACGCTCCCGGCCCAGCTTGCCTCGGTTTATAATCGGATGGCCCAACGCAGCCGTGACGGGATCGCAGTCGCCGAGGTTGTAAACGGCTCATGCAGCGCCTGCTTTATGTCCCTTCGCCCGCAAATGCAGGTCGAAGTAAAACGCGGCGACCAAATAATCACCTGCGAAAGCTGCTCGCGGATTCTATACATGCCGAGCAAAGAATCCCAAAACGAAGCGACCGCTTCATAAAGGCAATTGAAAAGAGGCTGTCTGAAAAGGCTGCCTCTTTTCAATTGCCTCCAGCTTTAGCCGGAGGAGGATTTTGAGATTCGAAGGCGCCTTCGCCCGAATTTCCGTAAAACAACTTCCTTTGGACTTTTGCCGAATTCTTCCTAAACGTCTGCGGCTAAAGCCCTTAAGGAAATCACTTTTCAGAAGTTCGGCCAAAGCCGCTTTCAGTAAAACCGACGACCTCCAGCTAAAGCTGGAGGCAATTTAAATACTATCGACCGTTGTCATCGATCGTATTCTGCTTTTCAGACAGCCTCCTTTCTTTCCCAGGCATTCGGGCTGCGAAAAAAACGGCAGGTGCCGGCTGATCGCCGGCACCTGCCCGGTTAGGACATTATTTATCAACAGGTAATTTACGGTCTGGCGATAGTAATTACCGGCGATGTCCAGATCTCTGTGTGGGCGGGATTGCTGCTATCGGCCAAGGCCTTCTCCACCGATAACTTTATCACGTATTGCCCGTTGGGCACCGTGTTCGTCTTATTGCCATTGGTCGTCTTTCCATCCCAGGAGAATGAGAAGAAACCGGTAGCACCGGTATTGCGGCCGACGTAATCCTGCTGGAAGGATCGGTGCCACGCCTTGCCGGCTGTATCAAACACCTCCATACGCACTCGACGGGACTGATGATCAAAATGCACCAGGAAGAATGGAATGTCAGCGCCTGCCATCGTGTACGTCGCACCGCTTGCCTGATTTAAAAAGCTGGGGCCAGTCAGTTTAGCAAGCCACGGAAACCCATTCGCCGTGGGAGTTAACACTTGGATCGATTGGTAGTCGCCCTTGAGCCCGGCATACGGAACACGGGATATCGCGCCTCCGCCCTGCGGCGTGAGTGTAATGTATCCACCGTATTGAGAACGGTCTGTCAACCCCGCATTTGCTGCGATAGTTACGTCGAAAGCGGCTGTACCGCCGGCAGGCACCGTAATTGATGATACCGGCACACCGGCGACGCTGAATGAGGCTGTGGCAAAGCCTGTAAAGAATGTTGGTACAAAAGTGCTGCCGCTGGTTGAAAGCGCGGGTGCATTTGTAAGCTGGTAGGTCACCTCGCCATCCGACGAGTTATTAACCGTCAACCTGTTTGTGACAGGTCCGGCTTCGCTCTCACCTAATGACAAGCTGCCCGGTTCGACTTTTGTTGTCGAAAGGATCGCCTCCTCAATATCAAGCATTCCTGCACCTTGTCGGTGAACATTGTCCAAATGGCCAAGCAAGGGACCGCCGCCCCATGCCTTCGGATCAGCACTGTTTTGAAGGATAGCTTTAACCGCATTTGACGATGTGTTGGGACGCGCTTCGAGCAAAAGTGCAACGGCACCTGCTACGTGCGGTGACGACATCGATGTGCCGGTCAAACTGGCGTAGCCTCCAATCTCAAGTGGATATGTTGAACGAATCGATCCTCCCGGGGCTCCGATATCTGGTTTCAGACTAAGGTCAGGTGCCATGCCGTACGAGCTGCTACCGTTGATCAACCCGGCAGTAGCAATAGGGCTGTCAACCGTTTGTGTTGTCCAAGTCATGTCAACTGTTCCAGCCGCGAGGCGGCCGTCAATGACTGCACCATCGGCAGCGGTGATTGATACTACCGGGATAGCAATGGATACTGCACCCGTTACATTGGGAACGATAATGCCTGCCTGATTATTATAAATCACAACACCTGCAGCACCTGCACTTTGAGCGTTCCTCGCTTTCTCGTAAAAACCGCATATGCCTCGACGGATTAGCACCACTTTTCCAGCTAGGCTGTTCGCAGCCGGTCCGACAGCATCACACGCATCATTAGTTGTCGCCGCCGTCCCGGTGCGCGCCATCGGAAACACTCCGGAGAAAGGCGTCAGAGCTGCACCAGTAGCGTTGTTGTAAGCTATTTTTTTATCGTCGCTGGAGATTGTGAACACTGGACTCTTAGAATGAGTGTTATTGAAGTTGGCAACGCCGATTACCTTTTTGCCGACTCCCGGCGCGCCCGCTGCGTAAGCGCCATTCGCACCGCTGTTACCGATTGATGCTACTACTACAACGCCTTTGTTAACAAGGCGGTCACCGGCTTGCGCCGTCGGGTACTGCGGCCATTGGAATGAAGATCCGATACTCATGTTAACGACATCCATGCCGTCAGCGAGTGCTCGCTCCATTGCTTCGATCATAATGTCAGCATCCGTACTACCGGTGCACCCAAAGACGCGATAGGCTCCGAATGTTACGCCCGGTGCGACTCCTTTTACACCGCCGCTAGCACCGGTAATGCCGGCGACGTGTGTGCCGTGCCCGTTGCAGTCATCAGGGGAATCATCGGGTACCAGAGCGGAACCCGGTCCGGTGTACGCGTTACCCACGAAGTCATGCCCCACCGCAACTCGGCAGCTCGGACCGAAGCATCCGCCCAAATCGGGATGATCGAAATCAACGCCGGTGTCTATGATGCCTACCTTAATGCCCTCGCCCGTCAAACCGAGGCTGCTTTGAGCAATGTCAGCTCCGGTCATTGCGAGTGCCGTTGACATGTCCGGCGCCTCTTGATTTGTGAGCGCTGACGGCAGCGTATAGGTTTCTACAGGATAGATAGCTTTGACTCCCGGAATGCGAGATAAAGCCGAAACCTGCGTACGGTCGATTTGGATCGACAACCCATTCCATAGCCGGTCAAAAGAACGTCGTTCTGTAAATTGCAATTCTACAAACCATGATTGTGCTGATTCATCTATCAACTCATTTGAGTCGGAAGATACCTCAACGGTTTCCGTCGATAAAGACTCTTCCTGACTCTGCATATCAGCCGAGACAGCAAAGGCCAGAAAGAGGCCGAAGACAAGGAAAGACGCTAGCGAAGCTTTAGATTGGGTAATCGAACCATAATAATCTCCATATTTAAAATTTTGTGTTAGACCAGGGTAAAAGTGACTTTGTTGTATATCCGGTTTTTTTATCAAGGATAAAAAGAAACCAGACACTAAATACATCAAAACTCAATTCTTTGGGAATGCTTGAGAAGAATACAAATGAAAAGCAATACGATAAACGTAAATGAGGCTGATCACGTAATTACAACTCGGTAAGGTCTGTTTTCCCCGAAATTGAATTTAGAAATACGAACAGACAATCAAAGTACAAATCGAAACAATATTTGCGACGTACCGGTTTACGGATTTATATTCTGAAAATAAGGCTGATTTATTCCGAATCCGGCTAATCGATAACTCAAAAAATACCAGGCCCGCTGCAAATCGAAAATTCAGAATTGTTCAAAGGATCGGCGTTAAGATGCGTTAATTATTTTTAAGTTGCTTCAAAAATTTGGATAATTGTTCCATTATTTGCACAAAAAACGTAACTGAATTTTAGAGTCTTGTAAAAAAAAAATCGCTTTAATGCCAAACCGAAGATTTTCTAGTGTGTATTGATACAACGATGACAAACCCGCTTACTGCAATGCTTTGTGTTCTTTGTGAAAGTCTAGGCCAAGAACCACTGCTTATAACTTATTTCGACCATTCGTGGGTGATATGGACATCAACCTTTACAGGTACTCGTTTTACGTATTCCTCGCCGGCGTCGCACATTGCTTTGTCCAGTATTTCGGATGTTCGCTCGGCATCGACGGCGTCGCATTCGAGAATTACCTCGTCATGAACGATATTGACGAGCTTTGCGGATGTTCCGCGGATTGCATCGTGTAAAAGACGAAGTGCGCGTTTTAGAATATCCGCTGAAGTGCCTTGGATCGGCATGTTCACGCCGTTTCGCCTTGCCGCTCCGACCTGCTGTCGGTCGTTTTCGTCGAAACGAAGCCTCATCATCCTGCCCGAAGCCGTTCTTGCAATTCTTTCAGTCACCACCCTTCTTCCGGATTCTCTTAAATATGCGTCAAGGCCGCGAAACGTCCCGAAATATTTCCGCATAGTGTTTTCGGCTTCCGTCTGACCGAGGCCGGTCATCAACGCAAAGCGCGATGCTCCGATTCCATAGACTATCCCGAAATTAAGGCGTTTCGCGAAACTGCGTTGTTCCGGGGAAACGTCTTCCGGCTTTACATTGAACATTTGGGCAGCGGCGGAAGCGTGAAAATCCTGGCCGGAAACGAAAGCCTTTATAAAATTTTCGTCATCGGAGAATTCCGCCAATATCCGCAACTCGATCTGCGAATAGTCGGCAATGACGAGTTTTCTGCCTTCGGGAGCAACGAAACAGCGCCGATATTTCGGATCGTGAGGAATTTGCTGGAGGTTCGGATTCGAACATGAAAACCTGCCGGTTGGAGCGCCGATCTGACGAAAATCGGCATGAATTCTGCGGGTTTTTGGTTCGATAAGTTCAAGAATATTCTCGCCGAAGCTGGTCATGGATTTTGCCACGCCGCGATATTCCAAAAGCTTGCCGACAACCGGATACTCAACGGCGAGCGGCTGCAGCTGCCAGCCTCGCGTAGTTGCCGGAACCGGTACGCCGAGATTCAGAAGAGCGTCGGTAACCTGGTGCTGCGAATCAAGATTTATCTCCGCGCGACCGAAAAGAGAAGCCTGGGCAACTCCCGCCGAAAGCATATCCTGAAGCTCATCAGCCGATTTTGCCTGCGCGATCTTTACTTTTTCAAGTTGTTCACGCCATCGAGGTTCGTCGAGGTAAAAGCCGTTCTGCTCCATTTCGGCAATCGGCATTACACATTCGAACTCGAGTTTTGCAACATTTTCGAGTTCGTCGGTCTTCAGCCTTTCCGCCATTTGTTCGCGCAAAGGCAACAAGATCGCTGCGTCGCTGGCGGCGTATTCCAACTGCGAATGCGAAAGCTCCGCGGCACTCCAATCGCTGACCTGGTGCGATTTATCGAGAGATGTTCCAGTGAAAAATTGTGCGACGTCCGCGAGCGAATGCCTCCGGTCCTGGTCGCCGGCCGAGATGAGCTGGCTGGCCAGATACGTATCGAAAATGCCGTTTAGCTCCGCTCCGAGGTGATGTCGAACCCATTTCGAATCGAACTTCGCATTGTGTCCGATCTTCGTCTGAGAGGCGTTGGATAAAAGCCCGCGAAGAGGCTCGAGCTCCGCCATTGTCCGTAAATCACCCCTTGCCGCAAATAGCCGGAGATCAATGACTTGCGTCTTTTTTCCGTCGCTAAGTTGTATTAGCCGAAGATCGCCGCGATATGGATCGAGCTCGGTCGTTTCGGTGTCAAAGCCCAGAAATTCCGCTTCTTTGAGCTCATCACACGCTTTTTGCAGTCCTTCGGCGTCGGTAATAACTTGAAAATAAACTTCCATATTGGTCAAGGGGTCGGTGTAGAAACGCAGGAATATCGATGATCGAGCTTCTAGTCGCTCCAGATTTCAAATCAGATCCGAGATTTGCAATTAGAGGAAATAGAATTACCAGAGCCTACAATACTGCCAAAATTTCAACCTGTGTACTCTAATTGTAGCTTTCCAGCGACTATATTAACAATTATCGTTTTACCATTTGCCAAAATTCGTTTATACTAATCCGAGTTTGCCTAAAGGTGTTTTAGAGACTTGTAGAGAAAAGCAAACACTAAAGGATTTTACGACTACCCGGTCTGAACGGGACACGGATTTTATAGGGTCGAGCACGATTTCCGATTGAGAAATAGGTGGCTCCCTGAAAAAAAAGGCGTGAAAGAGGACGCTTTTTTGAGAATTAGAGATTCCTGCGTGAATACATTCAAAGCCCGTTGGTTTGGGGTTCAATTCCAAAATCAACACCTAAAAATAAAAACACGCTCAAAATCCGCACGGCCGATTTAAGCGGCCAAAGTCTGTAAAAAATCCGCTCAGTTCATATCTCTTAAAGTCGACATCTTTAGGCCGTTGTAGAACCACGATTAAGGAAGAATATTTGAGTATGTCGAAAGAAATGATCATTAGCGTCAACGGGCGCGAAAAAAAGATCGCGATATTGGATCACGGTAAGGTTACCGAGTTTTATATTGAGCGCGGAGAAGAGAATGCCGGTATCGCCGGCAACATTTACAAAGGACGCGTGCAGAGGGTTTTGCCCGGAATGCAGTCTGCCTTCGTTTCGGTGGGTTTGGAGCGCGACGCGTTCCTATACGTTTCGGACTTTTTCGATGAAGAAGAAGAGATCGAGCGTATCGTAATGGAGAAATCGAAAAAAATTACGCCCGAAGAAGCCAAGCGCGAGGCTAATGACCAAATCGACCGCGCCCGTATTGAACGGGAAAAACAAATGGAGGCTGTGCAGGAAATCGCCGAGCCTTTGGCCGAAACACGTGACGAACCTTTACGGGACGAGACTGAAACGGGAACAGCCGAAAATGCGCAGCCGCTGCCTGAACGAAAAGGAAGAGGGCGAAGCCGCGGCGGCCGTAAAGATTGGGAGCCGAGAATAGCCGACGAACCAAGGAAGAGGGAAAACCCGGTCGAAGATTTCGCTCCCGTTTTTGAGGCCGAAGGTTCTGGATTCGAACGTATTGTAGACGATGAAGACACGGGTGAAATGTTCAAGGACGCTTATGTGCAGGAGGCGATTGTCGATCAAGTGCGTGCGATCGAATTCGACATGGAAAGCACTACCGCGGCTGAGGTAGGTTCGCTGATCGGCTCGGTTGCGGACGCGTCTAGCGGGTTCGAACGCATTGCCGACGAAGACGAGGAACCGCAACCCCAACCGAAGAAAGGCCGCGGAACGAAACCGGCTGCCGCACGGGCTTCGAAAGGTGAGATTAAGGGTGTGAATGCATCGGCCGACAATGCCGCCACGCCAGGCGAATCCGAAGTATCAAAACCGTCGCCTTCGAAATCAAAACCTGCAAAGACCAAGAAACCGCGTGGTAAAGCAAAGAAAACTGCAGCCCGGGCCGCGCTTGGAGATTCGGAAGCTAAAGTTAAGGAATCAAATGATACTGCCGAGATGACTGTTCGCCGCGGCGGGCGAGGACGTCGCCGGGGAGGCCGCAGCCGTAGACCGGAGGATGGTGACCCTATTTCCGGATCGCCGGAAATGAATGATGACGACAGAAACGAAAATGATGGCGAATTCGTTGAAATCGAAGCTGCTGAAATGCCGGAAAGCGTCGCAATCGAAGCCACATCTAGTGATCGAGACGTAGAAGAGCGAGAAAAGGTACGAGAAGAAGTCAAGGGGCCGGGTGAATCGCGAAATATTCATGAACCGAGAGAAAGCCGGGACAACCGCGGCGGTAGAGACAACGCCCGGCGCAATACCAGAGATATTAGTGAGCCTAGAGTTAATCGCGACAACCGGGACCTTAAAGATACCAGAGACACACGTGAGCCGAGGGACAATCGCGAAACTAGAGATACCAGAGACACTCGTGAGCCGAGAGATAACCGCGACAGCAGACCGCGGAACGGCCCCAGCGGCGGCGACAAACGTTTCGACCGGAACGATCGCGGCGACCGACGTGATCGTCCGCAGCAGCCGACAATCTCCGATCTGTTGCGTGAAGGTCAGGAAATTTTAGTGCAGATCGCTAAAGAGCCGATAGCCCGAAAAGGCGCCCGGATCACGTCGCACATCGCTCTTCCCGGACGTTATCTGGTTTATATGCCGACGATCGAACACCTCGGCGTTTCCCGCAAGATCGAATCTTCGAGCGAACGCAGCAGGCTTAGGACATTGATCCAGCGGATAAGGCAGGACGAAGAGATTCCGTCTGGCGGATTTATCGTGCGGACAGCTGGAATCGGCATATCGGAAGAAGACTTGGGAAGCGACGCCAAATATCTTGTGCGAACGTGGCTCGATATTAAGAAAACGTCGGAAAAGGCCAAATCGCCGGCGGTTGTTCATCAGGATCTGGACATAGTCCAGCGCATTCTTCGGGATCAAATGTCGGATGAATTCACAGCAATTCGCGTGGACAGCGAAGAAGAATATCTTCGCACAGTCGAATTCGTGAATCGCATCCAGCCACGGATGGTAAAACGCGTAAAGCTTTACACGCGCGATGAGCCGATCCTCGACGCTTATGGCGTACAGGAAGAGATCGATAAGGCCCTGAAGCCGCGTGTTTGGCTCAAGTCCGGCGGTTACCTGGTAATAAATCAGACGGAGGCCCTGGTTGCGATCGACGTCAACACCGGCAAATTTGTTGGCAAGGGCAATGCCCGGCTCGAAGACACCATCACCCGCACGAACATGGAAGCGGTTGATGAGATTGCCCGCCAAATTCGCCTCCGCGATCTGGGTGGGATCATCGTGCTCGATTTGATCGACATGGAAGACCGACGCAACCGCAATAAGGTTTCGCAGGCGTTGCAGGAAGCGCTTTTGTCCGACAAATCGCCGACGAAAGTGCTCTCATTTAATGACTTTGGCTTGATTATAATGACCCGCAAACGCGTCAAGCAGTCGCTTGAACGGACCATGTGTTCGGTGTGCGATTATTGCGAAGGCTCTGGATGGTTAAAATCGCCGCAAACCGTGTGTTTCGAGATCTTGACGGAAGCTGCACGGCTCGCCAAACATATGGATGACGTAAAGCAAACGACTTTACGCATCCATCCGGAGGTCGCGAACGCTCTGAGAAGCTCTGAAAGAGAGGTTCTCGAAGAGATTGAAGCCCACTTGGGGAATATCGATCTAACCGCGGATCCGCACATTCATCAGGCTCAATTCGATTTTGCGTTTATCTAGATATTCAAATGGATACGTTGACGGACAGGAACTGATGACCTATTCCCGTCCGTTTTTGCACGTTAGAGTTTTATATCTTTCTTTAGATCCTTGGGGCTTGATGGTTTTGCGAAGATTGAATCGGGCACCGGTTTATTGAACTCTACTGATTCGTAATTTATTCGCGAACTCTGAACGCCGTTCACGAATCTGTCGATGATAAACGGCGACCTGATCCCGTTGAAGTCGAGAAACTGGGCATACCGGTCTTCTTCCTTAATCTCTTCATTATCCGCGTTTAAGCGTTTATAAAGGGATTTTACCGGCAGGCCGTTGTCCGCGGCGAATTCAAATTCGACAATGAGGCCGTCTTTATAGGTTAATTTGACAACCTCATTTCGCTTGCCGAGCGTGGCGGGACGTTTGCCGACGTAGGTCAGCTCAGCTTCGTTCCGCCAATGCCCGCGAAGAAGATTGTCGAGGCTGACGCGCATTCCGCGTTTGAAATTCTCGATCTGGTTCTTATCTTGTATCTTGATTAGATCAGCATCGCCGTCGAAAACCCAACCCGTGCCGCCGGAGTTGGTTTGCACGGATTTTACACCCCCACCCTTGAACTCGGTGCGTTCCTTATCCGGAAAAACAATCACATCTATAAATGTTTGAAACGAAATAACGGCGCCTTGCCGTATCACGCTGAATTTCCCGCGTCCGATCTGCGATTTTACGTTTAAATATTTCTCGCCGCCGAGATTTTGAACCGCATTTTTTAGGACGGACTCGGCTTTTTCCTTTAGTACAAGGTTCCCACTCTCATTTTGAGCTGAAGCTGAAACTGAAAATGTGACAAGTAGAAAAAGAAAACTAGTACATTGGAGTGTTCGAAATTGCAAACGTTTCATAATAAAAATAAAGGCTTCGATGATTTTATCACCAAAGCCTTTGATGCATAAAGTTTTATTCGGGTTTAGTTCAAGCTGAAAGCGTCCATCGGTTTGACGGTAATCTCCCCATTTTCCGCGTCGACGATAAACCGCATACCCATTTTCCATTCGTTTGTTATGGGCAATTTTACCTTTTGATCAATGTAACGTTTTAAGAACCTTGCGCCATAGGCAGGGCTAAATCCTTTTTCCGTCAGTAAATCGATCGCTCCTTCCGATACCTCAACCAATTTACCCTGCGATTCCATTCGGCGTCTGAGCTTCGCAAGGTAGATCTTCGCGATTTCACGGACTTCGTCCATTACAAGCGGCGAGAATATAATGATCTCGTCGATACGATTCCGAAACTCCGGGGAGAAACGCGTTTCGGCCGCCTTCATCACCTCGCCTTTGATTTGAATTACGTCGCCAAGAGTTTTTTGTCCGAATCCGAGCGGTTTTTCGTATCGCTTGAAATTTTCTGAGCCAAGATTCGAGGTCATGATGACAATCGCGTCCGAAAGATAGACCTTTTTACCGCGTCCGTCGGTCATCCAGCCCTCGTCAAAGGCCTGGAGGAAAAGGTTCATCAGGTACGGGGAAGCTTTCTCGACTTCATCGAGAAGCAGGACTGTGTAAGGATTGTCGCGAAGCTGCTCGGTCAAAATACCGCCGCGTTCCGACCCGACTATACCTCGCGGCATGCCGATCAGCTTTTCGATGCCGACCGTTCCATCACCGTATTCGCTCATATCGATGCGAACCATCTTGCCTTCGTCACCGAACATAAATTCAGCAACGGCTTTCGCAAGTTCCGTCTTGCCAACGCCGGTGGGCCCTAAAAACAAAAGGACGCCGTCCGGGGCATAATGATTTTCCTTGAGCGGCCCTTTGTTCAGCCGCAGCCTTTCCGCAACGGCGCGAACCGCATCTTTTTGTCCGATTACGCGATTAGCCAGATCGATTTCCATCACGGAGAACCGGTCGGAGGTATCGCGATAGATCATGTCCTTGGGAATGCGGGATTCCTGAGAGATGACATCGATAATATGTTCCGGCAGTACGATCAATTCGGCCGGTTCATTGATCTCGACTTTGACTGAAGCCGTGTCGAGCCAACCGATTGCCTTGTCCGGAAGGTGCAGGTTGCGGATGTATTTCGGCGACATCTCGAGCGCGGTGTTTATGGCCTCGTCCGAAATCTTTACCGAGTAGTTTTTCTCCAGCCGTGGACGCAAACCGAAGAGAATCTCCTTTGTTTCGTCTATCGTCGGTTCTTCGACCTTCACAAGACGAAACCGTCGTGAAAGAGCTTCGTCATCTGCAATATACTCCTTGTATTCAGTCGAGGTCGTCGCACCGATAATACGCAATTCGCCCCTAGCAAGAGAGGATTTAAACATATTTGCCGCGTCGCTTGATGTTCCCATCGCCGCACCTGCGCCGATAATCGTATGCGCCTCGTCGATAAACAGGATGATATGTGTTTTTTCCTTAACTTCGTCGATAATGCCTTTTATACGCTCTTCGAACATACCGCGAAGCATCGTTCCGGCGACCAGTCCGCCCATTTGAAGCTGCACAATATGGGCATCACGCAACCGTGCCGGTACTTTTTCAGGTTCAAGTTCGATAAGGCGAGCAAGCCCCTCGACGACCGCAGTTTTTCCGACACCCGGTTCACCGATAAGCATCGGTGAATTCGACCGCTCACGGTGCGAAAGTATCTCGATCATCTGCAGAATTTCTTTTTCCCGACCTATGGTTGGAGGAAACTTATCCTCGCGGGCAAGCCTGTTCATTGAAACGCCAAAATGCCGAAGGAACGAAGGCAGTTCGTATTTTTGGCGGGAACGCTCTTCTTCCTTTTCCCGTTTGCGAATTCGTGTGCGGGCTGTCTGGGCTACCTCCTCCGAAGGAACCCCGAGATTTTGCAGAACCTCGTTTAAAATGCTCCTTTCGTCATTCGAAAGGACATAGAAAATGTCGCTGCCGTCTATCACGCGGCGGCCCTGCGATCGAGCGCGATCCATCGCCCGCTTAAAAAGTTCGGTAGCTTCCGTAGCGATGCGATAACCCTTTCCGGTATGCTGCCTACCGCTAGCCATCCGCTTTTCGATGAGCAGTTTAACGGAACGCGGATCCACGGCTAAATCCCGCATCGTCGCGGTGAAAAGCTCGTGCTCCTCGTTGGCAACGGCATGCAAAACATGCTCGATCGCAATATAATTCTGATCACGTTTTTTCGATTCATCGAGGGCCGAATCGAATACACGCCGGCCGCTTTCGCTGAATTTGTCTTTATATGCGTCAATATCTGCCATAAATTTATTTAGTGCCGGAAGTTTGATGCTGATACAAGGGCGCCTTTTGCCTAAGCTCCATAGTAACACCTGGAAAAGATACGTAAAAGAAATTTGTCGTGCGATAGGGTTCTTACACTTCTCGCTTTGAAAGTTTCCACGCAACTCGGCTAAACCTCACACTTGCACCCGCATTCTAATTCGTTCCTGACTGGTGAAATCTAATTCCGCGTTTCATCTTGACGGAAATGGAAGACCTCCATCGTGTACGGATTAAAAACGACCACATCCTTCACTCCGTTTGCGATATAAAACGGAACGCCTATCTCCAGATCTTTTTTTTCGTAACCTTTACTTATGATTTCAATAACGGCATCGGGAATTTCTCTTACGGCATCGTCGGTTTCTTTCGGCATTTGACAAAAAATTGAGATGTCCGGACGTTTCAAAGAACCGTCGGGAAACTGAATAAAAATATCGGCAATGTCAAAACATTCGCATGTTCCAATGTCGCTCCCGGCATTTCTGATAGATTTACGGATGCGGTCAATTGCCAACTGGTGCCGAATTACAGGCGAGGCTTCCCAAACAGGCAGACCGGCGACAATCAAGTCTAATACCTAATTCTTCCGGTCGTAGAAAGTCGTGAATCCATATTTTACTCTGCTTCTTTTTCAAGAGTGAATTCAAGAAAGTACAACTCAGTAAATCTACAATGTTCAGTGTTTTCGTGTTATTTTGTGTTGATTCGTGTTTTCAGTTCTTTTCTTAAACCCACGAAAATACTCGAAGAACACGAAAAAGACAACAGTATTAGAAAATCCTTTCAAGCCTCTACGTTATTGTCAAATAAGAACAAAACAGCAGCATTTACTTCTTGAATTTAAGATTTATTCACCTGCGGACTGCGCCATTACCTTGCCGACTTGAACGCGGGCCGGCCGCAAAAGCCGATCGCCGAATTTGTATCCGCGCGAATATTCCGCCGTTACACGGCCGTCCTGATCGGAATCGACTTCAAGAGTATCGATCGCTTCGTGAAGCTCGGGGTCGAATTCCGTTCCGACCGAAGGGACCGCTTCCACGCCTACGCCTATCAAGGCCTGCTCAAACGAACGCGCGGTACCTTTTACGCCGCCAAGCAGATGTTCGAACGACGTGTCCTTTTCGCTTGCATCTATTGCGAGATTCAGATTATCCAATAAAGGCAGAAGCGTCGTCAGAAAGTTTATCTGACCTTGTTTGGCGCGGTCTTCAAGCGTTTTCATAAGCCGGGCGCGCATATCCCCGGTTTCTTTTTCGAGGCCGGTTTTCGCATCGTCGAATTTCGCCTGCACGCCGACGAGTTTTGCTTCGGCAGCTTCACGGCGCTCGGTCTCGATCTTCAGTTTTTTCTCGAGCTCGATCTCCTTCGCTGGCTTCGTGGGTTCTTTCGATGTTTCTTCAACGACATCGATTCGCTCGCCTCGCGCATTAAAGCGCCTTTTATCATTCGTCGGAATTCCTTGGACATCGTCTTCCAAAACTTCGTCGGTTGCGGGGTCATTGTCGTTCATTATTTTTCTCTTAAACATATTGACTGATAGTAAATCTTAAATCGCGATAACAAAAGGCGTCTGAGCTTGGAGTTCAACTTTAGTTGGCTCCAAACGCAGGAAATCCAAACTAACTAATTATTACCAACCGCTTTTTGCCCGCTGTCGACGGGCGAGAATTTCATCTCACCGTTTTCCGCCGAAATTCGCACCGTTTGCCCGCTCGCGACTTCGCCCTTAAGCAATTTTACCGCTAGAGGATTTTGTATAAGCGTTTGAATCGCGCGTTTCAACGGACGGGCGCCGTAAACAGGGTCGTAGCCTTCCTGCACGATCAGTTCCTTTGCGGTGTTGACCAAATCGATCGTTATACCGCGTTCTGCAAGTGTTTTTCGCAAACGCTCGAGCTGGATGTCAATGATCTTCACAATATTTTCCTTGTCCAACTGTTTGAACACGACAATATCGTCGATGCGATTGAGAAATTCGGGTTTGAAATGATCCCTTAGAATTTGTAATACCGCGTCTCGGGCCTGTTTCTCGTTGCCTTCGGCCGCTTGAATCTCGCGCGAGCCGAGGTTCGAAGTCATGATCAAAACCGTGTTTTTGAAATCAACAACGCGTCCCTTTGAATCGGTCAGTCGGCCGTCGTCCAGAATTTGCAGCAGCACGTTGAAAACGTCAGGATGAGCCTTTTCGATCTCATCGAACAGAACTACCGAGTACGGCCGTCGTCGAACGGCTTCGGTCAACTGGCCGCCTTCTTCATAGCCGACGTATCCGGGCGGTGCACCGATCATCCGTGCGACGGCGTGCTTTTCCATGTATTCGGACATATCGAGCCGCACCATTGCCCGCTCGTCGTCGAATAAAAACTCCGCCAAAGCACGCGCGGTCTCGGTTTTTCCGACGCCGGTCGGGCCAAGAAAGATAAACGAGCCGACCGGGCGATTCGGATCCTGCAAGCCGGCCCTGGCACGGCGGACGGCGTTCGCAACCGCTTCCAGGCCTTCATCCTGGCCGATCACCCGAGTGCGAAGTTTTTCTTCCATCGCAACGAGCTTCTGCATCTCGCCTTCGAGCATTTTCGAGACGGGAACTCCCGTCCATTTAGCGACGACTTCCGCCACGTCTTCCTCGTCAACCTCTTCCTTGAGAAAAACACCGTCCGTCTGCAGCTCCGCAAGCCGTGACCGCTCCGTTTTCAAAAGCTTGTCAAGCTCCGGGATGCGCCCGTATTGAAGCTCCGCAGCTTTGGCCAGATCGCCGGCCTGCCGCGCCTGCTCAAGCTGCAATTTGGCTTCTTCGAGCTGCTCCTTGGCAGCGCGCATTTTCTCGATTTCTTCTTTTTCGGACTGCCATTTTGCTTTCATCGCTGAAGATTTTTCGTTTAGATCGGCGATGCGCTTTTCAATGTCCTCGAGCCGCTGTTTCGATTTATCGTCGGTTTCGCGCGAAAGAGCCTGGCGCTCGATTTCGAGCTGCAAAATTTCGCGTTCCAGAACGTCTATCTCCTGCGGAAGAGAATCGATCTCGATGCGTATTTTGCTCGCAGCCTCGTCAATCAAGTCGATGGCCTTGTCGGGCAAAAATCTGTCGGTAATATACCGGTGCGAAAGCGTCGCCGCGGCCACGATCGCCGAATCTTTTATGCGGACGCCGTGATGTATTTCGTAACGCTCCTTCAGCCCGCGAAGAATCGCAATCGTGTCTTCGACGGTCGGTTCGCCGATGTAAACCTGTTGAAAGCGGCGTTCGAGAGCCTTGTCCTTTTCAATGTACTTTTGATATTCGCCAAGCGTTGTCGCACCGACAGCACGCAGAGTTCCACGCGCCAGCGTGGGTTTGAGCATATTCGAAGCGTCTATAGCTCCCTCCGAAGCACCGGCCCCAACGAGCGTGTGCAGTTCGTCGATAAACAAAATAATCTGCCCCTCGGCCTTTTCGATCTCTTTCAGAACCGCCTTGAGGCGGTCTTCAAATTCCCCGCGGTACTTCGCGCCCGCGAGCATCGACCCCAAATCGAGCGACACAAGCCGTTTGTTCTTTAGCGTCTCCGGAACATCGCCGGAAACAATCCGCTGAGCCAGGCCTTCGACAATCGCCGTCTTTCCAACGCCCGGCTCGCCTATCAAAACAGGATTATTTTTCGTTCGGCGGGAAAGAATCTGGATCGCCCGGCGGATCTCGTCGTCGCGGCCGATAACGGGATCGAGCTTTCCTTTTCTCGCCCTTTCGGTTAAATCCTGTGCGTATTTTTCTAGTGCCTGAAAGTTTTCCTCGGCATTCTGGTCCGTAATACGGGAGCCGCCGCGCATATCCGTCACGACCTTCTCAGCATCTTCTGTTGTAATGCCGTTCGAACGTAAAATACGTCCCGCATCACCGTCCTTTTCAGCGGCGATCGCAATCAAAAGATGCTCGGTAGAGACGTATTCATCCTGCATTGTCTCGGCGATTTTCTGCGCATCCTGAAAGATTGTATTCGTCCGGGAACTGAAATATTGCTGCCCGCCGGTGACTTTCGGAAACTTTTCAATCGCAGCCTGAACTTCCGTTAGTATCGGTGGAATATTGGCTCCGATCTTTCCCAGAATCGGGCGGACGACGCCTTCTTTCTGTTCCAGCATCGTTGCAAGAAGATGTTCCGGCTCAACCTGTTGGTGCGAATTCGCTTCGGCCAGGGCAATTGACTGCTGTACCGCTTCCTGCCCGCGAATTGTAAATCTGTCGAATCTCATACAAACTTCCTCGTGCTTAGTCTGTAACAATAATAAAATTTGAGTGTGATGTTGTCAAGTCTGTATAGCCTCGTTGCTGCACGAGGGTTTCGTCTTTCTGGAATTTTTAGGTGACACGTTTGGCTTTTGTCGGTTATATTTACCTGCGCGTAATACATAATGTATCGTTCAGAAACTAATTGTTCCCCGGCAAGTCCCGTAGGGTTGCACTCTGACGATTAAATTCGTCACCCTCGGTGACAAAAACCGAACGATTTTTAAATCATGCAACTTAATTTATTATGAAAATCTAAAAAATTGAATGACCATTTTTCGCGAAATTCTTTGGCCGTTGTTGGCGGTCATTGCCGCATTCATAGTCGGCGGCGTCATTATTTTGATGCTCGGCGATAATCCGCTAACGGCGTATGGCATTTTGCTGTCGAGTTCGTTCGGCTCGGTAAAAGACATCGGCTGGACGCTTCATTACGCGACGCCGTTGATATTTACAGGCCTTGCCGTTGCGGTTGCGTTTCGCTGCGGCCTATTAAATATTGGCGCTGAGGGACAGCTTTATGTCGCTGCGTTTGCGACGGCGTGGGTCGGGATCAAATTCGGCGGAACGGTCGTCAACATCTTCGGCATACAGGAAGATTGGTCGTGGATGAGCTTGCCGTGGTTTCTGCTCATTCCGCTTTGTATGTTGACCGCAGTCGCAGCCGGGGGAATTTGGGGGGCGATTCCGGGAGTTCTAAAAGCAAAATTCGGCTCGCACGAGGTGATCAACACGATCATGCTGAATTTTATAGCCATTTCCCTTGTTAGTTATTTCACGCAGTATCATTACAAAGTTCCAGGCGACGCGCTCCTGCAAACCGCGTCGATAGGTGAAGCTGCGGCAATCCCGCAACTGGATCGTTTTCTACCGTTTTTGCCCGCGGATGTTCCGCTAAACTCGGCGTTTTTGCTGGCTATTTTAATGTGCGTCTTTGTTTACGTTTTTTTGTGGAAGACTAAGTGGGGTTACGAACTGCGTGCCGTCGGCGAAAATCCGAGTGCAGCGGAATACGGCGGCATATCGCCGAAAAAGCAGATCATCATTGCCATGACAATTTCCGGCGCGTTGGCCGGAATGGCCGCAATCGGCGAGGTTCTCGGCACCCGTTACAATTATTACGACGCATTTTCCGCGGATTGGGGCTTTTTGGGAATAGCGGTCGCTCTTTTAGGACGCAATCATCCGCTCGGAGTTCTGATCGCTGCTATATTTTTTGGCGTTCTTTTACGCGGCGAAATCTTTGTGGATGCATTTACGCCGAGAGTTTCCAAAGATCTCGGATGGGTTTTGCAGGCGATTATTATTTTGTTCGTGGCCTGCTTTCAAATGTACTCGAAAGGAAGCCGAATAAAGGCAAAGACATGAGCGAGATATTTACCTTTTCGTTAATTTTTGCGGCCATCCGATCTGCGACACCGTTGATCTTTGCGGCACTCGGCGGATTGTTTTCTGAACGGTCGGGAGTAATCAACATCGCGCTTGAAGGGCTAATGTTGGCCGGGGCCTTTACTGCCGCCGCGATAACTTATCAGACGGGTAATCCGTATCTTGGCCTGTTGTCCGGCGTTGTCTCGGGCGGATTGCTGGCACTTCTTTATGCCGTTGCATGTATCCGGTTCGAGGCCGATCAGGTTGTCGCCGGAATGGCGATCAATTTCTTAATGATCGGGTTGCCGGCATTAATCAGCGGCGTCATTTATGATTCAACTGGCTCGACGCCGCAGATAGATAAGGCGGATCAATTGCCGAATTTCTTTAATAGCATTTCAATCGCCTCGATCCTGGTTTTTGCGCTGGTGCCGATATGCTGGTACGTGCTTTATCGAACGCCATTTGGGTTGCGGCTTCGCGCGACCGGCGAAAATCCAGCGGCGGCAGACGCGGCAGGCGTGAACGTCGTCAAGCTTCGTTATATCGCGGTTGTTATATCCGGCTTATTGGCCGCAGCGGGCGGCGCATATTTATCGATCGGACAGTCTTCGCTCTTTACAAAAGGAATGACCGCCGGCCGCGGGTTCATCGCACTTGCAGCATTAATATTAGCCAAATGGAAACCTGTTCCTGTATTGCTGGCATGCCTGTTCTTCGGATTTATGGAAGCTCTAACGATCCAGATACAGGGTGTTATAAAACTGCCATCGGGCGAAGACATTCCGGTTCAGTTTATTCAGATTATTCCTTACGTTTTGACCGTAATCGTACTCGCCGGATTTATCGGCCTATCCCGTGCACCAAAGGCCCTCGGAATTCCTTATAGAAAAGAGAATTAGGTTGTAAGTGTGAGAGATATGTTTCGTGAAGGTTCAACTATCGGTCCATACACGCTAATCCGCAAACTCGGCCGAGGCGGCTTCGGCGAAGTATGGCTGGCGGAGCGTCGTACAAAGTTTGTGACGACGAAAGTCGCCGTCAAACTTCCGCACGATGAGCAGATTGACCACGAAACAATCAAACACGAAGCAACGCTCTGGGAACAGGCGAGCGGCCATCCCAACATCCTGCCGATCATCGACGCAGACGAATATGACGGGCAGATCGTCATCGTCAGCGAATACGCGCCCGATGGCTCGCTCGACGAATGGCTGAAAACATACGGCAAAATGCCAGTTGAACGGGCCGTCGAAACGACCGTCGCGATCCTGAACGGCCTCGAGTTTCTTCATTTGCGAAACATCATCCACCGCGACCTGAAGCCCGCGAATATCCTATTGCAGGGCGAAACGCCGCGGCTTGCTGATTTCGGCATCTCACGCGCCCTGCGAACCACCGCTTCCAGCCAAAGCAGCAACGTCTCCGGAACCTTCGCCTACATGCCGCCCGAAGGCTTCGACGGCATCCGAAGCATCCAAACCGACATCTGGTCCGCTGGCGTAAACCTATATCAGTTCCTAACGGGCCAATTGCCGTTCCCCCAAAAAGAACCCTCCGCCCTGATCGCCGCCATCATGATGCGCGATTTCGAGCCTCTTCCCTCGGACGTTTCGCAAAATCTCCAAAACGTAATCGCTAAAGCGCTGGCGAAACAGCCCGAAAATCGTTACAAGACGGCGGGCGAGATGCGCGAAGATTTGCGCCGAGTCTTGCGCGGCGAAGCGGTTTCCGATTTTGTTCAATCCGATTCATGCCAACTTTTTCCCGCCGAACAGATTCCGCAGCCGCAAAAAGGCGTGCCGTTTTCCGCTCAAAACTCTCAAGACGAAAACGAAACTGTTGCTCGCTCTGCGCCAAGTTTGGACAAAGCGAAAAAAGCAAAAGTTCTAATGTTTGGATGTATGCGACGCTTGCGTTAGTTTTAATTGGCGCGATTGGTTTTGGAGTTTATTTTTCGGTGAATCAATCAAAAAGTGATTCAAGCAAAAATCAAGTAACACAATTAGCGGAAACTCAAACGAACAATAATCTAACAAATTCTGGAACTGTTAATAACTTGAATCTAAGTAATTTAATTACAAATACAAACGAAATTACAAATCAAAATCCTGTAATAGAACTCAGTAATTATATTCGCAAAGTCAACTTTAGAAAATTAAAATACCAAAATGGCGAAGATATTGTTGATGGAAAAGATGCAGATCTAACAATAAAATTTGGTGATTTGGATGGAGATAATGGTTGAAGATGTTGCAATAACAATGACATATAGCACAGGCGGTTCAGGAGCTTATTCCGAAGGATACGTTTATACTGTCGAAAATGAAAAGCCTGTAAAAATTGCACAGTTTGAAGGTGGAGATAGGTGGAGTGGCGGATTAATTGAGGCGAAAATTATTAACAAAAAATTATATGTTGATAGATGTCAATCTAAACCAACTTATGATGGACTTTTGAGAGAAACTACGACTTATATTTTGAAAGGTAAGAGCTTGTTAAAAAGTTCGGTAAGAACAAAACCTGTATCTAAATGTTGGTAACTTTTACTAGCTCTTCGCTTCCAATTTCAAATTCAACAATTGATTAAGCGAAACGCCTTGCTGCATTGCTTCCGGGCGCAAGTTAGCGATGCAGATATACGGACTTACGGAAATTTATTGTAAAATCAAAATTGAGGAAATTAACTATGCTGATAGCAATCGAAACGACAGGAACAATCAACGCGAATCATCAAATTGTTTTGGATGAAGACTTACCAAGCAACGCGCCGAGCCGTGTGCGGGTGATTGTTTTATACGACGAGAATGCGCCGAACGGCAATTCAAAAAAACGTCGCAAAGCCGGAAGCGCGGAAGGTTTGATTAAAATGTCAGCCGATTTTGACGCGCCGCTGGAAGGTTTTGAGGAATATCAACCGTGAGTAATCTATCCGTTATTACGCGACTGTTACTTGATACGAACGCCTTTCTCTATTTCATAAACAACGATTCGGCATTGAGCAAAACGGCTAAAAGGTTTGCTCGAATCGGAAGTTGATTTGCTGATCAGCGCGGCGTGTTTGTGGGAAATCGCCATTAAATTCAGCATCGGAAAACTCTCTTTGCCTGATTCCTTCGGGAACTTTATTCCGGCGCAAATTCAGCGAAATGACATCGAAATTTTGCCCGTAGCTTTGCCGCATCTTGAAAAGGTTTCAGCGTTGCCATTCCATCACAAAGACCCGCTTGACCGTTTAATAATCGCGCAATCTATGGTTGAAAATTTGCCGGTTGTAAGTTCAGACGCAGTTTTTGATTCGTATGGAATTGAAAGAATCTGGTAAGAATTCAGAGCAATAAAAGAGTTCATTCCGGGCGAAAAACAATCAAAGACAATCGCCTATCGTCAGCTTTTCGCTTCTAACTTCAAATTCAGCAATTGATTGAGGGAAACGCCTTGCTGCATTGATTCGAGGGCGAGTTTGCGGTGCATGTATTCGGGCATTCGCAAAAGAAGGCGTCCGCTGAATTTGCGTTTGCCAAAAGGCTCGGGGACGAATTCCTTATTTTCCTCTAAATCCTGCAACACGAATCGGACGACTTCTCTGATTTCCCGCAGGGCACTATCGAGCGTTTCGCCGTGTGCCGCCAGCGACGGAAATTCTGCAGCACGCGCCACGAACGCCTCGTCTCCTTCCGACCAGCCGACGCTGTACAGATATTGTTCGGCTTCTGGTAAAGTTTCTGTTTTACTATTTCTCCTGCTCACTATTAATCTCTATTAATTTACGCAAGTATTGAAGCACCTGACGAACTTGATAAGTCTTGGCAAGATTACCTTTTAGCTTTTGCGGATTGATTCGCGGGTCGCCTTGCCACGGCGTTTTGAAAATATGATGACTGCCGCTGGTGCGGCCTGCACCGAATACGTTTTTGCAAATTGTCAAAAGGCGCGAAACCGAATAGTCTTCTCGCTTGATTCCAACTCTTCAACTGTTTTTTCAATCAGCGAGCGCTATCGGGTTTCATCGTACAATGATACTATATTCGGTATCAAAATCAAATTGCCGAACGATCGCTCTTTGTTGTAAAATCAAACAGTTTGATTCGTTTTGTGAGCCATTTGAATGATCTACGAAAACGCCGTTGAGGCGGCAGACTTTATAAAATCGAAATACTCCGACGAGATCAATATTGCGGTGGTTTTGGGAAGCGGCCTTGGGGCGTTGGCGGACGAGGTCGAGAATTCGGTGAGAATCCCGTATGAGGAGATTCCGCATTTTGCGCGCTCGACGGTTAAAGGGCATGCAGGGCAGCTAGTGTTGGGTGAGATCGACGGTGTTTTGGTTGCCGTGCAGCAGGGCCGGTTTCATTATTATGAAGGGTATGCCATGGAGCAGGTTACGTTTCCCATGCGGGTTTTTGGGCTTCTCGGCATTAAAAATTTGATTCTGACCAATGCCGCCGGGAGCACGAAAACGGAGATGGCTCCGGGGACGCTGATGCTGATTTCGGATCATTTGAATATGATGGGTATTAATCCGCTTCGGGGTATAAACGACGAGCGTTTTGGGCCTCGATTTCCTGATATGACGGAAGTTTATGACAGGGAACTTCAGCGAATAGCATTCGAGGAAGCCCAGGTTCTTGCAAAAGAGAGATTTGAAACGGGAAAAGACACAACGCTTGTAGATTTTCTGCATCGCGGCACATACTGCGCTCTTTCGGGGCCAACTTATGAAACGCCGGCTGAAGTGCGGTTGTACAGGCTTCTCGGCGCGGACGCTGTCGGGATGTCGACAGTCCCGGAAGCAGTCGCGGCCCGTCATCAGGGGATGAGAGTTCTCGGTATTTCGTGCATAACAAACTTCGCGGCTGGCATGACGGACGAGCCGATCAATCATGAAGAAGTGATGGAAACCGGCGCGGAGGTGACAAACGTTTTTAAGGAACTCTTGAGAAGAATCATAAAGAAGATAGTTTGAACCGCAGAGCGAACAAAACGTCTTAAGTTTCGTTTACTACTGCGTATACGAATGGAGTAGTTCTACTTCGAAATAACTGATAGGTGATAACTGAGAGCAGATAATTTCGGAATCTCCGAGGATATCAGTTATAGCTATTCCAAAAGGAATCTTGGTTTTCGGCATAAATCGCAACACGATTCAAAATAATTATCCGCTTCAACTGCGTTTCAGTACCTCTACGGTTACAATGCTCATATGATTATAGGCATATGCGGGGGAACTGGTTCGGGAAAGACGACAATTGCGCGGGCTATAGTCGAATCGGTGGGTGCAAAAAATGTTATTCTCGTCGAACAGGATTCGTATTACCGAAACCTCGCGGATATGCCGCTCGACGAGCGTCACCAGGCAAATTTCGATCATCCGGATTCGATTGACAGCGATATGCTTTTTAATCATCTCAGGCGATTGAAAGACGGCGATTCGATTGAAATGCCTATCTATGATTTTAAGACTCACACTCGTCGAACCAAAACGGAACATATTGCTCCGAAGGCGGTCGTACTCGTCGAAGGCATTTTGATTTTTGCCGAGCCGAGGATATCGGGGCTTCTCGATTGCCGCGTTTTTGTCGATACTCCGGACGATATTCGGTTTATCCGTCGGCTGCAGCGGGATATAACGGAGCGCGGGCGCACAGTCGAAATGGTAATTGCGCAGTATCACAGAACCGTTCGGCCAATGCATTATGAGTTCGTCGAGCCGTCGAAACGCAATGCCGACATCATAATTCCCGAAGGCGGGCAGCTTGGCATTGGAGTCGATTTTCTATGCAGCCTGGTCCGCGAAAAATTAAACAAAAGAGCCGAAAACGGTGAGTAAGTAATGGAGAACAGAGATAAAGAATTGATCGATGCAGCCAAGGCCGTGCGCGAAAATGCTTACGCGCCGTTTTCCAATTTCCGGGTCGGGTCGGCGCTCGAAACCGATGACGGCGAGATCATTGCCGGCTGTAACGTCGAATCGGCGAGTTACGGCCTGACCGTCTGCGCGGAACGCGTCGCTATTTGGAAGGCAATATCCGAAGGCAAACGTAAGATCAAACACATCGCCGTCGTCGCCGATACCGAGGAGCTAACACCGCCGTGCGGAGTATGCCGACAGATAATCTGGGAATTCGGCGGCGATATTCCGGTGATTTTGGCAAATCTAAAAGGAAAGACTGAAACCGTGCAAATGAAAGATCTGCTTCCGAGGGCTTTTGATACTAAGTTTTTAAAGTAATCTTATGGCCCTTCCCACCTATCAGACAGTAATGCTTCCTTTACTTCGATATGCCCAAGATATGCAAGAGCATTCGCTTCGTGAAGCCACAATCGCAGTTTCCGACTCCTTTGGATTGTCAGAAGAAGAACGCAGTCAACTTCTTGGTAGCGGTAGAAAACCGATCATTGATGACAGGGTTGGTTGGGCGCGGACTTATTTGGGACAGGCAAAGCTACTAGAATCTACTCGCCGAGGTTTTTTTCGTATAACTGCGCGGGGTATTGAACTTCTTCAGAAGAACCCTACGACGATAAATGATCAAACCCTTAAACAATATATCGAATTTCTTGAGTTCCTAAACCGTAAGAGTCGCAAGAATAAGCTTGAGATCCTCATTCAAAACGACTCTCCTTCGGAAACAACTAGTACGCCGGAAGAATTGCTTGAAAGCGCTCATCAAACAATTCGTAATAGCCTTGCTGCGGAAATATTAGAGATGATAATGACATGTTCGCCTAATTTTTTCGAAAGACTGGTAGTCGAGCTTTTGGTAAAAATGGGTTACGGCGGAACACTGGAAGACGCCGGACAGGCGATTGGCAAGAGTGGCGATGGCGGAATCGATGGAATCATTAAGGAAGACCGATTAGGATTAGACGCAATTTATTTGCAGGCGAAGCGATGGGAAAATACAGTTGGAAGTCCGGAAATTCAAAAGTTTGCCGGTGCGCTTCAGGGGAGGCGTGCGAAGAAAGGTGTTTTTATCACAACGTCTGAGTATTCAAAAGGTGCGCGAGACTTTGCGAGTGCAATCGAAAATAAAATTATTTTAATCGATGGAGTCGAACTTGCCGATTTGATGATCGATTACAATGTTGGAGTATCGGTGTCGGCTAGTTATGAGATTAAAAAGATCGATTCAGATTATTTTATCGAGGAGTAAGAATGCAGGATATACCTGAACTACGCTTGGACAAAACAAAGATCAGGGTCTTTTCGGGATTTGACGATTCCGATGAAATAGAGTTTTGGCGCTCAGCCTCGACAGAGGAGCGATTTCAAAATATCGAGCGGCTTCGGAGACAAAACTATGGGGCTAGGGCTACCGCAAGACTTCAGAGAATTATTAGAGTCGTTAAACGTGAATGGAGTTAGATATTTGCTGGTAGGCGGATATGCAGTTGGAAATTACGGATATTCGCGATCGACAAACGATATCGATATTTTCGTAGCTGCTGACATCGAAAATGCAACGAAACTTGTTCGGTGTTTAACGGACTATGGTTTCGACGGGGGAAACTTGAGCCCCGAACTTTTTACACGAAAGGACAGTCTGATAATTATGGGTGTCGAACCATTGGCGGTAGATATTTTGAATTATCTTTCGGGTCTTAACTTCGATGATGCTTATGCGAATAGAAAGATCGTCGCCGACGAAGGCCTCGAGATTAGCCTCATTGGTCTTGATGATTTGATAACAAATAAAATTGCTAGTGGTCGGCACAAGGACCTGGCAGACGTGGAGTACCTCAAACGCGTGAATTCCGGCGGCTAAATCATTGAATTTTTGTATTAGTTGTAGCTATGGACAAGCTGAAAAATCTCTTCCTAATTCTCATACTTTTTTCTTTTTGCATTACGACAATTGCGCAGGTGCGCCGACCGACGCGAAATTCCGAACAATCAGTTGATCTGCTGATCCTCGGCGGCACGATTGTTACGATGGACAAAAATCGCCGCCTTATCGAAGACGGTGCGATTGCTGTGAAGGAAGACAAAATCGTTGCCATAGGTAAACGAGGTGAGGTCTCAAAAAACTTCCGTGCGACACGAACCATCAATGCACGTGGGAAAGTTATAATTCCCGGTCTTATCAATACGCACACGCATATACCGATGACGCTTTTTCGCGGAATTTCCGACGATCTCGATTTGCAGGAATGGCTGACGAAATACATCTTTCCGGCCGAAGCGAAAAATGTCGACGAAGCGTTTGTACGCGCCGGAACGCGGCTCGGTCTCGCCGAGATGATTCGTGGCGGAACGACGACGTACTGCGACATGTATTATTTCGAGGACGCTATTGCTGATGAGACCAAGAAGGCCGGAATGCGCGGTGTCTTGGGCGAAACGATCATCGATTTTCCGGTTCCGGACAATAAGACGTTTGACGCGGGTTTGGCGTATACGGAACGTTTCATCAAAAAATGGCAGAACGATCCGCTTGTCGTTCCTGCTGTCGCCCCGCACGCGCCTTATACGGTTTCGCGGGAACATCTTCTCGCGGCGCGAAGGCTTTCGGATAAATTAAATGCTCCGCTCCTCATTCATCTTGCCGAGGCAAACACGGAAACAGAGTTCATTCAACAAAAACATAAGGGCATGCGGCCGATTGAATTTGTCGAGAGCATCGGCTTTTTGAGTAATAAAACGATAGCGGCCCACGTCATTCATGCCAACGAGAAGGAACTCGATATTCTGAGGACACGCGGCGTCGGCATCGCCCATAATCCGCAGTCGAATATGAAAATCGCCGCTGGCGTCGCACCCGTTCCAATGATGCTCCGAAAGGATATGGCGGTCGGTTTGGGAACAGACGGTGCGGCGTCGAACAACGATCTGGATATGTGGGAGGAGATGGATACTGCCGCAAAACTGCACAAACTTTATTCCGGCGATCCGAAAGTCCTCACGGCGGAACAGGCCTTCGAAATGGCGACAATTCGCGGCGCCCGAGCCTTGCATATGAAAGATCTGATCGGCTCCCTGGAAACTGGAAAGCGTGCGGATATCGTGATCGTCGATTTTGACAATCTCCATCAAACGCCTTTTTACAATATTTATTCACACCTCGTATATGCCACAAAAGCCAACAATGTCCGCAGCGTGGTGATAAACGGCAGGGTCGTCATGCTGGATAGGCGTTTGCTCACATTGAATGAAAATGTTATAAAAAGAGACGCAAACGCATACCGCGGAAAAATCATCAATAGTTTACGCAATTAAAAAAGCGCTTCATTGTCCGCAGGATAATTTTTTTGAGAATAGGTTTTTATAATCATATACGCAGGTCGTTAAGTGAGCCTTCTTCACGGTTGTTCGCTTGACCTTTACGGAAAATTTAAGTCGATAGGAGGACTGAAAATGCCGCTAAATGTCAGAAGGTCTTGTACTTCGGTTTTATTGGTTTTAGTTAGTTTTTTAGCAGTTATAAAGGCACAGGTGCCAACGCCCACTCAAACGCCGCCGCCGCAAGCGATCTCGACACCTAGGCCGCCGACCTCCGCCGAGGTAATGCGCGACAGGATTTCCAAGGCCAAAGCCTACATCGCTGTCCGCAACTACAATGCCGCGATCTACGAACTCGAAAACATCCGGCGCGAAACTAGCGATGCGTCCGTTCAGGGCGTAACGAATGTTCTGTTGATGAACAGCTATCTCGAGCAGGGCGATTATAAACGCGCCCAGGATTTTCTCGCCGAATTCTTCAACGCACAGAAGCTAAATAAGCCAAATTCTTCGGTATATTACTCTACGATTGCCGGACAGACAGTTAAAGGTGCACGCAATCAGATCGAACGGTACAGGGCCCTGGGCTTAGTGGTTTCCGACCGGAATCTGCCGCTCGAAGCTGTCAACGACATCGAAAGAATGCGCGAAACGCTGGAACTCGTGGTAACGCAGACAAAGGAGATCGGAAAGGACAAGCAGAAGTCGGACGGTGCGATGGTGCTCCTGGAGGAAGCTACGAATACACGCGGAGCTCTCGCCAGAGACGATTACGACGCCCGGCGTTGGAAGGACGAGATCGCTGATTCGCGCGAGCAGCTTGCTAACTCCAGAAGCGTGATCACAAATGCGGTTGATGGAACTACCACCTCCGGGGCACCAACGCGAAACACGGTGACGGCGAACATTCCAACCCCGGATCTGATCACGGTCGCGGCGAAAACGCCGGATGTGACGCCAATATTTAAACCTGTAATCATGGATTCAAAACCGGTTGTCATTGATTCAAAACCGAAACCATCCGAGGTTCTTCTGGCGAATAATGAAAAGCCTGTAGCTCCTTTAGTTAAAGAAGAAAAAAGACCAGAAATCGAAACTGAGAGAACTCCTTCGGTCGAGCCGAAGGTAACGCCTGAAGTTCCAAAGCAAACCGCTATTCCACAGACTGAAACGCCAAAGGATAATTCGCCCATGCAAGTCGGTTCGTTGATAGCTTATGCAACCAAGCAAACTTCTCCAGTTTACCCAACCGCCGCGAAAAGTATGCGCGCCGTGGGTGTTGTGAAGGTCGAGGTGACCGTCAACGAAACAGGGGATGTATCAGAAGTACAAAAAACAAGCGGACCCGCCCTGCTTCAAACTGCCGCAAAAGATGCCATGAGAAAATGGAAATTCAAGCCTTTCGTCCGGGACGGCCTGCCGGTAAAAGCGATGGGTTTCGTGAATTTTAATTTTGCTTTGTAATCTTGATACCCAAGGCGATCTTTCGGCGGCGAGCTTCCTAAGTGATCTCCCCTATTTTCTTGTCTACGTCGTATAGATTCGTTTGCCGTACTACTCATTTCTCGTTTCCATAAACCTGCCACGACTACTAAAGTAATCTTGACTTAAATGTAATGATTTGCAATTCTATATATTGCAAAGTGCCAAAAAATCCTCGGTGGGGAGGCTTTATGAAAATTTCAGCACAGGAAGAATATGGACTGCGGTGCCTGGTGCAGCTGGCGGATTTGCGGGATGGCGAATCTCTGACGCTGCCGCAGATTGCCGAGCGCGAAGGCATTTCGGGGGCAAATGCCGGCAAGCTGATGTGGCTTTTGAATAAAGCCGGTTTTGTACGTTCAACGCGCGGCACGAAGGGCGGTTATTTTTTGGCGCGGCCTGCGAATGAGATTTATTTAAGCGAGATCATCAAGGTTTTGGACGAAGACGTTTTGAGCAAGCATTGCGAGAGCTACACCGGCGTTTTGGATTCGTGCGTTCATAAGGGCGATTGCGGAATTCGACCGGTAATAGTGGGCCTTCATGAAATCGTCGAGAATGCTCTTTCACAAATTACGTTGGCACAGATCGTCGGCTCCGAAAGTTCGGTCGATGCGATGTTCCATCAAATTCGTGGGATACACAGGACGATTGAACCCACACGTGGTCGGGCAGTAAGCAGAGACGATATTCACGGCACGTTAGTAAGGGGTAAATAATTAAATGAGTACAGCAGCAGAATTACTTACAAACAGAGAATACAAGTACGGATTCGTAACAGATATCGAAACCGAGACTATAGCCAGAGGCTTGTCCGAAGACACCGTTCGCCTTATTTCTTCAAAGAAAAATGAGCCGGAATGGATGCTCGAATTTCGTCTTAAAGCTTATAGGCAATGGCTGAAAATGACCGAGCCGGACTATTGGGCGAATTTCGATTATCCGCGTATCGATTTCCAGAATATTTCTTATTATTCCGCTCCGAAAAAAAAGGAAAAGAAGTCGAGTCTCGACGAGGTCGATCCGGAGTTGATCAAGACGTTTGAAAAACTTGGAATCCCTATTACGGAGCAGAAAATGCTCGCTAACGTCGCGGTCGATGCAGTTTTTGATTCGGTATCGGTTGCCACTACTTTCAAGAAAAAGCTCTTGGAAGCAGGTGTGATCTTCTGCTCGTTTACAGAGGCGGTCGAGTTATATCCCGAGCTGATTAAAAAATACCTTGGCTCCGTCGTGCCTGTAAATGATAATTACTACGCCGCGCTGAATTCCGCGGTATTTTCGGACGGCTCATTTGTTTTTATACCGAAAGGCGTCCGCTGCCCGATGGAGCTTTCGACGTATTTCCGTATCAATACGCAGGAAGCCGGGCAATTCGAGCGAACCCTTATCGTTGCCGAAGAAGGCGGCTATGTCGCCTACAACGAAGGCTGCACGGCTCCGCAATTTGACACGAATCAGCTTCATGCCGCGGTTGTCGAGCTTGTTGCTTTAGACGACGCGGAGATCAAATACTCAACCGTTCAGAATTGGTATGCCGGCGACGAATCGGGCAAGGGCGGTATATATAATTTCGTGACAAAACGCGGCGCGTGCCGCGGCGTCAATTCGAAGATCTCATGGACACAGGTCGAGACCGGCTCGGCGATCACGTGGAAATATCCGAGCGTGATCCTACAGGGTGACAATTCGATCGGCGAGTTTTATTCCGTCGCCCTGACAAACAACGCCCAGATCGCCGACACTGGCACGAAGATGATTCATCTCGGCAAAAACACGAAATCGACGATCATCTCGAAGGGAATTTCCGCCGGAAAATCAAACAACAGCTATCGCGGCCTCGTAAAGATAATGCCGAAAGCCGAAGGCGCGCGAAACTACACCCAGTGCGATTCAATGCTAATCGGCGGCAAATCCGAAGCGAACACCTTCCCATATATCGAGGTTATGAACAATACCGCCAAGGTCGAGCACGAAGCAACGACATCGAAGATTAGCGAGGATCAATTGTTTTATCTCCAGCAACGCGGCATATCCCAGGAAGACGCCGTTTCGCTCATCATAAATGGCTTTTGCAAGGAAGTATTTCGCGAACTGCCGATGGAATATGCGGTCGAAGCGACGAAGTTGCTTGGTTTGAAACTTGAAGGAAGTGTCGGTTGATTCTCCTCACTGTAAAATTCATGAAAAGAGTCATTATTCTTTCTATATCACTGCTTTTTCTGTTTCTTCCGCAAACGAGTTTGTCGGTGAACGGGCAAGCGATTCAAAACACTTTCGAATTTGGTCATGTTAGGGAATATGACTTTGCAGGAGACCGGATTTGGCCAGCAAACACTAAAAAGAAAGATCGAATCGCCAGTAAGAGTATTGCAGTACTTGGATATAACGGACTTGGACAATAAATATTGATGATCGTGATATAGAACTGAAACAAGTTGATGGTTACTTGGCGGACGAGAACTTTAAAGTCGGACGTGGAGGTTATGATATCTGGACGGGAAAAGACATAACAGTTCGCATTGATTCGATCTATACATGGCTTTGTCCGCAAAAGCATGAAAACTGCTCAGTTTATTACTACAAAGGTGTTCTTGATGTGAATTATAAAGGAATGCAAGGAAGGTTGAGGTGAATGGTTTTGATGGAAGTTAATTTAATAGACTTAAAAGGATATTGTATGAATTTACCAATCGAACTTGAGCAAGAAACGGATGGACGGTGGATCGCAGAGATTGACGTGCTCAATGGCGTTCTAGTTTATGGCGAAACTCGCGAAGACGCGATAAAGAAGGTGAAGATTTTGGCCTTGCAAGTTATTGCAGACCGTTTAGAAAATGGCGAGAGTTTGCCGCAGCAAATAGAAAGTCTCGTTTTTCAAGCCGCATGAGCAACTGGAAATCCGCGAAAGCGAAACGAGTATTGGCGGCACTTGAAAAGATCGGCTGGCGAATAAAGCGACAAAAGGGTTCACACAAAGTTCTTGAGCGCACGGGTTGGGACAATTATGTCTTTGCTTTTCACGACGGCGATGAAATCGGATCGAAAATGTTACCGAGAATCGCCAAGAAAACCGGACTGAAACCGGAGGACTTATAAGATTATGGACAGCGCACAAACGGAACTAGCGCCTGTTTCTGCGGGCCTGGATGTAATGCTGCACGAACAGCTCACTGACCGTCGTCAAAAATTGCAGATTGCCAAATCGCAAAACGGCTATAACGCTGATTTTGCAAGGCTTCTCGACAAGGTCGATGCGGCCCTGCTGCGATTCGAAAACGGCACATACGGCATTTGCGAGGTTTGTCACGATCCTGTAGAGCCGGAGAGATTGCTTGCCGATCCGTTGATGAGCGTGTGTCTCGGCGATCTGACAGATACGCAGCGGCATGCTTTGGAAGACGACTTACAGCTTGCAGCGGAAATTCAAAATGCCTTGCTGCCAAAATCGAATATCGCTTCGGATTTCTGGAAAGTAAATTTTGTTTATCAACCGGCAGGCATCGTAAGCGGCGATTATGTTGACGTGATGCGTCAGGACGGCGAATTATTTTTTATCCTCGGCGATGTTTCGGGCAAAGGAATGGCGGCATCGCTTTTGATGTCAAATCTTCATGCGATGTTCCATTCGCTGATACCGCTCGGGCTTCCGATGTGCGATCTGCTATCGCGTGCAAACAGTTTGTTTTGTGAAAGCACGCTTGCCAATCAGTATGCAACGTTGATCTGCGGAAAGCTGAATTCGACCGGTGAGATCGAGATCTGCAATGCTGGGCATTTATCGCCGATTATCGTAAAAAAAGACGAGACCGTCGAGCTTAGTTCGTCGGGTTTGCCGTTGGGAATGTTTTGTGACAGCAAATTCGTTTCGGTCTGTGTTCGGCTCGAACCCGGCGACTCGCTTTTGCTATATACGGACGGTCTAACGGAAGCAAGCGACCACGCCGGTGTCGAATTTGGAACTGCAAGGCTATTGGAATCGATAAACGGTTCTTTTGCCGGCGAGCCCGACGGACTGATTCGGAACTGCATCAACGCGGTCGAAAATTTTTGCGCAAATGCGACCAGAAACGATGATCTAACGATTCTGGCACTGAAATTCGGTAGTATGAAAGACTAATGGAGAAGATTCGACCTACAGATCAACCGCTACCCAAAGGCCATTATTCGCCCGGCATCGTTCATAAGGGATTGGTCTATGTTTCGGGCCAATTGCCGTTGGATCTGGTAACGCGCAAGCCTTTTACAGGCTCCATCGAAGAGCAGACCGAACTTGCCCTTCGGAATGTCGCGGCGGTTTTGCGGGCTGCCGGAAGCGATCTCGATCACGTCCTGCAAATGACAATCTACGTTTCGGATATGGAATTGTGGGAGCGAGTCAATGCGACTTATGCACAAGTGATGGGCGAACATCGTCCGGCGAGGGCGATGATTCCCGTGAAGGATATGCATTTTGGCACGCAGATAGAGATTCAGGCCATCGCTACGGTGAAGAATCAAATTAGATGAGTGTAATTCTACGTCCGACAACCGGAACCGATCTGCCTTTCGTGGTTGAAACTGAACACCTGGCCGCAAAATCAAGATTCGTTACAGAACAATCGGAAGAAGCACATGAGAATTATTTGACCGACGCGAACATCTGCCATTTGATAATCGAAAATGACGGGAAATCTGTCGGTTATGTTGTTCTGGCAGGATTAAACGACACGAATGAAAACATAGAATTCAGGCGGATGGTAGTGTCGGAAAAAGGAAAAGGGTTTGGTAGACGGGCGCTGCAATTGATAAAGAAAATGGCTTTTGAACAGCTAAACGCCCATCGATTGTGGCTCGATGTCAAAGAATTTAATGTTCGGGCCAGGCATCTTTATGAAAGCGAGAATTTCTTTACCGAAGGCGTTTGGCGCGAGCATTTAAAGACGGAGAACGGACGTGATTCAATCGTGTTCATGTCGATTTTACGAAGTGAATTTTAGTTGGATCGGTCTTTAGACGAGCGGTTTTAGGACAAAAATCAGAGATAGCTCGACGAATAATTGAGAATGCAGTATTTCGGAATAGACTGGCTGGCTACGGTGTGCGGTTTAACGGGAGTCTATTTGCTGGGAAGCAGGAACAGACACGGTTTTCTTCTTTTGATGGTCGCAAGTCTTAGCTGGTTGACCGTCGGCGTTATGATTCAGAGTTTAGCTTTGATTATCGGTAGCGTGGTGTTTTTTGCAATGCACGTAAGAGGGTGGATAAACTGGCGAAAGAGCATTGAGCAGGTCTGAAAAAGCGCGGTTGCAAATATGAAGTTAGACATTTTTCAGGTAGACGCATTCACTTCAAAGCCGTTTGGCGGAAATCCTGCGGCGGTTGTACCGCTTACGGAATGGCTCCCGGATGAGACGATGCTGAACATTGCGGCCGAGAACAATCTTTCCGAGACCGCATTTTTTGTGAAGAACGAAGATGGGTACAACATCCGATGGTTTACCCCGACGATCGAAGTTAATCTTTGTGGACACGCCACGCTTGCGAGCGCTCACGTTATCTTCTACTGCTTGAAGCAGGAGGATAAGTTCATAAGGTTTCACTCGGACCGCAGCGGCGAATTGGGAGTTGAGAAAAACGGGGATCTCATGATTTTGGATTTCCCGAGCTATCCGGTTAATGAGATCGAACAGAGCGCGGAACTTGCCGATGCGGTCGGCAAAATACCGGCAAAAGCCTGGGAAACGCAGGGAAATATGGTGATTCTGCTCATGGAAAGCGAGAGCGATATCAGATCACTGGACCCTGATATGTCGGCTCTAAGCAATATTCCGTTTGAGGAGGTGATCGTGACGGCCCCCGGCAACGATTCGGATTTTGTCTCGCGGATGTTCGCCCCGCGAATAGGCATCCCGGAGGATCCCGTAACTGGGGCTATTCATTGCAGCCTTATTCCGTATTGGGCGGAGCAATTGGGAAAAGACAAACTGTTCGCAAGACAGGTTTCGAAACGCGGCGGCGAGCTTTTTTGTGAATTGAGCGGAGACCGCGTAAAGATCGGTGGTAGCGCGATACTTTATTTGAAGGGTGAAATTTATATATGAAAATTGCGATAGTTATTTTTGATAGGTTTACGGACCTGGATTTGTGGTTGATGTGGGATTTGCTTAACCGTGTCCGTGACGCAGATTGGTCGGTCAAAATTTTAGGTGAAAGCGAATCGCATGTTTCGGCAACGGGAATATCCATCGCTTCGCAAGGACGGATCGAGGAAGCGAATGATGCAGATGCCGTTCTTTTTGTCAGCGGCCAGGGGACACGTGACCGGATAGCCGATGAAAATTGGCTGGCAAAATTTGATCTAAACCCCGAAACACAGTTGATAGGTTCGATCTGCTCGGGCGCATTGATCCTGGCCAAGCTTGGATTGTTGGAAGGAAAAACAGCCACTACTTATCCAACATCCAAGACGCTGCTTGAGTCTTTTGGAGTTGAAGTTTTAGAAAAACCATTCGTTGCAAACGGTAATATCGCGACAGCCGGCGGGTGTCTCGCACAGCAGTATTTGATCGGATGGGTCGTTGAAAGTCTGGCGAATACAGAATGGAAAGATCTGATTTTGAAATCTATTCAGCCGGTGGGTGAAGGATTGTTTTTTGATGACGCGGCAGAATTAGCAAAACTCTACGCACCTCGGGTGAATAAGACTCGAACTGCAATCTCTGCTCATGGTAATGCAATCGTGTAAGAGATGGAATCGGGCGTGAAAATTCGATTGGCGGTGCCGGAAGACGCCGACGCGATTGCGTCACTGCTCCTTACGGCTTTTGCAGAAACAAAGCCGCATTATACGGCGGATGCATTTGCGGCGACTACACCAGGGTCGGATACGATTCGTGAACGTTTCCTCGAGGGGCCAATCTGGGTAGCACTTAAAGATGGGAAAGTTGCCGGGACGGTCTCGGTTGTACCGGAAGGCGAGCGCCTTTATATCCGAAGCATGGCGGTTTTGCCCGGCATGCAGGGAGGCGGGATCGGGCGCAAGTTGCTCGAAATAGTCGAGGGTCACGCGGTAGAGGGTGGTTTTGCGAGAATGTTTTTGTATACAACAAATTTTCTTATCGATGCCCATCGGCTCTACAAGAGGAATGGATTTGAACTTGCTGCGATCTCCGGTCCGGAGGAGTTTTTCGGAACGCCGGGCATTGTGATGGAAAAGAAACTGATTTAGACAGAAATTTTGAGAGGGGAAACATGCTTGACTGGACAACCTTGTACTTATTTATCATCGCCGCTTCTGTTCTGGTGTTTGTGCCTGGGCCGAATACCCTTTACATTATCGCCCGCAGCGTTCAGCAAGGACGTTTGGCGGGGTTTGTCTCCGCAATTGGCGTCGAAATCGGAACTTTAGTTCATATAGCGGCAGCCGCAATCGGCCTTTCCGCCCTACTACTATCGTCGGCGGTGGCTTTTAATATCGTGAAATATGCGGGGGCGGCATACTTGATCTATCTCGGCGTCAAGACGCTTCTGACGCGAGAGAAGATCGCGGAAGCTGATGTACCGGAAGAAAAAAGCTTGCTTCATACTTTTTATCAGGGTGTTTTGGTGAATGTTCTTAATCCCAAAACAGCATTGTTTTTTACCGCCTTTCTTCCCCAGTTTATCAATGTTAAAAACGATTTCGTCGCAGGCCAGATTTTTTCGCTTGGGGCAATTATCGTAGTCCTGGGAATAGTTAGCGGCTCGACTTATACACTGCTGGCTGGAAGTTTCGGGAATTTATTTCGCGGGAATTTGCGTTTTTTAAGAGCGCAGCGTTATTTCGCCGGAAGTGTGTATATCGGGCTCGGCGCAGCGACGGCTTTAACGGGTTCAGGTAAAAAATAATTTTTGAACGGAATTTTTAGAAATATGTTATTAGAAGTTAAAGATTTACATGCCGGAATCGAAGGCAAAGAGATTTTGAAGGGCCTGAATTTGCAGGTTAACAAGAGCGAAGTTCACGCCATTATGGGGCCGAACGGCTCGGGAAAATCGACATTGGCGAAAATCTTTGCGGGACATCCGAGCTATGAAGTAATTTCCGGCGAAGTGCTTTACGAAGGCAATAATCTGCTGGAACTCGAACCGGACGAAAGGGCCCGCGAGGGTGTCTTTATGGCATTTCAGTATCCGGTCGAGGTTCCCGGTGTTTCGAATTCGCAGTTTTTGCGGCTCGCTTACAACGAGAAGATGAAACACATTGGCCACGAAGAACTGGACCCTCTCGAATTCAATGATTATCTTAAAGAAAAGGCGAAAATCGTTGGTATGAGCCCTGAATTTTTTAAACGCTCGGTAAACGAAGGCTTTTCAGGCGGCGAAAAGAAACGCAATGAAATTCTGCAAATGGCTGTGCTCGAACCGAAGCTCGCCATTCTTGACGAGACCGATTCCGGCCTCGATATCGACGCTCTGCGGATCGTTGCCGAAGGCGTCAATAAACTGCGAAGCTCGGAAAACGGCATTATTCTCGTCACGCATTATCAGCGGCTACTCAATTTTATCGTACCCGATGTTGTCCACGTCCTTGCGAACGGACGGATCGTTAAGGAAGGCGGCAAGGAGCTTGCTTATGAACTCGAAGAAAAGGGTTACGATTGGGTGAAAGGAGCAGCAAAATAGATATATATGCTAAGCAACTTAATAAAAAACGTTGTTCCCAGGATATTAGCTATTGGGTTGATTAGTTGGCCGCTCGCCCACCTCTCATTTCTGCATGATCAGGAAATCAAGAGAAATTCGGCAAGTCTCTCACAGCAGGAACTTTTGAATATCGTCACGCGTTCGACAGTCGACTCATTGGGTGAAACTTTTTTGATGTTTCTCGTTCTCGGTATCGCAACTATAGCGGTAGTCGAATCTGTTGCTTTTGTTTTCCGATGGATTTTTGAAAAATTCATGAGAACAGAAGATAGTCGGATGTTTTAACAACGCCGACGGGAACAGTTTAAAATTGCAAGAGATGGACAAAGCGAACACGATTCGATTGGACGGGAGATTTAGTTTGATAACGTTATTTTAAGATATGGTTCCATCACAAGCCGTAATGGAAAGTCAATTTACGGAGCATTTTAAAGAGTTTTTGGCTGCAAATGCGGACATTGGCCTGCGGCTGCTTCGCAGGGAAGCGTTCGACGTTTTTGTCGAAAAGGGATTTCCGACGGTCAAAAGCGAGGACTGGAAATACACGAATGTTGCTCCGATCGCCAGGGAAAACTGGACCGTTGGAAAAATCGCGGCAAATTCCGAATTGCCTGGCGGCAAATTCGAAATGCTGGCGAAAGCATTTAACTTTGAGCGAAATGGATTCACGGCGCTAAATCTGGCGTTCGCCGAGTTCATTTGCATAAGGATCGCAAAAGACACTAACGTCGAAAAACCGATAGAGATTTCGTTTGCGGCTGACGAAAATACCGCTATTTTCCCTCACGTTTTGATCGTTGCGGAATCCGGAAGCAAGGCGACAATCGTCGAGACATATGCGGCGCCGGGAACGAGCTTTACAAACGCGGTGGTGCGGATCATCGTCGAAGACAACGCGAATTTGACACATTATCGCGTCCAGAAGGATGCGGCAGAGGCATTTAATATCGGTTTGACGGAAGTAAAGGTCGGACGCGGAAGTGTTTATAACGCAACAAATATCAACCTCGGCGGGGATATTTCCCGTCACGATATCGACTTGAAATTTGCTGCCGAAGGCGGCGAAGCGTTTGTTGACGGTTTGTATATGATAAACGGCGGCCAGCACAGCGACACGCATTCCGTTATCGATCACACAGTGCCAAACTGCGTTTCGCACCAGACCTACAAGGGCGTTTTGAACGACAAGTCGCGCGGTGTTTTTAACGGCAAAGTTTTTGTTCGCGAAAATGCATCTGGAACGGACGCGAGGCAATCTAATAAGAACCTGCTTTTATCGAACGACGCCCGCGTGGACACCAAACCGCAGCTCGAAATATTCAACGATGACGTGAAATGCTCGCATGGAGCAACGGTCGGGCAGCTTGAGGAAGAGGAACTGTTTTATTTACTGACACGCGGTCTGAATGAGGAATTGGCAAGGAATTTGCTCACTTACGGTTTTGCCGAAGAGATCATCAATAAAATTGCTATTGAATCCATCAAAAAGGAACTGGACGAAGCGGTGTTGAACCGCTTGAACGCAAATTTGGAGGCGTAACTTATGCAGAATGTGAAAACAATCGAGCCTTTAATTTCAATTTACGACCTTGAAGCGTTGCCTGACGACGGTAATATTTACGAGCTTTTTGAAGGAGAACTTTCTGTGGCAAAAGCACCATCTCTGAAACATCAGGAATTGGTTGTAAATTTCACAACCATTTTAAGTAATTATCTGCAGGAAAATCCAATCGGGCAAATTTGGATTGGGCCAGGCGTGATTTTCGATGAATACAATAGCGCGATTCCCGATCTTGTTTTTATTGCCAAAGATAGAATTCCGCAGGTTGCATCGGGAATCCACGTTGTCGGCGCGCCCGATATCGCGATTGAAATTATGTCGCCCGGTTCGGAAAACGTGCGCCGCGACCAGATCGTAAAACGCCAGACATACGCTCGCTTTGGCGTGAAGGAGTATTGGATTTGTGAGCCGGTCGTTGAACTTATTGAAATTTCAAGGCTTCACGAGAACGTCCTGGCATCAGTTGGAATTGTTAGGAAACATGATGAAGTTTCGTCGCCGCTTTTGCCGGGTTTGAAATTTACCGTAAATGACGTTTTTAGAAAGTGAAGTAGAATTTTGAATGCCTGAAAGCACATTGGAGGCGTAAGAATATGGGTTTGACGTATGTCGAAGGAAAACTGACGGGGAAAAACAACATTTCGGAATCGGTTACTTTTTTGGTAGATAGCGGAGCGAATTATACGCTCTTGCCGAATGACGTTTGGCAAAAATTAGAGTTGAAATCAAAGAGGACGCAAATTTTTATTCTCGCCGACGGCACAAAGATCGATCGCGGCATTTCGGAATGTCATATCGAGGTTTTGGACAACGAAGGCCATACGCCGGTAATTCTCGGAGAGGAAGGCGACGATGCCTTGCTCGGAGTGATTACATTGGAGGAATTCGGTTTAGTGCTGAATCCCTTTAATCGAACGCTTCAACCTATGAGAATGATGCTGGCATAATTACTTTGAGAGGAACGAATTGGTGACGATATGACAGCGGTAAAAGAAATGAGTAATTGGAATGTTGAAAAAATTCGCAGGGATTTTCCCGTCTTATCACAAACCGTAAACGGCAGTCCATTGGTTTATCTGGATAATGGAGCATCGTCGCAGGTTCCTAATCTGGTCATCGAACGCGGAGCCAAATATCTTGCGGAAGAGCATTCGAATATACATCGCGGTGTGCATTACCTTTCGCAGCATGCGACCACCGCTTACGAAGCGGCCCGCGAAAAGGTCAAACGGTTTATCAACGCGAAGGAAGCTAAAGAATGCATTTTCGTTCGCGGAACTACGGAAGGTGTAAATCTGGTCGCATATTCCTACGGCCGGAAATTCATTAGCGAGGGTGACGAAATCCTGGTATCAGCGATGGAGCATCACGCCAACATTATTCCGTGGCAGGTTTTGGCCGAGGAGAAAGGCGCGAAGATCGTTGTGATTCCGATGAACGAACGCGGCGAATTGATAATCGACGAATATGAAAACCTTTTGAACGAGCGGACTAAAATG